>Ga0302324_100005540_pt1 | contig 27507 bp, 31 predicted proteins | sample Palsa_T0_1_FD_201949 | JGI IMG/M metagenome (GOLD analysis project Ga0302324, IMG submission 201949) | Peat permafrost microbial communities from Stordalen Mire near Abisko, Sweden - Palsa_T0_1 | ecosystem: Environmental > Terrestrial > Soil > Palsa > Peat permafrost | place: Sweden: Abisko...
CTTTTACAATCAATACTTTGCCATTGAAGTCCAAGGCTAAAGTATCTCGAATCAATACTTTGAGCAAGAACCCCGGAGGGGGTGACACTCAAGACCTTCCACCGCAATCCCACCGATTCCCCGAGGCGGCCATGATCATCGTCAACGACGAATACGTTACGCTCGATACCCCCAGCGGTCCCATGCGCACCCACATCGTCCGCCCCGCTGCCCCGGGTCGCTACCCCGGCATCGTCTTCTACTCGGAGATCTTCCAGATCACCGCCCCCATCCGTCGCACCGCCGCCCTGCTCGCCGGCCACGGCTACATCGTCGCCATGCCCGAGATCTACCACGAGTTCGAGCCCGCCGGCACCGTCTTCGCCTACGACCAGGCCGGCTCTGACCGCGGCAACGTCCTCAAGACCACCAAGCCCGTAGCCGCCTACGATGCCGACGCACGCGCCGTCCTCGACCACCTCAAATCTCGCCCCGACTGCACCGGCCACCTCGGAGCCATGGGCATCTGCATCGGCGGCCATCTCGCCTTCCGCGCCGCCATGAATCCCGACGTCCAGGCCACAGCCTGCTTCTACGCCACCGACATCCACAAAGGTGGCCTCGGCGAAGGGATGCACGATGACTCCCTCGAACGCGCCAAAGACATCCACGGCGAGCTCCTCATGATCTGGGGCCGCCAAGACCCTCACATCCCCCTCGAAGGCCGCATGAAGGTCCTCGCCCGCGTGAACGAACTCGGAACCCGCCTCAGCTGGCACGAGGTCAACGGAGCCCACGCCTTCATGCGTGACGAAGGCCTCCGCTACGACCCCGAGCTCGCCTACAGCCTATACGGCCTCGTCTTCGACCTCTTCCACCGCAAGCTCAGCGAAGGCGACCTCACCACTCAAACCACCCTCTCGACCGAAACCCGCCACTAGTATTGTGAGTCTTTAGTTCCCTTCAGTACGAGCGCGTTATTTGTTTTACGTCGTCACTCTAACCTTGAGCAAATGGGGAAGACTACTGCACTTCGTCGTTGCTTTTGCCTGTTCTTAAATCCGTCTCATCTGTGCCAATCCGTGTTATGCCTTCAGTTCTTGGACAGCTCAAATGAAACGATCGGTCTGGATCACTTTCGGCGCACTCTGTCTCCTGTCCTCCTCCGCATGGTTAGCGGAGCCCTTCGGCGTCTCCACCCTGCCCTCGCTCCAACGCCAGGGGCTCCTCTATCTGATCGTGGGTTTAGGCGCGCTGCTGATCTCCAACAGAAAACTACCGTCACGAATCAGTGGCCGGCCATGGGCGCCCTTAGCGGGAACGAGCCTCGCGTTCTTCGGCATCCCCGCCATCGCAATTAGCCTCGCAAGCAGCTCCGTCGGCGAGATCAACCGCTCCGCACTCTTCTCCATGGTCCCCATCGTCGTCGCCGTCGCACTCTCCGCGATCGACGCTGGCGGTCCAGCAGAGCGCGACGTAAGACGCTCCCTGGCCCCTGCAGTCGTCGGTGTCGGCGGACTTTTATTACTGCTGCCGCTCAGCTACTCGAACACCCTACACGGCAACCTGATGATCGCGGTCGTCTTCGCAGCCGTCATTCTCGTCGGAGTCGCCAGCGTCTTGCTCTACCGTCTGCTGCCGCAGTTCGAACTCTCCGACACATTGACCGTTGTCTGTCTCTCCAACGCAGCCCTTCTGCTGATCTTCGCCTGGAAGAGCGAAGCCACCATCTGGGACCGGAGCAGCCTTCTGTCGTTGGTCTCCTTACCCTCGCTCGTCGATGTCGCCGAGGTCCTTCTGCTTCTCTGGCTGCTGGGCAGAATGCCGCCCGTACAGTTTGCCGCACGCTACCTGCTCATTCCGCTGCTCACTGTGCTGGAAGCCTACGTTTTGGTGCGCCCGGATCTCACTCTGAGGATCGCCGCAGGAGCAATTCTGCTGGCAACGGGAGCAGGTCTGCTCCTGCTTCAACCCCCAGCCGAGGGCGAAACCATATTGTCCTTACGCTGATACTTTCCGCAGAGCGCCTCGCAGTTTACACTGCCTTAGATGGCAGCCTCCATGTACATCGTCGTCGAGGGCGAAGACCCCGGGTTCGACACCTTCGTCAACGGCCGCTCACTGGCCCGGCACGAGGATGCGCTGGAGCGCTTGGCGCTACGCGCAGGCGTCCGCCCCTTGATCGAATTCTTCTCAGCGGACGAAAACTCCATGTCCCTGCTCATCGAAGAGGGCGCAGGAAACCAGGAGCTGCTGCGCCGCCTCCCGCCGCCACAGTGGTACGCCCCGCAGGACGGTCTAAGCACGGTTCGCGCCCTTCTGCTCGCGCTTGAAGACGATCCGCAACAGCTAGGCAGCGAAGGCGAAGAGGTCCTCTCCGAACTGCTGGAGTACGCACAGGTCCTCGAGAAGACATTGGAAAGAAAGCTCCGGTGGCATCTCGCCGTCAGCTGGCGCTAGACCGCTGCCTCCCTCTCACCCTCCCCTGAAACATCCTTAGGCACTATTTGCCGGAGTCATCATATGCAGTGGACATCGGCAGAAAAACACGAACGGTAGTGCCATGATCTTCCCCGTCATTCCTGCTTTCAATCTCAATTTGACCTCCGTGGCCTTCGACAAACTGCTTCGCGACAAACAATCCAATGCCGGTTCCCACGGTGCTGCGGGTCGTGAAAAAGGCGTCGAACACCTTTGGTAAAATCTCGGCGGCAATCCCGACGCCGTAATCCTGGATGGTCAGAATAATGCCATCCAGTGAACCTTCTGCGTCTTCCACCGAGATGGATAGAACGCCGCCTGTAGACATCGCATAGATCGAATTTGCGATCAGGTTCGAGATCACCTGCATCATTTCGCCGCGACGCAGCATAACTTTTCTCGATGAATCGAGCGACGCTCTGATCTCAATGCCAGCAGCTTTACACCGTGGTTCGTAGATCGTGATCACGTGTAGCGTGATCTCTGTGAGGGAGGCGTTGCTCGCCGAAGCGTTTTCACGGTAGTAGCCGAGCGTCTGCTTGGTGATGTGCGAGACGCGGCCAAGTTCGTCTTCGGCGGAGCTAAGGTAATTGATGCCGGCGGAATCGGTGACCATTGGGCGAAGAAGGTAGAGCAGATTCATCACTGCTTCGAGGGGGTTATTGATTTCATGAGCGATTGTCGCCGCCATGCGGCCAGTCGCCGCAATCTTTTCGGCCTGCAACAAAGACTCTTCCATCCGTTTGCGCTCGGAGATATCACGGAGAATCTTGGACGCCCCTATGACCTGTCCGTGTTCGTCCCTTACCGGAGATATCGCCAGAGAAACATCGAGCAGTTGACCGCTCTTGGTAAGACGCACAGTTTCAAAGTGCTCGATCCGTTGCCCGGCGCGAATGCTTTCAATGATTGTCTTTTCGTCGGAATGGAGATGCTCCGGAATGAGCTTGAGAATAGACGAGCCAATCACCTCCTCCGCCGAATAGCCGAAAACGCGCGTGCCAGCTGCATTCCAGCTCGTGATGATGCCATTCAGGTCTTTGCTCAAGATCACATCGTCGGAGGATTCGACAATCGCTGCGAGTTCGCCGAGGCGCTTGGAGTTATTTCGCAGCACTTCCTCACTTTTTTTGATCTCCGTGACATCCCGTACCGTGCCAAGGATTTGTCCGGCTGAACCATCCATCTCTGATTGAAGTTGCCCACAAACCTCGATCCAACGCAGAGTCTTATCGGGAAGATAGATCATTCCCTCGAACAGGAATGGCTTGCCTTTTTGCAGCGTCAACTCCATAGCCTGTCGAAATGCTTCCCGATAGTCGGGGTGCACGACCTCGCTCATGAATGCAGCACCGTTGACGAGACTATCTTCGCGCGTCCGTCCAAAGATCTCGTACATGCGGTTATTTTCCCAACTCCCACGATCTTCAAGGGTGTACCACGTGAACACTCCCAGCTTCGCGACCTCAGTCGCCAGCTTTAGTCTCATCTCACTTTCGCGAAGCCTACGGGCTCCCATCACGATTTCGGTCGTGTTGCGGTAGGCATCGTAGACGCCCGCGATCCTGCCGCCCTCATAGACCGGGATGAGCGAATAGCTCCAATAATGGTCCTCTAGGACTCCGTTCAGGAAGATAGGGATGAGCATGTTGTCTCGTACCGCTGTCTCGCCGCGGTAGAGACAGCCTTCCAGATCGGCGCTGACCAAGTCCCAGGCCTCATCGAAGACATCTTGGTAGAGACCGCCGAGCGCATTGGGATGCTTTCCCATCAGGGTGGGAATTCCCGCATCGTTGTACAGGAACACCATCTCCGGCCCCTAAGAGACGATCGTTGGAAATGGTGAATGCAACATGAGATTTACGGTCCCGAGCAGGGTCTCAGACCAGTCTTCCATTGGCCCCAAGGGCGTCGCCCCCCAGTCTTGTGCTCGAATGCGATCGGCCATCTCGCTGTCCCCGGTAATCAGGGTCTTCGCTCGTGCTGTTAGCGTGGGTGCATTCATAAAATTAACGGCTCGGACATCATACGTTCTAGTATCTATTAACGTTTCGCATACTTAGAGATGTAACGTCCGGTCTCTGTTATCCACCCGGCATACGCAAACTAAGTGGTAAGACTGGATTGCACCGGGCGGCAGGATAGCAGTGCAACATTCCATTGCAACCAGCATGAGAGTCGTGCAGCGGAGACACCTGTCGTTCCTCCCAAAACTTACCCCAACTAAGGACTTTATCTTTGATTGTTCCGGATAGGTATTAATCTTGCTCGCCCTTCCCCCCAAAAACCTGTCAAGCCCTCAACTATCAAATCCCTGCGTCAATCCAGCACATTCGAGTGGCGTATCAGTTCCATCCCAACGGCTATACTGGATACAGACGATAGAGAAAGCCCCGGGCCATCCTGGGGCTTTCTCTGTTTCTGCCGCTGCTAACTCTTTTAGAAAGAATATTTTGCCTATAAGTCATCTGGAATGAATATTTTGCAGACACTTAAAATCGTAAAGGTACAAACATACCAGACTCATCAAGAACGATTTCGGATATTTTGTGCGGACTGCTGGAAATCTGCCTTTGGTTGTGAGATAAGAGCGGCATGGTTCAGAATGGGCGGGTTACTTTCACAAACGAAGAATGTCGCCGGCTGAGAGCGGATGCGCTGCTGGAGTGCGAAGAGGCTGAACTTGATTTGAGTCGTCTTTTGGTTGTGGCGCGGCAACTAGGAGAAATCTACCGTCAGATCGGGGTTGGGCTTAGTGGTTTGTCTTCGGTAAATGACACAGGCAACGCTGAGCATAGCGTGGTTGAGCTGCTGGAACGACACCGAGATCGGCTCAATGGTCGTGATGTCGAGGCTCTGATAACGTCGGTTATCGCCGCCCGAACTCGATTGAAGAATGCCCGTCGGGACAAAGCTAGTCTTCAGGTTTCTTGATTACTCAATTCCCTTTAACAGGTCGGCTGTCTTCATCTCGAAGGCGACCGCGACCGTTTGGAGAGTCCGCAAGCAGATTTCCTTCCGCCCGAGTTCAAGGTCCGAGACGTAGTTTTCATGAATGCCGGTCTCCTCCGCGAGATCAATCTGCCGCCAGCCGCGATCCGTCCGCAACTGCCGTATCCGCTCCCCAAGCGCAACGCAGATATCCCTTGCCATCCCTACTATCGTGGGGATAATCTCGAACCTGCATCCACACTATCGTATGGAAGATCCCAAATGAGATGTTTGCTTCTTGTTGCCCTATTTGTTGCGCCTATCACGACGCTTCCAGTCGCTATTGCAGCGGCACAACAACGACCAACCCAACCTGCCGCACCACTACCGGCGAATACAGGTCGCTATCAACTCCTGTCGCTTACGGTGGATGAGCAAAATGGGAAAAAAGATGAAATGCTACCAGCCCACGAACTGTTTTTGCTGGATACCCAAACTGGAAAGCTATGGAAGTATCAACCAATGGTTCAATTGAAAGATGGCAGTGTGATTCCCGAGATGTTATTTCCTGTCGAAGCAGCAAACGTGAAACACTAGCCTAAATGAAAAAACCCGCTGCCAGGCGGGTTTTGGGGGTTCGACGATCACACGCGAATCATCGCATGGAGCGTGCCCAAATGCAAGACGAGAGCATCAAAACCCTATCTACTGAACAGGCTTCTTCATCTTTTGAAGAAGTTCTAGAACATCTCCGTCATCCCGGCCTTCAAGGTACGATTCGACCACGGCTTCTATTTGGTCGAAGCGGTCGCAGACGCTCTCGAATCGAAATGTATCTGACTGGGCAGTCCGAAGTTTCTCGCGAAAATCAGGATCGGTTATCGCAACCTGATAAAGACAATCCAAGTCCTGCATCACATCTTCCAAGTACAACAAAAGCCATCGAATAAGCTGTCTCTCTGTTGGTGGCATTGACCCTCGTTCTCGTTGCGCTATCATATCCGCATGAAATCTGAACCAGCAACGACCGAGCGCGACAGGTTTAACTCCCTTGTGACGCAGGTTCTTTCCGTCCCCAAAGCGGAGATCCAAAAGATCATCGCGGAAGATAAAAGCAAGCCGGACGCGAACCCGAACAAGCGCAAGCTAAAACAGCCCGCGTAGGATGCACTGCATTTGCTCTAGGGGATCGCGGCAATCCTTCGGCATTATGTGCGGATGCTTGGCGCAGATGTAGGCGGTAAACGTCTCGACGCTGGCGCCCGGTCTATCGCCGCGCATGATCCACAGCTTACGCAGCCAATCCCGGTTTATGTCGGGCTCAAGCCCGCGCACGACTATCTCAGGATTGAACCGTCTTCCCCGGCCTTGCCGCTTCCGATTAGAAAGGCCTCGCCTGCTCTGCGGTCTTTCCCGTTAGTTCGGCATAGGTGAGACGCTTGCCGACGATCTGAGCTACTGTCTTGTTGAAACGTCCGGCATCGTTGGTCTTGAGGCGGTTGTTGTAGCGGAACACCTGCTCATCAACGTATGCGTCAAGGTGGAACGGTTCGACAGCGACATAGGTTCCAGTCAATCCGCGTTTTAGCAAGCTCCAAAAGTTTTCGATGCCCTGAGTGTGGACTCGGCCATTGACGTACTCGTTGACGTGGTTCACGGTCTGATGGGTAAAGTTCTTGAGTTTGTCCAGACCTTCATAACCAACGTGACCATCAGTGAAGACGTGGGCGTTGAAGCCAATGTTTTTGAGGATTTCACCCTGCAGGACATCGCGCCGCGCCTGCGGAATGACTTTAGCGCGAACCTCGCGGGTTCCGCGTGCCAACATCCCCATCACGATAGTCTTCTTCTCTTCCTGCTTACGCTGGCCCAGGTGCTTGTTCTTGGCCTTCCCGCCTATGTAGGCTTCGTCAACCTCTACCGGGTTCGTCCACTGCCCTCCCAGCGTCAGCGGGGTATCTTCCATCTTCATTGCTCTACGAATCCGGTGGAGCATGAACCAAGCACTCTTCTGAGTTACCCCCAGGTCACGCGCTATCTCATGGCTCGAAACCCCGTTCTTGCAGTTCGCAATCATCCACATTGCCATAAGCCATTTGTCGAGCGGGAGCGTCGAGTCCTCAAAGATCGTTCCAGCCTTGATGGAGAACTGGCATTTTGCGTGACGGGTTTTGCACTGCCATACGCGACGGCTGGCAACGTAGCGAACGTCATCCCGTCCGCAGGTCGAGCATTTTACGACTCCATCCGGCCAACGCTGCGCCACGAGATAGGCGATACAGTTGTCGGGGTTGGAGAAGTAAACGATGGCCTGTTGCAAGGTGGAGAATTCTGGAACTTGTGTTGCATTCATTGGATTTACCTAGTGATTCAAGATTACATTGGGGGTGAACAAATCGGCGTATTTCAGTCTAGGCGTAGAGTGCAAGCATCACGGCTTTGGAAGCTCTTTGAGTTTGGTGGACAGTGTTTCCATGAAGTCTCGGACGTGCAGCAGGATGCTATGTGCTTGGAAGTTGTCGTAGACTTCGCGCATGTGGCAGACATGGTTGCGCCAAGCGTCTTTGAAGTAGCGAAATTGGACGGCGCATTCGGAATAGAACGAGATCTGTGCGTCTTTTTCATCGCTTCGGGGCAGGTCGCGTAGAGGCTTGATTTTGTTTTCAATGGCGGAAATGACGCTATTCCATTCGGCCAAGTCGAGCGAGAAGCCAAAGGCAACTCCTAGATCGTTGGCTAAGGCGTGCAGTCCGCTCTGGGCAATCGCCATGCAGTGATAGACGCAAGCCGTGTACATGCCAAGGGCGAGGCACTGAGACGCTTCCCGGATGCTGTTTTGTGTGGATGGAAACACTTTGAGGGTGAGTGGGAAGGTGGCTCCGTAGTTCTTGTACATCTCCGCATCGTCAGATGGAAGAAACAAGAAGGTCTGAAGTTCTAACTCGTCATGAACGCGGCGTCCGATTTCGGTCAAAATCTCGGCATAGACAGATGTGCGGCGAACGCCTGAACGGATGGTGAACTTGAGGAATTCAATATGCTTGACGGAAAGCTTGAGTCCAAGATTGGTTGCGTGCTGCTGAAGCAAGTCGATCTTTGCGATCATCTCTGGAACGCCTTCATCTCCGGCAAGCATAATGCCGTCGTAGGCTGCCAAGTCGGTAAGTGTGGCGGAGATAAGGAAGAATTCGGAGGCGGCGAATGCAAGCATATCCCAAAGGCTCCAAAGGGAAGGTGAACCAGTGTCCCAAGGAAGATGCTGGCCGTCCACGACAATCTGCGTTGTAGACTGAGGACTATTCATCATCGCCCCCTACCAGCGGTGAAACCGCCAAAATGCTCTGTTTTGCCCCCTGATGAGTCTGGGATGTTATTACCATCGTAAACGCATGAATCTAAGTGTCTTAGGAGGCACTACCCGCCCGGGGGAGGGGGTCCGTATAGGGAGGCAAGCACTGCATCGCAGCGCGGGAGATGTCACCAGAGAAACATAACCAGCGGAATGTCGTCCGTCCTTCGAAACGCAAAAGGGCCTCGCAGATGCGAGGCCCCTCTGTACATCGTACGAAGTTGCTACTGGTTGCCGCCGCCCTGAGGTGCACCAGAGCCCGAACCAGGTCTACGTCCCCCGCGACGGCGTCTATTTCCACCGCCCCCTGGACGCCGTTGGCCACCAGGACCACCACCCGCAGGAGATCCGCTCTGTACTCCAACCTCCTGAGCAGGTACGCCTCCGTCAGCACGGTTAAAGTTAGGCTCCTCGGTCGACTCATCGCCGTCGTCTTCGAAGTCGTCACCGTCTTCGGTCGAATCGGCATCTGGAGACTGGCCCGCATGCTCTCTAGACGCACTGGCCTCGACGCTTGTTCCGTCAGTGCCAATCTGACCGGCCTCAGGCAGGCCAAGTTTTGCGCGCTGCTCACGCAAAACGGCCTTTCTCGAAAGCTTGATTCGATTGCCTTCGATTGCGAGCACTTTGACCAATATCTGATCACCCTCGCGAAGCTCGTCCTTGACCTCCTTCACGCGGTGCTCTGCGATCTCGGAGACATGCAAAAGCCCGTCGGTTCCAGGAAAGATCTCGACGAAGGCGCCAAACTCGGCGAGTCGGACCACCTTGCCAAGATAGGTCTTCCCAATCTCTGGCACTGCCGTAAGATCGCTGATCATCTGAATCGCGCGAGCCAGACCATCAGCATCGCTTGAGGCAACATTGACACGCCCCGTATCGTCGACATCGATCTTCACGCCCGTAGCATCGATGATGCCGCGGATCACCTTGCCACCGGGCCCGATAAGGTCACGAATCTTGTCCGTTGGAATCTGGATCGTATGAATGCGTGGTGCAAACTGCGACTTCTCCTCGTTTGCGCCCGAAATGACAGCGTCCATCGTGTCCAGCAGGAAAAGCCTGCCGTGCCGGGCCTGCTCAAGAGCCTCCCGCATGATCTGCGGAGTAATGCCCATGATCTTGATGTCCATCTGAAGCGCGGTGATTCCCTTTCGCGTGCCAGCAACTTTGAAGTCCATGTCGCCATAGTGGTCTTCTGCACCCGCGATGTCGGTCAGGATAGCGTAGTTGTCGCCTTCTTTGACGAGACCCATTGCAACACCGGCGACCGATCCCTTGAGCGGAATGCCAGCCTGCATCAGCGCAAGCGACGCACCGCAGACCGTAGCCATAGAAGAAGATCCGTTTGATTCGAGAATGTCCGAAACCACCCGTAGGGTGTAGGGAGACTCGTCTTCTCCCGGTAAAACAGCCTCAATCGCCCGGAAAGCAAGCGCGCCATGACCGATCTCGCGTCTGCCGACACCGGTCATTCGGCCCACCTCTCCAACCGAAAACGGTGGGAAGTTATAGTGCAGCATGAAACGGCGTTTTTGTTCGCCTTCATAGCTCTCAAGACGTTGAGCGTCGTCTGTTGTGCCTAGGGTGGCGCTCACAAGAGCCTGTGTTTCACCACGAGTGAAGAGAGCAGAGCCGTGAACACGTGGCAGAACACCAACCTCAATCGTAAGATCGCGAATCTTATCGAATGCCCGGTGATCTGGCCGGATACGCTCTTTTAGAACCTGCTCGCGAAAGATATTTTCGCGCAGGAGTTCGTAGTATTTGCCGAGCTTTTTGGTCGCAGATGGATCGTCTGCAGGAAGGTCTTTTTTTAGATCGTCCTTGATTGCTTTGACCAATGCATAGCTCTCAAACTTCGGATGCTTTTGCGTGTCAAGTGCATCTTTCAACTGCGCACCGATCTTCGCCGTCAATCCATTAAGATATTCGTGATCGATCTCGACGGAAACAACCGTGCGTTTTGTCTTACCTGCGCGACTGACCAGATCTTCGATCGCCGAACAAATCTTCTTGATCTGCTCATGTGCGAACTCAATAGCATCGACGACGCGGCCCTCGGCAACTTCTTTCGCCCCAGACTCGATCATCACGATGCCGTCCTTCGTGCCGACAACCATGATGTTCAACAGGCTCTTTGCACGCTCGGCGTAGGTAGGATTGACGACGAATTGATCGTCAACTAACCCAATTCGCACAGCTCCAACAGGGCCGTGGAATGGAACATCGCTAAGGGCAAGAGCACAACTGGCGCCATTGATACCAAGGACATCAGGATCATTTTCCTTGTCCGCCGAATAAACAAAAGCGACAACCTGCGTCTCATTCCGGAAGGCCTCGGGAAAAAGCGGACGGATAGGACGGTCAATCTGACGACTCGTCAAAATCTCCTTCTCACTGGGACGCCCCTCGCGCTTGATGAACCCACCAGGAATACGCCCACCCGCATAGGTAAACTCACGATATTCGACGGTGAGGGGAAAGAAATCGATCCCTTCTTTGGGGTCTGGCGAGGCCACAGCCGTTGCGAGAACTACGTTGTCGCCACTCGATGTAAGCGCTGCGCCGGAGGCCTGTTTCGCCATGCGTCCCGTCTCGAATCTAATCTGCTTGCCGCCGGCAAGCTCAACTATCACATCCTGTTTCATGTTGCCTCTCTTCTCTCTTTATCTATATAAGCTTGAATCGCGTCATCCGTCACACGGGCGCGAAAAAGCGCAGCTCAACTGAGCGGCTGCAACACCGTCAGCGAGCTGCACTGAATGAATCTTTTTACGAACGGGCTTCCGCCGGAGCTACCTCCCTTGGAGACAATACCTGCATCACACATCGTCAGCAGCTCCAGAAGCAAGGTTTTGTCTCACCTTGCACAAGGTTTGCAGCCGAGCGAGAGCGGGCCGTGTATGCTTCCATGGTTTGAACGGTGTCTCCGGTAATAATGCGGTTACTTACGGATTCCCAGTTTGCCGATGACCTCGCGATAGCGGTCTGCATCGCACTTTTTCAAGTAATCAAGCAAGCGACGCCGCTTACTTACCAGCATAAGAAGTCCTCGGCGTGAACCATGGTCTTTCTTATGCTCTTTGAAGTGCTCCGTCAATTCGCCGATGCGCTCGCTCAAAATAGCGATCTGTACCTCAGGACTCCCGGTATCTGAGTCATGCGTGCGAAACTTTTCAATAATGTCTGTCTTTTTAGCGGATGCCAACACAGCTGTTTCTACTCCTAATCTTCTAGTCCACTCTTTAGTGTCTGCATAAGGATAGCACCGCTGAGGAAACGCGGCAATAAATGTCGATCCCGAAGTCACAACGGCATGAAGATATAGAACTTACGCTATATGAGTCTTCAGAAAAGCTAGTGTACGCTTCCGTGCCAGATCTGCGGATGGCGCATTATAGCTGGCTCGCGGAGCGCAGTTGAATCCATGCCCCGCTCCTTCGTAGACAAAGATCTCAACTTCGCGATGAGCAGAACGAACTGCCTCAATCTGATCCCGGCCGATATGAGAATCTTCAACTCCAAAATGCAGCATGACAGGGCAACTCGGTTCTTCAGAGGCAACCTGTCCGATGCCACCGGGATAATACCCGACGCAGCATGAAGGCTGCATCTTTAATGTCTCCCCTCTTGTCGCAGTTAGCCAACTGATAAAACCGCCATAGCAGTAGCCAATAATGCCAATTCCTTTTCTGAATTCCTTTGCCCAGGCATAGCCTGCAGCAACATCCCACAGAGCTGTCTCTGGGGTGAGCGTCTGATAGAGCCCATAAGCCCGCTGCATATCTTCGCCCTCGTACTTTAGTTCGACCCCAGGCTCAGTACGATCGAACAATGCAGGGGCGACGACAATAAATCCGTCTTTTGCGTATCCGTCCGCGACACTACGAATATGGTCATTAATACCAAATATCTCTTGAATAAGAACCAGCGCTCCGACTGCCTGGCCTGCAGGCCGTGCAACATAAGCACTCAACTCATGACCATCTTCTGCTTTCAACTTTATCCACTCGCTCATGACTTTTATAATAACGTTTTAGACAAAACATCGATTTAAGCGCTCCCGCATAAAAGTAAATGCTCTCTTGAAATTGACGCTTTCGACCCCATATAGACTATTGATTCAACGACACCATACAATCTCATCTCTTTTTGGAGTCAGAATGACTCTTAATCTCACGAGTCCATTGAAGGAAGCGGAAGAACTGTTTTTTGTCTTTCCAAAACAGATTCCACAGGTCGTGCGCGCGTACTGTCTCCGCACGTTGACCGGAGTAAGTTTCAAGTCTCCATCGAAGATAAGCGCTCCGCCACGGTCGCAGTCTATTGCCACGTGTCGCATTCCACAAAAATCGAAGTTCTTCGCCCATATCGATGTCACGGCTGAAAATACATGTGCAAACAAGTATTACATTCGCAATCGCTAGCTTGCCTATTTCATCAGGCTGAAAAGATCTTCGCTTCCAAGGGTGTTGATTACACTCAATAGTGCTTGGTGCTGAGTTTCGGCAGAAGATAATTGGGTAGCGACCGATGCTGGATCTGCAGATACCAGATTGCTTTGTTCCACCTGAAGCTGGCTCTCTTGCGTTTGGGTGTATGTGCTCGTCGACTGTATCCTACTCAATGAGCTATCAAGGGTACTGCGTTGAGTGGACAGTTGACCGAGTGCGGTTGTTAGCGCAGCAGTGTCAGTCGTAATCGTGGCGGTTGGCGTATTATTCGTAAAGTCTGAAATCAACTGATTAATGGCACCCAGTACTCCAGAGCTTCCCGAACCAAAGACAGATGATCCAGGAAGATTGACCTGAAATTTCTGCCCACTCGGCGATGTGGCGAACTGCACCTGCGAGTCACCCGCATAAGTGATCGTTGCAGGAGTCGTGGACGTGTCGAGCGTAAAAGGCTGAACCGATCCTTGGCTGCCGCCGAATAGGTATTGCCCTTGATAGCTTGTATTCGCCAAAGAAACCACCTGATTGAGAATCCCACTTAGCTGCTGTGCGACGGTTGTGGTGTTTGAGGCATTCACCGTCCCATTGTTCCCCTCCACTGCGAGCGACAGGGCTGACGTAATTTGGGTTACCACATCGCCTAAAGTCGAGTCAGTGACCTGCATTAAAGACGATTCTCCCGATGCCGTCTGAACGAAGGTGTCGTCTTGAGCAATTGAACTAGCCAGAAGCGTGCTTTGTGCCACCGCGACCGGATTATCTTGCAGGGTTAATACACTCAACCCACTCGACAACTCGGATGTGAGCTTATCTTCTATGCTGCTTGACTGGTTCAACGCGCCCGCTAAGTTGGTGATGTAATTCGGGTCTACTAACAATCTACCCTCCTGATTTGCAAATTGTGAACCAAAAGAATTCTTGCGCCTTTTAGGTCACTGTCGTTTCCACGCCAAGATTGATCGCGCTTGCCATAAGCGAATCCACAATCGTAAAAACCTGAGACGCCGCCTGATAAGAACGCTGGTATTGCGTAAGATTCGATGCTTCCTGATCGAGAGATACACCGGAGAGGGAGTCGCGTTGCGTTGTAAGCTGCGTGAGTGCGGCCTGCTGCGCGGTATTGTTTGTCGTCACCCCGGAAGTATCGCTACCGACCTGAGCAAGAAATGAGGCAAGGAAACCCGTTGCCGTCTGACTCCCGACCATATTCGCGTTCGAGAGATTGGCTAGTGCGGTCGCGTTCGTGTTGCCGGAAGACCCCTCCCCGGAAGAAGCCGACGCTATAGCCCCTGGACTAGTCGCCGACACTTGGATCGATGCAGCGGCGCCAGTCGCGGAGCTTGGAAGAGTAAAAATTGCCTGCCCGGCATTGCCGCTGCCGTCAATTCCCTGTTCGTTCTGCTGATTCACCTGAGTTCCAATGGCGTAGGCGAGACTGTCCAGCGCATTTGAGTATGCCGGTAAGTACTGATCCCTCGCCTGCAGTGTCCCTCCCAAATCTCCGCCTGCCAAGTTCGATGTCACATCCGAAGGGGGATCTCCTGCAAGAACGTCGGTATTTCCTCCGACCTGTGTCGTGCCCATTGCGAACGACTGATTGCCGCTGACCAAGACGGCGCCACTGCTGGTCGTCAGCGAGATGCCATTCTGCGACGTTGTTATCTGATCTAACCCGACCAATTGAGACAGCTGATCGAGGTCCTCCTGCCGTTGATCCTCAAGTGTACCGGCGTCTCCATTAGGACTGACGCTTGCGATTTGCCCATTAAGAGAGGCAATTGAAGAAGTAAGTGAATTTACCTGACCGACATCGCCGGAGACCTCCTGATTAAGACTCGACGATACTTGCGACAGCTGATTCGCTGCAGAATTAAAGTCCCCGGCTAGCGTGTTTGCGGCAGCCAGTACAGCTTGCTGCGTGGTATTGGAAGGGCTACTCGCCAGCGCGGACAGTGAACTGAAAAACGAGTTGAGGTCGGTACCAAGCGTCGTTGAACTTGCGGAGGTCGACGTAGAGCTCAGCCCAAATATATTCTCCACTTGCTGCAATGCAGACTGGAGCGCCCCACTCTGAGACACCGTCTGCGTTTGCTGTTGCACGCGTTGCTCGAGAACGCGATCTCTCTGTGAGACTACAGTTGCTGTGACCCCTGAACTCTGGGTATTGCCGCTAAGCGATACGGCATCCCCCGACTGGAAGTTCACGACCTCGTCTGTATAGCCTGGAGTGTTCTGATTTGCAACGTTGTTCGCTGTCGCATTCAATGCAACCTGATCGGCCAGCAAGGCTTCGCTGGCAATATTGAGCAATGACGTTAGTGTGCCCATTGGCCTCTCGTATTTCTCCGGTGTAGACGATTGAGCGCATCCAGGTTTAATTTGCAACTCTGAAGAAGGAGTTCGAGAAGGCGCTGCTTTGCCAGGATCAAATGAAGGCCATCTCCAATGCACTTGGCATCAGACTTCACCAACACGGAGATCCGCTCTTCCAGGGCCTGCAGTCCATTGAAATCGAAGTGAGTGAGGGCCTGGATGGTCTCGTCGAGTATGTCAACCACTGCTTGATCGATTGCCATGATTACTCCGACAAAGATTGGATTATTTTGCCCGCTACGTCCGAAGACGATACGCTGTAACTCCCTGTTGCAATGGCCTGCTGTAGCGATGCTACTTTCTCGGTTCGCACGTCAGAACCCTCCAGGGCGTGTGCTACAAAGCCTGCCGTGGCGCTCAAGGTAGTCTGGTCAGCATGCTGCACATTTGAACTGGATACTGCGCTCTCGTTGGTTTCTCTGGAGGGTGCAGTTGCCTGTAGCGTCGGTGTCGCTGCGGATGAGGTGATCGAGCTGATTGTCTGCTGTTGGTTACCGATGTCATTCACAAAACTCATGGTGTACCTCCGTCTACTTGAATGTATCGGCCTGGAATCCTCAAACTTTAGTACTGGGTGTTTTCTTTTCGGAATGTTTCTGGTGCTCTAGTTTGACCTGCGAGATGACCTGTTTGGCTAGACCAAATCCACCACTTTTGGAGATGGCCTTGGCAAAGGCCTCTGTCCCAAAGCTGCGTATGGTGTCTGAAGCGTTATCACCATCACCCTGATCATCTCCTCCCCAGCTGTCCTTCCCTCCCCGCATTGGTTTCAGCATCTCTTGCAGCATCATCGCTTCAAACTGCTGAGCAGCATCGGCCAGCTTGGCCTGCTTTTGTACGTCAAGGCCCGAGTCGACCTGATTTGCAACATCGGATGTGATCCTCATAGCACCTCGATCTCGGCTTCCAAGGCTCCGGCAGATTTCATGGCTTGAAGGATCGAAATGACATCCCGCGCCGATGCCCCTATCGTTTGAAGACTTCGGACCAGGTCGTCCACAGTCGCGCCTTGTTTCAATTCAATACGATTGACCGGTTTATCCAGTGCATCTACCCGCGTCTGTTGTACAACCTGGGTTGTCCCACCCGACCTGCCATTTGGCTGTGATACCTGAAACTCACTAACGACGTTAACTACCAGCCCCCCGTGAAGAATAGACACTGGCTGTAAGACCACAGTCCCTCCAATAACAACTGTCCCGGTGCGTTCATTTACAACTACCTTGGCCCGAGGATAAATAGGCACTTCGACCGACTCTACTTGCGCAAGAAGTGCTGGAATATCCTCATCCTTCGTGACCGACAGATCAATCTGCCTACTATCGACTACGTGTGCGGCTGGTCGTCCAAGTTCAAGGTTAATCGCCTTTTCCATGGCTTCTGCACTGCGAAAGTCGGCATCATCCAACAGCAACGAAAACTGCTTTCTTCCAGCTAGTTCCAGTGGAACACCATGCTCCACCATCGCCCCAAGAGGTACCCTTGCAGTATTTGGATGATTGAATTGCTTCACATTTCCATTCACATTCACCGAATACCCGCCCACAACCAACGGCCCTTGCGCTTGTGCGTAGATCTTTCCATCCGCTCCATAAAGCGGTGTCATCAAAAGCAATCCACCCTCAAGGCTTCTAGCATCGCCGGCAGAAGATACGGTAATATCCAGCTTCATTCCAGGCCTTGCGAAGGGCGGCAACGTCGCAGCCACAAAAACTGCGGCAAGATTTTGTACGCGAATCGACGCCGCGGGTACACTTACTCCCATTCGCAGCAAAGCTGCTGCCAAGGTTTGAGCCGGAAACGTTGTCTGTTGACTGTCTCCTGTGCCCAGCAGTCCAACCACAATGCCGTATCCGACAAGTTGATTGTCACGAATACCTTCAATCGAAGAGATATCTTTAATTCGGGCTTGCCTTGGCGGCGCAGCAGGCGTGTCGGAGGCAAACGCTGCAGTATTCAGGGCTAAGAACAGCGTCAACATGCAGACACAATAAAAAAAGACAGGTTTGCTGACCGTACCCTTCGATACGGCTCGGGTGCTCAATTCAATTATTTCAGCCTGCATAGTACCCCACTAGAAGATCAAAAGCTGTTGAAGAAATCTGACCAAAGGATTCTGGCGATGCGTGTAGTCATTGATAATTCCCTTGCCTCGTACTTCAAGTTCAAGGCTAGAAATAGCGGTTGAGAGCACCTGATTTTGTTGTGAGATATCTTCAGGTCGAACAAGGCCACGAAGCAGAATCGTCTGTGTCTGTTGGCTGAACTCGACCTGTCGTGCTGCCTCAACTACAAGCATCCCATTTGGAAGCACCTCAACCACCTGCCCGCCAAATGTTGTGCTCAAGCTCGAATCTGTTGCGCTGGTTCCTTGCGCATTCAACGCAGACGAAGAGTTCTGCGTGATGATATTCTGCAGCGCATTCCCGGCTTTTAGTGTTCCAAGTAGCCCCGAAATACCAGAGGTTGCATTCGACGTTCTCGAATTTTTTACTGCTCCGTCCGTCGAGGCGGCAAGGTTTTCTGCAACCACAACTTGAATGAGATCGTGAGGCCGCATAGCACGAACGTCAGTAGTCATACGGGTAAGCCGCCCACTGTCGGTCCAGATAGATCCTGGTGCGGCCTGGATGATGGAATTCTCCGCACGCACTCGTTCTAAATAGGAGGTGAGTGATGCGGCGGCGACATTGGGTTTTGGCTCTAGCGCTTTGCGAATAGAGGCCACCTGTGCCCCAGATGAAGCCATAGCCAACAATAGAAGCAACGCGATCACCACTTTGGTTGCGAATCGACCCACGCCGCTGGGCTGCGGTGCCTGATGGACGATTGGAATGACAATGATTTGCCCGCTCTCGCCCGTCGACCACTTAATATTCTTAGGACGAGATACTTTATGCACAAGACCCATCATGGCTTCATCTCCACATCCGAATGTCCTCGGACGATGCCGGAGAACTGCTCTGCGATCACCTGATCGTCTGTGTTTCGATATAGCATGTGCACCCGTATCGTCTTGCCCAAGTCGCCACTCTCTTCTGAGACTCCGGCAACTTCGATTCGCAAAAGATCTTCCTGTTTCCACAATCGAACGATGTCTCCCACATGCACCAGAGGAACAGAGCTGACCGTAGGTCTCTGGTATGTCTGTAACGGAGCTATTTCAGCCAATATGCCGGTTTGGATCGCCAAGTCGGGCCATTCCGAGTGTGCACAATTCGCTACGATTGCCCATCTCTGCCCTAATATGGGGTCTGACTGGATCCCTATCACGCGATACCCAGCATCTTTTAATACCGACAAGGGTGAAGGAGCAACTTTGAGTGACTCAATCGCTACGCTAGGCGAACTGTAGCAAGTGGTCTGGGCTGAACCGATCGCAGTTGCACCGTGCATGCCTAGCGCGAAGATCCAACAGAGGTAGTGTCCGACCTGTGAACGAAGACTGCGGCTCATAAAGCTCCTAACGAATAAGTCCGTTGATCTGGGAGTACATATCGTCAGCCACATGAATCACCTTGGAGTTGCTCTCATAGGCTCGCTGTGCCAGGATCATCTGCACAAACTCTGCGACTACATCGACGTTGGAGTTTTCCACGTATCCTTGCTGTAGCGTACCCATCCCGCTAGTTCCTCCCGGAGTGTCCGTGATGGGATTGCCGGAGGCTGCCGTCTGCTGCAAGAGATTGCTGCCAATGGAGCTCAACCCTCCAGGATTGGCGAAGGTTGCCAGTTGCATCGTGCCGAGCTGCGCGGCGTTCGTCTGTCCGGGAAGTGTCCCTGTCACAACCCCATATTGAGAGATCGTAATATTGCTCGCATTGGAAGGAATTGTGATCGCGGGCACGATCGGATTTCCATCTGAGGTCTCAAGTGTGCCTTGGCTATTGGTTTGAAAGTTGCCGGCCCGCGTATAACCGATAGTTCCGTTGGGCAACGATACCTGGAAGAAGCCTGAGCCCTGAATCGCAAGGTCAAGTGGATTATTCGTCTGGTTGAAGTCACCCTGCGTCATGATCACTTCACTGGCTGATGTCTTGGTTCCCAGACCAACCTGCAAACCGGCCGATAGGGTCTGCTGAGTCTGCGCAGAGCCCGGTGTGATGAGATTTTGATAGATCATGTCCTCGAACTGCACCTGCCGCTGCCTGAACCCAGCAGTCGCTGAGTTCGCTAGATTATTGGCCACGGTGTCCAGATTGGTCTGCTGCGCACTCATTCCGCTTGCCGCTGTGTATAAAGCACGAATCATTTCAAGCTCCTTTTCTTAAGTTGAAGAGCGCCTTGTGGGTGCACTGCTACGTCACCCGAGGAAGATCCTCAGACGCAGTTTTGTCGAAATCGTTATTGAAAACACTGAGTGCTTTCTGCATCATCTCTGCCTGGCGTTGTACGAGTACCAATTGCATGGTGCCGTGTACAGCGTCTTCATTGGCTCCCTCAACGGAACCTTGTTCCACTAAAGCGTTCGCTGCAACTGGCTTTGTTCCATTCGCAGAAAAGCGGTTTGCGCCTTCTGCAGTGAGGACAGACTCGTCGGTAAAGTCAAACGTTCCAACTTTGCCGACGATTATGCTTCCATCCACGTTAGAAACGGATACGCTGCCATCCGGTGACACCCGAATTGTGCCAGTCGGGATGGTGATACTCTTCTGGTTTGCGTCAAGGACGGGTTCGCCACGACTAGTTTGGAGCACCCCCGTCGATGAGCGTGAGAACGCCCCATCTCTGGTGTAGCGAGTACCGTTGGCCGTCTGAATTGCGAAGAAACCCTGGCCTTCCAAAGCGAGATCCAGGGGGTTGCCAGTAGCTTGCAGTTCACCTTGTCCAAGATCGAGTCTGTTTCCACCTAAGACACCAAAGCCGTTTATCGATTGACCTACCTGTGAGGCGGTTTCAGTATCCTGATCCAGGCCGCCTGCGAGGACGCCGCTGAAGTAGTCGCGCTGGGCGCGAAAGCCGCTCGTGCCTGCATTGGCCAGGTTGTTGGCCGCTGTGTCGAGCGCTTGAGTGCGCGCCAGTAAGCCTGTATATGCCGCGTAAAGTCCGCTGTCCATGCCATAGGGTATGCAGGTCTGTGGCCGAAGTGACGGCGATGCAGGTTAGAGGACGTTAAGATCACAGAATCCCGGTTCTAAAGATTGCTTGTGTTGAGCCGATACAGGATTGAGATCGAATGCAGGATTGGGGAGGGTTGGTTGCGAGCTTTAATTATCGACGATTCGTCCGTAATGAGGAAGGTGATTGAACGGGCTTTGCGCCAGGCGGGCTTGGACTTGACCGAGGTGTTGGAGGCCGCAAATGGAGAGGAAGCCTTGCAGGTTCTTCGTAAGGATGAAGCCGCTGCTGGCTCGCTGGGATTGATTATGAGCGATATCAATATGCCGGTGATGGATGGATTACAGTTTCTGGAGCTGAGACGGCAGGGGAAGCTGGCGGAAGGCGTTCCCGTTGTAATGATTACGACAGAAGGTAGCGAACAGGCTGTTCTACGCGCCATCTCGGCGGGCGCACAAGGTTATATCTGTAAGCCGTTTACGGCGGAGCAGGTGAAGACTCGCGTGCTTCCTTTGGTTCGAGCGGCTTAGACTTTTGTCCATCTTCGAGTGAGACAGAGACGCCCCAGCGATCGCGTTGAATCTGCAATCGCTGGGGCGCCTCTGAATAGCTTTGCTTTACCGTGCTACCTGGACTATTTAACTACAGATTGGAAGAGTGACGAGGACAGGAGGCTGGCAAACTGGCTGTCCGATGAGGAGTAAGCGACGGTCAGGGTGCCGGCGTTGGAGTCGATCGTTGTCTGGTCAATAGCCGACTTCTCGAGTGGTGAACCAGAGGTCTTCTTTACCAGAGAGACGCCTTTCATGAGGGTCGCAGCCGTCGCGGCGGTGAGGCTGTCGGACATGACGACTGCCATGTCGAACTTGACGCCGTTCTGGAAGTCCATCGTGTATCGGCTGCTCTTCATGCGATCACGGACCGTGTCGTAGTCGGTCAGGGCTGCGGCGTCGCCAAGGACACTCTTCATCATGCTCTGGGTGCCCTTGGAGTCGAGCAGACTCCATACGGCCTTGCTGTCGACGGCGGCCATCTCGTTGACCATGTCGCCATTGGAGAGGAAGTCGGGGGTAATGCCATCGCGGGCGTCGACGGCGGCGGTTACCGCGTCCTTGTCGCCGAAGACCATGGTGGTCTGATTGAGGAAGATGACGCTCATGCCCGCGGAACCCATGGGATAGATGCTTGTATTGCGGAGAATCGTCGGCTTGATCTTGTTCTTGGTGAAGTTGGCCATGATCTCGCGAGTATGAAACTGGCCCTGAGCGATGCCGACGGTCCGGGTTCCCTTGTTGCCGTCGCGGAAGGCGACGAAGGCAAGGACATCGGCGTCCTGATCAACCTTAAGGCCGGAGCTTTTCAATGCCACTTCAAAGCGCTTGAGCTCAGGCGGCAGAACACGGTCCTTTAGATCCATCGCGGCGGGTGAGTTCTGCATGGCGCGGTAGTCGACGACGATGAGTTGCTGGACATCGTGAGGAATAGCAGACTTGGCATCGCTGGAGAGCTGCGCGGCGTGTGCGATAGGCACCAGAATGGTTGCGGCCGCGAGTGCGGCGGTGAAGAGATTCTGTTTGAGATTCGTCATAATTACCTTTACTCCTTGAGCCACTACAAGTGTAGCGTTAGTTACACCATTGTTCCGTGAATATGCTCTAGTGGCAAGACTGAATAGAGCATGATTGGTTAGCAGGCTTGCTACTTTCGTGGGACATCGTGCAGTTTTGGCAGAGAGTTTGCTGACAAATTCTCTGTCAGGGAACGACCTGAGGAAGATGGCGAGTGAGGTTCCCGGTAGGGTGGGATCATCGCTTGTAACGAACACTGACAATCAGCGATGAGGCCCTGTTCATGGCCACGCAATGGGGGCGTGGAGTTTACGCTCCAACACCTTGGCGTCTGGATTGAAGCCGGTTATTTGACGAACCCATTCGGAGTCTGGCTCATAGGCGGCTTCAGGAATTAATCCGATCAGCTCGGCGTCTTCGATGAGGACTCCGTGGCGCTGAGCCAGGTGCTGTATGGTGGCGTGTACGTGGTGCATGGGGGTGAGGTTGAAGTCGGTGATGTTCATGCTGACCTGAGCGCGGCCGTGGGCCAGGACGCCGATGGCCTTGACACCGTGGAGTCCTCCGTTGGCGGCTCGGATGTCACGGGCGATGGCACGGGCGGCGGCGATGTCGGGCTGCTGAAGGTGGATGTTGTAGGCGATGAGGAAGCTACGAGCTCCTACGGCGCTGGCGCCAGCGGTCACGTGGAGCTCGGGGCCACCGATGTCGGGGCGGCGCGAAGCATCGCGGCGTGAGGCGTCACGGAGGCCTTCGAACTGCCCTTTGCGGACGTCCTCAAGCTGAACGCGATCGGGGCGTGCGGCAGCAGCTCCGTAGAAGTAGACCGGGACGCCGTAGCGACGCCAGATAAGCAGGCCAGCCTGGCGGGCGAGAACAGCACACTCGGCCAGCGAGGCTCCGCTGACCGGGATGAAGGGGATGACGTCGGCTGCGCCGATGCGAGGATGAACGCCGCTCTGGGTAGTCAGGTCAATGAGTTCGGCGGCCTTGCCTACAGCGCGTGCGGCGGCCTCGACGATCCCTGCGGGAGAGCCTGCTATGGTGACGACAGAGCGGTTATGGGCCGTGTCCAGTGACCAGTCCAGCAGCCTCACTCCTTCTACCTGCATGGCGGCAACGATCTGGGTGACCTTGTCGGCGTCGATTCCTTCGGAGAAGTTAGGGACGCACTCGATGATGGCTTCTGGGTTCATAGTTAGCTGTACGTTGTGCCGCGCTACTTCCACCAGCTGTAGCCCAGGGAGAATTGAACACTGGCGTTGACGCCGGGGTTGCGGTCTCCCAGGGAGGCGCTGGAGATGTGGACGCCATTCGCGCTGAGGTCGATGGAGCGGTGAGAGTGGAGAAAATAGTGGACACCGATACCGCCCTGTGGGGTGAAGTTCCAGACGCTGGCGTCGGCGTTAGGGCCGTCATTTTGCTCGTTGTAAGGAGCGCCCCCGAAGGCAGGGTACTTGTGATTGGTCCAGAGGAGGCCGCCAGCAGCCTGCCCCCAGAAGGAGAATCGACGCGTACCAGCAAGATTCCAGCGCAGAATGATCGGGGTGATGGAGGCGCCGGTGAAGGTGCCCCCAACCGTGTAGAAGGCGGTGCACTGCTCGGGCGTGCCCACTGGGTTGGTACAGAAGGGGCGCTGAAACTTTGGCGTGTATGACTGCCAGAAGGGGAAGACTTCAACGGCATATTCGAAGTTGCCGCGCAGTGGGCCGTGGCCAATAGGGCCGGTAAGCACCTTGCCTGCGTGGACGCCTGCCATGAGGAACTTGAAGCCGTCGCGGTTGTCTGTCACGCCATTGCCGCCCTGTACGAGGACTCCGAACTCAAGGGGCTGGTGACCGGTGGTGTCGTGGAACGGCGTTGTGTCGTTGACGACGGTGGCTTGTGCAGAGGCGATTTGCGTGGTCAGCAGGATGGCGAGAGTCCAGATTGTGGTCACGCAGATGGAGCCGATGCGGTGCAGATTTCTGGTCACTGTTGGCTCCGGTGAAGATGTTGGTGCAGAAGAAAGCCGCCGATGACCGGCGGCCGTTTTACTTTATCGACCGCTCGATTTTAATGGCTTGCAGCGGACATCGAGGCTTCGTCGAAGTCGAAGTTGGAGTAGACGTTTTGCGTGTCGTCGAGATCCTCAATGGTCTCGAGGAGGCGAACCATGGCGTTGGCCTGTGTTCCTTCCAGCCTGGTGTAGGTGGAGGCTATCTTGGTGACTTCGGCGTGTTCTGGGGTGATTTTGGCGGCCTTGAGGGCTTCGGTGACAGCTTCGAAGTCCTTGGGGTCGCAGAGGACCTCCCAGTTTTCGCCTTCGTCGGAGAGGTCTTCGGCACCGGCTTCGAGGACGATCTCGGTGAGCTTGTCCTCGCTGGCGGCGGACTTGGCGATGGTGAGGACGCCCTTCTTGGTGAACATCCAGGAGACGGAGTTGGATTCGCCGAGGTTGCCGCCGTTCTTGGAGAAAGCGTGGCGAATCTCGCTGACGGCGCGGTTCTTGTTGTCGGTGAGGACGTCTACGATGAGGGCGACGCCGCCGGGGCCGTAGCCCTCGTAGGTAATCTCCTCATAGGAAACGCCTTCCAGCTCGCCGGTGCCGCGTTGGATGGCACGCTTGATATTGTCGGCGGGCATGTTCTCAGATTTGGCGGCGAGGATGGCTCCGCGGAGGCGGGGATTGCCGTCGGGATCGCCTCCGCCGGTCTTGGCGGCGATGGTGATTTCCTTGATGAGGCGGGTGAAGATCTTGCCGCGCTTGGCGTCGGTGGCGCCCTTTTTATGCTTGATTGTCGCCCATTTTGAGTGGCCGGACATGGACTACCTCGGTGTTGATTTTGCGTGGGCCTGCGATGGAATGCTGGCTTGCGCGACCTTGCGATCTTACCATGTCGAGGGACACCGGGGCTTGTGCGGCGGGTCGTGTGAGGGGACGGAGTTTCCGGCTGGAGCCAAGGTCAAAACGGAGTTCTGATGAGGGAGTTTGCGGAATTTAAATCCGACGTGGTGGGAGTGGTGTTTTGCAGGGGGTTTTGCGGATTTATGCAGCGCAGCGTGGTGGTAAATCGTGGTGCAGTTGTGGCGGATTGCGTGGTAAATGTGGTCAGCGAACAACCCCTGTTTGTGGTGTCGAAGAGTACGCCAGGGTTTGCAACTTTATTTTCGGATGGGTGGGCGTTGTTGGTTCAGGGGAGGAGTTCGGGGGCGAGTAGGTCGCGCATGGTCTCGCGGCGGCGGATGAGGTGAGTGGTGGATGCTTCGACCAAGACCTCGGCGGGGCGGGGGCGGGTGTTGTAGTTGGAAGTTTGGCTCATGCCGTAGGCTCCGGCGTCGAGGAGGAGGACGAGATCGCCGGGTTTGAGTGCCGGGAGTGCGCGGTCCCGGGCGAAGAAGTCTCCGGACTCGCAGACGGGGCCTACTACGTCTACTTTGGAGCCGGGCTTTGGAGAGTTGGCGGGTTGTTTTATCGGGATGATCTCGTGGTGGGCGTGGTAGAGGGCGGGGCGCAGGAGATCGTTCATGCCAGCGTCGGTGATGACGAAGGTCTTTGCGCCGTTCTTCTTGATGTAGAGGACGCGGGTGAGGAGGGCTCCAGCCTGAGCGACGATGAAGCGGCCGGGTTCGAGGATGACGTGGGCGGGTTCGGTGGCCAGGCCCTTGGCGAGGGCGGCGGCGTACTTCTTCACCTGTTGTGCGGGGTCGGTGGCGGATGCAGAGACGCTGGGGCCGTAGTCGATGCCGAGGCCGCCGCCAGCGTCGACGTAGCGGATGTTGTGGCCGTCCTTGCGGAGGTCGGCGATGAGGGTGGCGACTCGGCTAAGGGCTGCGGCGAAGGGAGCTACTTTGCGGATCTGAGAGCCGATGTGAACGCTTACGCCTGCAGGGTCGAGCCACTTTGATTTAGCTGCCTTGCGGTAGATTGCGCGGGCGGCGTTGATGTCGATGCCGAACTTGTGCTCGCTGAGGCCGGTAGAGATGTAGGGGTGGGTCTCGGCGAAGACGTCGGGGTTGACGCGGAGGGCGAAGCGGGCGACTTTGCCGAGAGCTTCGGCGCGGGCGCTAAGGAGATGGAGTTCGGCCTCGGATTCGACGTTGAAGAGGAGGATGTTGGCGCGGAGTGCGGCGTCTATCTCCCAGAGCTGCTTGCCTACGCCGGAGAAGACTATTTTTTTGAGCGCGGCCTTGCTGGCTTTGCGGACGCGCTCGAGCTCACCACCGGAGACGATATCGAAGCCTGCTCCCTGCTCTGCTAAGAGGCGGAGGATGGCGAGGGAGGAGTTGGCTTTGACGGCGTAGCAGATGGTGTGGGGGCATGCTGCGAAGGCCTGGGCGAAGAGCTGGTAGCGATGGCGGATGTGCTCGGCGGAGTAGATGTAGAGAGGAGTGCCGTGCTCGGTGGCGAGGGTCGCGAGGTCTGCTTCGTCACAGTGCAGGGCGCGGTTGCGATAGCTGAAGGGGCGGGCTGCGGGCGGCTGGGGATTGGTGATCTTCTTAGGCAAGCTTAGTCCTGAATCTATTGTTCACGATTGACTGCAATGGGTGAGATGGAGACGGACTTGAACAAACCGAAGGCTCCTTCGACTGCCGCTCAGAACAGACTTTTAGACTGCGCCTCTTATGTGAGACTGCAGTGAGAAGAACGGAGTACGGGGATCCTTCACTGCGTTCAGGATGACTACTTTAAAAGAGACCGACGGATACATTCGCGAAGGAATGGCTCACGCTATTACATGGTCTTTGCCGGGAGGGCGTAGGGGGCTTCCGGGATGATGATCCATGCGGCGAGGTAGGCGAAGAGGCCGACGCCTGTGAACAGGATGATGAGGAAGGTGATGATGCGGGTAAGGTTGAGGTCCCAGCCGTAGTGGAGGGCGAAGCCGGCGCAGATTCCGGCGATCATGCGGTTCTCGCGCGAGCGGGTGAGCTGGCCGACGGGCTGATAGGGGCCGTTTGCGGAGTACTGGGGGGGCGGGGGTGCGGAAGAGATCGTGGCTCCGCAGGCCGGACAGAAGCGGGAGTTGGAGTCTACTTGCTTGCCGCATTGGGGACAGAACATAGTGGTGCCTCCGGGAAGCCTCTATTTTGACATATACGGGTACGAAGGGACATTCGTTCCTTGCCGCTCGAGGACTCAAGACGGCGGTCGCGCGATTGAGAGGCTCGGAGGGCCGCTTTGAGCTTGGGCGATGGTGAGCCTGCATGTACGAAGCCCTCCATGGGGCTCTGGACCTTGCAATGGAGGGCTTAGAAAAACTCCCTGGGAGAGGGTTTTTCGTGGTGCGGTGTTATTGATAGAACGTTGAAACGTTGCCAATGGATTGGG
>Ga0302324_100005542_pt1 | contig 27506 bp, 31 predicted proteins | sample Palsa_T0_1_FD_201949 | JGI IMG/M metagenome (GOLD analysis project Ga0302324, IMG submission 201949) | Peat permafrost microbial communities from Stordalen Mire near Abisko, Sweden - Palsa_T0_1 | ecosystem: Environmental > Terrestrial > Soil > Palsa > Peat permafrost | place: Sweden: Abisko...
TACTCGGTGATCGAGGTATACCGCGAGTATTTCCAGCAAGGCGTCGAGAACGCTCTGGCGTTTCTCGATGGCAAGCCGATTCGCGTATTGCAGCCCGACGGCGCTCAGCGCTAGCGCGTGCGAGAAGCCTCCACCATAGCCCGGAACTTGTTGACGTTATCCTCGCCTGCGTAGGCCGCGATCCGCTTGTAGGCGGGCTCCATCTTGGCCCGAAACGGCGCCAGGTCGGGGCGCGTGATCTGCATGCCGGCGGCCGCGAGCTTGACCAGCTGATCGGCTTCGCCTTCGGCAATGAGCTTGCGCATGAGCTCACCGCTGGCGGCACTTTCCTCGCGGAAGATCGCCTGCTGCGCGGGCGTCAGTTTCTTCCATGAATTGACACCCATGGTGTGGATCATGTTGTTGTAGATGTGCCGCGTGAGCACGAGATGCTTCTGTACTTCGTAGAACTTGCTGTAATAGATCACCGGGATCGGATTCTCCTCGCCGTCGACCACCCCTTGGGAGAGCGCGAGGTAGAGCTCCGGAAACGCAATAGCCTGCACGGTGGCCCCCAGCGCCTCCATCGACGCCTGGATCTGCAATTCGGGCGGGGTGCGGATCTTGAGCCCCGCGACGTCGCCGGGAAGGTTGATCGGGCGCACGCTGTTGGTGACGTTGCGAAAGCCGTATTCCCAGTTGTGTAGCAGGATGAAACCCTGCTTCTCGGCGCGCGGTGCAAGCCACTCCATGGCCGGCCCGTCGAGCACGCGAAATACTTGGGCAGGGCTATCGAAGATAAAGGGGAGCATGACCGCCCCAAACGCGGTGTCGTACTTGTCCAGTTGCCCCTGCGTCGGCAGCCCCATGTCGATGGTTCCAAGCTTGATCTGCTGCGCCTGCTCAGGCGGTCCGCCAAGGACGTTGTTGGGAAAGATGTTGATCTTGATCGCGCCGTTGGTGCGCATCTCGACGCGGCTGACAAACTGCTTGGCGGCAATATTGGCCGGATGATCCTCCGGCGCGAAGTGCGCCCAGCGCAACGTCAGCGGCGCCTGCCCCCGCGCCACATAGGGAGCCGCCAGCGACACCGCGGCACCTCGCCCGGCCGTCCTGAGAAACCTTCTGCGGTCCATAACCTTCTCCTCCTTGTAGGCTGCCCGGGTGCTGCCGGACAGCGTTAGCCACGAAAGCCGAAATAGTGCGGCAGAAACAGTGCCAGCCACGGCACGAATGCGACGATCAGCAAGCCGACGAGCACCATGCCCAGATAGGGCAGCATGGCGCGTGAGGCAGCCTCGATATCGGCACGCATGATCGCACAGCAGACGTAGAAGCCCACGCCCGCAAGCGGCATGAAGCCGCCGATGCCCATGGCGATGATCAGCACCAAGGCGTAGTGCAGTTCGCTCAATCCGAGCTTCCCGGCGATGGGGATGAGCAAAGGTGCTAGGACATTGAGCGAAGGCAAGCCCTCAAGCAGCACGCCAACAGCGATCAGCAATCCGATCGAGCCGAGCATGAAGATGGCCGTGCTGTTGCCCACCGAATGCAACAGGTCCACGAGCCGCTGTGGCAGGTACGCCACGGTCAGTGTCCACGAAAACCCCGACGCGGCGGCGAAGATAAAGAGCAGCACGCCGGTCAGCGCGGCCGTATCGGCGACTGTGCGCAGCAGGCTCTTGAGGCTCATCTCGCGATAGATCAGCATCGAGAGCGCCAGTCCGTAGGCGACCGCGAAGGCCGCCACCTCGGTCGGCGTGGCAATTCCCAGCAGGATGCCGGCGAGCAGCATGCCCGGCATGAGCAGCGGCAGCAGCGCACTCGCCGCGGCGCGCAGCATCGCGGCGCGCGGTGCGCGTGGGAGCCGGGGCGTGCCGGCGCGGCGGGTGCGCAGGTCGATGAGCAACATGAGACTCAAGGCCATCACCGCCGCCGGAATCAAGCCGCCGATGAACATCCCGGCCACGGAAACGCTGGTGATGGAACCGACAATCAACATGGCAATACTCGGCGGCACGGTCTCGCCCATGATCGCCGATGCGGCGAGCACCGCCGCGCCTTCGGCGGCACCGTGACGCTCGCGCAATTCGTCACGCATGACCGTGCCGACCGCGGCAACGTCGGCAGGCTTGGAGCCGGAAAGCCCGGACACCACGTACATGCTCAATACGGCCACCTGGAGCAATCCGCCGCGGGCATGTCCGACCACGCTCTGGATGAAACGGATCAGGCGCACGCTGATGCCGCCGCGCTCCATGATCAATCCGGCCAGGATGAAAAAGGGCACCGCGAGCAGAATGAAGTTGCCCGTGCCGTTGACCATGGTTTGCGGCAATACCACGAGCGAAGCTGCGCCCGTGCCCCACATGTAGGCTGCCGCCGACAGGAGCAGCACGAATCCGACTGGAACACCGGCCAGGATCGCGACCAGAAAGAACACGAGGACCGCATTGATCGCGACGTCGGAGGTGAACCACGGCTGCCAGGCGGCACGCGTCAGCATCGCTCCGGCGAGCACGACTGCAAACGCACATCCGACCTGCAACGCGAGCCGCCCGTGCTCGCGCCAGAGATGGATGAAGGCGTAGAACGCGAGCAGCGCCATGCCCAAGGGCAGCGGCAAGCCGATGATCGCTGCCGGTAGCTGCAGCACCGGCGTGCGCTCGTTCCAGCTCGACGCGAGGAATTCCAACGACGCGATCCCGGTGAGGCCGGCGACGAAGAGAACCAGGACATCGGCGAGCGCGAGGCAGGCGCTGCGCGTCGGTGCGGAGCAGAGGTTGAGTACCACGCGAACGAAGGCGTGGTCACGCCGGCGATACGCCACCGCGCCGCCGATGAACGCCAGCGTCGAGAGCGTCAAGCGCGCCGTTTCGTCGGCCCAGAGAAAGGAGTGGTGGAAGAACGTGCGTGCGACGACGTTGGCCAGAACCATGACCAGTTCGCCCAGGAGGGCTATTGCGACGACCGACTCGGCGAGCCGGTCGAGGGCGCGAAGTGCGATGCCGTCGCGCATGCCGACCGGAAAGGATCGAGATTCCGCCGTCTGCTGCGTTTCGACGCCGACCGGTATCACTAACGTTTTGTCCGTTGTGGCGAAGCGCTGGTAACGACGGCGATGGTCCCGACGGTGCCGGCGCATGACACGCCGGCGCCGCGTTGGGTCGCCGCCGCGAATCGCAGCAAAATCCGATCATGCGCCGACCGGAAGTGCTCGTCAGTGCTAGTATTTCCCGGCCGTCGGGCGCGAGTCAATCGCCGCCGGCGTCGTAGGGGCTGTCACGCCTGGAGATCCGGATGACCGACTATCGCAAACTTTTCGACCTGAGCGGCCGCAAGGCGCTCGTCCTGGGCGCGGCCTCGGGCATCGGCAAGGCGGCGGCGGAAGCGCTTGGCGCGCTCGGCGCCGTAGTCCATTGCGCGGATCTCGACCTGGCGCGCGCCGAGGCGACGGCGGAAGCCATTCGCGCCACCGGTGGAGTGGCGGACGCGTCGCGTACGGACGCCGCCAGCGGCGAGGACGTCGCAGCGCTGGTGCAGCGGGCCCATGCCTCGCTCGGGCGCATCGACATTGCCGTGACGACGCCGGGCATCAACATTCGCAAGCTTGTATTGAATTACAGCGAGGCGGAATTCGATCGCATCCTCGATCTCAACGTCAAGGGAACGTTCTTTTTCTTGCGCGAGGTCGGGCGCATCATGGTCGCGCAGAAAAGTGGAAGCATCATCGCCTCGTCGTCGATCCGCGCCTTTACGATCGAGCCCGGACTGGCGGTCTATGGCGCGACCAAGGCCGCGATCTCGCTGCTCGTCAAGGGGTTTGCCGCCGAGGTGGGCGGCTACGGTGTGCGCGTCAATGCGATCGCACCGTCGATCATCGAGACGCCGCTCTCCGCGCCGATCAAGACGCGTCCGGAGATCTACGATACCTACGCCAGGCACACCGTCCTTGGCCGCTGGGGCCAGCCGCAGGAGGTGGGGAGCGTGGTGGGTTTCCTCGCGTCCGACGCGGCGAGCTACATCAGCGGCAGCACCCTGATGATCGATGCCGGATGGACGGCGATCGATGGACCGCCGACCGGACTGACGCAACTCGGCTGATTGGCCGCCGGTCCTTGGCCGGCCACGCGATCGGCCAACGCCCGCCGGGAACGGGCAAAAAAAAGCCCGGTTGCCCGGGCTTTCTCAATGCTACGCTGCGACCAAACCTAGTCGAGCGTCCTGATGTTCGCGGCCTGATCCCCTTTGGGACCGGTGGTGACATCAAAGCTCACCTTCTGGTTCTCACGCAGGCTCTTGTGGCCCTCACCCTGAATCGCCGAGAAGTGGGCAAACAGATCCTTGCCACCGCCATCGGGAGTGATGAAGCCGAAACCCTTGCCATCGTTGAACCACTTGACCGTACCTGTACCCATGTCTACTGCTCCTGTGAAATATAAATGACGGGCCTTGGCCCGGCGCTGGAACTTCAAGGGAGAGTGACTAGGACCTGATGAGTACCGCCGAGGCGGCAACGCGGGGACTGGCAATTCGCTTGAGGAACCGGCGTCTCTTCTATACACGCATTCGGCGCGCGCGTCAAATTGATGATCCCGGTCTCCTGAGACGCCAATGCAATACCGGTATATAGTCGCACTGTCGCGGTTGGTGTGGCGCGACACTTGGAGGTTGACCCCGCAATGGCGGTTTTTCGCGCGATGGAAGGAATCGGACGGTGACGGCGGCAGCCGCGTTCGGGTCCGGCCGCGCCTCCGCGGTCCTGCGCGACCAGTTTCTCGGCGCACTGGACGCGGCCGATGAGCTTTTGCTCCGCGATCTGGCCACGCATCTGCGCAGCTGCACCAACATTCTTCCGAGCACGACCTGCGTGTTGTTGGGACTTCCGGCTGGAAGCACCTACGCCGTCGGCGCGCGGGCGGTGATCGAGCGAAAACCATGATGAAGCAGGAAGTTCTCGGCGTCCGGCCGGTGAACAACGAGTACGGCGACACGGGACCGATCGCGACCACCGAGGAGTTCACCGCCGCCTTGCTTGCCACGCGGGACTGGATCGGTATCTCGCCAACCCAACTGCAGATGCTTCAGGCGCAGTGTCGCGCGCCGGAAGCCACCATCACCGCCGCGCAGCTTGCAACCCAGCTCAGCTTCAAGAATTTCGCGGCCGCCCGGCTGCAGTACGGCACGCTTGCGCGCGCCATCGCAGAAAAGCTTGGATACGCCCCGCCGCAGAAGGGCAAAGGCCCGGTTCGTTGGTGGTTCGCCCTGTCGATCGCGTCGGTCGGCGAGGACGACGCGGGCGACGGTGAGTTCAAATGGATCATGCGGCCGGAGCTCGTTGCGGCGCTGCGCATGATGAAGTGGGCCTGACCGGAAGCTGACTCTCCGGCCGCGACCGGGCAGGGACCGCACTGCGCGACTGTTGCGCAGCCCACAGCGCGGCCCGTCGATTGTCGAAACGCCGCACAGGCACTAAACTGCCCGCCAGCAAGTCCGTATATCCCGCACCGGCGCGAGCGACATGATCAGCGACAGCTTGTTGAAGGGCGTATATCTGTTTGCCGATTTGAGCGCCGAGGAGCGCGGTCGGCTGGCCAAGATCGCGGAGCCGATGAACCTGCCAGCGGGGTTCCCGATCTTCTCGGCGGGCGAGGATGCCACCGCCCTGTATCTGATCAAGGACGGTTCGGTGCGCATCGCGGCACACGCGCCAAGCGGGGCGCACATCGATGTCGCAACGCTTGCCTCGGGCTCGCACTTCGGCGAGATGGCGTTGCTCGACGGTACAAAGCGCTCAGCCGCCGCCGAGACACTCGAACCGACGGCCATCTTTCGCTTCGACTACGACAAGCTGCAGTCGCTGCTCGACGCATCACCACCGATCGCGAGCCGATTTTACCGCTCGCTGGCGCGCTTCCTTTCGAACCGCCTGCGCCAGACGACGACCGATATGAGCTTCGCCAGGGAAAGAAACCTGCGTCACTTCTAACCCATTTGGGGTGGGTCCGGGCGTGCGGGCAAATCCGGGCACCGGCCGGAATCAATCCCTGAATCCCACTGGCCTACCCGCTGCGAGGGTAAGGCGCCGGTACGGTCAGGGATCGTATCGGTAACCGAGCGCAGCGGCCTCGCGATAGACAGCCTCGATCAGCGGCTTGCCGATACGCCCTTCCATCTGTCGATGAACGGGTAGCAGCGCTTTGCGCCAGGCTGCCTGTTCTTCGGCGGTCAGCGCGTAGATGTTCGTCTTGCCCGATGCCTTAACCTTGGCGATGCTCTCCTCGTTGTCTTGCAGCGAGAGACGGTTCTCGTAGTCGGTTGACTCGCGCATCGCGCCTTCGAGCTTGGTCCGGATGTCGGCCGGCAGCGCGTCCCAGAATTTTTTGTTGACGATCACGGCGTAACCGTCGTAGCCATGGTTCGACAGCGCGACGTACTTCTGCACTTCGTACATTTTCTGCGTATACAGGTTCGGCGGGGTGTTCTCGGTGCCGTCGACCACGCCCGTCTGCAAAGCCTGATAGACCTCGGAAAACGCCATGACCTGCGGCAGCGCGCCCAAGTCGCGCATCTGGGCATCGAGCACCTTCGATGACTTGATGCGCATTTTCAGGCCACGGAAGTCCGCGACGCCGTGCAGCGGCCGGTTCGCGCTCATCACCTTGAAACCGTTGTCCCAATAGGCAAGCCCGACGATGCCTTTGGTTTCAAGCAGCTTGAACAGGTTCCTCCCGATCTCGCCGTCGACCACCCGGCGCAGCACCGCGCGGTCAGGAAAGATATACGGCAGATCGAATAACTCAAACTCCGGAAGCCCAAGCGGTCCGAACTTGGACGTCGACGGGGCGAGCATCTGCACCGATCCGAGTTGCAGCGCCTCCATCTCTTCGCCGTCCTTATACAGCTGGCTGTTGGGATAGATCTCGATGTGCACCCTTCCGCCAGTGCGCTCTTCGGCGAGTTGCTTGAATCGCTCCGCCGCCATGCCCTTGGGCGTATCCGCCGCGACAACGTGGCTGAACTTGATCACAATCGGCGTCTGGCCCCACGCCGCTCCGGCGGCCAGGAGCGCGGTGCCGACCCACATCCACTTGCGCATCATGTTGTCATCCTCAGGCGATTGCCGTGGCGTCGTGATGCGCCGGGACGCTCAGCCGGGGAAGCGCCCCGGCGTCCGCGCTTTGCTCCAGGCGCCAACAAGCCGCGAGCAGTGTTTCGATTGCATCGGAGGCGAGGATCGGGGCGCACAGCGCCCGGAACTTGTCCTCGAGATCGCGATCGCTCATCGGCTGCGCGAGGCTGCCCAGCGCGTGTGCGACGAAGCGCTCGAGCACGCGCCCGTCCTGGAGACGGATGCGAACCCGCGCCGCGTCCTCGGCCATCGCTGCGTCGACTGTGGCAACGACGCGGTTTCGCAATGCGATCACGCGCGGATCGGCCACGCGCGCGTCCGAATACTGCGCTTCGGCCGCCGCGCCGTCGATGAGGGCTACCGCGGCACTATGAAAAACGCTGAACTTGCCTTCGAGGCCGACGCGGGGCGTTTTTTTCCCGCAGAGTTCGAGCACCAGCGGATGCACGCCGAGTTCAACCGCGTCGATGGCCTCGGGGGCGGCATGTTCTTCGGTGCGTAGCTGCAGGCAGCCGTCGATGACCGGGTGGACGACGATGCCGCAGGCGAAGGGCTTGTAGCTGTTGAACGAGAGCTCCCAGGTCTCCCCGAGGCCGTCGCTGATCTTGCCGTAATCGCGCGCGGTCGCGAGCACATTGGCGAAGCCGCGCCGTCCTTCAATGCCCTGTGTTGTGCTGGTGAAATTCTGCTGCGCGAGCAGGGCGGCGACCATGCCATTGCGCGCCGCCAGGCCCGGATGCAGCGGCTTGCTCATCGAACCGAACATTTCGCGCAGGCCTGATGCCTGCGTCGCCGCGATGCCCAGCGCCCACACCAGCTGCGCTTCGGACAGCCCCAGGACCCGGCCGGTCGCCGCCGCGGCGCCGAATACTCCGGCGGTGCCGGTGATATGCCAGCCGATATCGTAATGTGACGGGTAGACGGCGTTGCCAACCCGGCACTCGACTTCGACGCCGAGTACGAATGCGTGCAGCCAGTCGCTGCCGCTGACCGGCAGGTGCTCGGACAGCGCGAGCAGGGCAGCTGCAACCGGTCCGCTCGGGTGGATGATGGTCTTCAGATGCGTGTCGTCGAAATCGAAGGTGTGCGATGCCATGCCGTTGATAAGCGCGGCGGTAAGGCAATCGAATCGTTCGGAGCGCCCGAGCAGGGTTGCCTGCTCGCGTCCGGCGAACGGCGAGAGCGCGGCGATGGCGCGGGTCACCGCGTCGTGGCGCGAGGCGCCGATCGCGCAGCCGAGAAAATTGACCAGCGCGCGTTTCGCTTCATGGCGCACGGCGCCGGGCAGCGCGCCGGGTTCCGCGCTGGCGACGAAGCGGGCGAGTGCGAGCGTGGGCTCCGCACTCATGCTGCGGTTGTCGCCGCCTGACGCCCGGGCGTCGACGCCGCATCGCTGCCCTGCAGGTACTCGAGCGCGGACTCGACTCCGCCGCGGCGGTGCGGAATCGCGGCGAGGGAGAGTCCCATTTCCACGCCACACAACGTGGCGCAAAGCGTGAGGTCGTTGAAGAAGCCGAGATGGCCTATGCGAAACACGCGGCCGGCAAGCCTTCCCAGGCCGGTGCCCAGCGAGAGATCGAAGTGTTCGAGCACCTTGCGCCGGAAGGCGTCGGCATCGTGGCCATCGGGCAGCACGATCGCGGTCAACGAGTCGCTGTATTCGCCGCTGTTGCGGCAGAGGATCTCAAGTCCCCAGGCGCGCACTGCGCTACGCGTCGCCTCGCCGTGGCGATGGTGACGAGCGAACACCGCCGGCAGTCCCTCCTCCTGCAGCATCGTGATGGCCTCGTGCAGGCCGTAGAGCAGATTCGTCGCCGGCGTATACGGAAAGTAACCGGTGCGATTGGAGGCGAGGATCTCGTCCCAGCCCCAGTACGACCGCGGCAGGCGCGCGCTACGGCTTGCGGCAAGTGCCTTGTCGCTGAGGGCGTTGAACGAAAGGCCGGGCGGCAGCATCAATCCCTTCTGCGAACCTGCCACCGTCACGTCGACGCCCCATTCTTCGTGCCGATAGTCCATCGAAGCAAGCGAGGAAATCGTGTCCACCATGAACAGCGCCGGGTGCCGCGCCCGATCGATCGCGTGGCGAATGTCGGCAATGCGGCTCGTGACCCCGGTCGACGTCTCGTTGTGCACGACCAGCACTGCCTTGATGCGATGCGCGCGGTCGGCGACCAGCTTTTCTTCGACGATGCTCGGATCGACACCGCTTCGCCAATCGCCGGGCACAAATTCGACCTCGAGTGAGAGCTTGTCGGCCATCCTGCGCCACAGCGTGGCAAAGTGTCCCGTCTCGAACATGAGCACGCGGTCACCCGGCGAGAGCGTGTTGACCAGTGCCGCCTCCCACGCCCCCGTGCCCGACGCCGGATAGACGACCACCGGCCCGGTGGTCTGGAAGACTGTCTTCAGCCCGTCGAGGATCGCGCACGTGAGGCGCGCGAATTCGGGGCCGCGGTGATCGATGGTGGGCTGATCGATCGCCCGCAATACCCGGTCGGGGACGTTGGTCGGGCCGGGGATCTGCAGAAAGTGGCGACCGCTGGGATGATCGTCAAGGCGAAGCATGGGGCTACCCTGATGGTGGCAGACGACACCGCATTCTATCCGGAGAGCGCCTTGGCCGCCGCGAACATGCGCTTGGTGCGAATTCCCGCGTCGTTCGGGGCAATGGCCTCGGCGCGAGCATAGTGTGCTGCGCTCTCGGCGTAGCGGCCCAGGTGAAAGGCGCACAAGCCGAGCGCGGCGTGGGCGTTGGCGCCAAAGATCGACGTGTCGTAGGCCAGAGGGCCGTCGTCGAGCATCGCGGCATCGGTGGCAGCGAGCTGGGCGAACAACGGCATCGCCTCGGCATAACGACGCAGCCCGAAGAGCCGCTGTGCGGCAAGCCAGGTCAGCGCGTGATTGTCGGGGAACCAGCGGCGCCCCTCTTCGAGTAGCACCATAGCGTCCCGCTGCCCGTCGAGGAGACATCGCGCCAGATGCAGGTGGGGTAGGCTGTCGCCAGGAGTCCGCGATGACTGGCCGCGCACGACCGCGACACCTTGGCGCCATGCGGCCTCTGCAGCAGCAAGGTCGCCCTGCGCGGCGAGTGTCGTGCCCAGATGCGCCCAGCTGTAGACATGCCCCGGCTCGGTGCGCAAGCGCGCGCGCAGCAGCGGCAGATCGCGCTCGGCCTTGGCCTTCGGATCGGCGTAGCCGTAGTGCTCAAGCGCGACCGCGCTCGCGCCGATGCGAAGGCCTTCTCGCTGGCGCAACGCCGTCAACGCCGGTACCAGGCTCTCGTGGATGACGCCATGGAAGCGCAGGTCGCTGCGATTGCGAAACAGCCGGTACTCGCGATAGCGCGTGTAGCCCGCGCGCGGCCGCAGGCGCACGGTGTAGCAGGCGGCGCGCGGATCGGCAAGATCGGCCTCCACGCTGCTGCGGTCGAAGGTCACTACCTCTTCATCGGCGTCGACATAGAGGATCCACTCGCCGCGCGCGGCGTCGATCGAGGCGTTGCGTGCGGAGGAAAAATCGTCGCTCCAGGCGCGCTGCACGAGGCGTGCGCCGAAGCCTTCCGCTATCTCCGGCGAGCGATCGCTGGAACCGGTGTCGACGACGACGATTTCGTCGACGCGGCCGACCAGGGAGCGCAGGCAGGTTTCGAGGAACCGCTCTTCGTTGCGGACAATCAATGCTGCCGAAAGCAGCGGGCGCGGCACGAGGGCGCCGGGTCGCTGCAGACGCTGTCGCGGACCTAACGGTCGCGGCGGCGGCGCAGCAGGAGGGTCGCGGCGGCGCCGATCGCGGCGGCCATCGCCGTCAAAGTCCAGCCCGAGCTCGCGGGCACCGGTTGCGCGCCGATCTGGTTTTGCCCCTGCGCCTGGGCCACACCCTCAAGGCTGCTCATCGAGAAGGACGCAATCAGCGGTGCACTGTAGAGCACCGTTCCGGCAAGGATCTTGCGCAGCGCTTCGCGGCGACTGGGATCGACGCGTTCGAGAAAGCGTTCGAAACGGGGATTGGTGCTCATCGATGGACCTCGGTCATTGATTGTTGCACGCTGCCGTCTGGGTGTTCCACTTCAGCGTTAGATAGCATATCGCGCATCAGGAGGCAAGGCGCAAATCGTCGCTCATCAGCAGACCTTCTTCCAGGAGTTTGGCCAGACAGGTCTCGACTTCCGCCACCGGGGGCGCGTCGAGCCGGAACGCGGCGGCGAGCAACTCGGGCAATTCGCGCGCCGGAATGTTTCCGTCGCAGCTTTCGAGCAGCATGGTCGCTGTCGGATTGAGGTAATGCAGGCGGTCGCGCGCCGGATCGTAAGCGACGAAGCCGTCGCTTACCTCCCGGATCTCGATATCCGGCGCGCGCTTGGCACGCATCTCCCAATCCATAGTTACGATCTCTGCGATTGCGAATCCGACCCCAATGATATGCTAGCTTCGATCGCAGAATTCATGCAAGCGGCCCACGTTCCTGACGAGCTACGCGCTTCGCTTCGCGCCCGCATCGAGGCATGCATTGTCTCGCTTCACGGCTGGACTACTGTCGACAAGGGACTGCGTATGGCCGAGCTGGTCGTGGATGCGAAGTCCGGTCTGTCGGTCGAGCTCGGCGTGTTCGGTGGCCGGGGAACGATCTCGATGGCGATCGGCCACGAGGTGCTCGGCAGCGGCACGGTGGTCGCGATCGATCCGTGGGAAAGAGCGGCTTCGCTCGAGGGCGCGAACGCGCCGGAGAACGACGCCTGGTGGGGCGAGATCGACCATGAGGCGATCTACCAGAGTTTCATCAAGGCGCTTGCGCACTCCCGTGTCGAACCGTTCTGCCGGGTGTTACGGCAGCGCTCGCAGGTTGCGGCGGACTGCTTCGCCGATGGCTCGATCGCGGTCCTGCACCAGGACAGCAACCATTCGGAGGAGGTTTCGGCAAGCGAGGTCCTTTTGTGGTCCCCGAAGCTTTGCACCGGTGGCTACTGGGTCGCCGACGACACCGACTGGGTCACCACGCTGCCCGCGCAGCGACTGCTGCAGGAGAAAGGCTTCGTCATCGTGGAAGAGCACCCGAACTGGAAGGTATTTCGCAAGGAGGTTTAGACGATGAGTTGTGTTATGGCCACGCTCGTCTACCTGACCTGTCGCGAGGAACCGGCGTTCGAGTGGTTTGCCGACAGCCTGACAGCGCAACTCGATCCTGGCGACGATGTCGAGCTCATCGTCGTCGACGGAGCGCATTCCGGGGAACGCGGCGAACGTTTCGCCCGCGCGGTAGCCGGACGCGCGCCGCTGCGCCACGTCGCGGCCAAGCCCTCGCCGTACAACGGCGTCTGCCGGCTGACGCGGCGCAACTTCTTCGCCGCGGCGAGCGCGCGCAACACCGGGCTTGTCTACGCGCGCGCGCCCTATGTCATCTTCGTTGACGATGCCTGCGTGCTCGCCAAAGGGTGGTGGCGCGCGGCGCGCGAAGCCGTCGCTTCCGGTCGGGTTGTCAGCGGTGCATACCGCAAGGACTGGGGCATGGAGGTGGCGCGCGGGGTGCTCATTAGCAGCCGCGCGCACTCCGGGCTGGATTCGCGCTGGGCACAGGGCGATGACAGCTGCCCGGTCCGCGTCCCGGGTGGGCAGCTTTTCGGTGCCAGCATCGGGGCGCCGCGCGAAGTGCTGCTGCAGGTCAACGGCTTCGACGAGCTGTGCGACTCGATCGGAGGCGAAGACTGGCAGCTCGGCGTCCGGCTCGAGTTCGCCGGCGTGCCGATCTACTACGAGCGGCGGATGCTAAGCGTCGAAAGCGAAGAATTGCATCGCCATGGAACACCCTTCGCGCGCATCGATCGCACGCTGCCCGCCGCGGCCTATCGGCAACGGCTGGCGGAATTCGGCATCAGCCGCCGGCGCGTGCCCGGCGCCTGCGACAGCTCGCACATGCTGCTCGACGTTGCATTTGGCACCGAGTCGGCGCAGACGCAGGGCAACTACTATTGGCTTGCCGACCTCACCGAAGCCACGCTCGCGGCGACCACGCAGCGCTTTCCGCGCACACACTGGTTCGATCGCCGGCCGCTTGCGCACCTGTGACCAGGGCGGTGCGCCTGCGCCGTCTGCTCTCGCGCGGCGATATTCCCGGCAGCGACGGGGGCATCTACAATCCCGGCGCGATGGCGCAGGGAAGGCAGGTCGTGCTGCTCTGCCGGAGGGAGATCGACTACCGCTTCTCGCCGTTCGTTCACGCTGAACGCGTTGTGCTCGATGCCGAGACGCTCGCGGTGATCGAGCACCGGACTCTGGCTCGGCGCGGGTATCCGGAGACAGCCCGCATTGAAGATTTCCGTTGTCTTGCCTTCGACGGTGCCGCACTGTGCATCCACACCTTGGTTCATGCTGGGCGCATCCGGCCGATGCTGTCGCGTTTCGACCAACGCCGCATCGAACCCGTCGATGTGCTTGCGTTGCCGCTTCGCGAGGCGCGGGTGGAGAAGAACTGGGTGCTATTCGTGCACGACGGTGCGCTGCATTGTCTGTACCGCCTCGATCCGCTGACCGTGCTCCGCCGCGAGCCCGAAGGGGTGTGGAAGCTGCTGCTGCGGGAAGAAAACGGCTGGGGCGATGAATTCAGTGGCACGCTCAGCAACTCCTGCAACCTGATCGCCTTCATGGACGGCCATCTCGGCTTCTGGCACAGCATCGTTGCCGGCCGTTACGTCCAGGGCGCGCTGCTGCTCGGTCACGACCTGCGCCTGCGCTATCGGACAGGCGTGTTGCTCGACGGCCAGCAAGTCGGCGCGGGCTATAAGCCGGGCGTGCTCTACGTCAGCGCCCTGCTGCGCCTCGGTCGCCGCATCCTTGCCTTCTACGGCGAAGGCGATGCACACACCGGCGTGGCGCAGTTCGATGCCGCCGAGCTCGAGGCGGAACTTCTGCGCAACCCGTTTCGGCCGACCGCAGCGTTGCGGGTCCGGTTCGCCGGCGCGCGGATGGAAGATCTCTACCGCGCGATGCTGGCTTTGCGCGTTTTGTCGCAGGAGCAAGGCGAGCCGCCCATCCGCCTCTATGTGCCGGATTTGGGACTCGGGCCCGCGATCGCGGTGTTCGGGGTGCCCAAGCTCGCTCTGCGCCGCCTCGCCGAGGCAAGCGAATTCGATCACGACCTCAGTTGAGCCCGTTGCGAGGTTTCGGGGCGTGTGCCGCCTCGTCTAGCGCGCGAGCAGCAGTACGAGTTCGTGTGCTGCGGCGCGCAGCGGCGGCAGGAAGCGCGATTCCATCTCGCTCACCGAAACGCGGGAGGACTGCGTTCCGACGTTGATGGCGGCAACCGAGCGGCCGTTGCGATCGAGCACCGGCACCGCGATCGAGCGCAGCCCGATCTCGAGTTCCTGATCGACGACGCAATAGCCGTCGCGCCGCACCGCCTGCAGCGCGCCCTTGAGCTCGTCGGCGGTCGAAACCGTTCGGCCCGTGAGCTTGACCAGCGGCACGCGTGACAGATAGCTCTCCAGCTCGGCGGCAGAAAGCCCGGCCAGCAGCACCCGGCCCATCGAGGTGCAATAGGCAGGGAGCCGGCTGCCAATGCCCAGTTCGATCGAGAGCAGACGCGTGGTAGTGCTCGAGCGGGCGATGTAGAGGATTTCGTCGTTTTCCAGCACCGCCATCGAACTCGATTCGTGCAGCATGCTGGTGATCTGATCGAGCAGCGGCTGCACTGCGTAGACGAGTGGTGTCGAAGAGAGAAAGGCGTGACCGAGCGCCAGGATGCGCGGGCGAAGCGCGTAGCTGCGCCCGTCTTCAGTGGCGACATAGCCGAGCGCGGCAAGCGTGTACAGACAGCGGCGTACCGCGGCGCGGGGAATGCCGGTGCGCTGGCTCAACTGCGCGATGGTCAGGTGCCGCCTTTGTTGTGTGAAGGCGCGAATGACCGCCAGACCCCGGGCGAGCGAGGCCATGAAATTCGGGTCGCCGGTAAAGGCCTGGATCTCGGCCGCTGGCGTGACAGGCGGCGCGTTCGGCGCGATGATGTCCGGCGGCGGTTTGACGACAGAGGAGGCAGGACGGGCGCGACGCGCCGACGTGCGTTGGGCCACGGGGTCTCCCTGCTGCAGATTGGGCGGAAACAGGTTAGCATGGCTGCGCGATAACCGCACGTTTTAACGATAATCGCCCTTGACGACGGTTTGTGTGCTGCGTTAGAGTGTTCGTTGAACGCACATATGTTCGATAATCGCCCAACAGACCGGATTCAACCGGCATAAAGCACCTCGAAGCACCCGGAGGAAGCGGTGATCAATAAAGTAGTGGCATCGGCGGCCGCAGCGGTGGCAGACATTCCGGCCGGCGCGACGGTGATGATCGGCGGCTTCGGCACCGCGGGCATGCCCTCCGAACTCATCGATGCGCTGATCGCCCGCGGTGTCACCGGGCTCACTATCGTCAACAACAACGCCGGCAACGGCGACACTGGCCTCGCCGCGTTGCTCAAGGCGCGGCAGGTAAAGAAGATCATCTGCTCGTTTCCGCGGCAGACCGATTCGTGGGTATTCGACGGCCTCTACCAGAACGGAAACATCGATCTCGAGCTCGTCCCGCAAGGCAATCTGGCCGAGCGCATTCGCGCCGCGGGCGCCGGCATCGGCGCCTTCTACACGCCGACCGGACATGGCACCCCGCTCGCCGAAGGGAAGGAAACGCGGCGCATCGATGGCCGAGATTACGTGCTCGAGTACCCGATCCACGCCGACTTCGCGCTCATCAAGGCGCTGCGCGGCGATCGCTGGGGCAACCTGGTGTATCGCAAGACGGCGCGCAATTTCGGCCCCATCATGGCCACTGCGGCCCGGTGCACGATCGCCCAGGTGCGCGAGGTCGTCAATCTCGGCGATCTCGACCCCGAAAACATTGTCACACCCGGCATTTTCGTGCATCGCGTGGTCGAGGTGCCGGCAGCGACGCAGCTGATGGCATCGCCCGGCGCGGCGGCCTGACGCACGGACCGCGTACCCGGAGATCCAGCGATGAACCGTTTTAGCCGAGAGCAGATGGCCGCGCGCGTTGCCCGCGACATGCCGAGCGGGGCCTACGTCAATCTCGGCATCGGCTTGCCGACGATGGTGGCCAATCATCTGCCCGCGGACCGCGAGATCATCCTGCACACCGAAAACGGACTGCTGGGGATGGGACCGGCGCCCGGGGCCGGCGCCGAGGACCCCGACCTCATCAACGCCGGCAAGCAACCGGTGACCGCGGTGCCTGGCGCTTCGTTCTTTCATCACGCCGACTCGTTCGCGATGATGCGCGGCGGTCACCTCGACTTCTGTGTGCTGGGCGCGTTCCAGGTCTCGGTGAGCGGGGACCTCGCCAACTGGCATACCGGCGCACCCGGCGCGATTCCCGCGGTCGGGGGCGCAATGGACCTCGCGATCGGCGCGAAGCGTGTCTACGTGATGATGGAACACCTGACCAAGCAGGGCGTGTCGAAGATCGTGCCACGCTGCACGTATCCGCTGACGGGCGTGGGTTGCGTCGACCGCATCTTTACCGATCTTGCGGTGCTCGATGTCACGCCCGAAGGGCTGCGGGTGCTCGAGAGCGCGCCGGGACTCTCGTTTGCCGAATTGCAGCGTCTGACCGGCGTGCCGCTGATCGATGCGCCGGCGGCGGTTGCGGTGTAAGCGGAGGCGGGGAGCAAAACGTGCAGGAAGTCTTCATTTGCGACGCGGTGCGCACGCCGTTTGGCCGCTATGGCGGCGGTTTGGCGACGGTGCGCGCCGATGACCTCGGCGCGGTTCCGATCCGGGCGCTCGTCGAGCGCAATCCAGGGGTCGACTGGGCCGCGGTCGACGACGTCGTCTACGGCTGTGCCAACCAGGCAGGCGAGGACAATCGCAATGTGGCGCGCATGGCGCTGTTGCTGGCCGGTTTGCCGCAGGAGGTTTCCGGGTCGACGATCAACCGCCTGTGCGGATCGAGCATGGACGCCATTGGCATCGCCTCGCGCGCGATCAAGAGCGGCGAGGCGGCGGTGATGATCGCCGGTGGCGTCGAGAGCATGTCGCGGGCGCCATTCGTCATGGGCAAGGCGGAGTCGGCGTTTTCGCGCAGCGCGAAGATTGAGGACACCACCATCGGCTGGCGCTTCATCAATCCACTGATGAAGGCAAAATATGGCGTCGACTCGATGCCGGAAACGGCGGAGAACGTCGCCGTCGAGTTCAAGATTTCGCGCGCCGACCAGGACGCGTTCGCGCTGCGCAGCCAGCAGCGCACGGCGGCCGCGATCGCGGCGGGACGTCTGGCCGAGGAGATCGTGCCGGTGACCATCGCGCAGAAAAAAGGCGACGCCTTGGTGGTGAGCAAGGATGAGCATCCGCGCCAGACGACGCTCGAGGCGCTGGCCAAACTCAGGGGCGTTGTGCGCCCGGACGGTACGGTCACGGCCGGCAATGCGTCGGGCGTGAACGATGGCGCATGTGCCGTGTTGCTGGCATCGGCGGATGCGGCGCGCCGCTATGGCCTCAAGCCGCGCGCGCAGGTGCTCGCGACGACGACCGTTGGGGTCGCGCCGCGCATCATGGGCTTTGGCCCCGCACCCGCGATGCGCAAGCTCCTGGCCAAGACCGGACTCAAGCTCGCCGATATCGATGTGATCGAACTAAACGAGGCATTTGCGGCGCAGGCGCTGGCGGTGTTGCGCGACCACGGCATTGCCGATGATGCGCCCTACGTCAACCCCAACGGCGGTGCCATTGCGCTCGGCCACCCGCTCGGCGCGTCCGGTGCGCGGCTGGTCACGACCGCGCTCTACGAACTGCAGCGCCGCGGCGGCCAACACGCCTTGTGTACCATGTGCATCGGAGTCGGGCAGGGCATTGCCATGTTGATCAAGCGCGTTTAGAGACCGCGAAGGGCAGACATGAACAAGCCAACCGAAGAGTGCGTCGTGGGTGCGGTCACCGGCTACCGGCGACCGTATTTCGACACGCAGCCGCCATACGCGTACCCCGCCTATCGCTCGACGCTCAAGCGCGCGCCGACGCAACCGCTGGTGTTCCTGCCGCACACCTTGTCCGAGGTCACCGGACCGGTGTTCGGTTACGCCGACGTGCAGCCGACCGACAGCGACCTGACGCGGCAGCACGATGGCGAGCCGATCGGCGAACGCATCGTCGTCTCGGGGCGGATACTCGACGAGAACAGCCGGCCGGTCGCGCATGCGTTGGTCGAGATGTGGCAGGCCAATGCCGCGGGGCGCTACCGCCACGCGGTCGACGACCACGATGCGCCGCTCGACCCGAACTTCACCGGCGCGGGTCGCGTCCTGACCGATGGCGAAGGCCGCTACCGCTTCCTGACGATCCGTCCGGGCGCATATCCCTGGCGCAACCACTACAACGCGTGGCGGCCGGCACATCTGCATTTCTCGCTGTTCGGCATGGGGTTGGTGCAACGGCTGGTAACCCAGATGTACTTTCCCGGCGATCCGCTGCTCGAATACGATCCGATGTACAACAGCGTGCCCGACGACAGAGCGCGACGGCGCATGATCGCGAGCTTCGATTGGGAGTCGACGCTGCCCGACATCGCGCTCGCGTTTCGCTACGACATCGTGCTGCGCGGTCGCGAGGCGACGCCGATGGAATCGACACGCAGCTGACAACCGCCATGAGCCAGCTTACCACCGCATCGCAAACCGTCGGGCCTTACGTCACCATCGGTTTTGCGCCTTCCGTTGTGGTCGATCTCGCGGCCGCAGGCGTCAGCGGCGAACGCATCACCGTTGCCGGGCGCGTCATCGCCGCTGAAGGCAAGCCGGTCAACGACGCGGTAGTCGAAATTTGGCAGGCCAACGCCCAAGGCAAGTACGCGCATCCGGAAGACGCGCAGGACAAGCCGATCGAACCAGGATTCCGCGGCTTCGGCCGCTGCCTGACCGACGCAGCGGGCCGTTTTCGCTTTGCGACCATCAAGCCGGGACGCGTCCCCGGTCCGGAGGGTGTTGCGCAGGCACCGCATATCGTCGTCACCGTATTCATGCGCGGCTTGCTCAAGCATCTCATCACGCGCGTTTACTTTCCCGACGATCCGGCCAACACGCAGGATCCCGTGCTCAATCTGGTTCCTGCGCAGCGTCGCGCAACCCTGATTGCCCGGCGCGCGCCGGGGGACAAGAGTGCGTTGGAGTGGAACGTCATCCTGCAGGGACCGGAAGAGACCGTATTCTTCGATTTTTGAGGCGATTGACCGCGCGCACGGCGGCGATCGGTGCGCGTGGACCAACGGCCGCCGACGCGACGTTACTACCCAGGGAGGAAGCGTTGGTGGATGCCCGGCGCTCGCAGCGTCTGCTCGACCCGCTGTTCACGACGGAGGCGATGCGCGCCATCTTCTCCGATCACGGCCGGGTGCAGGCGATGCTCGACTTTGAGGCGGCGCTCGCGCGCGCCGAAGCGCGCGCAGGCCTTTTTTCCGCAGCCGCCGCGGCGGCGATCGGCGCGCAATGCCGCGCCGAACGGTTCGATCTCGACGCGCTTGCCGCAGCCGCGGCGCAAGCTGGCAATGCGGCGATTCCGCTGGTGCAGGCGCTCACGGCACAAGTCGCGGCGAGCGATGCCGAAGCCGCGCGCTTCGTACATTGGGGCGCGACAAGCCAGGATGCGATCGATACCGGGCTCGTGCTACAGCTTCGTAGCGCGCTGGCAGCGATCGCAAGCGACCTCGCACGGCTCTCCACGGCGCTCGCCGCTCTCGCCGAGCGGCACGCCAAGACCGTTCTCGCCGGCCGCACCTGGTTGCAACAGGGGCCCCCGGTGACGCTGGGCCTCAAGGTGGCAGGGACTCTGTCTGCGCTTGAGCGCCATCGCGTGCGTCTGGCTTCGCTGCGCGGCCATGTCGCGACGCTGCAGTTTGGCGGCGCGGTAGGGACGCTCGCCGCGCTCGGTGCGCAGGGCTTCGACGTTGCCGAGGCGCTCGCTGACGAGTTGGAGCTTGAGTTGCCCGATATGCCCTGGCATGCGCAACGTGACCGGCTGGCGGAGGTCGCCACGACGTTGGGGCTTCTGGTCGGCACGCTGGGCAAGTTCGCGCGCGATCTGTCGCTGCTCATGCAGACCGAGGTCGGTGAAGTGTCTGAACCCGCCGCGCCCGGGCGCGGCGGCTCATCGACCATGCCACACAAGCGCAACCCGGTGGGTTCTGCCGTCATCCTCGCCGCCGCTGCGCGCATTCCCGCCCTGGTGTCGGTCATGCTCGCGGCGATGGTGCAGGAGCACGAACGCGGCCTGGGCGGCTGGCACGCCGAATGGGAAACCCTGCCGGAGATCTGCACGCTCTCGGCCGGGGCGCTGGCGCAGACGATCGTCATCATCGAGGGGATCGAGGTCGACCCCGCGCGCATGGCCGCCAACGTTGACCGTAGCGGTGGGCTCATCCTTGCCGAGGCGGTGACGATGGCGCTCGGCGCAAAGCTCGGACGCATGAAAGCCCATCAGTTGCTCGAGGATGCGTCGGCGACGGCGCTACGCGAGGGCAAGCACCTGCGCGAAGTGCTCGCGACCGATGCGCAGGTCAGCGCGCATCTGTCGCCGGCAGACCTCGATCGGTTGCTCGACCCGAAGCACTACGTCGGACAGGCCGAGCGGATGGTGGCGCGCGTGCTCGCTGCGCGCCGGAAAGCGGGCGATGGTGCTACCGACGCTTGACAGTCAGCGCGAGCGCTGCGACGGGCGGATCGAGGGTCCTTCCGAGGCGCCGGTACTCGTGCTCTCCAATTCGCTCGGCACAAACCGGGCGTTGTGGGACGCGCAAATGCCGGCACTGACGGCACGCTATCGCGTGCTGCGCTACGACACGCGCGGGCACGGGTCTTCGCCCGTTACCACGGGACCTTACTCCATTGCCATGCTGGCGAGCGATGTGCTGCTGCTGCTCGATGCGCTGAAGATCGAACGCGCGCATTTCTGCGGCCTGTCGCTGGGTGGGATGACCGGCATGTGGCTCGGCATTCACGCCGCCGCGCGCATCGACCGGCTGGTGCTCGCCAACACGGCGCCGCGCATCGGGGCCGCGGCCATCTGGAACGCGCGTATAGACGCCGTGCGCAAGGGTGGTATGCAAGCAATCGCCGAAACGGTACTCGAGCGCTGGTTCACCGCCGCGTTTCGCGCCAGCGCGCCGGAGGCGGTCGGGCGCGTCGGATCCATGCTCGCCGCCACGCCGCCGGAAGGCTATGCCGCGTGCTGTGCGGCGATACGCGATGCGGACCTGTGGCCCGGCATCGCGAACATCCGCGCCCCCGCGCTCGTCATCGCCGGGACGCACGACGCCGCCACGCCGCCAGCGGATGGCAGGAAGATGGCCGAGCAGATCGCCCACGCGCGCTACGTCGAACTCGACGCCGCGCATATCTCGAACGTCGAAGCGGCGGCGCGCTTTGGCGCCGAGTTGATCGCCTTTCTGGCCGAAGGCGACGCATGATCACGAAGGAGAAAGTGATGGATGAGCGTGAACGTTATGAAAAGGGGCTGACGCTGCGTCGCGCGGTGCTCGGTGATGCGCACGTTGATCGCGCGCTGACGCGAACGAATGCATTCAACGGAGAATTTCAGGAGCTGATCACCCGCTACGCCTGGGGCGAGATCTGGACCCGGCCGGGCCTCGCGGCGCACACGCGGAGTCTGCTTACCATCGGGCTGATGGTGGCATTGAACCGGGGCGAGGAATTCAAATTGCACGTTCGCGCGGCGTTCAACAACGGCGTCACGCGTGACGAGATCAAGGAAGTGCTGCTGCAGTGCGCGATATACTGCGGCGTTCCGGCCGCGAATTCGGCGTTTCACATGGCCGAAGAAGTGTTCGCGCAGCTCGGACAAGGCGGTTGAATCCAATCCAAACCGGGCGGGTCGCACTGCGCGCCCTGACCTTGCGGTGCGTGATTGTCATGGAGGAGGTTGCAATGCGATATGCAAAGCCGGTTAGCCGGCTGCTCTTTGGAGCTTGGGTGCTCGCCATCGCGACTACGGCGCCGGCGCAGAACGTGGTCAAACTTGGCCTTGTCGGAGAATTTTCCGGGCCGTTCGCTCAGTACGGCCAGCAGATCCTGGGCGGCATGAAGGCGTACATGAAGTTGCACGGCGACACCGTTGCGGGCAAGAAGATCGAGATCGTGCAGAAGGACACCGGCGGCCCCGCGCCCGACGTCGCCAAGCGCCTCGCGCAGGAGCTCGTCACCCGCGACAACGTCGACTTGCTGGTCGGCTTTGGCCTGACTCCCAATGCGCTGGCGGTCGCGCCGGTTGCGACCGAGGCAAAGAAGGCGATGGTGATCATGAACGCGGCGACGTCGATCATCACCACCAAGTCGCCCTACATCGTGCGCGTGTCGATGACGCTGCCGCAGATCACCCAGCCGATGGCGGTGTGGGCGGCGAAGAACGGCATCAAGAAGGTCTACACCGTGGTGGCTGATTACGGTCCCGGCCTCGACGCGGAAAAGGCGTTCTCCGAGGCGTTCAAGGCCGCCGGGGGCGAGATCGTTGGCAGCGTGCACACGCCTCTGCAGAATCCGGACTTTGCGCCCTTCATCCAGCGGGTCAAGGATGCCAAGCCCGAAGCGGTGTTCCTGTTCCTGCCCGCCGGCGAGCAAGGCATCGCGTTCATGAAGGGCTACGAGGAGCGCGGACTCAAACAGGCGGGGATCCGGCTCATCGCCACCGGCGATATCACCGATGACGGAGTCCTCGAGGCGATGGGCGATGCGACGCTGGGGCTCATCACCAGCTTTCACTATTCGGCAGCGCACGACTCGCCGGAGAATACCGTCTTCAAGAAAGCCTACGCCGAGGTCAACGGCGACAAACTGCGACCGAACTTCATGGCCGTGGCCGGTTACGACGGCATGGCGCTGATCTACGCGGCGTTGCAGAAGACCGACGGGTCGACCGACGGCGACAAGCTGGTGGCGGCGATGAAGGGCATGAAGCTGACCAGCCCGCGCGGGCCCATCCTGATCGATCCGGAAACGCGCGACGTCGTGCAGACGGTGTACATCCGCAAGGTCGAGAAGACCGCGGGCGGGCTCTACAACGTCGAGTTCGACAAGTTTCCCGACCAGAAGGACCCCGGCAAGCCCTGATCGCGACGCGGTGCCAACGGCGATGGCGACGATCGGCAGCTTCATCGGCGTCGTCTTCGACGGCTTGGCTTATGGCAGCCTGCTGTTCCTGATCAGCATCGGGCTGTCGGTGACCCTGGGGTTGATGAACTTCATCAACCTCGCCCATGGCGCGTTCGCGATGCTCGGCGGTTACGCCGCGGTGGTCGCGATGTCGCGCCTGGGCATTCCGTTTCTGCCAGCCCTGGCAATCGCCTTCGCGGTCAGTGGCGCCGCCGGGGCGCTCCTCGAACGTCTGCTCTATCGCCGCATGTATCGGGCCACTGCGCTCGACCAGGTGCTGTTCACCATCGGCCTCACGCTGATGTCCATCGCCGCCGCGACCTATTTCTTCGGGCCGGCGCAGCAGCCAGTGCGCTTGCCGACCCTGCTCACCGGGCAGGTACACGTGCTGGGCCTGGAGCTGGGCACCTACCGCCTGTTCCTTATGGCGATGGTCGTGCTCGCCACGCTTACGCTGACCTATCTGGTCGAGCATACGCGCTTCGGCGCGCAGGTGCGCGCAGCAGTCGACAATCCGCAGGCAGCCGTGGGTCTGGGCATCAACGTCGAGCGCGTGTTCAGCGTCACCTTCACGCTCGGTTCGGCGCTGGCGGGGCTGGGCGGGGCACTGGGTATTGACGTGCTCGGCCTCGATCCGACGTTCCCGCTCAAATACATGGTGTACTTCCTGCTCGTGGTCGCGGTCGGCGGCGCCGGAACGGTTCGCGGCCCCTTGGTTGCTGCGCTCATCCTTGGCGTATGCGACGTCGCCGGCAAGTATTACGTGCCGCAGATCGGCTCCTTCGTGATCTACGCGGTGATGATCGCGCTGCTGCTGCTCTTTCCGGCCGGTCTCGCGGGGCGGCGCGCGTGAGTGTGCTGCCGACGCTGAAGTGGAATCGCTTCGAGGTGACCTTCTGGCTGCTCCCGATTGCGGCGTTCTTCCTCTTTCCGACCTATCTGACGCTGGGCAGCCAGATCCTGATCGCGGGTCTGTTCGCGCTTTCGCTCGATCTCATTCTCGGCTACGCACGAATCATCTCGCTCGGCCACGCCGCGTTTTTTGGCCTGGGCGCCTATACCGCCGGATTGCTCGCCCGGCATGGCTTGGGCGAACCCTTAAGCGGTCTCTTCGCCGCGGCGGCGATCGCCGCGCTGGTGGGCTGGATGACGAGCTTCCTGATCGTCCGCGGTCAGGATCTGACGCGGCTCATGGTGACACTCGGGATCGGGCTCATGTTCTACGAGGCGGCCAACCAGGCGTCCTCGATCACCGGCGGCGTCGACGGGCTGTCGGGTGTGGAAATGAAGAAAATCTTCGGCCTCTTCGGTTTCGGCCTTGATGGCAAGACCGCGTACCTGTACAGCCTTGCGGTTTTGTTCATCGTCTTCAACGGTGCGCGCGCGCTCGTCCGCTCGCCGTTCGGTCTGAGTCTCAAGGGTGTTCGGGAGGGCGAGCGGCGCATGCCGGCGATCGGCGCGTCGGTGCGGCACAAGCTGGTCGCCGTCTACACGGTAGGTGCGTGCATTGCCGGCATCGCCGGCGCGTTGCTGGCGCAGACCACCCAGTTCGTTGGCATCGACGTGTTTGGTTTTCAGCGCTCGGCAGATATCATGATCATGCTCGTGCTCGGCGGCACGGGCTACCTTTATGGCGGCCCGCTCGGCGCCGCGGTGTTCATGATCCTGCAGGACTATCTGGCCAACCTCAACCCGGTGTATTGGCAGTTCTGGCTTGGCTTGCTGCTGGTGCTGCTCGTGCTCTTCGCGCGCGGCGGCCTCATGGGGGCGCTGGTGGCGCTGTCGGGGCGCCTGCCAGGGAGGGCACGGTGACGGCGGCGCTGCGCACGGTGGCGCTGTCAAAGTCCTTCGGCGGTTTCAAGGCCAACTCGGAGGTGAGCCTCGCGTTCGCGGCCGGTGCGCGGCATGCCCTGATCGGGCCCAACGGCGCGGGCAAGACAACGTTCATCAACCTGCTGACCGGCGTGCTCGCGCCGAGCGCAGGCGAGGTCTATCTGGGCGAAGAGCGGATCACCAATCTGCCGCAGCACACCCGCGTGAAACGCGGCATGACGCGCACCTTCCAGATCAACACCCTGTTTCCCGGGCTAACCGCGCTTGAGTCGGTGGTCCTTGCCTGCTGCGAACGCGCTGGCCGCGGTGGCGTGTGGTGGCGCACCGTTGCCGCCGAACGGGGCGCAATCGACGAGGCGCGGGAAATCCTGGCACGGCTGCGCCTCGACGCCGATGCGGACACGCCCACGCGCGCGTTGCCTTACGGCAAGCAACGCCTGCTCGAAATTGCCCTGGCGCTCGCCACCCGACCGAGCGTGCTGCTGCTCGATGAACCGGCGGCGGGCATTCCGTCGGCAGCAAGCGCCGAACTGTTCGGCGTGATCGCGCAGCTGCCGCGCGATGTCACCATAATTTTCATCGAACACGACATGAACCTGGTGTTTCGCTTCGCCGAACGCATCACGGTGCTCGTGGCCGGCGCGGTACTCGTCGAGGGGACGCCCGACGAGATCGCGCGCGACCGCAGCGTGCGCGAGGTCTATCTCGGGGAAGCGCAACATGGCTGAGCTCATCCGGGCGGAGGGATTGACCGCGGGCTATGGCGATTCGATCGTGCTCGAGGACGTGTCGCTGACCATGGACGAGGGCGGCAGCCTCGCGCTGCTCGGCCGCAACGGGGTGGGCAAGTCGACGTTGCTGCTGACCCTGATGGGGCTCACGCGTCTGCAGCAGGGCCGCCTCACGCTGCGCGGCGAGGACATCACCCGCCTGTCGCCATGGCGCCGCGCCCACGCGGGCTTGGGTTGGGTGCCGCAGGAGCGCTTCATGTTCCCCTCGCTCACCGTCGAGGAGCACCTGACGGTGGTCGAGCGGCCCGGAGGCCCATGGAATCTTGGCCGCGCGTACCAGGTTTTTCCGCGCCTTGAGGAGCGAAAGCGCAACCGCGGTAATCAGCTCTCCGGTGGCGAGCAGCAGATGCTTGCCATCGCCCGCGCGCTGATGACCAATCCGAAGCTGTTACTGCTCGATGAGCCGATGGAAGGTCTCGCTCCGATCATCGTCTCCGAGCTCGTCAAGGTGATCGGCCAAATCGTGCACGCCGGGGAATTTGCGGTGATCGTCGTCGAACAACACGCGCGCCTGGCGTTGGGCCTGACGCAACAGGCGATCGTCCTCGATCGCGGGCGCGTGGTCCACCGGGCGGCAAGCGAAGAGCTACTGAAGGACCCGGCGATACTCGATCGCCTGATCGCGGTGGCTTGACGCCGCTTGCGCCGCGTTGCCGACTAAGACTCCGGGGACCAAAGCGCGACCGTAGCGAGAAATTCCGCCGGCACGTCGACCACGCTGAGCTTCCAGCGCGCGGGTCGGTATGGATCCGGGCCGCCCACGAGCTCGATCCCTTCAGCAAGCCGCAGCTCAAGGCGGCGAAACGGTGCCGACAGGCCGTCGCCGGTCGCCTTGCTCATCGCCTCCTTGCATGTCCAGTAGCGCAGAAAGCGCATTCGGCGCCCGTCCTCGGGCAGCGGGGCAAGTGTCGCCTGCTCGGCGGTGGTAAGAAACTTCGCCGCCAGTCCATCGGCGCGAACACTGCGGTCGGCGCGCTCGACATCGACGCCGATGCGCTGGCCGCGAGTCATTCCGATCAGCGCGACGCCCGCCGTGTGGGACACGTTGAAATCGATCCCGGCGTTGCCGGCGAGCTGCGGTCGCCCACGCGCGCCGCGGACGATGGGCACCGCGGGCGGGGGAACATCCAATGTGCGCCCGAGCAACCAGCGCAACAGCGCGCGGCCGGCGATGTAGCGCCGCGCCAGCGCTTCGCGTCCGAAGCGCGCCGCTCGGGCATGTTCCGCCGGCGCGAGCCACGCCGAGATACGCGCGATCTCGGCCTCGGCGGAGATGAGCGGCGCCCACCATAGCGTCGCCTCCGCCGCGCTGGACGAAAGGGCCACCGGCGCGTCGTCCGGATTGCCCGGGGCAGGGAAATCGTCTACCCTCACTCGCCGTTGTGCCTCAAGGATCGTTGCGGCGCGGACTCTAGGATCGCTACGCGTCGCCTATCGCGGTATCGGATGGTCTTCCTCCTGCGCTCGCTCGGTCGTCTGCCGCTCGCCACGCTCTACGGCTTTGCCTGGATCGTTTATTTTGTCACGTTTCATCTGCTGCGCTGGCGGCGCGACAGAGCGGTGAGCAATCTCGCTCTCTCCTTTCCAGAAAAGTCGCCCTCGGAACGCGCGGCGATCCTGCAGCA
>Ga0302324_100005543_pt1 | contig 27500 bp, 20 predicted proteins | sample Palsa_T0_1_FD_201949 | JGI IMG/M metagenome (GOLD analysis project Ga0302324, IMG submission 201949) | Peat permafrost microbial communities from Stordalen Mire near Abisko, Sweden - Palsa_T0_1 | ecosystem: Environmental > Terrestrial > Soil > Palsa > Peat permafrost | place: Sweden: Abisko...
GCGTCAGCTGCAGGTACTCGCCGAGGGAGCGACAAGGAAGGCGCCGCGTACAAAAGCTCGACCATCTTCCCGCCATCAGAAGTAGGGATTGCCGACACATGCGGCGGCAGGCGGACCACAGCTTCGTTCTGAGACGTGTTCAACTGGCCGGCGAAGAGCGCTATGCAGAACAAGAAAAGCGTCATAGGTCGAATCGAGAAGCTCAGTATATATTGTGTGATTCCGCTTAGGCTATAACGCATGTGTGACTGGCAGGATTCTCCCATCGTCCCGCTTGTCATCCATCCCGTACACTAACCGGCTATCTTCCGTTGCTGATCTTTCTCCATCAGACGGACGACAGCGCGCAACCGTGCTTCAGAAGCCTGACCGCGCAGGGGTGAAGATGACGACGACCGATCGGACGACCGCAGTCCTGTCCGTACGCTGCAATTTATCCGTCGGCCGAAACGTGAGCGATCTTTTGGACGACTACCGCCCGCCAAACCCTTTCCGCACCTTGTGCTGGATGACCTATTCCCGCCAGAAGAAATAGATGCTCTTCTCGACGAGCTTCCTCCTGTGTCCAGCGAGGATTGGTTTCACGAGCGGAATCGACGATAAGTGGGATCAAGGCGCTTCTGCCAGACCCCTACCTCGGTGGCGCCGGCTAGCACGTGATGCGGGAAGGAGGAAAATTTGACGTCCACGCGGACCGAAATACCGACTTCCACTGTGGTCCGCAGCGCGGTTGGCTAGGTTGGTTTACCTCAACAGGCCTGGCGGCGGACCTCGGGGTCAACTTGAGTTGTGGAATCAGGATGGAACCCGGCGCGAGAAGGTGATTGAACCGTTTTCAATCGACCGTTATTTTCGAGATTGAGGACCGCAATTTCCATGCGGTGAGATTGTCGTTTCCGGTTCTGGCGCTGCGCGTAAGTCATTTGCTGCTTATTTTCATACGGTGGGTAGGGAACTGCACCCAAAATTCGGTTTAAGGCGCCTTCAATTTATCAGGACAGGGACTGAGTGATTCGCCGCCTTGCGCGAGAGACACTCCCTCCACATTCTTGCGGAAAGGTCTGAGGAAAATTGAAAAACGCTAAAGAGGGTGACTTAATCCTTGAAGTCTCAGGAATAAAGTTGGGCGCAGGGCAAATTCGCGCTCTAAACTATTCACGTAATTGTAAGCAAAATCGCGATAGTGGTGCAGCTCCACCGTTCGGCACCAAGGCGAGGAAAGCCACTGCAATGCAGAGGTCGATGTCCGATGTACTCTCCGTCCCCGAACAGATTTCCGGGACCGCACAACTCATCCCCAGTTCTGTCGCCCTAAGCTACGGCGATCAACAACTCACGTATGGTGAACTGGACCAAAGGGCAGATCGATTTGCCTCATATCTAGCGCAACTTGGCGTCGGCCCGCGGACCACCGCAGCCATCTGTATGGAGCGTTCGTTCGACTGGATTGTCGCTGCTCTTGGCATTATGCGAGCCGGAGCAGCGTACGTGCCGTTGGATACCGCGTGGCCAGATTCCCGCTTGTCCTTCGCCCTGGGCGATTCGGCTGCAATAGTGCTCGTGGCCAGGACTGGGTTACTTGAGCGTCTCGAGATAAAGAATTGCGGTGTAGATCCCGGCCGTGATGCTGAGCTGATCGCCGCCGCCCCTGAATTCGTACGCCCACCGGTTGATCTGGAGAGCCTAGCTTACGTTATCTACACGTCCGGCTCAACTGGAACCCCCAAGGGTGTGGAGATTACGCACGCCAACCTCATCCATCTGGTACGGTGGCACCGAAGAGCATTCAATATCACGGCCCGGGACCGCGCCAGTCATCTCGCGGGGTTGGGATTCGACGCGGTCGCATGGGAGCTTTGGCCGAATCTTTGCGCGGGTGCCGCGATATCTCTCGCCCCAGACGCGGTGCGCTCGTCTCCGCATTTGCTACAGCAGTGGCTGATGAGTGACTGCATAACCATCAGCTTCGTTCCCACCGTCCACGCCGCAGCCATGATAGGCATGAACTGGCCCGCTGCTACCGCGCTCCGTTTGATGCTCACCGGAGGCGACGTGCTGCACCAGGGCCCAGGCCTGCCGCTGCCTTTCGCCGTAGTCAATAACTACGGCCCGACCGAATGCACCGTCGTCGCTACCTTCTCTGTGCTCCAGCCTGGGGCAAGCGGGGCTCCACCCATCGGCTGTCCCATAACCGGCGCAACCGTTTATTTGCTCGATGAACGTGGCGCGCCTGTCGCCGATGGCACGATAGGCGAGATCTACATCGGCGGTGACGGGGTTGGGCGCGGATATCGCAATCTGCCCCAACCGACCGCGCGCTGCTTCGTTCGTGATCCCTTCTCAGCGGAACAGGGCAAACGCATGTACCGCACCGGCGACCGCGGCAGGCGCGGTCCGGCTGGGGAAATCGAATTCTGCGGACGCTTGGATCGGCAAGTGAAAATTCGCGGCCAGCGCGTCGAGCTTGATGAGATAGGCAGCGCTCTTAGCCAGCATCCAGCCATCGAATTCGCTGCTGTGAGCTTCAAGGTCTCTGCAGCGGGAGACAACCGGCTTGTGGCGTACGTCCTGCCCAGGGAGGGTGTACACCTTCCCGGTCCGGCGGAACTGCAGAAGCATCTGCAGCTCCACCTGCCCGACTACATGATCCCAGCTGTTTTTTTGCAGCTGAACTCGCTCCCACTCTCGCCCAGCGCGAAGGTGGATCGGGCCCTGATGGAGCAGCCAGGGAACGCACGCCCATTGCAGGCAACGGCGGAAAGCGCTGCCGCTTTCCCGATAGCCGAAAAGCTGCTGACGATGTTCCAGGACATTCTTCACCACCCTGCGATGACGGTGGACGACAACTTCTTCCTGGCCGGCGGCCACTCCCTCCTTGGTATGCAGCTTGTCACCCGTCTCCGCACTATGTTCGGTGTGGAGCTAAGCTTTCCCGAGATTTTTGAGGCTCCCACGGTCAAGTCTCTCGCTCCCCTGGTGAGTGCGAGGATGCGCCAACATCGCCTGACGCTCATTTGGGAAGATTTGCTGGGCCGGAAGAACCTCTCCCTAGACGACGATTTCTTTGAACACGGCGGCAAGGCGCCGGTTCTAGCCGATCTGCAGCAGCGGATTGTTGCAGAGTTCGGGCGAAACGTAACCGTGGCGGATCTATTTGACAATCCCACGATCCGCCGCCAGGCAGAGCTCATCCAGAGAGAAGTGGAAAAGCCGCCCGTGCTGCCCCCCGGCGTGTTTGTTCTGCATCCCAAGGGAACCCGGCAAAATATCTTCTGGCTGCACAATTTCGCCGTTTCCCTGGCCAGAGAACTCGGGAAAGATCAGCCATTCATCCTTGTTACCTTTACCTCGCGGGATACCGCAGTGCTGGGTGAAACGCCTTCGATGAAGGATCTCGCCGCCTGTGTGCTGCGTAAGATCCTCACCATGCAACCCAGGGGTCCCTACATTATCGGCGGAGGGTGTATTGGGAGCGTGCTGGCTTACGAAGTCGCGTCTCAGCTTCGCGCGGCCGGCGAGGAGGTGTCTCTGCTTTTACTGATCGATGCACCGACCCGGCCCTACCTGAATTCATCCAGGTCTTTGACTACCAGGCTGAAGCACCCACGCTTCTATCTGTATCGAGCGGTAAGGGTGGTTGGCTTGCGCAGGAGTCTGGCGAATCTTTTTCGGCGTGCGATCCCCCACTCGTCCCTCCGATCCATGTTACCTCCCGCAGCCGCAGGTAGCGTCGCTCAAGGCCTGATTGAGAACGCTGCCCTCGACTTCGAACCCCCAAAATACGAAGGGAAGGTCCTTCTTCTGCTGGCGAAGGAGCGGGATCCGCACTTTAATTTTCTATCCGGATGGAAGTCTGTGGTTCCCAACCTGCACGCGTTTTATGTGCCGGGGCGTCATCGTGAGCTGATTACCTCCAGCAATGTGAGGGAGGTCGCCAACCTCATTCAAAGCACTCTCAAAGAAGATTCAGAGGGCGAAGACAATTCTTGGAGAGCCAGCGCCTGAATGGACGGAATTCCGAACTTCCCCCCAAAATCGATGGAGATGCATGATCGGAACCTTAGCCTGCTCCGCGTGCTCGACCCGGACATATTAGCCGATCCCTTCGCTCATTATCGTTCCCTGCGCGCTTATGACCCGGTCCATTGGGATCCCTATATGCACGCGTGGGTAGTGACCAGCTACCCTGAGGCCCTTGCGGTCCTGATGAATTGTTCCGCTGACCGCACTCCCACCGAGGAGCTTCTCGATCGCCTCGAACTGCCTGTTATGAAGCCATTTGCTGAGGTCATGCGGCGGCAGATGATGTTCATGGATGGCGCACAGCACACCCGCCTGCGCAACATCTGTTCGGCGGCATTCACACCCCGCAGAGTGGAGGGATTGCGCGCGGTTATCGAATCCATAGCCCAGGAGCTTATCGACAACGTCATTGTTTCGGGGCAAATGGATATGATCGCTGATTTTGCCAACCCCTATCCGGCCACCGTTACTGCGAGGCTGCTCGGTCTTCCTCAGGAAGATCATCGCCAGCTCCATGCCTGGGTGCTCGATCTGGCTGAATTGCTGGGTAATTTCCAGCACAACCCCAACCGGGTCGCCAGGATCGTACAAAGCCTCGAGGAGTTAAAGAGCTATGTGGCCGCGAGGATACGAGAGCTGCGCAAGTCTCCTGCGGATGGCCTCATTTACTCGCTGATGACGGCGGAAGTGGATGGCCAACGGCTCACTGAAGAAGAAGTGATCGCCAACACCATCATCACCCTCATTGGAGGCCATGAGACAACCACGAACCTCATAGCGAGTGGGTTTCTGACGCTTCTGCGATACCCGGATTCGCTCGAGCAACTGCGGACTCATCCCGAGATCGTCGCCTCGGCTGTGGAGGAATTGCTGCGCTACGAGTCTCCTGTACAGCACACCGCGCGCATCGCATCGGCGGATATGGAACTAGGAGGCAAGAACATCCGCAAGGGTGCCAAGGTGGTAGCGGCTCTGGCCGCCGCAAATCGCGACCCAAATCGGTTCCCCGATCCGGATCGCCTGGATTTGCTTCGTTCGGATAATCGGCACCTGGCGTTCGGCTGGGCGGCTCATTTTTGTTTCGGAGCGCCGCTGGCCCGGATGGAGGGGCAGATTGCTTTCAACATTCTTTTGTCCCGCTTCAAGAACCCCTTCTTACTCGATGGTAAGTTGCAATGGCGGGAGAACGCCGGCTTGCGCGGTTTAACTAGACTGCGCGTCGGTTTTGATCCCTAATAACCATATGCGCGCTCGCGGTATACTTGAACTTTCCGGCCGGGAGGTCCACATTTGGACTCTGCCTACCACAGCCGCAAGCGCCACAGCTGTGATGTTTGAACCGATTCTTGCCCCGGACGAATTGGACCGGGCACGCCGATTTCATTTCACCCATCTACGGGAATCGTTTCTGATAGCCCGGGGCGCTCTCCGCTGTCTTCTCGGACGCTATCTGGATCTTCATCCGAAAGTATTCGGTTCAGCTACAGTCCGAAAGGGAAACCCGCTCTCGAGGCTGGCACTCATATCCAGTTCAACATGACACATTCCGGTAGCTTGGCCGCGATCGCGATAACCGCGGACTGCCAAATCGGTATTGACGTGGAACAGGTACGCCCGCTCTCGGACATGCAGCAGATTGCCGACCATTTTTTTTGTTCGGAGGAAACTTCGGAAATCATGTCGCTCCCCCCAAGTGAGCGCGAACGTGCTTTCTTCTGCTGCTGGACACGCAAGGAGGCGTATATCAAAGCGATTGGCGATGGACTGTCCGCCCCGCTGGATGGCTTTCGCGTGACTGTGCTGCCCAACACACCCGCACGTTTCGTCCACCTTGGACATGGCGCAGCCGATACGGACGCATGGACGCTCCATGATCTTTGCTTGACACCAGATTACGCGGCGGCACTCGCATACTGCGACCGCCAACGCCCGCTTTCTATATTCCCGATTATCGACCTTGTGGAGTTCTTCAGTACCATGTAGCCTGCATCGGCAGCGCTCTGGGATCAGCGCCACTGACGATGAACTACACGTTAAACCATGAAAAAAAGCCCGACTCCGATGGGGGTCAGGCTTTTTCTATGCTTACAGCCGCTCGTCAAGGACGCCCACGGGAACCTCGCCAGGATGCAATTGAGGTCGCAGGTCGGTATGATCGAACAAGCGCGATTTGAGCAAGCGCGTCGTAGTGGTGATGGATGAGACGCAAATCTTGACCACTTAGTCCTGGAGGTCATCCGGATGCTCTCGAACTTCGAGACTCAGAAGCAGAAGCTCCTGCAACTTATTCTTGCCGGGCAACCTTATCTGGAAAAGGCGGCCTCCCCAGGCCTCGACCAACTGCGCAAGAGCATCTGGATCTTCGCCCATCTAAAACCATTCTCTCGGGAAGAGACGCAGCTCTACATAGAGCACAGGTTGCGAGTCACTGATCAAACCCCCAAGACCCCGTTGTTCACCCGAGACGCACTGACGCTCATCGCCGACTCGAGCGGCGGCGTTCCCCATCAACAACCTGTGTTTCAACGCCTTAGCGTTGGGATGTGCACACAAGAAGCATCCCATCGGCACCCGCCTCAATCCAGGTCGCTCTCCCGTCCCCTATGCCAGAGTCCCCGCAACCACGCCATGAGCAGACACTATCAGTTGATGCGGGAACTCGAAAGAGACCGCGCCTTCTTTTCCACCCGCTTTCACGAGCCGTTATTTCCCGTTCCCGGCGATCAGCAGAATGACCCAACGGACCACCGGGCGCCCAGCGAATTGACCCTGCTTTTGGTCCAGCAGCTCTTCCTCAAAAGAACCCCACGCCCGCGCATGGTAGTTTTCGCCGCCGTCGATCACGGCAACGGTTGCAGTCAAATTGCCGCATTGGTAGCCAAGACCCTGACTGCGATGGCCACTGGTGGAGTCTGTCTGGTCGAGGCAAACTTTCATTCTCCCGCGCTGCCCAGGATCTTAGGCGCCACCAATTACCGCGGCCTCAGCGACGCGTTGCGCGAGCCCGGCAACATCACCTCGTTTGCCAAGCCAGTCTGGAAGCAAGGCTTGTCGTTGCTCTCGTCGGGTCCCATAGCTGCTCATGCGGCAAACCTTCTCATCACCGAGCGCATGACGGCCCGATCCGCGGACCTGCGCAAGGCCTTCGATTTTGTCATTGTCGATGCGCCGCCCCTGGCTCATTGCCCGGAGGCAATCGCCTTGGGAAAACTTTCCGACGGAGTCGCGCTGTAATAGAAGCAGGATCGACTCGTCGCCGGGGCGCCCGCAAAGCAGTAGAGAATGTGCGCGCCTCAGGAGCTGAACTCCTGGCCGTAGTCCTCAACAAACAAAACTGATGATGAGCGATTAGGAACGGGTGCCTTAGCGGTTAATGCATTTTAAGGGGTCTATCCGACACAAAATCGACTGCCAGCCGGGGTGAAGTGCGCACTGCCGATCGATTTCCGTCTCCGCCAGACCCTTTTTGCGCTTCTTGCGCTTTTTGCGCTCTGACAATCGCTTTCCGTACCTACCCACCCCATTAAGGCGCTTAGGGCGCTTAAGGCGCACAAAGCGCGGGAAAGCGCTGGCGGAACTTGGCCGCAAAATCGCGTGTGTGCCTGGCGGCGTTCGATTGGCCAGGTTACGAGTCCCATGCGCGGGAGGGGGCTACCCGAAGGAATACGCCTGGAAAGATGAGCACCATCGACTACAAGCGCGAGCCGTGCTCATATCCGCGGAGGTAGGCGACGCGGTAGGCTTGCGCGTATTGATCGCGTGTCATACCAAAATGCGTGCCGCGATCGATCGGGGTCAGGTAATGCGCTTTGTCCTGGGGGCGAAGATCATCACCGTGATTGCGATCGCGCCGCCCGTCTTCCCAACCGTCGTGGTACCCCCACCGGGTAGCTACATTTGGTGCGGCTTGTGAGTCGTGGTAGTAAAGACCATAACCCGGGTCCTGCTGAGGTACAGCCTCGCTTGCTGGCACTATCTGTGCGCAAGTCCCGGGCACATGAGTGAGCATCGCCCACCCGCAGACGAGGGCCATACTCCAGCGCATCACCATATATTACTAGACTCCATTGTCAATGTACCGTGCCAAGCCGATGATCTCAAACCTCACCGGACACGTAAAATTTGATCTGGCTCCGCCTCTCGACCTTAGTAACCACGAAAATGATTACCGGCGAGCAGATTGCATGATTACCATAGTGAGTTTGATGAAGAAATGAACTTGACCAAAAAACATTAAAAACCGTTTAAGACTGTTTTAAGACTGTTTAAGACTGTTTAAGACTGTTATAACCAAGTAACGCATTTAGCTGGTTGGTCGACCACGGGCCCCGCAGTCTCAGTCGACACTTTAGTCATCGATTCCGGTACGCGATTCGATCCGATAACGCGGAACACAAAAGACAACCCGGAACAGTTCGCCGGCCCGCACGAACGTGCGCATTGGATTCTATCCTACAGGAGTTCTAACTGCATGCAGGCTCAATCCAGAGACCTGGTTCAAGGACAACCCATTGTCACCGCACTTGAAGGACTGTTTCGCCACAAACGCCTCTTCATCGTGCTGGGGATCTCAGTCCTGCTCGTGGTCCTCGCGTTAACCCTGACTGCGCAGCGGCAGTATCGCTCCGAGATGAAGTACCTCCTGGAAAACAATCGCAGTAATGCGGTCATAGCCGCAGACCGCAGCGCAGCCGCCCCCTTGGCAGAAATTACGGACCAGCAGGTCAACTCGGAACTCGAGGTGCTGCAGAGCGAAGATGTGCTCGAGGCGGTAGCCGACCCTGGCTGGCGTTTACTTCCCACGTTCCGCCGGAGCTTCGGCGCGGTGAAACAGCATCAGGATAAGCTGGACAGCTTCCGCAGGCGACTCCTCGTAGAACCTGCGAAAAAGTCCAACGTTATCAACGTGAGTTTTACTGCGCCCTCGCCCGAAGAAGCAAGAGATACCTTGGCGCGCTTCTCCGCCGCCTATCTCGCTCATCGCAAGCTTCTTTCGCGTCCTACGGGCACTTCGAAATTTTTCGCTGACCAGGCCAATCGCTATAAGGAAGCATGGCAAAAAGCGAACGAGGAGCTAGTGGCTTTTCAGCAGCAGAACCAGCTTGTATCCGTGCAGGATACCGAACAGCAACTTAGCAAGGAAATAGCTGAGCAAGAAGACGAGCTACGGGCAAATCAGGCAAGCCTCGCTGAAACGAGCCAGCGCCTCATCGCCGGCAACAAGGCCGTCGTTAAGGTGCCGGAACGACAACAGACCCAGCAGCATACGATCCTCAGCCAAAGCTCTGTTGACCAAATGCGCACACTGCTTGTGCAACTACAGAACCGTAGAACAGAACTGATGACGCGGTACACCCCTACGGATCGACTGATCGTGGAGGTGAATCGTGAGATTGCCGATACGAGTGCATCTTTGAAAGCTGCTTTGGCGCAAAAGGGGCAGGAAGACACGACAGACGTGAATCCAGCGTGGCAGCGTGTGAAGAACTTGGTGGTCGAGGGGACCATCAACCGTTCGGCTTTGCTTGGCCGCGGCCAGAGCCTTCAGCAGTCTATAGCGGATCTTCAAGCTCGCCTGGCGCAGCTTCAATCGTTAGATGTCCGCTTCAATGCTCTCCAGGAGCAATCGGACCAAGCGCGGAGCAACTTTGAAGTTTTTTCGCAGAAGCGTGAGCAGGCAGAAGTTGAAGATGCAATGGACGAGCGAAAGCTAATCAACATCGCGGTGGCGCAGAGCCCCACATCGACATTCCGCCCCGTATCACCCAAGCCCCTCCTCAATACAGCATTGGGCTTGCTGACGGCGCTGTTTCTGGCCGCAGGTGCAGTCTACTTGGCGGAATGCCTAAGGACGACGATAGCGACCGCGCGAGAGCTCGAATTAGCATCACGCTATCCGGTGCTGGCCACCGTGCCCTACGCTTTAGAAGCAGAGACAGCCGCGGACTTCGACGCGTCCGCTGACTGGTTTTCGACACGCGACGACGATCCGGTTTCAGCGGCACGGATGATTCCGGTCATGCAGAACTACGGCAAAGTTAAAGAAGCTTAACCTATCGCGAAATGCGGAGCTAATCCCGGTAATGTCAACAGGACTTTTCTCTCGGCAAGCGTCTTCGTGTCAAGGTCTTATCTACAGCGTCTTGCAGCGACCTCTGCTCCCGGCTGGAAAGCAGGGATTCACCGCGGCGCTAGTGGCTGCGCATCCAGGCGCAGGTACGACTCATTTAACTGCCGTCCTGACGCATTTACTGGAGCGCGATGCGGCTGACAGTGTTTTACCGCTGGATTGTCGAGAATTGGCTAATATGCGAGGCGACGTCGCAGCACCCTCGGAGGGAAGAGGGAACGGTAGCGTCTCGACGGGCATCTCCTGGCTGCCCGTCTTCGAAGGCACCTGGCGTGGCAGCCCGGACTACCGAGCGACCTTCCTGTCGCAGCTCCGGAAGCGCTTTCCGTACGTGTTGATCGATTGTCCCTCTCTGAAGGAGAGTACGGATGTTCTGGGCCTGGCACCCATCGTTGATGGCGTCTTTCTGATAGTTGAGGCGAATAAAACGCGTAAGAGTCAGTTAGGTTACCTGGAGCGCACCATCGAAGGCGCGGGCGGCAAAATTTATGGCCACCTTCTCAATAAGCGCACTTATCCAATCCCGCCGTGGTTACATAGTAACCTCGAGCGCTGGGGTATATGAAGATGCGAACGCAACCACTCATCTCCGGCTGTCTACTTCTTGCTTTTTGCATCAGTGCGCTAGGGCGGGCTGATACTCAGCTACATCCGAGGCCGCGATATATTCTCCGTCCTGGGGACACGCTGCAGCTGCAATACAGGCTTACGCCTGACCTTAACCAAACCGTCTCCGTGCAGCCTGATGGATATGTCGATCTGAACGTGGCGGGCGAGGTGCAGGTCGCCGGTCTCACCGTCACGCAGGCGCACGACCTCATCATTCAGAAAGAATCCGAGCACCTGAACAATCCTGAGTTGAACCTCATTCTGGAGGAATTCACCCGGCCCTATGTGGTGGTGGCGGGGGAAGTCGCAAAACCTGGGCAGTTCGAGATACGCGATAGCATGACTGCACTCTCTGCCATTCTGATGGCGGGGGGATTCACTCAAAATGCGAAGTCTGGGCAAGTCATCGTTTTTCGAAAAGTGAATGACACAATAGACGAAGTAAAGCAGCTGAACCTGACTTCTGTTCACAAGACCGTGCAACTGGAACACGACCTGACGCTTCAACCAGGAGACTTGGTTTTGGTGCCTCATGACAAGATTTCCCGGTTGCAGCACTATATGCAGGCGGCGAACCTTGGAGTGTTCGTGAATCCGTTGCAATATGTTCCCTAGGCGGGGTGTGTCCAATCCACACGCGGCGGACGCCTTCCGGCCAATCGAACGCAGAGGGAATAGGAGAGGCATGGATCATCAAGGCTCAAAGCAGCTTTCGGCCCTCGGGGCTTTCATGCAATCCGCTGGGGCGAAGCTGCTGATACTCGGTCTCAACGCCGCGACAGGTATTCTGACCGCGCGCGCTCTCGCACCGGCAGGCCGCGGCGAACTGAGCGCAATGATGCTTTGGTATATCTTTCTCGCCAACGTCTTCAGTTTAGGTATCCCCAGTGCGCTTACTTACCGTCTCCGTCGTCACCCAGAGAAAGTTTCTGAGCTGAGCGGTGCAGCGCTTTTGTTCACTCTGGGCATCGGTATTGTTGCGGGAGCGGTAGGGTTTATCGGGCTACCCCACTGGATCCCCCAGTATTCCCCCCAGGTTCTCTTTTTTGCACGCATCTTTTTACTGAACACTCCGGTAGCTGTGTTCGTCGTCATAGGACGCGCTGCGCTGGAGAGCCAGGGCAACTTTACAGCCTCCAACTTATCCCTCATCGGGCCGGCGTCGTTGACCCTGACCGGTCTTCTTCTGCTGCGGTGGGCGCACGCGTTTACCCCCGTCAACGCTGCGTGGTGTTATGTGCTTTCGGGACTGCCGCCAACGGTCTGGATGGGGTTAACATTCTACCGTGCAGTGCGACCTCGTTTTCAGGATCTTCAGAAATCAGTTCGGCTGCTGCTTTCTTATGGCATTCGCTCTTACGGCATTGACCTGTGCGGCACTTTGTCAGTCTATGTTGATCAGGCATTGGTGGTCCGTATCCTGCGGCCCAGTTTGATGGGCACTTACGTTGTGGCCCTGAGTCTGTCCCGCATGCTGAACGCGTTCCATACCGCGGTGGTGATGGTGCTCTTTCCTCGAGCTGTGTCCAGGCCCGCACGCGAGGTTTTGGATATGACCGGCCGAGCGGTGCGAATGACCACCTTGGTCACCATTGTCTGTGGTGCAGGCATAATGATCGCCGGGCCGCGTCTGCTGGTTCTTCTTTACGGCGCAGAGTATCGGGGAGCTACCGCTATTCTGCGCATTCTGGTGGTAGAGGTGGTTATTGGTGGAGCGACTCAGGTGATGGCACAGGCATTTATGGCACTCTCCCGGCCAGGTGTGATTACCACACTTGAGGCCATTGGACTGCTGCTTACCGTTCCGCTGATGTTCGTGCTGGTTCCCCGGTTCGGCATCGAAGGTGCTGCCTTTTCACTGCTGCTGTCCACGTGTGCCCGGTTCGCCTTCGTGCTTGCAGGTTTTTCACGCTTCCTGCATTTGCCGCGGCCTGGTCTTCTGCCCCGCCGCGCAGACTTGTCGTTTCTGCGTAACGCGGTTTCTCAACGGCTGCGAGCCTTGCAGCCGACTGTGGCAGCGGGTGGGGCTTGAGCATGCAAAGCCCACTCAATATCTTTGTGCCGCACTGCTCCGACCTTTTGACGGATCACCGTTCGCATGGCGACGGGCTCATTGCCCACGGATTCATTCGACACCTATCCGAGCGGGGTCACAACTTGTTTGTGGCCGCCCAAGAAGTTGACTTACAAAAGCCGCTCCCATCAAATGTGCATATTTTTCGCATGGGTGTGCGGCACGGGACTCAGCTCGTGTCGAGGCTGGTGTACATGTCGCAGGTACGGAGTCTCTTCATGCGGTTGCGGAGGCAGGTTCCGTTCGACATTGTTCATCAAATGAACCCTGTGTATACAGGAATTTCCCTTTCTCTCTGGGGGACAGGAGTTCCGACTGTTTTGGGCACCTATGTTGCGAGATGGCCGGACGCCGTGGATGGAGATGGAAAGCAGTCAGCTGGCATGAGGTTTGCGTCGGCGGTTCGGACCTGCGTAGCTGCTCTACAACAGTGCGCGGCCGACCGCGTTTTGCTGACAGGCCCTGTAGCGGCAAACCGATTGGTATCTTTGGGGCCCATTAAAGTCCCGCGTTCCTATCTCGCTCATGGAATAGATACAGAACTGTTCTCTCCTCATGGCAAAGATGAGGACGATAACGATATTTCCATCCTGTACTTTGCCCATTTGACGAAACGAAAAGGAATTTTAGATTTAATTCGTGCATTTGCAGATGTAGTGTCCGCATATCCTAAATGCACTCTATGTATTGCAGGGTCGGGACCAGAAGCGGGGGCTGTCCAAGGCTGGGCTGAGCGTCTCGCCATAACGGAGCGGGTGAAATTTCTAGGTCATGTAGATCGCGTGGCGGCACCGGGCATATATCGTGGCTGTTCGGTCTATTGTCTGCCGTCAAACGGGGAACCATATGCGACCACGATCTTAGAAGCCATGAGCTGCGGAAAGCCAATCGTATTCACGAATGCGGGCGGACTCCCGCACATGGTCGGCCCAGCGGGAGGCATTGGCGTGGAGGTGGGCGATGTGAAAGGCCTTTCGCAAGCCCTCTGCCATTTGCTTGCTGACCCTGCTCGTCGCAGCGCGATGGGCGAGCACAACCGGCGCCGTGTGCTAGAGACCATGACCTGGGAGCGGGTAATTGATCGTCTCGAAGAGATTTATATCGAAACCATCGAGAGTAAGCACCACGAACGTAGGCAAGGTGTACCGCCAGCTTCAAGATCGGCGATTTACCCAGAGGACTCGTCGAGGAGAGAGGCGAGAGAATGCTGAAAAAATCCAATTCGCATGTGCTGCTTCGAGCGACCGGCGGGCTGATGGCCGTGTTGCTCGCAGTGGTTGCAGCTGCCTGGGCCAATCAGCAGCGGATGCCTCAAGGCGGCCTGAAAGAATTTTTGGAGATGCGGGTTACCTTGTTAAACGCGTCGTTCTCAATAGTCTTTGCGGTGCTTTGGCAGCAATGCATGGAGGCTCTCGGACTCTATCGCCGGGTTGCTCGTTTGTTCCGCCTCACGATAGTGACCGCAGCGGGCGTAGGCATCATGACCGCGCTGTTCGCGCTTTACCTTGAGGCCCGTCGCGCCGAAGGGCCTGTACCGCGAATGCTCGTCACCTTCTTTGTCGTCGCTTTCAGCTACCAGATGGCTTGCCTTTTCCTGTCTCGGTTGCACTGGAAGATCCGCGATCCTGAACAAGTCGTCATCGTTGGCAGCGGCCGCCGGGCGGCCAAGGCCTGGAGGGAACTGCGCGTCCAGCATCATGGCGTCAAACGCCTGCTCGGCTTTGTGGATGATCGTGAAGCCGCTGCCATGCCGCCGGATATCGCAGGCCGCCTTGTGGGCCGAATTGATGACCTTCCCGCTTACTTTCTTCGCAATGCAGTGGACGAGCTTATTGTTGCGGTGCCGGCGCGCTCCTGCTATGACATGACCCAACGCGCTATCTCACTGGCAGAAGCTGCAGGAGTTCGCGTCGTTTGCCTGAATGATTTCTACAGCCTCGTGCACGACAGAAAACTGCGTCACCGCGCCGATGTATTCCTGGAACTCGTGCCCAGGGATGAGGCGCACCTGTTCGCCGAATCTGTGAAGCGAACGCTGGATATTGTTGTCGCCGTAGCTAGTCTTGCGCTATTGGCGCCCCTGTTCCTGGTCATTGCTGCGGCCGTCAAGCTCACCAGCCGCGGCCCTGTTTACTTTGTGCAGGAGCGATATGGGTATCGCCGTCGCCTTTTCCGAATGTGCAAGTTTCGCAGTATGGTGCCCAACGCTGCTGAACTTATGACATCTCTGGAGAAGCGGAACGAGGCCTGCGGGCCTATTTTCAAGATTAAGAATGACCCGCGCATCACACCCCTAGGTCGGCTCCTACGCCGAAGTTCGCTCGATGAATTACCGCAGCTTTGGAATGTATTGCTGGGCGATATGTCACTCGTCGGCCCCCGTCCCATGAGTGTGCGTGATGTATCCCTCTTCAGCGAGGCACAGTTGATGCGACGTTTCCGGGTACGCCCGGGAATCACGGGCAGCTGGCAGGTCACTGCTCGCGGCTCCTTAAGCTTCGATCAGTGGATTGCTCTCGATTTTGCTTACATCGACAACTGGTCCCTTGGCCTGGATCTGAAAATTCTTGCCCGAACGGTACCCGCCGTGCTCAGGCGGTCGGGGGCTGTCTAGCTGCTGTTTGGAGACCTTCATGAAGATTGCTGTGGTCCACGATTATTTCACCCAACTAGGAGGCGCCGAGAAAGTGGCGGAAGAGTTGATGCGCATGTTCCCTGACGCCGCGCTCCACTCCACCATCGCTTTGCCGGAATGCATGCCCACGGGCCTGGTGGGTTTGCCTATGAAAACCTCCTGGATGCAGATGTTGCCTGGGATGCGTCGATATTACCGTCTCTACTTTTTACTTTATCCACTGGCTGTGCCTTCGCTCGACCTTTCCGGCTATGATCTGATCCTCTCCAGTTCTTCCGGTTACGCCAAAGGCGTCCGCACCCATCGCGACGCCGTCCATGTCTGCTATTGTCATACTCCCATGCGCTGGGCCTGGAGCTTCGAGAACTACTCGGCGCGGGAACAGATGGGAGCGGCCAAGCGCCTCCTGCTTCCGCATCTGATCCGTGGACTTCGCCAATGGGACGAAGGCGCGTCACGGCAACCCGATCACTTCATCGCCAATTCTCAAACCGTCGCCGCCCGCATACGCCGTGCTTATGGCCGCTTTGCAGAGGTCATTCACCCGCCCATCGACCTAGGGCGGTTCCGCCCCTCGAAAGAGCAGGAGGATTACTACATCGTCCTGGCGCGGCTGGTCTCCTATAAACGTATCGATCTCGCCGTTGAAGCCTGCACATTGCTGGGGCGCCGGTTACTGGTTATCGGCGATGGTCCCGACCGCGCACGACTCATGGCCAACGCAGGTCCCACCATCTCCTTCTTAGGGCGACTCTCAGATGCCGAAGTCGAGTACCACGCTGCCCGTTGCCGCGCCCTCATCTTTCCCGGGGAAGAGGACTTCGGCATGGCCCCGCTCGAGGTAGCCGCCGCCGGCAGGCCTACCATCGCCTACCGTGGGGGAGGCGCAGTCGAGACCATCGTAGATGGCGTCACTGGTATTTTCTTCGATCGTCAGGATCCTGAAGATCTGGCCGCGGCCATTACTCGTTTCGAGCGCTTCGACTATTCTCAAACTGCACTTCGCCGGCACGCAGAGAAGTTCGGTATTGACGTATTCCAGGCTCGCTTCCGCGCCTTCCTTGCCAAGGTGGGTGCTGCCGTACCCGAAACTGCGGTTGTCCCGTTCAATGCCACGGCCCGAGGAAATCTTGGAATCGCGCGGGTTCAAGAAGGCATCCCCGCATGACTTCTGCGATCGTTTCCGACGCCGCGCCCCGATCTGCTTCTGCATCCCTGATCTGGTTCGCGTCTGCCACGAGCCTGCTGCTGGTCTTCGCTCTCCTGTTCACAGGCCGCGCCGCCCTGGTTAGGATTGCCATTCCCATTTGCGCCGCCCTCGTCGGATTTTCCCTCTATTACCGCCGCCCCATTGGTTATTTCCACTACACTCTCTGGACCTGGTTCCTCACCCCCCTCGCCCGCCGCCTCGTCGATTGGCGCGGCGGTTTCGAAGACCACAACCTGATCCTGCTCGCCCCCCTACTCGTCTCCAGCATCGCGGGGTTAACCTTGGTGCGCGAACGCCGACTGACAGGCGCGATTCATCTCGGCCCCTTCTACCTCTGCATCGCCGGTATCCTCTATGGGTTCGCCGTCGGTGTGATTCGCTGGCGCCTCCATGCCTCCGATGCCCCCTCTCCCGGGGAAATAGTCTATGGGCTTTTCACCTGGCTTGCGCCTCTTCTGTTTGGCCTTCATCTTTACCTACGCTGGCCTATGTACGAAGCGCACAAACGCGCCCTGCAAAAGACTTTTCTTTGGGCCACGCTCCTTCTGGGCGCCTACGGCGTCTATCAATTCCTCGCCCCGCCGGTCTGGGATAAGGATTGGCTCGAACATATGATCGCTGATCTTGGCGAGGAAGCTTTCGGCCGACCCGAGCCTTTCCAGATTCGCGTTTGGAGCACGCTAAATTCACCCGGCATCTTCGGCAACGTTCTCGCGGCGGCCTTACTTCTGCTCTTTTCTGTCCGCTCGCGCGCCAAGTTGCTGGCGATGGGCGCTGGTTACTCGGCCTTCCTGCTCTCGCTAGCCCGCACATCGTGGTTAGGATGGCTCGTAGGCCTCGCGGTTCTTGCTAGAAGCTCCAAAGGCCGCCAGATTCCAAGGCTGCTGCTGTCTCTGGTCCTGCTGCCCGTATCGATCGCTCCTCTGATGCTGATTCCGCAGATTGCCACCGTCGTCACTGGCCGGCTGCAGACGCTGCAGAGCACGAGACAGGATGAGAGTTTCCAAGACCGCGCAGAGGAATACCGAGTCCTTCTTAAGGCCCTCGTCCAGGATCCGTTCGGCGAGGGCCTGAGCAATGCCGAGACGTTTCACGGCTACATCATGGATAGCGGCATCATTCGCCTGCTCTACTACTTCGGTTGGATCGGGACGGCGTTCTTCCTGGCCGGTATAGCCCTGTGCACACGCAGGATGCCATCCGGCCGAAAGAGCCTAGATCCGATCGCCCCATTCTATCGGGCAGTGCTCATCGCAATGATCTTTGAGCTGCTTTCCGGCAACATCTTTATCAGCCCGTCGGGAGTAATCCTTTGGACTTGCATCGGCCTCGGAATGAGCTTGCATGAGGCGGATTCGGCTTCTTCAGTATCAGAGCAGCCTGTGACCCTGAGCGCCGCAGGCCAACCCGCATCCGCTCTCATTGCTTGAGGAGCAGAAGCGCGAATAAGTAGAGCCTAACTCACAAAGAAAGCGAAAGGTATATTCAGATGCAAAACAACTCAGCCTCTAAGGTCGGCTCCGCCCCGCCCCCTCAAATTGACTGGATGGCGCCAGAAAACCGCCAGGAAGCGGAGAAAAAGATTGCACTGACCTCTGGCACAACGCCCTATGACCGCGCTTTCTACGAAGCACAGCAGGACGGGTCTTATCGATCCGCATCTGTTATTGTCCCTATCGTCCTCTCATTGTTTCCTTTCGAAAGTGTAGTTGACGTCGGCTGTGGCATTGGCACATGGACCCGCAGATTTATCGAGGGTGGTGTCTCCGACGTGGTAGGAGTGGACGGTGACTATGTGGAGCGCAGCATGCTGTGCATTCCGCAGGAGCGTTTCTTCCCTCATGATTTGCGGACTCCCATTCAACTCGATCGATCCTTTCAACTGGCGGTTTGTTTGGAAGTGGGAGAGCATCTTCCTCAAGCGCGCTCGAGAGGGCTGGTCGATGACCTTGTCTCTCTTGCACCTTGCGTCCTTTTTTCCGCAGCTTTGCCCGGCCAAGGAGGTATCGATCATATCAATGAACAATACCTGAGCAAATGGGCGGACCTGTTCTCCGCACACGATTTTGTAGCGCTTGATTTAATACGTCATAAGATTTGGAATGACGGAGAAGTGAGCTGGTGGTATCGACAGAACATAGTCCTGTTTGCGCACCGGTCACATACACTGGCGGAGCGTCACGCTCCTGTCAGCGTATTAGATTATATTCACCCGGAGCAATTTGAGAATATTCCGCTTAGAAAGCTCATGCAGGAGCTTCCCGGCGCTCTACTTAATTCGTTGAGGCGACGCTCAAAACGGGTGATGCCAAGTTTCACCTCAAGGGCCCATTCAAATTTACGGGCATGAAGCATCGGCAGTAACCCGACCTGCCGGTTCCGACTGCACGATGGACGGGAAGGGCGGCCAGCAGATGTGCGGCGTTCAATTGTCACTGTATGTTCGGTCTTCTGTTTCTAGCCCGATAGCGAGCAGTCCTCGAAAGGTATATCCAGATGCAAGACAACGCAGCTTCCGGAGTCGCTACTCTCCCGCCGTCTCGAACTGTGCATAGGGCCGCCGACGATGACGCAGGACCTTCCGCTGCCCCCGGTTCGCTCTCTTCCGTACACATCGGCATCTCCTACCAATTGAACGGTGCAGGGCGCGTGTTCGCGGAGCTCTCTCGTTCACTCCCCGCTGCCGGCGTCCGCTTTGCCGGAACTGTCGCCGAGCCAGACAACGTTTACGCGCTGAGTGGAGGACAGGTCGGTTTGTTCGCCTCCTCGACCTCCGGCATGAAGACCCGCTTGACGGCCGGGCGGCGGACGGTGTTGCAACTTATCGCCTCAGAAAAGGCCGATATCCTCGCCTCCCACTTCGCTCTCTATGCCGCGCCCCTGCTCGACAGGCTTCACCGCAGGAGTACCTTCGCTTTTGTTAACCACTTTCACGGCCCCTGGGCCGCAGAAAGCGTTCAGGAAGGCGCTAACGCGACCGCTGCTTTCGCCAAGAAAAGCCTCGAACGCTTGGTCTATCGACGTGCCGATCGCACGATCGTTCTCTCTCGCGCTTTCGCCCGGATAGTGGTCGAGCACTACCGTATCCCTGAAGACAGTATCCGTGTCGTTCCCGGCTCCGTCGATACCAGCAGGTTCAACACAGACCTGACCCGACAGCAGGCGCGGAAGTCCTTGGGCCTACCTTTGGATCGACCGCTGCTGGTGACCGTTCGCCGGTTGGTAAACCGTATGGGTCTTCACCCACTGCTCGAAGCGATGCGCGAAGTATGCCGCGTGGTTCCGGATGTCCTTCTGGTGATCGCCGGTAGTGGCCCGCTGCGAGAAGGACTGAACCAAGCCATCGCCGAGTTCGAATTGCAAAAAAACATTCGCCTACTCGGCTTTGTGTCTGACGAGCAACTTCCTCTCCTCTACCGTGCTGCCGACCTGAACGTCGTACCCTCGCAGGCTCTCGAAGGTTTTGGACTTGTGGCCGTCGAAGCCCTTGCCGCAGGTACTCCTTCCATGGTCACTCCCGTGGGCGGCTTGCCAGAAATCGTCTCAGACCTGAGTCCTTCGCTGGTCTTTTCCTCCACGGCCTCATCGGCCATTGCGCACCAGCTTGTGGAAGTGCTCAGAGGCGGCCAAAAGCTGCCGACCGAGAGCCAGTGCCGTGAGTTTGTGCTCCGCAACTACACTTCGACGCAGATGGCGAACAGCGTTGCCGCTATCTACCGTGAGGTCGTATAGTTTGACCTGCGCATCGAAAGGAGATGCATGCAAACCCACACTGTCTCATTGAATTCAAACTCCGCCAGCGAGCGAGCGACGCCCACCGACCCGGACGCTTTGACTCTTTCGTTTGGGCATGTACTTGCTCTCAGATCTCCGGCAAAATTAGCGGCGGTGGCATTCTCAACAGAGTTGCTGATTGGTGCCGGACAAATTCGGTCTGTCGAGGCTGAGCTTGCTGCATTGAGGTCCCGATGCAATCAGGAGGAGGACCTTACCACCGATATCGATTATTTCCTAGGTTGCAATTATCCGCGTAATCGTCGTCCCGTTGTCCTTCTATTTCGAAAAGGGTTGCGGCTAGAAGCTGCAGTCTTTTTCCACGAGGTCTGCTTTGTGTGGGTCGGCACAGGTTTGTGCCGGGCCGGTGACTCGGTTGGGGAAGGCCTTCTGGTTGCCCCAGAAACCAACCGCGAGGAGTTCATCAGGCTTGCCATCGATCAACTTGTTTGTCATCAGAAGAGGTTTCATACGCTGCGGCTTTGTGCGAAGACGGCAGGTGGCCCCCTACTGGCAGACTATGAGTTTTCGGGTACGACCAAAAAAGCTGTTGAGCGAAGTGTAAGACATACGCTGCCCTTAGCAAGCTCTTATACCGAAATGTTGAGCGCTTTTGGCTTGCGTACAAGGAGAAGTCTCAGGACAAAGCGGCGCAAGCTCGAAGAGAGTTTGCGGCCAGAATTCTTCGCTTCCTTGGCACAGGAGCAGTCTTTCGAAGTAATGCGCTATCTTAGCTCGCGCTCGCTTCCCGTTCGATCGCTCTGGCACCTTAATGCCCGGCAAACGTTCCTGCGCTCACACCCAAATGCATTCGCAATGGCGCTAAGATCTCATGATGGTACCTGGTTAAGTTTCATTAGTGGCTGGCGCAGAAACGAGACCACCTACGTCGATATGCAACTAAACCACACCGCATTCAAACGCGAGTCTCTATCAGCTGTCATGAGGGCCTTTACCCTGGAAAACGAGATCGCTGCCGGGCAGAAGTACATCACCTTTGTCGGAGGGAGCTCTGCATTGCTTGAGCGCTACTGTACTCCAGACGAGTTAGTTATAGACCTTGTGGTTAGTCGGGGCTCAATCCGCGGGTGGTGTCTCAAAAGTGCGGTGGAGAGACTTTGCGATGGGGATTTCAGACATTGGCTCTACTTGTGAATCATATAGATAGTTGTCCGAATTCGGGGGAGCCTCTGCTGCTAAGGGGTCTGTTCCCCAGAGGAGCAGCTGCGTGCTGACTACAAGCGTATTGATTTGTACCTATCATAGGGTGCACGATCTCCAGCGCTGCTTGGCTGCGTTGGAAGAGCAGACACGCCGCCCTGACGAAATCATAGTGGTCGCACGCCAGGATGATCTTAAAACACACGCAATGCTTGCAACCTTCCAAAGCGAATCGTCTCTTCGAGTATTGCTTGTGTCAGCACCGGGGACGGTTGCAGCGAGAAATTTAGGTTTGGATGCGCTCCGTACTGACTTGGTCTCCATGATCGACGACGACACGGCTCCGCATCCTTGCTGGTTGGAGCGCATCGAACGTCACTTTCTGGTAAATGAACGGCTCGGCGGCTTGGGAGGCAGGGATAGATGTGTGAACAGCCCCGATTGTGACCAGGTGCGCATGGCTACAGTGGGCAGGCTTCAGTTCTGTGGGCGCCCGGTCGGCAATCACGCCGCCGGATTTGGAGCTCCCCGCGAAGTACATATATTGAAAGGAGCTAATATGAGCTACCGAAGCGCGGCAATCGCCAACCTTCGCTTTGATTGGCGTTTGCGAGGAAAAGGGGCCCAGCCGCACGAGGATCTCGCATTCTCTCTCGCAGTTCAGCACGCTGGATGGCAACTTATCTATGACCCGGAGATAATCGTGGACCACTATGAGGGTCCAAGGGAGGAACCCCGCCACTACGCAGCCATGCTGCCGATCGACGATGTTCAGGCATATAGTGATGTAACGTACAACTTTGTCGTAGCCATCAATGACAAGCTCTCCTATTTACGGCGATCGGTATATGTGCTTTGGCAGCTTTTCGTAGGAACGCGGGTCTCACCCGGGCTTGTGCAGGCCGTTCGCTTCACAAGAACACTAGGCCGATCTTCCTGGCAGCGCTTCTGGATCACTCAGAAAGCGATGGCCTCGGCATACCTGGACCTTTGGAAGGGTGCTCCGGCCGTCCGCTCAGGCCGGCCAAGTGGATCTCCCCGTGCATCCACAGCACTTTGAGCCCCATTTGCTCGCCCAGCAGATCGGAGACCAGGCGCGGAGGATGGGTGCAATGGGCGGACCACAGTGCCTCGCCGTGTCCCCGGCTTGCACCGCGACCAAACTGAGGGTCGTTTAATCGCCTGGGACGCGTTAGACGTATCCTAAGACTCGACGGTATACCCCTTCCACCAAGCGAGCCGTCTTTTGGATCGTAAACTGCGCTTGGACGCGCTCTCGGCCAAGGCGCCCCATCTGATCAGCGATCTCGGGGTTACGCAGAAGGTAATCAATTGCCTGTGACATTCGAGGGGCATCACCCATTGGAACGAGGATGCCCGTAACGCCATCGACCACAATTTCGGGAACGCCGCCTCCGTTCGTGGCTACGATAGGCTTTTGCTCTGCCATTCCCTCTATGATTACCTGCCCAAACGGTTCACCAATCGTCGAAGCGTGAACGACGATATCGAGTTCAGTGATGCGCGAGCGAACGTCATCCACAAACCCCACGAACTCTATGGACTCTTCTATTTTGAGCTTGCGACATAGTGCATGGAGGCTTGTTTCGTAATCGCGCTCAGAGAACAGCGGCGCACCGATGATCTCGAACTTTGCCAGCGGGTGGTGTTTACTGAGTAGCGCGGCGGCTTCGATAAAAATGTGCTGTCCCTTCCAGGGACTAATCCGTCCGATGAGGCCGATCCGTGCCACCCCATCACTCTTGCGGGATGGGTCGCGCAAATCTTCGACAACGCACCCTTCGTGAACCACACAGCTTCGTGACTTTTTCAATTTCGTAGGAGCCTCGGCGCTGTGATTAATTACTGTATTCGGGCGTAGCGTTGAGAGCACCGCTCCAGAGTCGGCGATCACGAAGTTGGGCACGATGCGGCTCAAGAAGCGGAAAACACGAACGACCGAAACGGGAAGGTAGTCGGTTTCGATCCGGTCACGGACGTGCCAGATTACTGGGATTCCAGCAAGGCGGGCGGCTAAGCCGCCAATTACATCTGACTTGAGAGAATGCGTATGGATGATATCCACTCGCAAACGTCGAGCGAAGCGAGCGACCCGCCAGATTTGACGGAGGACTAGCCAAACCGCCTTTAGCTGCAAGAGCGATCTCCATCCTAGGCGATCCTTGGGCGCCGTGGCAACCGAGTTCTCGAGCGGAAGCACATACGTGTCGGCGTAGAGCCGCAGCCGTTCTGCTAATTGGCCTTCCGCGAATAGAAGCACGATGGGCTGGGTAAATCGAGTGTCGAGATGGCGCACAAGATTCAACAGCGCAATCTCCCCGCCACCTATCTTTGCAGTGTGATCCAGAAAGAGTACGCGGGCCGGGGATTCTTGGTCTTGCCGCATTTTATGCAACAAAGCTCTACCGTCCTATGCTGCGGAGTAGTTCAGGATTCCATCGCGGAGAATTCAGGCCTGCGACTTCTTAATTGACGACCCTGCCGGTGGGTGCTTGGTAAACCGTTCGCGGCCCGGAGAGAAGAATCCAGGCTTCTGTGCCAACTGCCTTCATTGTAGCAGTCCGCTCGAAATTTCAGCGCCTCACCAGCGATGAAATTCCGCCGAGCTATATCGGCTCATGGCCACCTTAAAGGCGGCTGTGGCATGCAATCAGGTAACACGATGGCAGTGAAGGGAACGAACTTCGGGCAGCATCTATGCGAAGCGCTGGATTCTATCGCTTGGCCCGGTACTGCTCGAACGCGGACTCATACTGATCCAGCATTCGTTCAATCGTGAACTGGGCTGATAGCACGCGAGCATTCTCGGCAATATTGCTTCGCAGCGCCTGATCCTCCAACAACGCGATCACTGCATCAGCCAAGTGGGTGCTGGATGCCGCAGGGATTAGCATGGCGCTTTCGCGGTCCCGAAGCCAGTCTCCACCGAGGCCAGTTTGCGTTGTAACGCAAGCCATCCCCATTGACATTGCTTCCAGCAGTGCGAAGCCGAAACCCTCCGATAGTGAAGGGAAGAGGAAGATGGAGTTACGTTCAAGCTGTGCGATGTGTTCCTCTACCGAGATATGCGGGAGCACGGTGATCTGGTCATGCAATGAAGGGTGGAAGGCTGCCTTCACTGCCGCAGGAGAAATCTCCGTGCCGCCCAATGTCAGATGTACTAGTGGGAATCGAGCTGCGATCTTCTGTAGCGCCCTAGGAAGGTAATACCTGCCTTTTCGTTCAATCCATGATGCGAACCAGAGTAAAGAGAAGGGGTCCCGCGCAGCAATGGACGGTGCACGCTGTCCAGCGCTGGCGATTCTGGCGTGAACGGAAAGCGGTATTTTTATAACCGGCTTACCGTTCGGTTTTTCCACGGCGTCTGCATCGCGTCCATTTTGGACGATCGTCAGGTCCGCAAACCGCTCGCCCTGATTGTCCCAGAAGATCGGGAGAGGGCCGGTGGCGGTTCTGTAAATCAGTGAAATTGACATGTGGCCCCGCAGCGTTTCGTTCATTGTGGCTTGATGATCGAACAAGCTAAGCCCATGCAAGTGATTCACCAGCAAGGGACGATTGGGCTTCGTGGCCAGTTCGCGAAATAGTGGATATAGCATGCCGTTCGATGCCATGAGCACGTCAACAGGTTTCGCTAGGGCCTTTCTTGCCGTTTTGCTCGCGAACTGGGGCAGTAGCAAGCGCTTCGCAGGAAACTCAAGCCCGCGTGGCATCGCGAAATCATTGAGATGCAGGCAATTGACGGTGTGACCTCGCTCACGGAGCCCATTGGTGAGCAGATGATAGACGCGCGAAGCACCTGCATTGGGGTTGCTAGCTGCATGCGAGACAAACAAAATTTGCATAGGGAGAACAATCGCCACAATCTATTATTTTTGCGTTCTGGACAGAGGGCAGACCGTTCCGCCTAGTGGGTCGCTTGGACAATATTAGCGCAATATTTGACCTTAACCGGCACGGTAAGGCGTTCGAGGGCTTCCTCGTTCAGGCAAATCCTCGCAGTCTATTCCGGAATTGCTCACTGGAGTTTTAAAACGGCGAGACAGTCTGAGGCGGTGAGCGGGATTCGGGCGCCCGGCCTCAGCTGCACCGTTTTAATGGTTCCGTCTGCATTGAACAGGAGAAGTTGATTCGTTTTGAAGACTCTGCGAGCAACGAAGGTGAGCTTCTCCGGGTTCGCAGGCGTCTCGGCGTGCTGGTTGACGTCGTAATCCTGCTCTTCCAACCAGAAGGCCAGATAGTATGAGCCATCGCGCTTGGCCATGAGCAGATGATGGACGTTGCTGGAGCCGCCCACCATTGAGAACTCTAGATTTTGCGGCAAAACCTGCGGTCCTGGATCGGCAAGCATCGCGATGAGATTCTTGAGCGCAGTGAATGCCGGCTTGTGTGAGCCATCGGTTCGTGCAAGTCCGTAGGGCACTGTATTGGCAGCGTTGGGGTTGCCCTCATCTATCAGCTCGTAAAAGTAGGTTCGGAGGATGCCATGCATGGCCTGCTCGAGGATCACACGCGGCGCGTACTTAGCTTCGACGAGCTCGGGTATTCCTTGGGAATTCTTGGTATCGGTGATATAGCCTGTTTCGGTCGTCATAGTCGGCCTGCCGGGCCACGCAAGCTGCTCGTTGTTGATGTCATAGGTTATGCTGCCGTATCCACCCTCGCCCCAACCTGGTGTGCCCGGGTTACGACCGCCAAAGTAGTTATGCATGTTGTCGACATCGAAATATCGCTGCAGGCCAGCTACTTGCGCGTAGGAAGCCGTTTGTGTCAATGAAGGACCGACGACGGGGAAACTTGCCGTTGCGGGGTTGGACTTCACTGCGCTGTAAAGCCGCGGAACAAAGGCGTTGAGAGTAGCGGCCCAGTTGTGGTCCCCGCTGAGGTCGTACTCATTTGGCGCTTCATAACCTTCGAACGCACCGGGAACGCGCTTCGGCCAACTCGTGAGCAACGCGTTGCTCTGTGAAGGAGAGGTGATGAACAGGCACTTGATGCCGAGCCGACCGAGCTCGATATGCCGTTGGTAATACTGCGACCAATTGCTATCCACCAGACCGTCGCGTGTGTGTCGCACACCCATATCGATCAGTAGGCTACGTATGAGAGGAAAGTTACCATACACTGTGTCGCTATAATGCAGATGTATATTGACGCCCACGCTCTCGGCGATGGCGTTGGCGTTGACGGGTATTTCACAGACGCCCTTCAATGGGCGGCAGGCGGCGAATGCGGCAAAAAGGAGGGTTAGGGCGAGCACTTTACTGCATCGATTCTACAATAGCTTCCGCTGTGTTCATCTGCATATCACTCCGACCTGCTACTGGTGGCAAACCTTGGTTCGCCCCGGTCGAACGCGTCATCCTTTTCATGTGTTTACTTCGGGTTCCAGATCTCAAGAGACCATCACCCGCTGTACCCGTCGGGCAACAAAAATCCAAGACCAATAGGACGGAACTAATTCGACCCAATCCGGTCGAATCACTGCTGAAGCAGTTGTTGTAGTCCTAGTGACTCTGGCCAGGCAATAGGGCAATGAGCGTTACCCTGTCAGTGACCGATATGTTAAGGGATCCGTTTGTGAGTTCAGCAGGTGCCGACGTCATGTTTCCGAGGTCGTCAAGGATATAAGTTGTTGCTCCTCCGATTGGTGTGTTTGCGCTGAGGGTCACGTTTTGCGGGGCGATAGTATAGACCGTTGAAGGATTATTTGGATCAGCTCCCTGCACGCCAACCCACACCGCAAGGTAGAAGGTGCCATCACTTTTCTCCAGGAGACTATGATAGACGTTCTGTGTCTGGCCAGCCAGAGTGTAGTCGAGTTTTCCAGGTTGAGCGTAATTCACATCCCTTAGGAGGGACA
>Ga0302324_100005544_pt1 | contig 27499 bp, 26 predicted proteins | sample Palsa_T0_1_FD_201949 | JGI IMG/M metagenome (GOLD analysis project Ga0302324, IMG submission 201949) | Peat permafrost microbial communities from Stordalen Mire near Abisko, Sweden - Palsa_T0_1 | ecosystem: Environmental > Terrestrial > Soil > Palsa > Peat permafrost | place: Sweden: Abisko...
TTGAGCGCATCCGCGTCGAGAACCGTAGCTCCTTTGAATCGCGTGAGGAGCTCCGCCAGCATCGCTCCCGTCGCCGGGCCGCGCCACAAGCCAGGGCCGATGGCGAGAGCCTGCTTGCCCTCGAGAGCGGTGAGCAGACCGGCCAGGTCCGCGGGCCCCAGCGCACCCTGGCCGGCAAGGGCATGCGACATCGCCTCCGGATGACCGGCGAGGATCTCGGCCAGGGTCTGCTCGCGACCGGCGAGCGTCACCAAACCCGCCCCGGAGCGCAGCGCTGCGCGCACCGCCAAGGTGCCGGCGCCGGTCTTTCCCGGACTGCCGGCCACTACGAGGACGTGGCCGAAGGAATTCTTGAAAGCGCCTCCCTCCCGCGCAGGCAGGACCGCCCGCAAGTCGCCGAGCTCGAACAGAGAGGCGCGAGATCCCAGCATCCCCAACGCTTCGGCCGGCAACCCAATGCTCCCGATCTCCACCCGACCCGCCAGCGTCGAGCCGGGTTCCTGGGTGAGACCGCGCTTGCGGGCAGCCAGCGTGACCGTCACGTCGGCCCGCACGCAGTCGCCCGGCACGGCGCCGGTGTCGGCATTCAAGCCGGACGGCACGTCGACGGAGATGACCATGGCCCCCGCACCGCGGGCGGCGTTGAGGTGCCGGATCGCGTCGCGCAAGCTTCCTTCCGGCGGCCGATTCAAGCCGGTCCCGAGCAAGGCGTCGATGGCGAGATCACCGGCTGTTAGCGCAAGCACGCCCACGGTGGTGGACCGCGGCGCCACCTCGGCCCACCGCTCGAGATTGACCTTGGCGGCTCCCCGCAGCTGGCTGGCCGGCACCGCCAGCGCCACCTCGACCTTGAACCCTGCCGCGGCGAGATACCGCGCCGCCACCAGTCCGTCCCCACCGTTGTTACCGGGGCCGACGAAGATCACCGCCCGGCCACTCTTGCACATCGGCTCCGCCAGCTTGGCCACCGACCGCCCGGCCTGCTCCATCAAGGCCTCGACCCCGACGCCGAATCGATCCGTCGCGAGCGCGTCGAGCGCCTTGGCTTCCTGTGAGCTGAGAAGAATCGCCATGGCCAGGCCTCCTCAAGTCTCAAGGATGACGGCTGCCACCGCCAGCCCGCCGTCGTGCGACAGCGAAAGATGTACCGCGACGATGCTGCGTTCCTGCAGCAGCTCGGCGCAGCGGCCCTGGGTTCGAAAGCGCGGCGGGCCATCGCTCACGACCTCCATGTCCTGCCAGGTCAAACCGGACGGCGCCGCCAGCGCCTTGACCAGGGCCTCCTTGGCAGCGAAGCGTCCAGCGTAATGCACCGCCCGGGCCGCCGGATGGTCATCGCAGTAGGCGCGCTCCGCGACCGTGAACACGCGGGCCAGAAATCGCTCGCCCAGAGGCCCGGCCAGCAGCCGGTCGAAGCGGGCCACTTCCACCACGTCGAGCCCCAGGCCGCTGATCATGCCCGGGCAGCCTGCATGAGCGCGAGCATGTCGCGAACCGCGCGATCGAGACCGACCAGCACGGCGCGCGCGACGATGGCGTGTCCGATGTTCAGCTCGTCGATCTCCGCGATCACCGCCACCGCGGCGACGTTGGTGTAGCTCAGGCCGTGGCCAGCGGCCACCCCGATCCCGAGCTTGGCGGCCGCCTTGGCGGCGTCGATGATGCGGGCCAGCTCGCGGTTGCGATCGGTCGCCGTCCGCGCGTCGCAGAAGCGGCCGGTGTGCAGCTCGACCCGGTGGGCATCGGCGCGATGGGCGGCGCGCACCTGGTCGACGTCGGGGTCGATGAAAAGGCTGGCCACGATCTCCCCGTCGCGCAGAGTCTTGACCACCTTCTTGATCTGCTCGCGCTGCGACACGACGTCGAGCCCACCCTCGGTGGTGAGCTCCTCGCGCCGCTCGGGGACGAGGGTGGCCTGGTCGGGCTTGACCTCGTAGCAGAGCTGCACCATCTCCTGGGTGGCGGCCATCTCCAGATTCAGCTGGGTCTGCAGGGTCTGGCGCAGCACCCGCAGGTCGCGCTCCTGGATATGGCGGCGATCCTCGCGGCAGTGGACGGTGATCTGATGGGCGCCGGCCAGCTCGCAGAGCGCCGCCGCCGCCGCCGGATCCGGATAGTGCGTGCCGCGCAGCTGTCGAAGGGTGGCGACGTGATCGACGTTGACGCCCAGGCGGATGCTGACGCTCATTTCATTCTCCCAAAAGACGGTAAGGCAGAGACGGCTCGGTAGACGGCTAGGCAGAGACGGCTAGGCGCTGCGCTTCATTGGGTTCCCGCGCCAGAAACTCTCGAATGGCGAAGGCCACCGCCTCGGGTTGCTCCTCGTGCGGGCAGTGGCCGGTGGCCGGCAGAACCGTCAGCGAGGAGCTCGGCAATCGGGCTTGCCATTCCTCGGCCAGCGAGGGCGGAAACATCTTGTCCTCGGCTCCCCAGAGCAGGGCCGTCGGGGGAGCATCCTCGAGGCGCAGCTCCAGATGGGCCAGGCTGTGGAGGGCGCGGGCGGTGGCCGCCGCATAGCCTCGGCCGGCCGAGCCGGTGGTGTAACCCGTGAGGATGTCGTCTGTGATCTGCGAGCGATCGGCGTAGAGAAAGCTCAGCCAGAGGCGGGCCAGGCCGCGATGCGGCAGGAGCGAGGAGACGATCTCGGCCGAGCGGGCCCCGAGCGGCATGCCCGTGACCGGGCGCAACCATCGCACCCCAGATGGCGGCGGAGGATCGATGAGCACCAGCCTCGCGATCCGGGTGGCCGGGTCGCGCGACCGAAGTCGGCACAGCTCCACCGCCACCGCGGCCCCCTGGGAGTGACCCACCACCATGTCGACGCCCTGCAGCCCGAGATTCTCGAGGAGCCCGTCGAGATGCGACGCCAGCTCCAGCGGCCGATAGTCGATGAGCGGCTTGGCGCTGCGGCCGCTGCCCAGCAGGTCGGGAATGACGAGGCGGCAATCGCGCCCCAGGCGCGACGCGACGGCGCTGTAGGTGTTCCCGGCGGCCCCCAGCCCGTGAAGCAGGAGGATCACCGGAGCATCGGAGCGGTGACTCTCCGGACCGACGATCCGGTAGGCCGACAGCCGCCCCTCCACCAGGGCGAAGCTGAGCGGATTGCCGTTTTCAGCCGGCCTGGCGGTAGAGCCCACGGGCGCGAATGTACCGTGCGATCTCGGCCGGGACCAGATCATCGATAGGTTGCAGCGCCTGGAGGCGCTCCCGCACGGCCGTCGACGAGACGTCGGGTAAGGCCGGACCTCCGCCCTCCACCTCGGGGACGCCGGCTCGATTGCAGACCACCACCTCCGCGAGCTTGGAGAGGCCGTCGAAGTCTCGCCACGCCGCGCGCTGGGCCCAGGCGTCGGCGCCGAGCCCCAGCAGGAAACTGACCGCCGGCTGCTGCGCGGTGAGATGCCGCAGCAGCGAAAGGGTGGTCCCGTCGCCTCCGCTGCGCACCAGCTCTTGCTCCACCGCCCGCGCTTCGGCCCGCGGCCCGAGCAAGCGCGCACCGATGCGAGCCATCTCGAGGCGATCGTCGAAGGCGCTCAGCGGCTTGTCGAAGGGGTGGCGCGCGACCGGAAGGAGCCACAGCGCGTCGGGTTCACAGCGCCAGAGAAGCTCGGCGCCGATGAAGAGGTGGCCGAAATGCAGCGGGTCGAACGACCCTCCGAGCAGGGCGATGCGCATCGTCTCAGTCGGGGTAAAGCAGGTAGCGCTCGCGCAGCCGCCGGAAGCGCTGAAGCTCGCCTTGCCAGCCCTCGGCAATCGTCGCGGGCGTGGCGCCATTCTCCAGGGCCAGCCGCGGACGATCGCTGCCAAAGAGCAGGTCGATCGCCAGCCGGTTGCCCACGAACTCGTAGGGCTCGGTCCGCCATTGCAGCTGCTCGGGCCACAGCTCGCGCACCGCCGCGAGCAGACACAGCGAGGTGAGAACCGGTTGAAAGGTGGATCGATCGACGACGTGCAACATCAGCCCCCCGCAGCGCTTCTTGGCGAATTTCTGAAAAGTAGGTTCGAACCACAGCGGCCTCACCCGCAACCCCGTGAGGCCGAAGGCTTCCAGCCGCTGGGCGAGGGCATGGGGATCGATGAAGGGCGCGCCGAAGATCTCGAATGGCCGGGTCGTGCCGCGACCCTCGGAGAGATTGGTTCCCTCGAGCAGGCACTGGCCGGGATAGACCAGGGCGGTGTCGAGGGTCGGCATGTTGGGGGACGGCGGCACCCATGGCAGACCGGTGGTGTCGAACAGCTGGCGCCGTCGCCAGCCCTGAAGCTCGACGACCTCCAGCTCCGGGGAGACGCCCCGTTCCCCCGCCAGCCAGCGCGCGATCTCCCCCACCGTCATTCCGTGACGGGTCGGCAGCGGATGGAGGCCCACGAAGCTCTCCCATCCGGGGGCGACCAGCGGCCCCTCGAGGCTCACGCCGTCGATGGGATTGGGCCGATCGAGCACGATGAACTTGAGGGAGGCCTGCTGGGCGGCCCGCATGCAGAGCGCCATCGTCCACACGTAGGTGTAGTAGCGGGATCCGATGTCCTGGATGTCGAAGACCAGCGCGTCCAGGCCGATCAGGTCCTCCGGCCGCGGCGCCAGCGAGGCCTCCGACGAGCCGTAGAGGCTCACCACCGGCAGACCGGTGCGGGAATCGCGCGTGATGGCGTCGACGGCGATCATGTCCTGCGCCTCGCCGCGGATGCCGTGCTCGGGACCAAACAGACGCACCAGCTTCAGCGCCTCGGAGGCCGACAAAAGATCGGCCAAGTGATGCAGCGAGGCGTCAACCGAGGTGGGGTTGCAGATCAGCCCGAGCCGCAAGCCCTGCAGGGCGCGGTAGCCGTCGGCCTGGACGCGATCGAGACCCGTCAGGACTGCCTGTGGGCTGCGCGGAGGGCTACGCGGCGTGCTGCGCGAAGGGCTGGGCGAAGGACTGCGAGGGGGCGTCACTTGAGCGCGAACTTGAAGACGTAGCGCGCGGCGGTCGGCGGATAGCGCGCATCGTGGGCGTTCCAGCGCAGATTCGCGGCCAGCTCGGGCGAGCGCACCGAGTTCTCCAGCAGCTCCTCGGACTGGGCTCTTCCGTCGGAGCCGACGATGACCCGGATCTTCAGCGCTCCCTGGAGCCCAGGCGTCTGCTTGAGCAGCTGATGAAAGAGGGCCGTCAGGTCGGTGGAGAGACCCTGGTTGATCTCGTTCACGCTGCCGCGCAGCGGCTTGCCCGAAAGCCCGGCGCGCTTCTCGAGCGCCATGAGATCGGCCTTGAGCGCCGGCTTCTTGTCGACCAAGCCGCGGTACAGCCCGATGGCACCCGCCAGATCTCCGGTCTTGGCGGTCAGGACCGCGAGCTTGGTCTGAATGTCCAGATCCTGCGGGTCGATGCTGACCGCCCGGCGCAGATCGGAGAGCGCCCCCGGGACGTCGGTCGCTTCGCGAAGCTCGGCGCGCCGGGCGTAATGGCGCGCATCGGCGACATTCTGGGACACCAGGTCGTCGATCAGGGACCGCTCGTCGTCGGTCCTCCCCTGCGCCCGGTAGGTCTGGGTGAGCAGCCGGAGCAACTCGGGATCGCTGCTCCCCAGCCGGCGGGCTTGCTGAAAGTCAGTGGCCGCCGCCGGATCGCCGCGCTTGAGGCGCAGCTTGCCCGACTCGACCCACGCATCGGTGTCGTTTGGCAACAGCCGGTGCAGGTCGTCGAGCGCCGAAAGCGCCCCAGCCAGGTCGCCCCTCGCCACGCGGGCGTCGGCCAGTCCGCGATCGGCCACCGGGTCGCCCGCGAAGACGGCCTTGGCTTGCGTGAAGTCGCGGTCCGCATCATCCCAGTGTCCCGCCGACTGCGCCAGCAGCCCGAGGCCGTCGAAGGCAAACGAGTCGTTGGAGCGCAGCGAGAGCGCCTCGCGATAGGCCCTTTCAGCGGCCACGGCATCTCCGCGGAGCCGGTCGAGATCCCCTTCGAGCACCGCACCTTCGGCGATCTTCGGAGACTTGGAGCGCGCACGCGTCAGGGCCGCTACCGCCTGGTCATAGGTCTTCCAGCGAATGTAGACCGCGGCGCTGCCGATGTCGGCCCAGACTTCGTAGTGGTCCAGGTTCGACATCCCATGCAGCGTGTTGAAGACTTCCTGGTCGTCGGCCAGGGTCCAGGCCGAGAGCACCTGCCCGGCGCGGTCGGTGCGATCGAGGTAGCGGGGGTGGACTTGGGGCAAGCGGTTCGCCAGGCGTGCGCCCTCGATCTCGGGAAGGGCCGCTTCGATCTCGGCGTCGGCGTTCTGGCTCGGAGACGAGCTTCTGGCGCGCGCCGCCACGACCGTCGCCCAGCACACTGCCAGCGCGCTCCAGCCGCGAACGCTTCTGCGCCACCACATCTCGATCACGGTAGCCGCGGAGAGGCGCGAAGTCGAATATTGCGACCTAGTTCCCCGAGACGAGGAGAAGCCAGGTGAGCTCGCTGATGCCCTGTCCAGGGAGGGTCGTCAGAACGCCACCGTCGCCGGCGACTTCCACATCGACCAGCTCTTGCGGCATTCCAGAAGTGACATCGATCCCAAACAACTTGGCACGGCTTCCCGGCGAAAGCTCGAACTTGTTGCTGATGACGACCGGGATGGGGGTCGACGAAGCAGCCTGGAACGGATTCAAGGCCCAAACGGCCAGGATCGATTGGTTGCCGCCATCGAGAAGGTTCAAAGCGTAAGCTGCCGGCCAGTCTCCCGCTGGCAGCTCGATACCGGAGATCGAGTCGCCCTCGCCCTCTGGCCAGGTGAACGTCGAAGAGTCCACGGTCAGGGACAGCGAGCTGTCGACCTCGACGGTCTGAACCCCGCCATCCAGGGTCACGCCCGGCCCGGTCTCGGGAACGAGAATGGGCGAGGTCAGCGCGAGGTTCGATTGCAACTGGAAGTTGAAGTACACGGTCGATGCGGAACCGCCATCGCTGTTGTCTCCCGTGACGTCCACGACATAGTCGTCGGGATCGAGCTCATCTTCCTCGAAGGTCCCCGCAGCGGTGGAGCGAATCGGATTCAGGCAAGCGATGCTGCTGCACAGCCCGACGATGGCATCGTTCCAGGGCGTGCCATCGAGGTGGGCGACCTGGCCACTGAAGGAATAGGAAGGGCCGGCGTCAACAACCGACCCGGCATCCCCGCCGCCATCCTGCGAGACGTCACCAGGAGCACCGCCATCGCCCCTGTCGGCCCGGTCGGTCGATGACGCGCAGCTCGCACAGATCGCGATCAGGCCAATCCTGGCCCAGCAGGTCATAGATCCAGCTCAGAAGCTCCATACAGGGTCTGATAAGTGCTGTCCTTGACGAAGGCGATCACCGAGCTGTTCGAACGGACGGCATCGGCTGGAATGGTCAGCTTGACGAAGCCGGTTTCGGTGCCCGTGGCCATCGACGAGAAGGCGCGAGCGACATTCTCCTCGTGCAGGTCCAGTCCCTGGTTGTCTCCGCTTGTGATGTCGCTCACCAAGCCACGCTCGACGAACGCCACGCCAAGCATTCCGCTGGTCGGACCTCCGGCCGCGAAGGTGACGTCGTAGTTCACCACCAGCGGGTTGGAGGTGGAGGCCGACTTGAGCGAGAGCACGATCGAGGCCTGCGGGGTTACTTTGTCCTTTGGAATTTGGCTGATCGCCTTCGTGTAGGGATAGAGCGTGTCACTGATGTACCCCGCATTGATGAACAGGGCCGGCAGGCCGTAGGTGTACGAGCCTCCTGAGCCCCCGAGAATGGGGTTCAGGTAGTCCCCAGCCAGGGTGTCGTAAGTCATGGACGCATAGACATCGACCCAAGGCGAGGAATAGGTGACGTGGTACTCGACCGAGAAGAACCCGTCCGGGCCCTGCGTTGCGTAGGGGTTGACGGCTAGCTCCACGGCGGGACACTTGCCGCAACCCTCCGAACCGAAGACTTCAACGAGGGTGATGGGAGTCGATGGGGGGGGTCCCGCGTCCTGCCCGGCATCCACCCCGGCGTCGAGCCCGGCGTCGGTGACTTTCAGAGTCTCGGGCGTCGATCCGCAGCCCACGAAGCCAGCAATTGTCAGGTAGCTCAGGAGCAGCGAAGTCGGCCGAAATCCACCGAAAAGACAGGGCGTTCGAGTTGTCCTCATTTTTGGCTCCCCTGGCGTCTCCGGTATCGGAGTGGCGTGGCATCTCTACCACAGCTGGGTGTGGGTGCGCAGCCTACTACGTTTGCCTATCGCTTGCACCACCCCGTGGGATCAACGCAATCTCGCCTCCATGAGTCTCGAATTGCTGCTCCTCCGTCACGGGGAAACCGAATGGAGCCTCAGCGGCCAACACACCGGCCGAACCGACCTGCCGCTCCTCCCGAGCGGCCGCGCCCAGGCGGAAGCCTTGCGGCCCCTTCTCTCGTCGATCTCGTTTGCCCAGGTCCTGAGTAGCCCATTGCGGCGGGCGCGCGACACCGCCGAGCTGGCGGGGCTGAGGGGCGTGCGCATCGACGACGATCTACGCGAGTGGGATTATGGTGAGGACGAAGGGCTCACGACCGCGCAGATCCTCGCCAAGCGGCCCAGCTGGAAGTTCTGGGAGGAAGGCTGCCCCGGCGGCGAGACGCCTGCCAACGTTGGCCAGCGCTGCGATCGCGTGCTCGAGCGTGTCCAGCGCGCGGTCGGGAACAGCGGGGGCTTGGTGGCGCTCGTCGCCCATGGACATCTGCTGCGGGTCATGATCGCGCGCTGGCTCGGACTGCCTCCCAGCGACGGCCGCTACTGGGTGCTCTCCCCGGCGACTTTCACCCGCCTTGGACACGAGCACGGGCAGCCGGTGATTCTCGGCTTGAACCGGAGCATGCCCTAGAAGCCGATGTCTCCCTTCTCCCCCGACTACGAGGTCGACCGCCTTCCCGACCTGTACCTCGACGCCGCGCAGGTCGAGCGCTGCCGGACTCTCGCGAGCCGGGTCTTCCAGGGCGTCTACGACTTCATCGTCCAGCACTCGACGGTCTCGATCGAGCGCACCGTGCTGCGGCTCTTCGGGATCGCCGGCGCCGGCGCGCGCGGCGTGCCGCTCTGCAATCTCATGGTCGACAAGATGCGCCAGCACCCGGGTGCCCTCTCGCAGGGTGCTGCCTACTGGTACGGCCGGGCGCTCCACGCCGGCAAGCGCTCCCCCTCCGCGATCATCGAGGCGCTCCCGGCGCTGATCGCCCGGGGTCCTCTGGGTGCCCTTTCCTCCGATACCGAGCGCACCATCCGCGATACGGTCCGGCAAGAGGCAAGCGCCGCGGCCGCCGAGCTCTCGCAGCGCATCAATCAACGCGACGCGCTCCGCGACGGCCTGCGCTCAGGGGCCTTTCCGCTGAAGTACGTCATCGTGGCCACCGGCAACATCTACGACGACGTCGAGCAGGCCCGCGCCGCGGCCCAGGCCGGGGCCGACATCATCGCCGTGATCCGATCCACAGCCCAGAGCCTGCTCGACTACGTCCCGCACGGCGCCACCACCGAGGGCTACGGCGGGACCTACGCCACCCAGGAGAACTTCCGCATCATGCGCGCGGCGCTGGACGAGGAATCGGCCCGGCTCGGCCGCTACCTGCGCCTGACCAATTACTCCTCGGGCCTGTGCATGCCCGAGATCGCCTTCGCGGCCGCCGCCGAGCGCCTCGACATGCTGCTCAACGACGCGATGTACGGGATCCTGTTCCGCGACATCAACATGAAGCGGACGATGTGCGACCAGTACTTCAGCCGCCGCATCTGCGCCTTCGCCGGCATCGTCATCAACACCGGCGAGGACAACTACATCACCACCGCTGACGCCTACGACGCCGCCCACACCGTCATCGCCAGCCAGTTCATCAACGAGGCCTTCGCCAAGGCCGCCGGGATGCAGGACTGGCAGTTGGGCTTCGGGCACGCCTACGAGATCGACCCTGCCCGCCCCGACACCTTCGCGCTCGAGCTCTCGCAGGCTTTGCTCGTCCGGCGGCTCTTCCCGAAGGCGCCCATCAAGTACATGCCGCCCACCAAGCACAAGCAGACCGACATCTTCTTCAGCCACGCCTACGACACGCTGGCCGACCTGACCGCCGCGATGACGCACCAGGGCATCCAGCTCCTAGGGATGATGACCGAGGCCCTGCACACTCCCCTCTTGATGGATCGCTATGAGGCGCTCAAGACCGCCGACTACGTGCACCGCGCCGCGCGCCATTTCGCCGAGGACTTCACCCTCAAGCGCGACAGCCTCACCGTGCGGCGCGCCCATCAGGTGTTGGACGAAGCCGAGGCCCTCCTCACCGAGACCGCCGAGAACGGCCTCTTCGCGACCATCGGCAAGGCCCGCTTCGGGGACGTGTCGCGCCTGCCCGACGGCGGCAAGGGGCTCGACGGCGTCTTCGAGCGCGGCCCGGGGTACTTCAATCCGTTTCTGGAGATCCTTGAAGCGAGCCCGGGGGCGTAGGTTGCCGAGCTGGCCTCCTCGGCCTTAGACTTCCCTCATGGGCGCTCCGAAGCGAAAGCACCCCGTTCAGCGCCCGCCGGCTCCCGAGCCGACCGCGGCCGAGCGTGAAGCGGCCGAGGACCGCGCAGACGTGGAAGCGTACGACCGCGCCAAGGCCGAGTGGGAAGCCGCCGGGCAGCCTCCAGCCATCCCCTGGGAGCAAGTCAAACGCGAGCTTGGGTTGAAGTAGCCAGAGTCATCAAAGGCCACGGCGTAAGCTCACCCCGTGACCTACCGCGTCCAGATCCAACCGCCGGCGCGCAAGCAGCTCGAGAAACTCGACCACCAGGTACGTGAGCGGGTCGGACGCGCGATCGACGCGCTGGCCGACAATCCCCGTCCGCAAGGTTGCAAGCACCTCGTGGGCCGCCCTGCCTACCGAATCCGCGTCGGCGACTGGCGCGTGATCTACGAGGTGCACGATGGACTGCTGTTGGTGCTCGTGCTCGAGCTAGGCCACCGGCGCGAAATCTACGACCGTTAGGGCCTCGCAGACTGACGCCAACCCTCGCCGCAGATCGGTGCGCTCATTAGGGTTGAATCGGAAGTCCAGCTGGGATGGGGCTGAAGGCGAGCGACACCGACGGATCGCCAGGAACAGTGAGCCCGACATCCGGGGGCCCACCGTCGAAGAGAGTTCCGGGGTCGAAGCGGAGAAGATTGCCGCCATCACCGTCAAACACTCCACGCCCGATCCAAAGCTCTCCGTCGCCGTCGAACGCGAGGGTACCGGCCCCCACATCTTCGTTGGAACTCGCATAGGTCCAGAACGCCGGCCACGGCTCATCGTCCTTGTCGAGGTTGTCGAGCTGGGCCTTGCTGTACTCCATGAGTTGGTCACTCAGCAGGCTCACGTTCCCGGTGACCCAGAGGTCTCCCTCGACATCGAAGGCCACCGAACCATAGCTGACGTTGCCGTCCTCACACCCAAAGCCACCGTCGACCGGATCGTTGCAGTACACCGTGATCAGAAAATCCGCGGGCGGCGTACCACCGTCGTTCGCGACAGTTGCCGTCATCAGAGTCGACGGTGCATAGGCGAGCAGTGCCGAGCCATTGCCAACCCACAGGAACCCGTTGCGGTCGAAAGCCAGACCGACCGGGTAGCATGGCAGGTTGATCGCTCGGCAGTATCCAGAGAGAAGCCACGCGGGCGTGATGTTGCCACTGGCCCGAAGGTCCGCCGCGCGATAACCGGCAACGCCGTAGCCGCCAGCCGCCCAAAGGTTTCCCTGGGGATCAAAAGCCAACGAGACAACCGGGTTCAGATATACGTCCGCTGAAACGACAACCTGCAGCATCGTCGCCGGGGCCGACACGCAGGATTGGGCGAGCTGGTCCGCCGTCCACATGTAGAGCGGACCGTCCGGACCCTGCACCCACAGGTCGCCTTGACCATCGATTGCCTCCGGTCCCTCGATCGGAGCGGTTGCGCTCGACCCGGGAAGTGGACACGTCTGATCGAAGGAGACGCTCCCGGACCTGGACAGGAGCGTTGTGGAATCCAGCGCGCCGAAGCCACCGATCCACAGCGTCCCGATCGGCGGCCCACCATCGAAGACGCCAGTGCTCGTTCCAGTCGAGCTGGCGCCGGTCGAAGATGATCCCGTCGTCGCTCCGGCGGACGAAGTGCCGGTTCCCGTCCCAGTATCTATCGAGGATCCAACACCGGCGATCTCGATGCAGCAGCCGCTCGCAGCGCATGTGACCATCAAGGCCAGGGCCGCGTGCGCGCTAAGAGGGAGGAGCAAACTGGGGGCGGACAGTTTGGCTGCACGTGGATCTCCTATCGTGCAAGAAGACAGCCGAGGAGTCCAAGCGTCCCGGAGCCGTCCGAGTTTCCGCCTACCGCCGACCCCGTCCTTCGGTTACAACCTCGCCCATGTTCGACAACCCGAAACGAGCCCTCATCACCGGCGCCTCCAGCGGCATCGGCGCCGCCCTGGCCCTCCGCATCGCGCGGCGCGGCACGGAGGTGTGGCTCTGCGCCCGGCGCATGGACAAGCTCGCCGAACAGGTGCAGCTGATCGAGCAGGCCGGCGGCAAGGCGCACGCCATCGAGCTCGACGTGGCTGACCTCGACGCGTCCCACGACAAGCTCCGCCGCCTCGACGCCGAGGTGGGCGGCATCGACCTGGCCATCGCCAACGCGGGCATCGGCGGCGACTACGTGATGGGCGACTTCGCGAAGATGCCCTGGGCGTCGATCAAGAACATCTTCAACACCAACCTCCTCGGCGCCATCGCCACCCTCGACGCCTTCGTGCCGGGAATGGTGGCGCGCGGGCACGGCCAGCTGGTGGGCATCTCGTCGCTCGCCGCCGACATCCACCTGCCGCGCGGCGCGGCCTACAACGCTAGCAAGGCGGCCCTGACGCACTACCTCGAGTCGGCCGACATCGACCTGCGGCGCAGAGGCGTTCCCGTCACCATCGTCCACCCGGGCTTCGTGAAGACCGCGATGGTCGACTCGCTCAAGGAGTCGACCCCCTTTCTGATGGAGCTCGATGCGGCGGTCGAGGCGATTGACCGCGCCATCCAGCGCAAGGCCCGGCTGGTGCGCTTCCCCTTCCCGTTGGCAGCGGTCACGCTGTCCGCCAACGCGTTGCCACGCGGGATTCGGAGCTGGGGCATCCGGATGGCGTTGAAGAACGCCCACAAAGGATAGATCGAACTCGCGACCCCCCTCCTTTATCCTCCCCCGCTGTGCGGGGGCGGCGGTGGCGGAAACTCTTCCACCGGCACACCGGGAGGAGTGGCTCACCCCCGTCGCAGCGGCTCGTCGTTGGCGAGCGCGCGAGCCTCGGGGTCGCCCGGGCGCAGCCAACCGAGGCCGAGGCGCGCGAAACGCCGGGCCGAGGCCGCGGCCCTGCCATCGCGCTCGTGCTCGAGCGACCACTGGGCATGTCGGCAGAGCAAGAGCAGGCCGTAGCTGCGGCCCACCGCGAGCGCGAGGCCACGGGCTCCCGCCTCGAGATCGCGCCCGGACGCCTCCGACACGAAGCGCGCCGCTTGCCTGAGCGAGTCGATGGCCTCCTGGGCGACCATTCGCAAGCCTGACTCCTGCACCGCGCCGGCAAGAGCGTCGGCGTCACCGGCGAGCGCCGTGAGAACCGGCTCCTCCGCCAGCGTCTTGAGCGCGTCGAGCGACAGCACGTTGGTGGTCCCCTCCCAGATGGGCAGCACCTGCGCGTCGCGCAACAGCCGTGGAATCCCGGTGTCCTCGACGTAGCCGGCCCCGCCGAACATCTCGAGGGCCTCGCCGGCGACAGCCACCGCCTGCTTGCCGGTGACCAGCTTCGCGAGCGAGGTGAGCAGGCGCAGGACGAGCCGCTCCCCGTCGCTCGCCGCCCCGGCCTCCTCGCGGCCCAGCAACTCCGCGCAGCGAAAGGCCAGTTGAAACCCCACCTCGGCCTCGGCTTGCAGATCGGCCAGCGTCTCGAGGTGCAGCGGTTTCTCGGAGAGCGGCGCACCGAAGACCACCCGCCGCCGGGCGTAGTCCCGCGTCAGCGCGATCGATCGTCGCATCGAGGCCGCGGAGCACACCGCGTTCCAGGTGCGCGTGATGGCCAGCATGGGCGCGATCTTCTTGACCCCCGCGTCGAGCCCCGCCACCGGCCAGGCCGGCGTGCCGTCGAGCGTGAGCTCCGCGGTGGGAACCTTGCGCGTCCCGAGCTTGTCCTTCAGCCGATTGACCTGGATGTTCTGCAGCCGACCCGCTTCGTCGCGGAGCTGCACGAAGAAGAGCGCGAGCCCGCGGCTGCCCGAACCATTCCCTTCCGGCCGCGCCAGCGTCAGCGCCACCTGTCCGGTGACCGCCGAGGTGAACCACTTGGTGCCGTGCAGCCGCCAACAGTCGGTGTCGCGCCGCGCCACGGTCTCCGAGGCCCCCACGTCCGAGCCACCCGCGCGTTCGGTCATCCACTGCCCGGCCGTCCAGGCCAGGGCCGGATCGCGGCTGGTCAGGTGGCTCACGGCTTCGTCGACAAAAGCCTGGTTCTCGGCGCTGCGATGCGCGAGCAGCGTCTTGACCGCCCCGTCGCTCATAGCCAGCGGACAGGTGTAGACGTCGGTCGAGGGATCGAACAGGTAGACCCGCGCGAACTGACACACGCGCGAGGCCGCGCCCTCCGCCTTCTCGTAGGGCCGGGCCACCAGGCCGTGCTCGACGGCCAGCGCCGCCGCGCGCTTCCAGACCGCCGTCACCTCGATGTGATCGATCCGGCGCCCCCAGGCGTCCCACTGCGTGAGCCGCGGGAGGTTCTCGCGGTCGGCCAGTTGCAACCGGTAGAGCTCCGCCCCGGCAAGCTCCCCGAGCTGGCTCAGATCGAACTGGCTGGCCTGAAGAACATCGGCCGGCAGCACCCGCGCGAGCGTGCTGCGCAGGACGCGGTCGTCTTCGTACTGATTCCCGAGCTCGACCGGCGATTGGAAGAAGGCCAACGCGCCACCCGTCCGCCCGTCAGCCGAGCAGACCCTCGAACTCGGGGGTCCCGCGCATGCTCTCGAACATCGGGTCGGACTGCAGCCAGCCGCGCACCTTGGCCCCGTCCTTCTCGACCGCCCGGGTCAAGAGCGGCAGCGCTTCGTCCGGCCGAGACCAGAGCGAGTAGAGGGCCGCCAGGTTGTAGTCGAGCAGTAGATCGTCGCCGTTGAGCTCGCGCGCGTGCTGGTAGGCGCGTTCGGCCTCGGCGTAGAAACCCTTCTGCGCGTAGCAGATGCCCAGGTCCAGGTAGGCGTCGAAGCTCTGGGGGTCGAGCTTGGACACCTCCTTGAGGTGGGTGATGGCCGAGCGGTAGTCGCCCTCATCCATCAGCAGGGCCGCGATCTCGTGGCGCGGCAGCGGGTCGTCGGGCGCCAGCCGGATGGCGATCTCGAGCTCCTTCATGGCGTCCTCGAAGCGCCCTTCGTCGGCGTACCCCAGACCCAGGTTCAGGTGGGCGTCGGGATAGTCGGGCTCAAGGTCGATGGCGTGGCGGTACTCGTCGATCGCCATGTCGTGCGAGCTGGCCGAGAGAAAGCAGGCCAGGTTGTAGTGGGCGGTCGCGCTGTCGGGCTCGAGCGAGAGCGCCAGCAGATACTCGCGCAGGGCCTCGCGGAAGAGCTTCTTCTCGGCGTAGACCGTCGCGAGGTTGTCGTGGGCGTGGGCGGAATTGGGGTCCAGCTCGATGGCCCGGTTGAACTCGTTGATGGCCTCGTCCAGCCAGCCGCGGTCGGCGAGCTCGATGCCCCGCGAGTTGTGCTCGTCCGACTGTCCAATGGGATCTTTGGTTTTCTTCATTGCCTTCGGCAGGGATAACCCGATCCACCCCAAGCGCCAAGCCAAAGTTCCGACGCAATTGCCATCTGGGCTGTTCGCAAAATGTTGCTGATGCTATCTTCGCGCACAGAGCGCATCACCGGGGAACTCCGCACGCCAGCATGGACACCCTTCTCCTCATCGACGACGACCCGATGCTCCTCGAGAGCTTGCGGCTGCACTTCGAGGAGCAGTCGCAGGGGGCGCGCTACCGGGTTCTGACCGCGGAAACTGGCGCCGCTGGTCTGGCCCTGGTTGAGCGCGAGCGGCCCTCGCTGGTGCTGCTCGATCTCAAGCTTCCCGACCGCACCGGCATCGACCTCATCTCCGACATCCGGGCCGTGACGACCGACATCCCGGTGGTCGTGATCACCGGCCACCACGACACCGCCACCACCATCCTGGCCATGAAGGCCGGGGCCTTCGACTACCTCCACAAGCCCTTCGACGATCCCGATTCGCTGACGCTGGTGGTCGACCGCGCCCTCGAGATGGGCCGCCTCTCGCGGCGCGCCGCCCTGGCGGTCGACGCCGACCAGCCTCCCCGGCTCGACGCCATGATCGCCGAGAGCCCGGCCATGCAGCGGGTCGCCAAGGAGATCGGCAAGCTGGCCACCTCGCAGGCCACCGTGCTGTTGCAGGGCGAGAGCGGCACCGGCAAGGAGCTGGCGGCGCGCATCATCCACACCTACTCCAGCGACGAGCAGCGGCCGTTCGTGGCCATCAACTGCTCGGCCATCGTCGACACGCTGCTCGAATCCGAGCTCTTCGGCCACGAACGGGGGGCCTTCACCGGCGCCATCGCGCCGCGCACCGGCAAGTGCGAGCAGGCCAGCAACGGGACGCTGTTCCTCGACGAGATCGGCGACATGTCGATCGGCCTGCAGGCCAAGCTGCTGCGCGTGCTTCAGGAGCGGGAGTTCGAGCGGGTCGGCAGCAACAAGCGCATCCCGTTGCGGGCGCGCGTCATCGCCGCCACCAACCGCGAGCTCGGGGCCGAGGTGGCCCAGGGTCGGTTCCGCGACGACCTCTACCAGCGGCTCAAGGTCATGACCCTGGTGCTGCCGCCGCTGCGCGAGCGCGTGAAGGACATTCCCGCCCTGGTGACCCACCTGCTCCACCGCATCAACGAGAAGGTCCACCGGCACGTGACGCGGGTTCCGAAGGACGTCTTGCAACACCTGACCTCGCTCCCCTGGAACGGGAACGTGCGAGAGCTCGAGAACGTCCTGACCCGCGCGGTGGTGCTGTCGCCGGGCGATGTTCTGCTGCTCGACAACCTGCCGCAGCTGGAGACCAATCCTCGCGCCGGGGGGCGGGCCAGCGGTCCTCCGGGGGGCGACGAGCCGCTCGTGACCCTCGACGAGATGGAGCGCCGGCACATCGCGCGCGCCATCCTGGCCCATCACGGGCACAAGGGCCGCATCTGCGAGTCGCTAGGGATCAGCCGCCCCACGCTCGATCGCAAGATGCGGAAGTACGGCCTTCACCCCGAGCAGCGGACAGTGCTGCAGGGAGACGAGGGGCCGGAGACGAGCGTCGGGTAGGGAGACCCTCCTCCCCCGCCTGCGGGGGAGGCCGGGAGGGGGGTCGCCGACCCTACTTCTTTGCGGCTACAGCCGCGGCAGCCGCGGCTTGCGCCGCGTACTTCTTCCGGAAGCGATCGACGCGCCCTTCGGTGTCGATGAGCTTGCTCTTCCCCGTGAAGAAGGGATGGCAGCTGGCGCAGATTTCCACGTGGAAGTCGCCGCGGGTCGATCGGGTCTCGATCGCGCTGCCGCAGGCGCAAACCACCTTCGCTTCTTTGTAAGCCGGATGAATGTTCGACTTCATTTGGACTTCTCCTTCGGTCTTGCCCGCCCCTCTGTTTGAGTCCGTCGAGAGCGAGGTCCGCCGATGTGGGGGCGAAGATGTAACCAGGGAATGCCCGGCCGTCAACTTGCGGCGCTACCGGCTCATCGAATCGAGGAACTCCTCGTTGGTTTTGAGCGGCTTGATCTTGGAGAGCAAGAACTCCATCGAGTCGATGGGATTCAAAGGATGCAGCAGCTGTCGCAGGATCCACACCCGGTTCAGGTGATCGGGTGACAGGAGCAGCTCTTCCTTGCGGGTCCCGGACTTGTTGATGTCGAGACAGGGGAAGATACGCTTCTCCATCAGCTTGCGGTCGAGCACGATCTCCGAATTGCCGGTGCCCTTGAACTCCTCGAAGATGACCTCGTCCATGCGGCTGCCGGTGTCGATGAGCGCCGTCCCGACGATGGTCAGGCTGCCGCCCTCCTCGATGTTGCGGGCCGCGCCGAAGAAGCGCTTGGGCTTGTGGAGCGCGTTGGCATCGACACCGCCCGAGAGGATCTTCCCGCTGGGCGGAACCACCGAGTTGTAGGCCCGCGCCAGGCGCGTGATCGAGTCGAGCAGGATGACCACGTCGCGGCCGCATTCCACCAGTCGCTTGGCCTTCTCGATGACCATCTCGGCCACCTGCACGTGGCGGGTGGCGGGCTCGTCGAAGGTCGAGGATACCACCTCGCCCTTCACCGAGCGCTCCATGTCGGTGACCTCTTCCGGGCGCTCGTCGATGAGCAGCACGATCAAGGCCACTTCCGGATGGTTGGCCGTGATGGCGTGGGCCAAATCCTGAAGCAGCACGGTCTTGCCGGCGCGCGGCGGGGCCACGATCAAGCAGCGCTGGCCCTTCCCGATGGGCGTCAGCAGATCGATGATGCGCGTCGTCATGTTGGAGGATTCGTGCTCCAGCTCCAGCCGCTCGTTGGGGTAGAGCGGCGTGAGATTGTCGAAGAGCACCTTCTCGCGGTTCTCGGTGGCCGCGTCGCCGTTGATGGTCTCGACCTTCAGGAGGGCGAAGTAGCGCTCCCCTTCCTTGGGCTGCCGCACGTGGCCGGCGACGGTATCGCCGGTGCGGAGCGTGTAGCGGCGGATCTGCGAGGGCGAGACGTAGATGTCGTCGGGACCCGGGAGGTAGCTGAAGTCGGGCGACCGCAGGAACCCGAAGCCGTCCGAGAGCACCTCGACCACCCCATCCGCGAAGACCTCGCCTACCCCGCCCGCGTTGGCCTGCAGAATCGCGAAGATCAGGTCCTGCTTCTTGAACCCCGGGGCATCCACGCCGAGTTGACGGGCGACGCGCGCCAGATCGGTGGCCTTCATCTCCTTGAGCACCGGCAGCGAGAGCACCTTGCCGGTGCCGTCGGCAGCCGGGACCATGGCCTTGGCGAGCTCGCGCGGCAGCGCCTGCGGGCGCGGATGCTCGGAAGGGGGCGAATTCTCGTCCCCGGACGCGCTCTCGCTCACATCCGTCGCGGCGGGTTCCCCTCCCGAGTCGTTCAGCGGCTCGGCTTCGAGTCCCTCGGCGGCGCCGGTCTCATCGGAAGCTTCCTTCGAGTGAGGCTTGCGCCCCGGCTTCTTGGACCGCCCGTTTTTCTTGGACTTCTCGCCCTCGACGACGTTTCCGTCGGCGTCGTCGTCGATGGCGGTCCGCTCGGGGCCGGGGGTCGGTTGGCGCATGGGGAGGTTCGGTGGGGAACGGTCCGCAAACGGAGCCGCCGGAGCGCTCGGTTTGCTGGAAGATGAGAGGGAAGTAGGCGAAACGCGGGTTTAACTCAGGAACGAGAACCCTATTCCCAAGGTCCCGAACGAGTCAAGGCGCGCTTGGCGCAGGCCTCTTGGTGACGGACGACGGTCTTTTCATAACGAGAAAAGCCGCCTCGGTGACCGAGGAAGGCCTCTTCAGCAGCGCAGAAGAGGCCAGCGCCAACTTCAAACGAAGGAACCTTCGTCGCCGTCAATGATGCCGATGCACGAGAAGAGTTTCGACTTCTCGCAATGCCGCGTCGGCTTCGGCGACGTCGGCCTCGCCTTCATCCACCCGATCCAGCAGATCGAGCGCACGAGAGGCCGCTCGTCGCACCGTGCCGGCCTGGATGGCGGTCGTCGTCCCCCGCAGCAGCGCCGAGAGCTGCTCGACGAGCGTCAGGATCAGCGCCCTTCGGCCCTCGACGATGGACGGAGGCCGCCGTCGAACGGTCGCGATGTCGATGACGTTGCTCGGGCGTTCCTTCACGGGCCGACCGACCTTCGCGTCGCTCTCAGGCTCCTGCGACTCGACCAAGACGGAATGACGATGGCGGGGCTTGGACACATCCGCAGAATGGCGTATGGCGCAGGGGGCATTCAAGTTTTGGGTCAACGCACCTCCACCTCGAGTCACCCACCTTGATCACCGTTCGGATCCGCGCCTTGCGCGCAGCAGACATTCCAGCCTGCGCCGACCTGGTCGCGATGACCCCGCTCTGGCAGCGCTACCGCTACGGCGCTTCACGCTGCGCGCGCGATCTCATCGAAGCGCTGAAGCGCCGCGACCTGATCCACGTCGCCGTCTCCGGGAAGTCGATGGTGGGACTGGCCTGGGTGCTGCCGCGCGGCGGCTTCGGCCGCATCCCCTACCTCAAGCTGCTCGCGGTCCGTGAGGATGCCCGCAGCCACGGCGTGGGCGCCGCGCTCCTGCGCGCGAGCCACGCGAGCGGCGACCTCATCCTGCTGGTGAGCGACTTCAACCGGCGCGCCCAGCGCTTCTACGCGGCCCTGGGTTACGAGCGGGTGGGAGCGATCCGGGATCTGGTGCTCACCGGCACCACCGAGATCATGCTCTTCAAGCGTGGCCCGCCGGCACGACGGTAGCGGAAACTCTTCCGTCGGCACACAGCCGGAGGCGCTGAGCTCATCGCAGGCCCTCACTCCGTCGAGTCGTCCGCGTCGGCGGGTTGGTCGGGCAGGCGTACCCCGGGCAGCTGCGCGAGCGCGAGCGCGCTGAGCTCATTCACCTGAGCGGCCTTGGGGGCCAGGTCGGCCAGGCAGCTCGCGATGTCGGGCCGCGCCGCCAGATGCTCGACCGCCGACAGCACTCGCCGGGTCGGTGAAATCTGGAGGCGCTCGAGCGCCTCCCTCTCGGTGCGGAGCGGTCCGCGGAGCTGCGCCCCGCGGATGCGCGTCACCGTCAGAAGCTCGACCGCGAGCTGCTCGGCGCGCTCGGGGTCCCCGGTGCCGCTGCCGAGCTCCTGGATGGCGGCATTCGCCAGACTCGCGGCGCACACCGTCCCGGCGGCATCGAACCTCCGTCTCGCGGCGCGCATCCCGTCGAGAGCCAAACCCAGCGCCAAGGGAAGATCGGAGGTCGTTGGAGCCTGGGGGGCCTGCGAGCCGCCGAAGACCGCTCGATCCGATTCGAGAACGTCGCGGCTGACGGGATCGAGCATTCCGGTCTCGACGGGATCGAACGAATCGATCCCCTCGGAAGGCAGAGAAGGCCCTTGTGTGCCGGCGGAAGAGTTTCCGCTACCGCCGGCGCGCTGCAGGCCTCGCACCAGCGAGCCGGCCGCATCGGTGGCCCCCTGCGAGGGGGCCTTCTCGACCTCCAGCGCAACCTTCTGACCCTCATGCACCTCAAGGGTTTGGGCCGTGCTGAGCGAGCCCTGCGAGGCCCGCAGCTCATGGGCCCCCCGCGCCACGGCCAGCGAGAGCGGCTTTCCGAGCTCGCCCCGCAGGAGGCAGCCGTCGATGGCGAGCGTCTGACCCTCGGCGATCTCGAGCTCGATGCCGACCTGGCCTTGGGGCACGGCTGCGCCCGGATCGAGCACCAGCGGGCGAGCTTCAGTGACGCAGGTATCCGACGGATAGCCGGTGCCAACCTCGCCCCGCCGGGCCGGCGCCTGGGCCAGCGCCAGGGTGGCCGCCATGAAGAGCAAGGCGGCAACACCGAATGCGCCCCAGAGCCGCGAGGCCTGGCTCGACGAAAGAAGCTCGCGGTAGCTGCGGCTCTCTTGAGAGGGAGCCAGCGGCGGCAACGGCTGCGCCCGCCAGCGGCGCAGCTCGCGCAAGGCCCGCACGTGGCGCCGCACGAAGTTGCCCAGCGGCAACGTGAGCGCGGGCGCCTGGGGCAGCCCGAGCCGATCGAGCTGCGCCAGCGCCTCGGTTGCGTCGCGTGGTCGCTCCACCTCGGAAGCAGACTGGCAGCGCTGGACGAAGTCCCAGAGCGGGCCCGGGACACCGGCCCCTGCGCCCCAGGGACCGAGCGGCGCCCCGCCGCGCAGGAGCGCCTCCCCGATGCGGCCAACGCTGTAGATGTCGTTGGCCGGCCGACCGACTCCGCTTCGGATCTCGGGCTCGAGAAAACGCGGGATCAGATCGTTGGGGGCGTCGGCCTCGAGCAGTCCTTGCTCCAGATCGGTGATCTTCAGCACTCCCGCCAGGAGGTCGAAGCGAATCGCGGCGGGAGAGAGTCGCAGGTGCGCTCGCCCGGCGGCGTGGAGGCCAGCCAGACCCTCGAGCAGCTGGTGCAGCAGCGACGAGACGATGCCCGGCGATTGCGGACCGAGCACGAGCAGGTCCTCGAGCGACGGACCAAAGGCGAGCTCGCGCGCCACGATGGCCTCGCCCTGCTCCCGGACCACGCCGAGCGGTTGCGCCAGGTGCGGCGCTGGACCCGCCAGCGCTTCGGGGACGGCGTTCCCCGGGCGCGGCCGGGGATAGACCCGAAGCGTGATCGGCTTGCCGCTCAAGCGATCGAGACCGAGTCTCTCCTCGCCGCTGCCGGCGAGCTTTCGCACGCGGGCGCCGAGCTCGAAGTGTCGCCAGGTTGCCAAGGGCAGCTATCTCGCGGCCGTCTTGCCGGGGTCTTCGAACTTCGGCAGCTCGGCGAGATTCGGCAGGAGCTCGACCTCGATGCGCCGGTTCTGAGCCTTCCCGGCCGGCGTGTCATTGGAAGCCACCGGGTCGTTGTCGGCCAGCCCAGCCGCCGAGAGCCGCCGCGACTCCATTCCCGACTTGATCATGAACTTGACCACGTTGACGGCCCGCTCGGTGCTGAGCTCCCAGTTCGACGCAAACTTCGCGGTGTGGATGGGAGTGTTGTCGGTGTGGCCGGCGACCTGGAAGTTGCGGTCGGGGATGGCCTGCAGCACGGCGGTGAGCTGGGCGAGGGCATCCTTGCCGGCGGGCTTGATGTCGGTCTTGCCCGGGTCGAAGAGGACGTTGTCGGGGAGCCTCACGAGCATCCGGCCGTTGCGGATGTAGACCTGCAGCTTGCCCGCGTCGATCATGCCCTTGAGCTTGTTGACCAGGTCCTGGTACACCGCCGCCCGCTGGCGCTCGGCTTCCTCCTGGCGCCGGAGCGCGATGAGCTCCGATTGCAGCTTGGTCATGCCCTCGGCCAGGCTGCCCTTTTCGTTCTGCAGCTTCTTGGACTCGGTGCCCAGATCGCGGAGATCGGCGGTCAGCTGCCGCAGCCTCTCGTCGGCGTCGGCCTTGGCCTTCTCGAGGTCGGCGTTGGCGTTCTTCTGATTGTCGCCGTCGATCTTGCATGCGTTGAGCTCGGCGCGGGCGGCGTCGTACTTGCCCGAGGAGACGCAGCCCACCGCTGCCAGGCAGACGAGAGGAAACAGTCTCTTTTCCATGTGAGTACTCCTTCGACGTGAGTGGGCGCGCGCCCGCGAGCGTGCTTCGGAACAATAGTCATCGAAGCATGCCCCGCAAGGAGAAATGCCCCACCGCTGGTCTCGGACGCCCCACTCGCGCCTCGCTCAAACGCCCCGCGATTCGCTGGGCCCTTGATCTTGCTGGCGCGGGTGCGGTGGCACGGCCGCTGCAAAGCTCATCGGTCAACAGGCCGTGGCAATCAAGCCCCGGCCTCACGCGTAGGAAAGAGGTTCGTCATGTTCAAGACAATCGTGTTGTGTGCTTCGCTGGTTCTCCCCGCCGTTGCGTTCGCTGCCGGAACGCCGGCTCCCGCAAGTCAGTCGATGACCCGCGCTTCGAAGGGCGGAGCGGGCGTCAAATCGCTCAAGGGCGCGCGCGGTCGGTCGAGGGCCAAGCGCCAGGGTCGGGCGAATGGAGTGGCCGGCAAGGCCGCGAAGGGCTCGGCTCGCCGCGCGCGGTCGACGCGAGCGAAGAGCGTGTCGGCGAAGTAGCTCCTGGGGCGGTGCGGCTCCCTCGATCCTTCGGGATCGGGGGAGCCCATTGTCTAGTGCAGGATCCCCTCGAAATGCCGCAGCAGCGGCTCGAGCTTCAATCCAGGATCGCCCAGGCGCTGCGCCACCTCCTCCACCGACAGAGCGTTGCCAGCCGCCCAGAGCGACTTGAGCACATCCCCGGCCGCGGCCGAGGTCCACCAGCGAGCGCCGAAGCGCTGTTTCAGCTTCTCCTCGATCTGCGCCGCCAGGAACCAGGCCCGGAAGTAATCGGCTGAGTAGAGGAAGTCGTCGCGGTCGACGAGATACCGGCGCGAATCGCCGGTGCTCACGGGAAAGCCGTAGGCGCGCGTCAGAATCGCCTGGTACTCCGCCGGCCCCGTGTCCGCGCCGAGCTCGAAGAGCAGCTTCCCCGCATACCGCCGCAGCAAGTAGAGCTTCTTCACCGCCGAGGCGCGGACGAAGTCGTCGAGCTTTCGCCCCGTGAGCCCGGCGTTGTCCGCCAGCCAGAGCGGGTCGTCGATCAGCCCCTCGAGCAGGAAGGCATAGGCCTCGGTGGCGGAGTTGTCGCCCAACTGCTGGAACTCGAACTGCGTGGCGGTCGTGTGGGCGTAATGCTCGGCGTGGCCGGCCTCGTGAAAGAGCGCCCGGTAGTCGGCCACCCCGCCGATGGGCTTGAGCGAGAGCCGCACGTCCGACGGGACCTGCACCGGGAAGCACACCGCGCGCGGGTTCTTGCTCGGCAGCTGCTTGTCGTCGATGCGGATGTTGGGCTGCTTCTCGAGATCGATGCCCAGCCCGCGCAGCGTGGTCTCGAGGCGCGCCACCATCTTGTCGGCCGGGAAGAAGGCGTCCAGGTCAGGCGAGCGGTTGAAGCGCGGAATGTCGGCCCGGCGCGCGTCGGCGAGCGGCAGCCCCAGCTCGGTGCGCAGCTCGCGGTCCATGGCCGCGCGGTAGAGGGAGTCGGTCCGGCTCAGAAGGTCGTCCGCGTCGCGCTTCAGCGCGGTGAGATCCGCCATCCGCAGATCGGCCGAGAACGCCTGGACCGTCGGATAACCGAGCTGCGGCAACAGCGTGGCGGTGAGCTTCTCGCGCTCGATCAGAAGAGGATTGAGCTTCTCGACCACGGAAAGCGAGCCGTCGTAGAGCGCGACCCGCAAGCGGTGGTCCTTCTCCCCCGCGGTCAGGCGCTCCAGCTCACGAAAAGGATGCTCGTTGCCGTCCGGCCCCTGGAAGCTGGCCTCGGCCTGAAGGGTCGCCGCCCGATCCGCCAGCGGGGCCGTGGCTCGTCCCACGAGCTCACCGCCCAAGAAGACGCGCAGATACTCGAGAGCGCGGTGCTGCAACGGATCGTGCGCCTCGGCCTCGAGAGCTTTGACCTTGGCGATGGTCTCCTTCGAGAAGAGCGCTTCGTGCCCCTCGTAGGTGTGGGCCAGATCGAGCGGATCGCCGTACACCCAGTTGCTCCAGGCCAGCTCGGCCTGGGTGTGGAGCAGAGCCTGGGCTTCATGGCGGGCGGCGGCGACCTCGCTGGCCAGCGAGTTAGGCGGTGGGGGCGGTGGCATATGGCGGGCGTTGGGCGCGTGTGCGCAGGCGAGCGAGGGCAGCAGGAGGGCGACCAGGAGGCGGTTGTTCACGGCTCGCGAGTGTGGTGACGCAAGCCGGCGGACGCAAGGCGCAATTGGCGGCACGAGTTGGTCGAGCGCCATTCGCATGCTAGCGTTCCTCAGCGTACTCCCTCGTGGGGGTTGCCTTGCGCTCAAGAGAAGGAAACCTCGATCGGGTTTTGGTTCCGCGACCGCTGCTCGCCGCGAGCGTTTGTCTTGCGGCCGGCCTCGGTTCCTGCTGCCTGCAGGTGGTTTCGGACGAAGCCGGCGGCGGCTACGCTGTACCGACTTCCCCCAATGGCGGCCTCAACATACCCCAGTGCACGCTCGCCACTTCGAGCTCGCCCGGAGTCACAACGCTGTACTCGGGTGTAGTCCAGCCCGAGCACGGGGGTTCGGACGAACCCCGCGAGACACCGGGGTTCTACACGCCCCTCGGCGTAGCGCTCGGGAGCGACTGCTCCGTCTATCTGACCGACATGCTGGGCACTGTCTGGAAGGTCGATCCGCAAGGGAACGGCACGCAGCTCACCAGCCAGGTCATCACGAGCGCCAGTGATTTTGCGGTGGGCCTGGGGATGGCCTCCTCGGGGACTCTCTACGTCGCGGATCCTGGCGGAAACGGCGTCTACGACATCGATTCATCGGGAAGCCTCGCGATCCTCGCAGGTGGTATCAATCACGCCGGACCCGGCACGGGTGGCTTCGCCGACGGAACCGGCGGAGCCAATGGGTCGGCGAAGTTCAACGGACCGGTCGGCGTCGCGGTGGATTCCAGCGGCACCGTCTACGTCGGCGACACCGACAACAACCGCGTGCGGAAAATCGACACGCTGGGGAACGTCACGACGCTCGCGGGCAACGGACAGGGGGGACGCGAAGACGGAACCGGAGGACCCGGCGGAACCGCCGAGTTCCTCGAGCCAACCGGGGTCGCGGTCGATGCTTCGGGAAACGTCTATGTCGCCGACACCGGAAACGGCCGAATCTGCAAGATCGATACGAGCGGGAACGTGACCACCGTCGCCGGCGCTGGCGTGAACGGCCCCCGCGCACCCATCAATCAGCAAGGCGGCTATGCCGATGGAACGGGTGGATCGAACGGCACGGCCAAATTCCTGGCACCCTCCGCTCTGGCGATCGCCTCCGACGGCACGATCTACGTGGCCGACACGGGCAACAACCGCGTTCGAAAGATCGACACCGCCGGCAACGTCACCACCTTGGCCGGGAATGGGGTGGAGAGCCTGGGGGGGGCACCGTGGGTCCCGATGGAACCGCCGAGTTCGACTCGCCCGATGGAATCGCGATCGACGGCGAGGGCAACGTCTACGTATCCGACCGCGGCAACGATCGCATCCGCTTGATCGTTCCCTAGCCCAACCACATGGCGGGCCTCCCCTGCCTCAAGGAGACTATACTGCCGCGCATGTCTGTTCCCTGGATCTACGTCAGCGATATCGCCCAGCACGAGGGCCAAGAGGTGCTCCTCAAGGGTTGGCTCTATGGCAAGCGCTCCTCCGGCAAGCTCCAGTTCCTGCAGATCCGGGACGGGTCGGGCACAATCCAGGGCGTGCTCTTCAAGGGCGACGTTCCCGAGGAGCTCTTCAACGCCGTCGACAAGCTGCCGCAGGAAGCGTCGATCGTGGTCCGCGGCGCCGTCAAGAAGGAGGCCCGCAGCCCGATCGGCTTCGAGCTCTCCCTCAAGGATGTCACGGTCATCCAGGCGGCCGAGAACTTCCCGATCTCCCCCAAGGACCACGGCGTCGCCTTCCTGATGGAGCACCGGCATCTGTGGCTGCGGTCGGCGCGCCAGCATGCGATCCTGCGGATTCGCCACACCATCGTGAAGGCCATCCGCGATTACTTCGACGACCACGGGTTCACGCTGCTCGACGCGCCGATCCTGACGCCGGCGGCGTGCGAAGGAACGAGCACGCTCTTCGAGGTCCCCTACTTCGACCTGGGCAACGCCTACCTGACGCAGAGCGGTCAGCTCTATGGCGAGGCCGGCGCCATGGCCCTCGGGAAGATCTACGTGTTCGGGCCCACTTTCCGCGCCGAGAAGAGCAAGACCCGTCGCCACTTGACCGAGTTCTGGATGGTGGAGCCGGAGGTAGCCTACATGGACCTCGACGGCGACATGGACCTG
>Ga0302324_100005549_pt1 | contig 27491 bp, 21 predicted proteins | sample Palsa_T0_1_FD_201949 | JGI IMG/M metagenome (GOLD analysis project Ga0302324, IMG submission 201949) | Peat permafrost microbial communities from Stordalen Mire near Abisko, Sweden - Palsa_T0_1 | ecosystem: Environmental > Terrestrial > Soil > Palsa > Peat permafrost | place: Sweden: Abisko...
TTGCTGTGAGATAACTTGGGACCAGCACAACCGCGGACAACAGTACAAAGCGGAAGATCATAATGATCATCGCGAGTAAAACGGTGTTTCTCCGCCGCAGGAAGGGGAAATTGATCAAGGGGTTCGGCTTACTGAAATGGCGGACAGCTGTTGCCAGAATGAGGAAGGAACCAGACACGACCATAGCGACAAAGGTGCCCGAACGCCACCAGTCGAGTCGCTGTCCCTGGTCCATCGCCCCGTAAAGCAGCGATGCCCCGAAACTGAAGTATAGGAAGCCACGCCAGCTTGGCGAAGGCTCCCCCGCCTTAGGCTTCGGCATCGGCTGCGGTGCAATGCCAAAGACAACCAAGGCGATCATGATGGGTGTGAGCAGCGAAGTCGTCCAAAAGATCCAGTGCCACGAGAGGGTATTCATCAACCAACCCTCGTAGGAATGCGCCATATGGGTTGTAATGACGATGTCCGCCGCATAAGCGGCGATACCCAAGTGCAGATAGCTTTGGGGAAGATTACGCAGAATGAACGACAGTGTGAGGGGATAAAACGTTCCGGCTGTCATTCCAGCTAATACCAGCAAAAACAACAGTACGGGAAGATGCCCAGCAAACGGCATCACAATGCACAACAAGGTGAAGATCGTCGCGGAGGCAAGCAGGACGCGCCTCGCCCCGAGTAGGCCGCCGAGATAGACAGAGAAGGGGCCGATGAACATCATGCCCATGTTGTAAGCGGTGCCAATCCATGAAGCTGAGTCCACGTCGAGCCGCAGTGCTCCGCGCAGATCGGGCGCGCCGACGCTCAGAAGCCTTCCGAAAAAGGTAGCCAGCGAGGCACCCAACAACACGCCCAGAATGCCAAGAATAGGTCGGATGCGTTGGACAGGTTCGGTTTGTGGACCTGTCGTCATGTCTTCCATCAGCGGGCTGTCGTCGTACGAGTTGCGTCTGTTGTTTCCTGCCGATCGGTGTGAACAGTGACCTCCGCAGACAGTCCTGGACGGAGGATGTCGTCAGAGGTTTTCCCATCGAGAACGATCTTCACCGGGACACGCTGAACGACCTTCGTAAAATTGCCGGTAGCATTATCGGGCGGCAAGAGTGCTGTCGCCGACCCGCTTGCGGGTGCTATTTCGCTCACATGACCGTGGAGGATGTGGGAAGGATAGGCGTCTATCTTGATGTCCGCGGTATCGCCAACACGAACGTGCGCAAGCTGTGTCTCGAGGAAGTTGGCCTCGACCCATGCGCCGTCTTGAATGAAATCAACAACCTGGACGCCCGTCCCGACAAGCTGCCCCGGATGAACCCGTAGTCGACCAACCCGACCGTCGGCAGGCGCAAGGATCTTTGTGTACGCGAGACTCACTTTTGCAATCGTTATGCCTGCGGTCTTCGCTGCGATCTGAGCCTGTAGTCCCGCATCTTTTGCGCTAAGAGCCGCTCTCTGTTGGAGAGCCCCAGCGACCGCAGCTCGGCTACTTGCTACTGCTGCCTTGGAGCGCACGAGATCGGCGCGGCGGCTTTGCAAAGCAGCTTGAGCAGCGGCCTGGGCCGCCTGAACCTGTTCGAACTGCTGGCGGGTCGCAGCCCGGCTCGCGAGCAATTTCTCCTGTCGCTGATATTCGCTGACAGCCTGTGTGACCTGAGCTTGTGAGGCATCGATCCCAGCTTGTGCGGCATCGGCAACAGCCTGTGCCTGTTCAACGGACGCCTTTGCAGCATCTATACTCGCGTCCGCGGCGCGCTTTGCATCTTGGTTTGCGCTGAGTTCGGCGTGTGCGGAGCTAATCGCAGCCTGCGCCTCATCGACGCTTGCCTGATAATCCGAGTTGTCCAATTCGACGATTGACTGTCCAGCTTTGACCGGCTGATAGTCCTGCACGCCCACTCGCTGCACTGTGCCGCTCACGCGCGTGCTGAGAGGAATTTGATCACCTGTCACGTAGGCATCGTTTGTCTTCTGAAAGAGGGCGTTACTTTTCCACGAGTCCCAATGACCTCGGATGGCGAAGATTAGAAAGATGGCTACAGCCAACACTAATATCGGAATCACAATAGACCACTTTTTCACAGCCGGACCTCATCAGGAATCGCCGAAGCAGGCCACTCGCAAGAACAGCTTCCAACCAAGAATTGATCTGATAGGATTTTTGTTCGAGAAGACCTAGTTGGATTGAAGCAGATAATACCACTCCTCGGGGAGTGAGGAGCGGTTAGATTACCATGAGTAAGGCCATGACCTTACCATGCATCGAGCCTTCGGGGAAGCGTTCTGTTGCGATTTCAAAGGTGGATGGCGCTATTACCACCCTTGACGCCCTTCAAAAGGTGACCAAAGATGTGCTGTTCGTCGAATATCAGCCATACTGGCAGCACGCGCGGAGTTGCTGTCCAAAATTGGCGACAATGATCAAGCCAGCCACGCCTACGAAATCGCGATCGGCCTCGAGCGCAATTTCGCAGTTCGAAGCTTCCTGCAGCAGCGTCAGTCTCTGTTGCTGTCTTGACTCGCTTAGAGTCGATCAAGCATCGCAGATGCCTTGAACGGCGTCGCCCAGCAAACTATTGCCCTTGTCCAATACTTTGCCGAGGGCATAGCGAGAGCAGCGGGCGGCGACCTTTGCAGGCCAGTAATCAGCGTATGGAAGCTGTTACTTAGGCAGAACAATAATGGCTTGTGGCGCACCCGCTATCGAGTACGGCGAGCCAGGCGCTTCAGTGACGCTTGTCGGAGTAACTGTAAAGACGAACAGCTTGTTGGCCGGCTCGCAAAATGCATAGAGATGATTTTCGTTGTCCCAGAACAATTGGACTACCTGGTCCTTGGCGATCAATCCGGTGTACTTCGTGATCGGATTAGCGCCATTGAAATGGAAAACCTGCAATCCCAACTCACCGCCAACCGCCAGAAGCTTGCCCGAAGGGGACATATTCATGTCGTAAATGTTCTCGACCTCTGTCGTCGGCATGTTCGCATAGGTGCTGGCCGTAGATAGGGTGCCGGTGGCATTAGCCGTGTAGGTGGCGAGCTGCGACGGCCCTACATTGCTTCCATACGGTTCACCGCTAACATCCTGGACAGCCATGGCCATATGGTTCGTCGGATCAGCAACTGTTGCGCGAGCGTGTAGACATCTCCAGTCCCTGGCTTCGGCTCCGGGAGAGGTGTGCCGATCGACAACTCGACCAGCGTGCCGTCGGTATCACGCCTGAAGCCGAAGATCTCCTGGGCCCAGTGATAGGTTGTATCGTAGTACGCATAGATATTATCGCCAATGAAGGTGGGCGCACCTAAGACATCTGGACCCAGAACAGTGTTCGAAATATACTTCAGCGCACCTGTGGACTTCTCGACGTCGAACGACTGGTAGGTGTTGTTCGCCGCAATGTTGCCGTAGAGGTCCAAGTCATACAAGGTGGCCCCGGTATGGTCGAGAAAGAGTTGATCAGGACCACCCTCGGCATAGCCGTTTAACTTCTGGGCGTTGATCTGGGCGACCTGTTTCAGGGCGCCATCGGACGCGATGGAGAACGAGTAGATGTCAATCCCATTGGAACCGAAGAGATACTTTCCATTGACTGCCATCGACCCAACATTACCTTTGAATGGCGAACCGGATACACGGCTTAGCTTTCCGTCCGCGGCCGCGGCGAAAGCGTCAATACCGTTCTCGAGCGACACATAGACATAAGCAACAGCCGCGGTGCTGGTTACGTCGAGAAGGTCGTCCGTCCGGGTGGCCTTGTCTTGAGCAAGGGCCGCTCCAGTTGAGAGAGTAGCGATGAGGCAGACAATAAGTGCACAGTAGCGTGTCATCAGGAAGCTCCTTTATTCAGGGCCCGGAATTTGCTCGGATTGTATCTATTTTGATCGGGATTTGTGACTCTAGACCTGTCTCTAGTTCTGAATTTACCAAGGCTGATTCTTGGACTGAACGCTGAACACGGTTGGGCGGCAATTATATTCCTCGATGCATTTAGCTTGTGCGGGGAGCGCCGGTGACTTGTGGCGGACAGACAACTCGGCGTGGATAAACATTATTTCTATCGAAACCCGGCATGCATTCAAATATCGACTCGCACCTTATCAACAACGAACGTCCCCCTGCTCCTCGATGACAATCTAATGACCTGCTCCAGACAATTCGCCGACATAGTTTCTGCCAGCCACACGATAAGCTTAAACCCTGAAATCGGACTCATCAGGCTATGAAACTGAAGCTTAGGCACCTGCGCCACCCTCTTCAAACGGCGAATGCCGCTAAGGCTCTTGTTGAAGCGCGTCTTAAGAGGAGACGATTTGCTGATCGTAGCGAACGCTACTTTGCGGACGACCCTCGCTATGATGTGCAGAGCGTCATCGATGGATTCGCCGATCGAGTCGATGACCGGAGCGATGATGAAGCCCTATTGGGAAGAATCTGCACGTCATATATAAAAGCCGCGAAGCAGGAGCAGTCCGCACCGAAGGCATACAGGCCCACGGGATGGTGGGAGCAGCAGAGGCATGGGAGTCTTGGAGCGGTGACCAAAGCGCTGATGACGCGCGACATCGACGCCTTGCAGGCGATGTATCGGAACTTCTACCGCGATCCTTGTTCGGCGGGCTTGGTCGTACTGCAAAGCATGTCGAAGGATTATTTTGGCGGGACGATCCGAGAGTCGCATCGCCGTTTTTACTTGGCTGATGCTTTATACCGAATTGACCATTGGAAGGCACAGACGGGAAGCAGCTTCAACTCGCGCGATCTTTCGGGGCCTGAGATTGGAAATCCGTTTGGTGTCATGGTCGAAGGAACACTGATAAGGTCGGGAGCGGAGTATCAGCATTACTGTGCACTCAGGATACGTCGCCTGCTTGCCCCTGAGAGGGCTGTCGTTGCCGAAATTGGTGGAGGGTTTGGAGGGATGGCATACTATCTGCTCCGCGATCGAGCCCGGACGACTTACATCAACTTCGACGTTCCAGAGAGCGTTGCGCTCATGTCGTACTACCTTTTGAAGGCATTTCCACAGTTGAAATTTCTGCTTTATGGTGAGGAAGAGCTTTCAGCGGATGCGATAGCCCACGCAGACGGAGTGTTGATGCCGGTATTTGAGTTGGCCAAAATGCCGGTGGACGCCGTTGATGTTACCTTCAGCTCCCATGCAATGTCAGACCTGTCTCATGAAGCGATGGGCGAGTATCTGAAGACCGTCGCCTCCATGACCCGGGATTCTTTTCTTTACATTGGCAACGACAAGTCCGGCGACGTGATATCTGATCTGATAACCCAGCAATATCCTTCGTTCCGATTGGCGGAGACGCGCACCTCTGGATGGCATAGTCACAGAGCTCCTGGTTCCAGTGAGGTTGAGTGCCTCTATCGTATCGACGGTGTTTGAGAGCGATAGGCGCAGGGCCAAGGGAGGCCACGATGTCGATTATCAGAAGCGTTCGCAGAGCGCTTAAAAATATCGTATTCGGCGATACTTTGCTTCCTCAGGAGTTCAGTATTGGGCTGGTGGCACCGCAGTCTGAGATTGCCGTATGGCTCAATGGAATGGGGACAGAGCGTGATATCACTCACCGTCATTCGACGGCATGTTCCGCTCCATTTGTGATTTGCATTGCCTTCGATCAAGACGCTACGCCCAACGAAAACGAGCTCAAGCACCTATCGCTGAAGTTTTGTGAAAAAGACGGCCAGAGGCGGTTGCTCGGAGAGATTGGTCTTAAGTTAGCGACTACTGTTTCGCCGATTAGCCCGGAGTTGCTCTTCTTTGAAGCTCGAAGTTCCGCAAACTATTGCATGCCTGGGCTCCGTCTCGGCGCGCATTATCTGCTTCACGCATACTCAAGAAGAGGGAAGGCCAATACCTCCAGAATGGAGATGTCTTTTCTCGAAAGACGCGCGGCGGTGGTGTCGTTCATTCGCCCGCATCCTACCTCCGTGGTAAGTCTTGCAGATGAAGCGGGTGGAAATATCTTCATCATGAATCTTCTGGGCGAACTAGGTGGTGGCCGTTTTGCTTTTGGGTTGAAGGACTCAAGAAAGCCGGCTCATCTTGTAGAGCGCGTCCGGCGTATCGCGGTAAGTAGCGTGCCGTTTAGTCAGGGGACGGTAGCGTTTCAGCTTGCTGCGAATCACTTCCGCGAATCGATTGATTGGGATCAGCTGCCTTTCGCAACAAAGAGGTCGGCGAACTTTAACTTTCCCGTCCCTGATTTTGCTTTGAGAGTCAGAGAGATGGAAGTTGAGACTGTTCGGAAAATCGGCAGCCATACGTTTTTCATAGCGAGAATTATTGGTGAAGAGAGCTTCGCCGATGAGGAAGAGCTGCATGTTGTCCATGGGTTTTATCAAGCGCTGCGTCTGAAGGGACAGAGCGCGGCGCTGCAAGCCTCGATTGGGAAGGACTCGGTCAACAAACGAGGATTCTAGCCGGTGCCAGATGTGTCTGCGGAGAATGGGCCGCCTGTCTGGCGGAGACAATCAAATGACAGCGGCCAGACGAGGCAACGGGGTAGTCTCAGATACAGCATCGTCGGGCATTCGAACGGGAGCAGGCTATGTCATTGAAGAAACTCACGCGCCAGATTGTGAAAAAGATCGTCTTTGGTGGAGACGTGCTTCCACAGCGATTTTTTCTAAAACAAACGGAGCCGCAGAAGGAAGTCGCCGTTTGGCTGCACGGAGCTGGAGAACCCATAGATGTGACGCGGCATCACTGCCAGGCATGTGCTTTGCCGTTTATGCTATGCATCGGGTTCGGCCGGGGACGAGCGCCTAGCGAAACACAGCGCTCCCAGCTAGTGCTGCGATTTTGCGAGAATGGTGGAGACCGACGTGTGCTGGGCGAGATCGGTCTGCAGTGGGTGCGGACACTCGAAAGCGGTGACTCAGAGTTTCTTCTGTTCAGATCAAAAAACGCTGTCAATCACTGCCTGCCGAAGACGAAGTTCTGGACCCTCACCTTGTGGCACGCTTATGCCGAGTGGCGGAACGGGCGAAGGATTCGGATGTCTACAGCCGAGCGGCGCGCGATGGCAGTCATGTTTATTTGTCCACGACCGGTGTCGCTGGTGAGCGTTGCCGATGAGAACGGCGGGAACATATTTCCGTTGAACGTGATGGGAGATCTCAACGAGAGTTATTTTGCGTTTTGCCTCAAGGCGGGCAAATTGCCAGCGCAATTTGTAGAGAAGAACCGGCGCGTTGTGCTAAGCAGCGTGCCTATGGCCGACTCCCAGATCGCATACAGGTTGGGTCCAAATCACAACCGGCCCACGATCGATTGGAACCAACTGCCATTTGCAACGCGAGCATCGCGGACATTTAGAACTCCGGTGCCCGTGTTTGCGTGCAGGGTACGGGAGATGGAGGTCGAACAAATACACACGCTGGGGTTCCACACGTTCTTTCTGGCTCGGGTTATCTCGGACGAGCAACTGGCGGAGGTCCCGGAGCTTTGCGTGGTGCATGGATTCTACGAGGATTGGCGGGTCAGACAGCGCGGAGTGGACAAGCAGAGCTCCAATGCGGAGGACGCATATGTGCGCAATCAGCTATCGCCAGAGCAGGTGATCCTCTTGTCCAGGGCGTCGGTTGTCGAGCAAACACCGTAAAGAATGACGTCGGCCGCCACCGGTTTCAACCTCCGAATGCCCCAGAAGTCTTCCCTTGCGTACACCTTCCCTTAGCAAAACTAGCCCTTGGGCCCTAGTGCATGGGAACAATCTCAGCGGGCGATTGTGCCTTGAGAGTTCGTTATTTCGCAAAGGCCTTTGGGCTGCCAGTCGACGAAGGTGTTCCAAGGTTTAGAGGAGTCGTGGACGACAAGAAAGAGCGCGTCGCGCCTCCCCGGACCGACAACATGGAGCGCGATAGGAGTTTCAGCGGGCGCGGATGTAGGAGTCTGGCCAGCGCGACCGCGCACCGCTCTATCAGGCAACTCGACGCATTGTTCCCCGGCCAGCAGAAACCATGTCTCTGGTCCAGAGTGCTTGTGCACCATGACCTTGGCGTCCGCACCAAGATTGGCCTCGGAGACGATGATCTCTTAGCTCGGTCCAGAAGGAATCGGCGGAAGCAGCTCCGTCTCCGATACAAATGTTGCCCTTTCCGTGCGGCCCCCCTTCGCCGCGAGAGTGATAAGCCAGACCTTTCCTCCAGCTTCCACGACCACACTCGCGGGAGTGGCACCGCGGCGCGCGGCTTGAGTTGTGGAGAGATTCTCAAACCGCCAAACCAACGGGCCAGGAGGCAACAAGTCAAAGTTTTTATGCAGAAGGATGGCGCAATCCGTATTGGGAGGCAGCTTTCCGGGCGTGGCCGAGTCGTTGCATCCCACCGCGCCCGCCATGTGTGGATCCCCAGCACTCATCTGCGCGATAGCGGAGCCACCCGCGATCACAGCGAAACAGAGACCAAGACGAAGGATGAATGCGGACACACCTGCTATCCGCAGGGCGATCCCTGGGAAAGTTGCCACTCGTTTGTGAGACACAGCTGTTTTCCCCTCCGATCGTGACAGGATTTTTGCATTCAGAACAGGTTGACCTGCTCAATCAAAATCGATCTTGTTCCATTGTAGTCACGCCGCTTCCTCCGGCCAGAAGCATCCCAGCTTCGGCCCTTTAGTCGCATCGGATCGCAGCTTACTGAGGAGGATTCTGCTGTTGCTGCTGATCGTGCACCTGCTCAAGTCTCTGCAGATTCTGCTGTACCCTCTCCTCAGGGTTTTCTGAAGAGTCTGGGGGAAGATGAGCAATTGCCCCGGGGCCCAGATGATCCTGATCGCGCGTATTTCCGTCCGGGTCTTCGCGGCGATCGAGTGCAGCAACAGTCGGACTCGGAGCGGTCACGGGGATGGGATTGCCGTTCGGAAGAGTGAGCAGCAGTTCACGCGGGACGCCTTCGTGAGTAACGCCTACCATGATGAAGTTGTACCCAGAGCCTTTCAGGAGGTTCGTGAGGACGTCGCTTGGGCTACGAGGTCCATATACGCCATACACACGATCGCTCCTGATGGACCCGTTAATGGTCATGCCGCTGACATCAGCTACGTCCTTCAATATCTGGCTCAGATCGGAGTTGTTCGCATCTACCGTCAGAGTTCCATCCTTCAGGATCACCGTAGCTGGCGTTGCAGCTGCGTCGGAAGGGTACAGCGGGTCCTGTGTCTTCCTTACCAACGGGTGTGCCTTTGATTTGCTTGCGGCCGCTGGATGCTTCAAAGTTGGCGGTGTAGCTTTGGTCTGTATGTCGACGTGAGAGGTTTCGGGCGGCCCATCAGAGGTTTGCAGTGCCCTCGCGCAGTGAACGCTGGTGAAGCAGAGCGCCCAGACCGCGCAACGGCAGCAGAACGTTACACTGCGCTTCGCCGGAATCTGTTCACCAATACTGAAAAATCTCATCAAGGATCCTTGGGTGACCTGGGGTGAGAATAAGACTCTTCCCCAACGAAACAAATGTTGCTGTGCGCGAGCGACGGAAGACGCAGTAGCTACGCAGCAACCTCATGAAAACTCTCATTGAAGTACTGCTGTCGCACTGCTTTATGTTAGACGAAGTCGACGCGCAGATGCCGGATAATCTCAACGAGAACTGAACTGTCAATAACACTCATGCTCCATTTACCGCGCTCGATGGGGAAGAAACAGGTAGTGAATATCGCTCAGAGAGAAATCATATTGCCTACAGCCGTTTACGGTGAAGTAGTCAGGAACAGCTCGAACTTAAGGAAGCGATTCATGTCTTATGATTTTCTGCCGATAGTGTAAAAGTGAGCGTATTTGCTGGTTGTTCAGGGTCTTTTTGTTGTTCAGATCGTCTAATTCCTTTGAGGAGCAAACTCTATAAGCGCTTGTTCACTCAAGTAATCATTACCAAGGCAGGCAACGCTAATTCAACAAAGAACTTATCTTCCGCTACTCACCCTTCTCTACAACTCAGGAGCTCGATCGTTATTGGAGCGAAAGTGCAACGGACTCCATGAACCCATTCGGGTGAGTATTGAATCTCCATCCCACGGAAGTGGTATTTCCCGGCTACAAGGGAAATCGCATAATCACCGAGTGGATTACTTCAGTAAGCCACGCTCGGCCTAGCTAACATCCCTGATCACCTGATTCCCTTTGCGCTCTTTCCGCGTACAAGCACAACTGTGCCCGCAGTTGAGACATTCTGCATCGCTCACACGGAAGTGGAATACGCAGCTCCCTTTGCCGGGTAACTGTAGTAACCGCTTTTTCCTTGTAACCGTTAACCGAGTGACTTAGCAGGCCTTCTGGAACTGATCGTGTCGTTTCCAGTTGGCACGTTGATTTGATTGGGGTGTAATTTGGGCCAAGTATTAAAGACAACCGCGAAGTGCGCAAGTTTCTCTCTCCTAATTTATGTTCTCGGCTGTGGATCTGTCCCGCAGCAAGCCACAACCCAAGATCCGGTGGTGACTCCAAGCATCGCCCAGGTTCTTCCGCAGACCATCGCAGCAGGGTCTCAGACCACTACTCTGAAGGTCACGGGAAGCAACTTTCCGGCTCAGATTGCCATTCTTTGGAATGGCGCCGCGATCGCTACCACTGTTGTTGATGCCAATACACTGTACGGCACAATCGGAAGTAGTAGCCTTACTACCCCAGCTACAGTTCAATTACAGGTGCAGAACACGCAAACGATGCAGGAGTCCCAGGCGGTGCCGGTCACCATTGCACCCGCGAGCACGGATCCCTCCGCTCCCCTTGCTATCACCTCAACCGCGTTGCCCCAGGGCGTGGTCAGCACTGCGTATACCGTCACCCTCGCTGCCGCCGGAGGAACCTCCCCGTACACCTGGAGTGTGACGACAGGACAGCTTCCTGCAGGGCTTAGTCTAGCGGCGAAGACCGGGATCATCTCCGGCACTCCAACCGCGGCCGGCAACTATACGGTGGGTGTCACAGCAACGGATTCCAGCTCCACTCCGCAATCTGCGAAGGCCACATTGGCACTATCTGTAGCCGCCGCGCCGACGACGGTCGCTCCCCTGACCATCAACTCCTCGTCGATCCCCACAGGAACCATAGGCACAGCGTATTCGAGTCACTTGCAGGCAAGCGGAGGCACAACGCCGTACACCTGGTCTATCACTGTTGGAAGCCTCCCTGCCGGCCTCAGTCTGGCGGCCAACACGGGAGTCATCTCAGGTACTCCAACCGTGAGCGGAAGCTACTCCTTCGGTGTCACGGCAACCGACTCCAGCTCGCCGACACAATCGGCCTCTGCACCGGTCGACCTCAACGTGAACGGCAGCGGCACCACCTTCAGCAACCTTCAGCGCGGCGCAGGGTGGAAGAGCTCAGGTCAACTTGCTCCTAACTACTCAGACTGTATTCCCTCTTGTCCTGGAGTCACATGGTCGATGCTGCAGGGCATCACGTCGCCTTCGTTGAGTGGTGATGCCGCAGAGTTCAACGTTGGAGGGCTAACTCCTTACTCCGATGCCCTTTTCTTCAACCAGCTGATCGGTTCGTTCTCCACGCAGGGCCTTCCCGACAACGATCACACGATCGTCTCGTCAGCACGCAACTTTACCTACGACGCTTACTTCTATCTTCCTGATGCACCGGACACCCAGGCGATGGAGTTCGACATCAATTGGTTTCTGAACTCGGTCGGCATCACATGGGGAACTGAGTGCCGCATCCGAGGCGGACACGAATGGGATGTGTGGGACAACGTTGCGGGACATTGGAACCCCACCGGCTTCGCCTGCAACCCACTCCAGAATGCATGGAACCACGTCACAGTCACCGCACAACGCGGCCCTAATAATACCGTGATCTACGAGTCGATTACGTTGAACGGCGTTGTGAATAACATCAATAAGACGTATGCCCCGTTCACGGTCCCTTCCAACTGGTTTGGCATCACAGTCAACTACCAGATGGATGGAGACGAAAACCAGACAGCGATCAAGAGCTACCTTGATAATTTCAGCTTCACGTATCAGTAGACTGCCATCCAGCAGAGTATCCGTAATGTATCGTTCAGTATCCTTGGATTACAGAGAGGGTGGCCTAGGCTACCCTCTCCGCATGGAACGCCCTATCGTAGTCGCTGCGAACATTGGCGGCGCGACAGATGCAAAGTGTAGAGTTCTGTCCTATCACCTTGAGCCATATTTGCCGCATGCGCGTAAATATGACCTGGTTCTGGGATTTTTTTTACCCATCAAAAGCACAATTTACGTGGTATCCAAAATGGATGCCTGCAAGGCGCAATTATTTTTAAAAATACCGAGCACGAGAGTTCACCTCGTATGTCGCTCCATGTATTATCCACCTAGTAATCAACTTTAGTTGCCTCTGTACCGATAGGATTCGTCCGCGATCGGGCTGTGAATACAGCAGCACGAGAGCTCCGCAAGTACCTGAGTGAGAGTTGGCTTGGGTACGCCGACGCGGAGGTGGACAAATGAGGTTGTCGAGTTCTTGTGAGACGCATGACGTCTCGGCGCTCAGATCAACCCGGCGATAGAGACGCGTGTGCTGGACTGTTCGCCTGGAAACAAGCCGACAAAAACAACGTAAAACTACTTTACTTTAAAGGCAGACTCATGAAATTTTTCTCCCACGTTCTTTTGATGCTCACTTTCGCGGTCGCAGCACCTGCGTTCGCAACGGTCGTTGTCAGCACTCCTTCAAATGGCGAGACGGTAGGCTCTAGTGTGCAATTCGTCGCATCTGCGAGTACCAGTACGTGTTCTAAGGGTGTTGCTTCCATAGGCATCTATGTGGACAACAAGCTTGATTATCAGGTGAATGGAATTAAGCTCAATACCAGTCTGGACCTTAGTGCAGGGACGCATAAGGCTGTTGTAGAGGAGTGGGATTATTGTGGAGGTGCAACCTCCACTACGATCGATTTAACAGTCCACGGTCAGGAGGCAGGTGTCTCCGTAACATCGCCCGCAAACGGTAGCACGGTAAGTTCGCCTGCGGCCTATGTAGCATCAGCTACCACGAGTTGCTCATCGGGTGTGGCGGCCATGGGAATTTACGTAAATGGCCAACTGGCATACAAAACGCAGGGAGCAAAGTTAAATACTCAGCTGGAATTAAGCGCTGGAAGCCAGAAGACTGTTGTGCAGCAGTGGGACAACTGCGGCGGAAGCTCCAACACACCCGTGAACGTCACGGTGAGCGGTGGGACTAGCAGTACCGGTGGAAATACGATCTCCAACTTGCAGGCCATCGGCGGCTGGCACCAGTGGGGAGAACTACCTCCTGTCTACAATATCTGCAACGCTCCGTGTTCTGGAGTGACATGGTCAATGAATCAGCACGTCAGTTCCCCCTCTTTAGACGGTAACGCCACGAAGTTCACTATTGCAGGATCGCGACCCTACTCCGACGTACTGTGGTCCAATCCAGTCATTGGCCAAGGCAACACGAATAATCTTACCGACTCGGATCACAAGTTGCTTCCAACCCTGCATGACTTCACCTTGGACACCTACGTATACATAACTGATTTCGCGGTTACGCAGGATTTGGAATTAGATATCAATATGTACCTGGATGGCGTTGGGATGGAGTGGGGAACGCAGTGTAATCATCTGGCCGATGGAGCCTGGGATCTCTGGAATAACGAGACGGCCCATTGGTTTTCGTCGGGGATTCCATGCAGTCTCAACAACGGTGCCTGGAACCATATAACGATTCAAGTCCAGCGGGAATCTAACAACGACCTGCTCTATCAATCAATCAGCATTAACGGTGTGACACACACCATCAACAAGACAGTCGCTCCATTCAAGGTTCCCTCTGGCTGGTGGGGCATGACCGTCAACTACCAGATGGATGGTAATTTCAAGCAGGCCACAAACACCACCTACGTGGACAAAACGACCTTCACCTATAAATAGATTTGATCTGAACTATAAAGTCGCCTGCCGCAGCAGTACCAGCGGCAGGCGCGCAAACCAGAACACGATTGGACTGGTTCTCTACCCGTCCGATCGTGTTCCGGAGTTATAAATTTGCTCAGTCGTGGTGTGATCTGCACCAGCGCGCCGCGGATCGCGAGCGACTGCCTCATGAAACACATATCGCACCACCTCCGCCTTCGCCTCATCGATCGGCATGGGGGGTATAACGGTGATCCCCCCCAACACTTCGTTCAGCATGAGATACGAACTTCGGTTGGAGTGGAGGAAGTCGAGTGGATATTCCGGTTTGCGGGCGAAGGCCTGCACCGGGTCGGCATCGAGTACAAAGCCAACGTCTGGCCTCGGCACCAGAGTCATGATCGCTCGCAGGTAAAGACGTGTGGCTGCACTTCCCAGATTTAGATTCGCAAGCTCGTCATACATGTAGCGGTCGAAGACGACAACATCAGCCCCGGATCGTATTGCGTCCTTTGATATCTTGCGGAGCGAGACTGCGTCGACGAGATAAATCACCATACGGACAAGGGTCATCAGCGGGGAACGGACATTCTTATCTCGGCGATGGATAGGAGCTTCCGGTGTACCAACTCCCTTATCCCCCTTGAAGACCGTATGTCCGACGCCTTCGCGAATCGACTTCAGCCTCGCGACATCATCCCAGAATGTAATGAGCTTCACCACGAGGCCGGCCTCGTGCAGACGGGCACAGAGGTTTGCAATCTGAGTGCTCTTTCCAGCGCCATCGATACCAGAAAAACTGACGAGCATAGCTCGCGGCTTCTTCGGACTGTCACTCATAGTTTTCCCCAAACAAATGACACTGGTTTACTAATGTGGCCGGCTAGAGCTGCCGAGGGAGGCAGCCGTCACCACGCCAATCGCAACTCCAGCACCCACGATAAGCGCAGCTCTGATCGCAAAAGAACGAGTGCGCCGCTGTTTGGACGGCGCTATAACGGCTCCAGCTGGCCTGGACGCGGGAACCCCTCCCGGCTTCTCGTAAGGTGCCGCCGCTGTCCCTACTGGCGCGGACGCGGGCGCGGGGGGTTCTTGCTGGGGCTGAGTGCTTTGCTGGCTACTTTGCGGAGCGGTCGTCTGCTGGCTCTGGTTTACAGTTTGCGCCCACATCATATCTGGACTGTCCGGGTATGAATTGAGCGCACTAGCCTCAGCAACGGTATTATTGGTCCCCTGACCAGCGGTTTGCAGTCGGGGCTGAGCCGCGACTGCACGTGCGACCACTCGAATTGTCGGCTGCAGTGGTGTTGTTGCGGCCGCACCGATTGGCACAACCAGCAACAGCACAAGGCAGAGGGCGATCTGCCGTTCCAGCCAGGAAGTCAAGACTTTCATCGATTGCTCCAGACCTTGTCCCAGCTGTACCGTCTGATCCGATTGCGATGAGGCGGTTAAGCTGCATGTTCAGAAACGTGATCGAAGGTTTCGGTTTCGAACGCCAGCGGAGCTAAGCTGATCGGACGTTGGTGGAAGCTCTGCACCGCGCCCTCCGTCGTCGCATACGTCTCGAATAGACGGTTCACTCCCGCAAGCCGCAGCGCCGATTCTGCCCCCGGACGCAACGACGCCAGCCTGACATCTCCATTGTACTTCATCACTTCTTCCAGGCAGGAGAGGAGCAGGTTGATCATAGGGTAATCCATATCCCATACCAGGGAGCAGTCAAGTACAAAGCGGGGCCGCTCAGCCTCTGCATACCTCTGCAGCTCCTGCAGAAAGCTCCGCTCCTTGCTCGCCGTAATCTTCTCCGGCACCTGATGCACTCTCACGGCACGTTTTCTGATTGACATTGGATTCTCCTCTATTTTTTGGTATCTTTTGCATTGCTTCAATTTGGTCAATTAAGACCGGCGGCCACAACGTTTCTAAATTCATCCGGAGCGTTCAAAGAGGCTCTCCAACTCAGTTGCCGGATGGCGAACAAGATGCCTCAGCAGGTTTCTGCCATATCGAGTGAGATTTGTCAGGTTGGTCTTGTACCAACAGCACCGAGCCATACTTGGCGACAGCCCACACACAAATCGAAGCCGGTCAACTCTGCCTTCCAAAACGGCAGCAACAAATCGATGATTCCCGTCGAGAATTGTCAGCGGCTCCGTTTCATTCAAACCGATAAGAAGCACGGAGCCGGGGTTGGAGTCTGGCTGTGAAAGCCCAAGGCGTATCTCGGAGATCTTCACGAGGAACGGATCTGCACTCGCCTTTTCGCGGCGTTGCATCCGTTCGACCACTTCGGTGATGCCAAAGTTTCCGCGCGCAAGTTTCCGCCACTGCGCGCGCGGGAACACTCGCACCCGAGCAAGGTCTGAAACGCTCACCTGCGCTTCATACCATTCGGTGTCCAGGGGAAGTTCCTTCCACAACGCTCGGTGACGCAGAAAGAGCAGAGCGCGGCGCTTCGCGGCTTCGCTTTGGTCCTCTGCGTCCGGCGTGAACACGATCGGCCGCAGCGATTGGTGATACTTGCGATAGGCCGCATTCTCGAATTCGCTCTTCAAAAACTCTGCAATGGCATCATCCTCCGAGATGCGGCGAATGAGCCGGATCGTGCGCGAGTCAGTCTTGCCAAGTTCCTTTGCATTTCGCAGCGCGTCTATGAGGAACCACACCCCAACCATGATGAGCAAAACAATCACGAGTATCAGTTGCACCATGATGACCTGTCGTAAGGAGTCATGGAATTTGCAGATGCTCGCGATAAGAACGCCGCTGAATACCAACTGGAGCCAACTGGTGTTCGAAATTTTGTAGGACATTTCGTAGGTGATGATCACGACGCTTAGCGAATAGATGACGGTCATGATGGCGTAGAGCGCCAGAAGATATGGGAACCCGTGCGGTCCGGGCAGCGTGAAACTGGATCCGAAAAACATCGTCCAGACCCAGCCGGGGGTGACGCGCAAGCCGAGCGCAAATACGGAACCGACCGACAGTACCAGTAGAAGCGAGGTTGCAATGAGCGAGAGATTCTTTCTCTCTTCGTGGCCGGTACCTGCAACCACGGGGAACATACTGTTCACGACCGCGGAAGAGAATGCGAAGATGACGCGCCCGATCATTGCCACGGCAGCGTAGAGTCCCGCCTCTTTGGGCTCGAAAAAGTGCTTTACCAGCACTATGTCGCAGTTGTTGATTAGCACCTGTCCGGAGAAAAATACCATCGCCTGTGAGATTTCACGAAAGGCGTGCCTGAATGGAAGAGGATTGGGAATCTGGGCAGACAGCTTGGGTGCAATGGCAAAATAGGCCACTATCATTGCGGCAGCGTTAGCCGCAATCACACCCGTCACACCGAAGCCCAGCATAATCGCGAGCACCGATCCAACTAACCGAACCGCACCTTCAAGCACGAGATTCTTCGCAAGCCTACCGAATCCGTATGCTCCCTGAATGTATCCGCGTCGACTTCCCAGTGGAACGTAGAACGCAGCCCCGATCGCAAGAAGCACCACCAGCATGGTGGTGGGCAGATTTAGATAATTTGTAATGCCCTGCCGAAACAGGAGCAGCAGGAGCGCCACGAGCATGCCACATCCCCATGCGCCGCGATGGAGATCGCGATAAACAGCATCCCTGCCACCCTCAGAAGTCTGCTGCGCCACAGCCTTTGTGGAGATGATTTGAAAAGATAGCGTCACTGCCGAAGTGATCGTAAGCAACGTATATACGGCAGTCGCATGCCCGAAACTTTTCGGGCCGAGAAAACGGGCAACAGCAATGTTGTACGCGAGATTGATCGCGGTCGCCAGGCTCGACCCCGAGAGCAAGACCAAACTCCCGGATATGATCCGGGCTTTCAATTCGTTCGATTTGTCAGTCGGCCAATTCAACACTTTTTTGAGTCCCGCAATCCAGTTGTGTTCACCTGAGGGACTAAGATGGCATCGAGACCTAAGACAGTAGCCACCCTAGCAAGAAAAACAGTGCAACAATCCCGTATAACATTGGGTATCAGCACGTTCGGTGCCAATCAGATTGCCGCCTGTGGAATTGACCACGCTCGCCGGGCCTGCCGCGGAGCTCTGGCTGGGGTTATGGGACAATAATTCTTGTTTTTCGGGCTGGCCCGGCGCTGGAAAGCACACTCCATAGCGCCGCAATGTGAATTAAAAATAAAAAAATGAAGCTTCTATGGACTGCTTGAAGAAAGCATTTAAGCTTTCCGCAGCTTTGAATGGGAAATCTTTTTCTTTTTTCCTCCGCAAAGTTTTGCCACATTGACCTCATTGAGGCGGCTTTCGACATACAGCGTCGCACTCCTGCAATCATTTGCTGTCGTAACGATGTCTTACACTCCAGCGTGCTTGTGTTAGATACTGTTGTTATGTCCTATGGCGTAAACGCTATATTTCTTTCTCTTCTTATGCTCTTTCATGGATGCTCTGGTTCCTCTCAACCGGTGCAACTGAAGTACAAAGCGACGGGCCAGTCACCCGAAGTGTTGGCTGTCTACGAGGCATGGTTCGGCCTCCCCACGCACATCTCCGTCGGCTATTCGTCCCACGATGCCGAGGTTATCCGCACGCAGATTCGCAAGGCGAAGGACATGGGAGTCTCCGGGTTCGTGGTGGATTGGTACGGAGATCGGGAGCCGTTCATCGATCAGAGCTATGCGCTTATGCAGAGCGTCGCAGCGAAGAACAAATTCAACATCGCAATGATGTACGAAGAAAGTGGCCAGGAAGACGGCGCGACCGACGAAGTGATCGCTGACTTTACGATGTTCCACGACACGTACCTTGCACAAAACGCGCCCGGGCACCAGGCGTATCTTACCTACCAAGGAAGACCAGTCATCTTCGTCTTCCCCCGCAGTAGCCACACGGATTGGGCTAAGGTGCGGTCTGTAGTGGACAAGTGGAGTATTCCGCCCCTGTTAATTCAAGAGAACCTTCCCGGACCGCATCCAGACGCATTCGACGGCTTTTATCCATGGGTAAAGGGGTGGGCACCGGATGGAAGCAACTGGGGAGAGTCCTACCTCTCCGACTTTTACCATACGATGGCGACGGATCACCCTGACAAGATTATCGTCGGTGGGGCCTGGCCACAGTTCGACGACAGGAAGGCATCCTGGAGCCTGAATCGGCACATCTCAGCTCGGTGCGGACAGACTTTCAAGGACACCGTCGACTTGTGGCGTAAGTTTTTTCCAGCCGATCAGACGATCCCATTTATGTTGATTGGGACCTGGAACGACTACGAAGAGGGTTCAGAGATAGAGCCTGGCATTCCAACGTGCGCCGATCAATCACCTGCGAACCCTCTGAAAGGCGAAGGGAAAAGCGGTTCGGCTCCCACAGCGAAGCAATAGAGCAAGAGCTTCTACAACATCTCCGATTTGCTGTTGATATCAACCTTCCTGCGTCATGTACGTCTTTCAGGAGATACCGGCATTCAAAAGTTTTCAAAACGCAATCGCCATCATGACTACATAGGATCTGATCCGACCTCTGCCTGGAAGATCCGCACTCTCCATCGCACATCGGAGGGTGTGAGCACGACAAGATAGCGTCTCCGTATCGGCTTCGTCGCCAGAACTTTGTCGTGGTCAAGCACCTGCTGATCGTATTCGACAGTATCCGTCATTTGGATCGACAGTCCTTCAGGCGAATAGAACACGATCTGAAGATCGTGCGAACGCTCCAAATAGCGGGTGTGGATTCCCAACTTCGCCTGCTCTTCGATCGTATTCGCCAGCTTATCCCGGGCGGTCCCGACAAAATACGCATCCAGCAGGGCCGCTTGATTTTGATCGAGTGCAGATTGCAGGCTCTTCCACGACTGAAGATAGTCGCGAATCACTGAAGTCTCCGTCTGCTTCTCGACCGGCCGTGATCCCTGCAACTGCGGCGGTTCCACGCGCACGGTTGGCTGGTCCGCCAAAGCAGCAGCCTGCATAGTCAGAGCGAAGCTCATTACCAGGAGGCGCCTGATCATCGTTCGCCCTCCCATCGAATTTCGTTACCAGCCACAACTCCACTTGCGGCCGAGATCTTCGATCCTTTATATGCCGGCATATCTACACGTGCGATTCCCTGCTTGAGCGGAACGTCGACTGTGGTTTGTCTGCCATTGGAGGTTTCGGTAAAGGTCACGATTGTGCCGTCTGGGATCGCATTGCCGCCGCAATCTCGCACCGGCGCCGTCTGCACCTCCAGCTTCCCGGCGTTTGGTCGTGCGCTGATTACAATCGCGCATGGATCTCCAGGAACTTCTTCGATCACGCGCGTGCTCGACGCTTCTCCGGCACGGGCAACGAACTTCGCGACGCCTTCCTTCGGAGCTGAGTCCATTCCTGTCCAAGCCATCCCATGCCGCGTCGTTACAGTTCGAGACTGCACAGTGCCGGGGGAGACCGAAAGCTCAAAGGAGACGGGCATCGGAGCTGTGATCAGGTTATGGTACGCATCGAAGACATACACTGCGCCGCTGATTCCGTTATGCAGTCCGACGGGAAGTCGAGACGGCTTCGCCAGGAAACCCAACGTCTCAGGTCGAGCCACAGGGATTACATCGAACTCGTCAGTGTCCGTCGAGGATGCTCCCACCAGAATCGCCAGGTAGTGGCCCGCGTTATAGAGTTCTCCCACTGGGAACGTAGCGGCTTCTCCCATTTGCACATCACGCCGCAGCGCCTGTCCTGGTCCGACAATATATAGAGTGGCTTTACCGCTTCCGGTTGTCGGAATCGAGAATGCAGCTCCGGCGGTGACAGTGCGAGGCAGGCTCATGCTTCCGCCTTGCGCCAAAGCCATAGGAGCTGCGAACGCGAACGCGAGCCCAGCTAGCACCGATGCATGTCGGAACCTCATAGCGAACTCGCAGTGGTGTAGGTCGAAACTACGATCCGCTGACTACTAATCTTCCCCGCAAGATCCTCGGGCACGGGGATACGGAAGTCGACCGGCGTCTGCGGCTGGAGCGCTCGGTCTATATATTGACCGGCGACCCAAACCACCTGTCCGTTCTTGTCATAAAAGGTGGAGAGGACATGCGCTACGTTGACCGTATGTCCACTTTGGTTGGAAAGCTGCCCGGTCACGGATGCGCCCGGCGCAGGGTTGAACTTCTGGTTTTGAATCTCGATCACCGGATCCGCCGTCGCGGAGACCAGAACCGAGATGGGCTCCATGTGGATGCTGCCCACCTGAGACAGATCAACGCCAGGAAAGTGGATGATAAAAGGAGTAACCTGCTTTGGCAGAAGTGTGTGCGAGATCATGTCAAAACTGCCCTCGCTATCGATAGGAGAGCCGTCCTTCGCCAGCAGCGTAGCTCTCACCGACACAAACGCTGGCATGACATCTTCGTTCAGGATTTCACCCATTACAACGGCGCCGTCAGCGCGGTTCACAGGATGCATATCAACAATGCGCACGTGCGGCGCTTCGACGTCCTGTGTTCCCCAGTCATCCCCCGAGCCACTATAAATAACATCCCAGCGTAGGTAGTTCACAGGGATCACCTGTGGCGGCACATGCTGCTCATGTACCAGAGGCCAATTCACGGCCCAGCGATCTCCATTTTTTACAACATGCAGATCGCGCTTGTCCTCAAACGGTCCGACGACGGACGACCAGCGCAGCTTCATCGCTACCTCTGCATCGTTCGCGGACTGGTGAAGCGGCTGCACCTCGAAACTATCGAGGGTCGCATAGGTGCGGAGGCTCAGAGCATATCCGGTCAGGTCACGGAGGAACTCCTCTTCGGTGAACTCAGCCTTGTTCGAAAGACTGGTGTACGCCTTGCTCCACGCCTGTAGCCGAATCTGGGTTCCCAGATTTTGCACGGCAGCTTCTGGCGTGGAAGCCGAACCCAGTAGGTTCTCATTGCCTCCGCCGGCGTAAGCAACTGCGGAGGGCACTGGCCAAATCGTACCGATCGCCACCAGCACCACAGTCGCGACGGCAATTGCAATAGCGAGAGAACGTCCTTTGTTCACGAGATCGTCCCCTCAGACACAAGATTTTCATGCGGAACGGATGCATCGTCAACGCGAAGACCTCGTCCGCCTTTATCCGGAATCAGTACCACCAGAATTGCGAGGATGCTGAAGCCAAATGGAAGTGTGCCCCACAGAATGCCTTGCAAACGTGTAGGGATCTGCGCCGAGTTCATCGGAGTGGCCGGCGGCACGCCGTCTTTGCTCCAGATCGTGATCGTCTTGTTGTCGAGCTCGTCAATCTGCCGCCAGCCAGCAAAGTAAAGAATCGGGTCATAGTAGGGGTCACGGACGATAACCCACTTCAGTCCATATCGGTCTGCGTGATTCAGCATCGCCCGCAGTGAGTCGAGGCCCGGCTTGGCGAAGTACTTCGAACTGGTAAGCGCAGCTCCGCCAAAGCTGGTGAGTTCCGGAAGCATGCGCGATGAGTTTGATTCGCCATCCACACTGTTTGCGTCCGTCATCATGGCTAATCGTGAGAGTTTACTGCCGAATCCAAGAGTGACATAACGGTATTTGTCATGACCGTCACGATTGAGCCACAGGGCGATCGAATCCACGTTGAAGTTAGAAGCATCGGCCGGACGGAAGGTGGACCATGAGACCGCCACCGCACAGGTGAGGGCGGCTAGCAGGGCTAGCGGAATAGCGGCTCGCATGCGAAATTGGTCGACAAGTTCCGTGATGATCAGGCCGAGGATTGGCAGGGCGAGCAATGTGGCCCAGTAGCTGAAGCGCTCGAATGTCAACACGTCAAAGGCACGACGCAGAAGCAGATGGCCGACTGGAGTCGTCCCACCGAGACCCACCAAAAAGGCTAACCAGAATCCGAGCATCAACGGACGAAGCCGGACGACTGCGCAACCTCGCATGATGATAAACGGCAGCGCCAGGATCAACGCTCCGTACGGAACGATGAAGTAGTTCAATCCCCACTGCGGGCTAAGAATGTAGTTGGCGCGGCTGGGGTGCGGAATCGGTGTCTGGGTGACTGGGTACCGGATCAAATCAATCCAGTACGGCAGCAGCACAACGGCAATGATGATACCTACCGCTAGGATGATCGTGACGGTGCGCAGGACCAGCGCCGTCACCGAAGTCTTCTCGCCATCCTTATCGTCATCGTCCAGCAGCACCAGCGCGATAACGGGCAGGGCGAAGAACATCGATCCGAAGATCAGCGTTGCATGGTGCGCACCCGCGGCGGCGCCCAGGAGCACAATCGTTTTGAGAAACGAACGCCAGTTGCCGTAGCGAAGCCACTCGAAAAAAAACGGCAGCGCAATGAGATAGATCGGGGCCGCAAGCGTTGTGCTTAGTTGTCCCGCCGAATAGACCAGGAAGCTTTCAGATCCGAGAAAAACACTTGCCAGAGCTGCGTACGACGCAGCACGAGGGCTCACCCAGAGCAGCGAGAAGCGATAGACCCCCACCGCCAGAAGCAGAATTGCAACGAACTGCACGGCCATGTACGCCACATTCAGCCCGAGTATCCACGAGAGGATCGCTATCCACTGCTGCGGCATCGGAGGATACGTGGTCTGAGAAAAGCCAGCGAACCACTTTGGGTTCCATGGGTCAAACCAGTGGTGAACATAGTGCGACGCGAAGAAGATATGAAAGTTTGTGTCGTACGACTTCAGTGGTAGCTGCATGAGCAGCAGAGGCAGGTGAATCGCGGCCGCAGCCAAGAGAATAAAGCTCATCGGTATCGGTCTTGACAATGCCGCAATGGGCGCTGGTTTTTGCAAAATACCCCTCTAGTTAGACCGATTTAGATGCGAAGATAGTAAAGGCCGATTCCGTTCGCTGAGTATCTCAGATTGCGCAGACCTAAACAATCGCGGCTCCTGCACTTACGCGGTAAGCCGATCTCAGCATTCTTGAGATCGGACATATTATACGTACGCTACCAGTTTCCTTTGCATAAAATGGCCTGAGTCTCATTATTAGTGTATCGGTGACCCTTGATTGCTCGATTTAAGCACTCCAAAATTTCGTGTGCGATTGTGTTTTGCTTGTTTGCCGGCTCCGGGATCTCTCAGACTTATCAGGTAGGTTCTGATCCTCCTGCGAAATCTGGGGCTCAAACAGGTCAGCCACAGTCCCCTGAGCAACCGCTGGGTTGGGGATCGAACATCCAGAACGCTCGTCTGGCGCGAGCGGCGGAGCTCGCGCTGCAACGCGGCGATCACGCGCTAGCGCTGGACTATGCAGAACGCGCTGCACAAGCAGCCCCAAATGATCCGCAGATCTGGTTTCTACTCGGATACGCCGCCAGGTTGGGTGGCAAGTACGGACGATCCACCGAAGCCTATCAGCGAGGTATTCGATTGAGTCCATCTTCAATCGATGGACTCTCCGGCCTCGCCCAGACCTACAGCCTGATGGGCCGTAGCGAAGAAGCCGAACGATTGCTGAAGCAGGTCCTTGCCGCCAACCCGAATCGAAGAAACGATCTGCTTGTTCTCGGGGATCTCTACATGCGATCGGGAGACTATCCCGCTGCTCTCGAGTGGCTTGGCAAAGCGGAGCGCATGGAACCCGCCGCGCAGTCCGAGCTGCTGATGGCCATTGCATACGAACACCTCAAACAGATGGACCAGGCCAGTCATTATCTTGATCTTGCCAAGAGCCGTGCTCCCAATAACCCCGACGTCGACAGATCTTTGGCTGGTTTTTATCGCGAGACCGGTGACTATGCCAAGGCGATCGATGCGCTGAACGCCATCCGCAATCCTAAGCCGGACGTTGTGGCCGAGCTTGCGTACACCTACGGCCTGGATGGCAAGCCGGAGGACTCAGCCCGTCTTTATGTGCAGGCCGCAGACGCGTTGCCGCACGATCTGGGTTTACAGCTTTCGGCGGCGCAGGCGCAGGTCGGGATGGGTTCCATCGATCATGCAAATATCTTTCTTGAGCGTGCTGCGAAACTCGATCCCAACTCCTATCGCCTGCATGCAATTCGCGGACAGATTGCGCAGTTGCAGGATCGCGAGAGCGAAGCCGCCAAAGAATACAGCACAGCCGTGGCGAACCTCCCCGCGTCCCCCTCCGAAGGACCGCTGTACGGCATTCAGTTGCACATGAATCTCGAGGCGCTCTATCGAAACATGGATGAGGCAGACCTCGCCCAGCAGCAGTTGCAGATTGCCCAGACCCAGATCAGCGCGCTGGACGAGCGCGGGGCTGACCGCGCCGCGTTTCTGCGCCTGAGAGCCCTCATTAAAATGAACGCTGGTCAGCTCGAAGACGCGCTGAAAGATATGACCGAATCTTTGGCGATCACGCCGCACGATCCCAACAGTCTGCAGCTTGATGGAGATCTGCTGATGAAGATGGGGCGTACCCAGGACGCGATTGCCGTGTTCACCCAGGTTCTCGCCATTGATCCTCGAAGCCAATTTGCGCTCACCTCTCTCGGATATGCCTCGCGAGCCGCAGGCAATGATCATGATGCCGAGAAGTACTTCGATCTCCTGGCACAGAACTATCCCTCCTCCTACATTCCCCATCTTGCGCTTGGAGACCTGTACACAGCGCGCGGCGACTACAAGAAAGCGGAAGCGTCTTACTCTCGTGGCTATGCAGTAGACCCCCGGAAATCGTTGATTGTGGCTGGCGGGATGAACGCTGCGATCGAGTCGCATGACCTTCCCCTGGCTGCCGTCTGGCTGCATCGAGCTACCGACAAGATGGCGACGGTTCCGCAGATACTGCGAGAGAAGGAGCGATATTTCAGCTTCATGGGCGACAATCGGCAGTCTGCCGAGATCGGGCGCGAGGCTATTAAAGTTTTGCCCCACGATCGAGAGGTCGTGATCTATCTCGGCTACGATCTGCTACACCTTGACGCGTACGAAGAGCTGCAGGCCCTGACTGAAAAATACAAGGATGTCTTCCCCAAAGAGCCTGATATTCCACTCCTTGCCGGTTATGTATCCAAGCACAATGGCCAGCTCGAGCAGGCAGTGCAGGAGTTCACCGAGGCCCTCAACCGCGATCCAAACGTCGTGACCGCCTATACCAACAGGGGCTTCGTGCTCAATGACCTCCGCCAGCCGGCACGAGCTGCAGCCGACTTCGAAGAGGCTCTGAAGCGTGAGCCAAAAAACGCCGAAGCCCATATGGGTCTTGCGTTCGCCGAGCTCAATCTAGGCCATCTGCAAGCTGCTGTGCGGCAGACGCAACTGGCAGAGGAGGTAGCGGGCGACTCAGAGTTGATCCACACCATTCGAGCTACAGCCTATGGCCGCCAGGGCCTGCTGGCGAAGTCGGCCGCAGAATATCACGCTGCGTTGAAGTTCGATCCCAACGACGGATCGCTCTACTTGGCTCTCGGAAATATTCTCTTCGCACAGCGCCGCTATCATGATGCTTTGGTGGAGTTGCAGACCGCGCAGAAGTTTCTCCCCGAAGATCCTTCAGTTTATGCGCTGATGGCCCGCGCCAATGCAAACCTAAAGGATCGTGAGCAGGCCTTGCATGACATTCAACTCGCGGAGCAATACGCCGAGCACCCACCGGCATCTGCCCCGAACATAGCCCCAGGACAAAGCATCCTCAGCGATATCTATGTCGCCACCGGAGACGCGTTGAGCACACTGGGCGACCAGGAAGCCGCAATGGGGCGATTTAGCAAGGCACTCCTCGTGCCCAACAGTAATCGTGTGAGTGTGCGTCTTGCCATCGCCCAGTTAATGGCGCAGCAAGACCACACCGCAGATGCGGAGCGACAGATCGCGCTCGCCCAAATGGAAGCCGCAGCAGGAGACACAGTGCCGCTGACCGGCGATCAATATATTCAGGCTGCGTCTATCTTTCAGCAGATGCACCAGTATCAGCTGTCAGAGACTTACCTTGAGCGCGCAAAGTCTGCGGGCGCACCGGATGCCGCTGTGCGCATCTCCTTGGCGAATAGCTATCTCGCACTAGGAGAGACGAGACGTGCCGCAGCGGAGCTAGCAGCGGTGAAGCAGACGGACGGCACCGAAGGGGAGTACCAATATCTGCTCGCCGAAGCGGCCGTGTATCAGCAGGAGCACCAAAGCACGCAGGCCCTCTCTTCTTTTGCCCAGGCGGCCAGCGACGCGGGCGAAGATCAGACCGCCGAGCAGGATCTTCTCCAGGCCGGAGCGAACGAAGGCCTCCGGGTTAATCCTAAGTTGAGTCTCCTCTTCGATCTCGTCGTTCAACCGATCTTTGAAGACAGTACGGTATACGTTCTGGACTCAAAGCTGAATAGTCCCAACGGCCCGGTGCCGCCCGCTGACATTGCGGAGCTTCCGCTACCGCGATCCTCTTTGGAAGTTGATTCGATCAATGCCTTCCATCTGCATCTGAACAACCTGCCTACAAACGGCGGCTACTTCCAGGTACGGAACGCCCGCGGTGTCATCTCCGTGCCTGCGACGTCTTCGATCGTGCACCGGGATACAACCGACTATGTGCTCAACTTCGGCCTGGATCCAACGGTCCATCTGGGCTCAAACGTAGTCACCTTCAACAGCGGCATCCAGGGCACGATTCGCCGGGACTCCCTTACTCCGGTGCAATTGAATCAGAACCTGTTTCGCGCCTTCACCTACGTAACCACAAGCTCTTTC
>Ga0302324_100005551_pt1 | contig 27490 bp, 23 predicted proteins | sample Palsa_T0_1_FD_201949 | JGI IMG/M metagenome (GOLD analysis project Ga0302324, IMG submission 201949) | Peat permafrost microbial communities from Stordalen Mire near Abisko, Sweden - Palsa_T0_1 | ecosystem: Environmental > Terrestrial > Soil > Palsa > Peat permafrost | place: Sweden: Abisko...
TAAGTTCAAACTTATCCTCCCCTTTCATCCCTCTATCTTCAGATCCAGCATATTTTTGCGTGGATTGCACTTACCAATCATTGGCGTCGGCGGCTCGACGAATATTTTTCACTTATTTTTCGCGCAGGCAACCCTGAGTTGAGTAGTGCCGTCCTATAGGGCACACGAGCAATATTGCTCTGTAAAACAAATCCTTGAATTTCCCCGGAAAGGTTGTGGTTATGGCGTTTACCAATGACGTATTCGATCCCCATGAGTTTCTGACTAAAGGAGGGTTTGGAAAGACCCTGCTGCAGGTTCGAAAAAACGAAGGGATATTCTCTCAAGGAGAACCGGGCGATACGGTCTTCTATCTTCAGAAGGGTAAGGTCAAATTAACCGTTGTTTCGCCCACGGGCAAGGAAGCTACGATCGCTATTCTCGGCGCTGGTCATTTTGTAGGTGAGGAGTGCGTTACCTCGGACCAGCCGACACGCACCTGCTCTTCAAAGGCGCTTACTCCTTGCCTGATGACACGCATACGCAGGCAGGAGATGGTGCGCACTCTTACTGAACAGGGCGCTATGTCGCGAATGTTCATCAAGTATTTGCTTTCACGCAATACCCGGATTCAGGCGGACCTTGTGGATCAGTTATTCAACTCCAGCGAGAAACGGCTGGCGCGCACGCTGCTGATGCTATCGCAGACGGGGCGTGACGATATGCCGTTGGCGCCGCTGCCGAAGATAAGCCAGGCTACGCTGGCGGATATGGTTGGGACGACCCGGTCGCGGGTTAGCTTTTTCATGAACCGGTTTCGCAAGCTGGGCTTTATTGAGTACAGCGGGCTGAATCGGATTCATGTGAATAGCTCACTGCTTTCGGTGGTTCCGCTGCAGTAAGTTCGAAGTTATTCGGAGCTTTCTCTTGTGGGCGCAATTCCTAGCTGGAAATTGCGCCCTATTTTTTGTTTATCGCTTGAGTAACTATCGCTTGAGTAAATCGATCGGCTGAGTGAAGTCTGTAACTCGAAGATACTTTGCCAGAGCAGGGTGCTGGCGCTCGAGGCCTAAGTACATTTCCCAAGCTACTTTTCTATAACTGAAGTGGCCTGCGGGTCCGCTGCGCAGTTCGGAGATGTATTGAGCTTCCGCGAAATCCATTTTGAATAGGCTGCGAATTCTTGTGGCTAAAGGAAGCAGATAGAGCGCCGATTGTGCGGCCTCTGGCGCGTTGCTTTCCGCAATCTGGCGGCTGGCCTGGAGAGCTGCTTCCATCTGCGCCTGGTATTGGGGCAGGATGCCTGCTTCTGCAAGCCCGGCGGCATCGCCGGAGTGAGGGGTGTCGTAGCCGTGGAGGTGCGTGAAGTCCTGGATGATCTGGGTGCAGCGGCGATGGCGGTGCATGTCGCGGAAGCCGCCAATATCCATCAAAATGTCGAAGCGCAGGGCTGCTCCGGCGTGGAACGCACGCAGGGCTTCGTCATGGCGGCCGCGGTGCTGGAGGCCAATCTCGATGATTTCGGTGATGTGGGCCTCAGAAGAAGAGGCGAGCAAGTCGCGAATCTGGCGGTAAGGGTGGTGGCTCGCGGAGTAGATCAGCGTGGCGGCCAGCTCCACTTCCAGAGATTCTGTACGTTCGACGAGATCGACTACCGGCGACGAGGAGATGGAATGACTGTTAAGGAGTTCTCGCGCGGCCTGGGTTAGCTCGCGATGGGTTTGGTGGGCGTAGAGACTGGGTTGGGCGTACTTAACCAAGGTGGGCGAGACGTGAACCTGGCGACTGAGCAGCGGATCGGATTCCTGAGCGAGGTCGGAACTGAGGGCGGCGATTTTGGCTTGCAGATCGGCGTTGGCTTCGGCCTGAAGGTTCCAGGCGGGGCCGGTGGCGGCTTGCTTGAGCTTTTCTCCGAGATCCCGGATTTCGGCTGAGGGGTGCGAGAGCAAACGCGAGATCTGCGTCTCCAGGGTACGTGCGTTGACGATCTGGCCAAGCGAGGTGTTTGTGGCCAGAGGCAGCAGGTAACGGGCTACGTCAAAGGCGCGGGCTTTGAGAGTGCGGGCATAGGATTCAGGCGTCATGCTTTCTGGGCATTGGACGCGGTCTTTCAGGGCCTCAAAGACTGCCGCGGAGGTGCTGGTGTAGGCCGTGAAGAGATCTTCCGCGGTCTTGGTGTAGAGTTCGCGAACTTCGGCGGCTTCGCCGAAGTCGGGCAGGTACCAACCGGATTTTTGGAAGTTCTGATAGCGGGTTGAGCGTTCCTGGCCGTCCCAGCGCTGTTCGTCGACGAGAACGATGGCGGCGAGGAGCGAAAGGCGTTCGATGGCGAAGGCTACATGAGCCAGGTCGGCGATCGAGCGGTGGCCATACTGGAAATAGAAGGTATTGAGGAACTGCTCCGCGCGCTGAGAGCTTATCTCCTGAAGGGATTGACGCATGGAGAGCGCTGAGCGGGAGTATTTGGCCATGGCGTAGGCCAGGACTTCGGGATCCGCGCCGTGGACAGCGAAAACATCTGTTTGATTTTGGGCGTGCGTAGGGGCTGAAACGGATTGGATAGAGGTATTGAGGGCGGGAGTTGGTGGGATGGTCGACATGGGTCTCTGGCGACCAGAATACGGCATCAGAGCGGCAGGCGACGAAGAGATCTATGCACGCTACTCGACAGCCGCGACTCCGATTTTACTCAGGCTGAGCGACTGTTTTCCCGCCGATTCGATTCTGGCTTTCGGATTGCTGCGAGGCCCAAAGTCTATTTTCGAGAGATAAGCCAATAGTTGGGCCGGCTGTAATGGCTTGGCTAGCAAGGGAAAGTCGTATCCCGAGTTGCGCGCCGATGTGATTATTTCATTGCTGCCAGCGTGACCTGAAAACAAGATTACTTTGCAGTCCGGCGCAGACATTTTGATGGCAATGGCCAGATCCACGCCATTCATTCCGGTCATTTGCACATCGGTGATGAGCAATTCGGGAGGAATGACCTCAGCGAACTGGAGTGCGCTTTCGGCGTCGTAGGCTGTCATCGTTGCGTAGCCCCATGCATTCAAGATAGCCGCTCGGGTGTCGGCAATGATCGGCTCATCATCGACGATTAGGACCACGGGACGATAGTCGCTGGTCTCGGCAACCAAGCCCTTTCGTCCCATTTCGGCAAGGGAGATGGTTTCAAATCTGAATTCGGTCTTCATAGCTTTTCCACCTGAAAAGGACCTTAACAGATTCCAGAAAATACGGGTTAACTCTTTACGCATGTTTTATTTACAGAATAATGCAAGTATTACACAAGTTCCTCTTGCGGTTTGCGCTGGCACTATGTTAGGTTAGCGTATCGTTAATGTACGTTAGTGATACGATTACTTCAGAGGAGAATCGTTATAGCTACAGACGGCGGGATCAAATCTTCATCCTCAAGATTTGAATCGGTGCTGCGGACTGATGTCCCTATGGGGCGAAATGGCAAGCACAAGGAAATTGTGTCCCAGTTGCTCAACGACATCGCGCTGCTGGAACCGGGAAATGCGCTGAAAGTACCTCTCTCCGAACTGCCGGATACGAAGGAAAACATCCGCTCAGCGCTCAATCGCGCGACGCGGGAACGAGGGCTGAATATCGCCACTTCCAGCGATAACGACTATCTGTATGTGTGGAAGGCGTAAAGTCTCACCTGAATACGTCTGCCCGATACGTCTGCTTGCGGGGCGCCATTTGCGTTGAGTTCCCTCCAGGTTGAGCTAGCATTGCAGGAACGGCACAACGCTACAACGCACCCTGCCGAAAACGGAGGCCTCTGGGCAATTGCGGGGCTGGGTGGGGGCAGGGTACGAGACGGCGAGTCGTAAAGCGAAGCGGACACATTGCACATGCGCGAAATTCTGGATAAAACGTCGCATCGCCCCTGGCCGTTGCCGACGGGGCACTGGGCGATGTCGCAGCGCTGGAATGACCTGCTATTTGCGCACTGGCCGATGAGAATCGCGGAAATTGAGCAACTTCTACCCGACGAACTGGAGGCGGATGTCTTTCAGGGTTCGGCGTGGCTGGGGGTCGTTCCGTTTTGGATGGACAAGATTCAGTTGCGAGGGCTACCGCCGATTCCAGGGGCGCGACAGTTTCCCGAACTGAATTTACGGACCTATGTGCGCGACCGCCGGACGGGAACGCCTGGGGTTTACTTTTTTTCTCTGGACGCGGGAAATCTGCTGGCGGTGATGGTGGCGCGGGGGTTCTTTCACCTGCCGTACTACTGGGCGCAGATGAGCATGAAGCCTCTGAAGTTTGGCTCCGGAGGAGAACGGGAGTTTGCTTTCTACAGCCGACGCCTCTTGAGCAGAAGGCCGGTACGATTCGCGGCACGGTATCGCGGGCTTGGGCCGACATTCAAACTGGCTCAGAGCAGGCCTGGCACGATTGAGTATTTTCTGACAGAGCGGTACTGCCTGTTTTCGGGTGACTCAATGGGTCGGCTGGTGCGGGCCAATATTCATCATGTTCCGTGGCCGCTGGAACAGGCAGAAGCGGAGATTCAGTACAACGATCTGCCTGAGCATGTGGGGCTGCGGCTGCCGGATACAAAGCCGTTGCTGCACTACTCGCGGCATCTGGCGGTGTATGTGTGGCCCGCAGAGTTGGTGCGGGAGGCGTTGCTGCGGGCCGGACCAGTTGTGGCCGCGGCGCAATAGGTCTTTACTATATGTGCCCGTAGGCGTTTGTAACGGCTATCGGAACATTTTTCTACAACTGCCGTACTTTCTGGTATGAGCACAAATAGCCAAGCATTCGTTGCCATAAATGAGCGCCGCAAGGCGTCTTCTTTCGCATCGATTCTTATGTCCGGAACAGCGATCATTTTGTATGTCGCGCTGGCGCGAATCGTTCTCTACTGCTTTGCCGGGCCGAACTATGGATACTTTCGAGATGAGCTGTACTACCTGGCGTGTGGGGAACATCCCGCGTGGGGATATGTGGACCAGCCGCCGTTGATTGGATGGGTCACGTGGCTTCTGGAGCATACGATCGGCACTTCGCTCTGGGCGTTGCGGCTGTTACCGGCTCTTGCAGGCGCTGCGACTGTCATTCTTGCGGGTTTACTGGCGCGCGAGCTGGGAGGCCGTCGATGGGCAATGTTTCTCGCCGCATTGGCGGCGTTGATGGCTCCTGTGACGCTGGCCATGTCGCATCTCTTCACCATGAACGCCTTCGACCCGCTGCTGTGGACGGCAATCGCCTTCCTCATCGTGCGCATCGCGAAGACGGGCCGCGAGCCTCTGTGGATTGGCGTGGGCGCGCTGGCCGGAGTCACGATTCTGAATAAATATGGAGTCGTCTTCTGGCTCTCGGGAGTGATCGTTGGCGTGTGTCTGACGCCGCTTCGCCAGAGCCTGCGTCACCGCTGGTTCTGGCTGGGTTGTGGAGTTGCTGCGGTGATCGCACTGCCGAATTTTGTGTGGCAATGGCAGCACCAGTTTCCTTTTCTGCAGCTGATGCACAACATCCGGCAGAGCGGCCGCGACATTGCGCTTGCTCCATTACCGTATCTCGAAGCGCAGGCCCAGATGCTTGGCTTTGTGGCGGCCCTCCTTGTTCCGCTAGCGCTGCTTTTCTTCTTTTCGAGGCAGGGCCGGCAATTTCGCGCTTTGGGTTGGGCCTATCTTGTTTTTCTCGCGGAGCTGATGCTGCTGCACGGCAAGATGTACTATGTGGCGCCGGTGTATCCGATGCTGTTTGCCGCGGGCGCGGTGTGGCTGGAAGGTGCGACGGCAGGCAGGATTTGGATCTGGGCCAAGCCGGCTCTTGCGCTTGGAATTCTGGCCGTCGGCGGCGCTTATGCTCCGACTATTTTGCCGATTCTGAGTGTTCCCCACTTTCTTGCCTATGAGCACACGATGGGCATTGAGCAGCAGAAGTTTGAGCATACCAAGCAGGGAGTGCTTCCACAGCTTTACGCCGATATGTTTGGCTGGGAAGGAATCGCGCAGCGCGTGGCTGCTTACTATCACACGCTTTCGCCGGAAGAGCAGCAGAAGACCGCTATCTTTGCGAACAACTATGGTGATGCTGGAGCGATTGACTTTTTTGGGCCCAAGTACGGTCTGCCCAAGTCCATTGGCAACCACCAGAACTATTGGATATGGGGGCCGCGCGACTACGCCGGCGAGAGCATGATTGTGCTCGGCGAAGGCAATGTGCGAAACATGCAGACGAAGTGCGCCAGCTACACGGTGATCGGCAATACGAATGATCCACTGTCGCGACCGGACGAATGGCTGCCCATTTATCACTGCCGGGGATTCAAGTCGGACCTACGCGAGATTTGGCCGCAGCTTAAGCACTGGGACTGAAGCATCGGGGCTGGGCAGCAAATCCGCCTTGACGCCTATAATCTGCAAGGGTGTACGTCTGGAATTGGCGATCACGCAGCAATTTTATTGGGGGAATATGGGCGGACCAGATGGGCGGACTGTGGCAGGGCGGATCGCCCTGGTGACCGGGGCTTCGCAGGGGATTGGCAGGGCTTGCGCCCTGGCGCTTGCCGCAGGTGGCGCGACTGTGGCGCTGGCGGCCCGAAACGAGGCCAAACTGGCCGAGGTGCAGGCGGAGATTGAGGCGGCTGGCGGCAAGGCTGCTGCTTTTGCGCTGGATGTGGCCAGCGAAGAGTCGATCAAGGCTGGCGCGAAGGCGGTGCTCGAGCGCTTTGGCAAGGTGGAAATCCTGGTGAACAACGCCGGGATCACGCGCGACGGATTGGTCTTGCGCATGAAGCGGGCGGATTGGGATGATGTGCTGGCGACAAATCTGACCGGGGCATTTCTGCTTACGCAGGCGCTCTTGAGCGCGATGCTCAGGAATCGCTGGGGACGGATCATCAACATCTCGAGCGTGGTAGGGCGGACAGGGCAAGCTGGTCAGGTCAACTATGCGGCTACCAAGGCGGGGCTGATCGGGTTGACGCGGTCGCTGGCGCGGGAGGTGGCTTCGCGCGGGGTTACAGTGAATGCGGTCGCTCCGGGTTATGTTGAGACGCCGATGACGGCAGTGCTGGATGAGAAACAGACGGCGGCGATGCTGGCCACGATTCCGCTGGGGCGTGCGGGAACGGATGCGGAGATTGCCCATGCGGTTGCGTATCTGGCGTCAGAGGGCGCGGGCTATGTTACCGGGCATGTGCTGGATGTGAACGGCGGGATGTTTATGGGTGGCTAGCGTTCCTGACCGTTTGTCCGAAGCGCAGTGGACTTAATTGGGCTGAGGACTGGACGGGGCAGTGTTGGGCGGTCCCGCTGCCGGCTCACGGGGCTGATTTCGATTTTGGTCTCGATTTTGGTCTCGCACCTGAGAAGTGACTGTGGTGGCCAGGAATGCGCCATCTTTCATCGCTCCTTCGGCTTGCAACTGCTGGCCGGGTTGAATATCGGCCAGGGTGATGGAGTCGCGGCGGCGGCGGAATGAGGTATTTTCGTCAACTGCAATTACGTGTGGAGTGTGATCGACCATGCCTTCGATGGTGATCCGAGTGCCGTCGATGGCGGTGATGCGGCCGGCCAGCCAGGTTTTGCCGTAATTGGCTTGCATTTCGCGCATCTGCCTGGCGCGCTCGGGGTCGACTTGCGCGATGAAGACAGCGCCGATGGTCTTCTTGGCGTCGTCGAGTTCTCCGCCAGCGGTGATTATGTCGCCTACCTTGATGTCAGTGGGTTTGAGGGTTTGCGGCTGGGGTCTGTTACCCCGCTCGACTTCGCTATCGCCTGAGCCGCTGGCCGCACCACTTCCAGCACCCGCGCCTCGGCGACCGCCTCCCTGCCCTGGGCCTTGCTTGAGAATACGGGTGTTGGCGCTATAGAAGACGGTATAGGTCTCGCCGGTGTCCGTCTTGATGATGTAGTGATCGGCGGCTGTCTGGGTGACTGTGCCCAGAATGCCGCGGCCGCCGCCGGGGAAGTTGCCGAAGCCGCGCGATCTTTGCCCTCCGCCTTGTCCGCCTTGTCCAGGCTGACCACTCTGGCCGGGCTGACTTTGGCTGCTTTGGGTGGGGGCCGATGCAGGCTGCTGAGCGTAGCTGGAGGTTCCGCTGAGAAGCACCAGGGATGCATTTGCGACGATGGCGCCAAAATAAATGAGTCTCATAGGCCTATCTGCAAACTCCTATGGCTGTAGACGATTGAACTGCCTTAAAAGCTACAGTGCCGATAGCGGAAGTCGATTAGACTTTCGCAAGACTGTGCCAAGAGGTAGATTTCTATCGGAGAGACTCCTAAATGGCTACTTCCGCAGTGATCTCAGATTCGTCGGCATTGCGCAATGGCTTGCGCGATCGGTATGTGCTGGTACGTAGCAGAAGCCTCAAGCTGTGCGAGCCGCTGACGCCGGAAGACATGATGGTGCAGTCATGCCCGGAGGCTTCGCCGGCCAAGTGGCATCTGGCGCACACGGCGTGGTTCTTCGAATCGTTTGTGCTGAGCGAGTTTTTGGCAGTGTATCGGGTGTTCAATCCCGATTTTGTGTGGCTCTTCAACAGCTATTACCAGAGCTTTGCCGAGTTTCCGGACAAACGGCTGCGGGCTTCTTTTTCGCGACCTGGTATCGATGAGATTCTGCGTTACCGGCAGCGTGTCGACGCTGGCGTGAACCAATTGCTGCAGAGCGACACCCCCAACCTTCCCGATGAAGCGCTGCGACGCATCGAGCTGGGCCTGAACCATGAGGAGCAGCATCAGGAACTGCTGCTTACGGATATGAAACATGCGCTTTATACCAATCCGCTACAGCCTGCATACCTGGCCTCGGATGGGAAAGCTTCAGGTGGGCGAGGTTGTCCATTGCGATGGATTGAATACGAGGGCGGTTTGGTAGAGATCGGACAGGGCGAGGCTGATGGATTTGGTTTTGACAACGAGCGGCCACGGCATCGGGTCTGGCTGGGGCCATTTCAATTCGCTTCGCGGCTGGTGACTTGTGGGGAGTTTGCCGAATTTATTTCCGACGGCGGATATCAGCGACCGGAGTTTTGGCTCTCCGCTGGCTGGCAAACGATGCGGGATCTGGGCTGGTCGGCACCGCTTTACTGGCGGAAGCAGGATGGTGACTGGGTGATCGGGTCGCTGCGCGGTAAGCGTGGGTTGGCTGAGGTCGAACATGCCCCGGTGGCTCATGTGAGCTATTTTGAAGCGGATGCGTTTGCTCGCTGGGCGGGAAAACGGCTTGCGACCGAGGCGGAGTGGGAGTCGGTGGCGGCGAGTGCCCCGATTAGGGGGAATCTGCTGGAGAGTGGCCGGCTGGAACCGGTTGGGCTCGATGCTGGGCTTGATTCAAGCGCGGATTTGGATCGCCCGGCACAATTATTTGGGGACTGCTGGGAATGGACAGGAAGCGCCTATCTGGGCTATCCGGGATTCAAGCCGCTGGACGGAGCTTTGGGTGAGTACAACGGCAAATTTATGAGCGGACAGATGGTGCTGCGAGGTGGGAGCTGCGTAACCCCTACGGCGCACATTCGCAGCAGCTACCGGAATTTCTTTGCGCCGGAGACGCGGTGGCAATTCTCTGGGATTCGTTTGGCTTCCAACTGACGTAAGAATCAATTTCTTGCCTCACAACCGCTTCTCCATCAGGAACATCCAAAGAACTCATATGGCTGCCGCGTACCCTTCAGTTGCAGAACCTACTCCGGAAGTGATGTTGGCAGCTCAGCTGGCGACAGAGACTTCTCAGACCTCAACGATCGCCAAAGCTGTAAGAGCAGGTCTGACTCGCACTCCCAAACAACTGCCGCCATGGCTGTTTTATGACGAGGCTGGGTCGCTCTTGTTTGAGCAGATCACCTGCTTGCCCGAATACTATCTGACGCGAATCGAGCGGGGAATATTTGATACCGATGCCGCGGAGATGATGACCCTGGCCTCTGCCGGCAGGCGGCTGCGGCTGGTGGAGCTGGGCGCTGGGTCCGCGGACAAGACACGGCTGCTGCTGTCGGCTGCCGCAGAATTGCAGGGTTCGGTTTGCTACCAGCCGGTGGATGTTTCAGCGACGGCGCTCGATGCGGCGCGGGAACGACTGGAGCGGGAACTGCCTGAAGTTACCGTGGAGCCGCAGGTTACGGACTACACGCATGGGCTTCGGCTGAATCCGTGTGCCGAAGGCGAGCGGCGGATGGTGCTGTTTATTGGTTCGAGTGTGGGGAATTTCGTGCCAGAAGATGCGCTGCAATTGCTCTCGGATCTGCGGGCTACGCTTGAGCCGGGAGATGGGCTTTTACTCGGAGTGGATATGGCTCCGCACTCTGGCGGGAAGAGTGAAGAGGATCTGATTGCCGCCTACGACGATGCACAGGGCGTTACAGCCAGCTTTAACAGCAATGTGCTGGTGCGGCTGAACCGGGAGCTGGGTGCGGATTTTGATCTGGAAGCTTTCCGGCACCGGATTAAGTGGAATCAGGATGAGTCGCGGATCGAGATGCATCTCGAGAGCCTGCGGGCGCAGGTCGTCCGGATTCCAGCGCTTGATCTTGAGGTTAAGTTCGCGAAGGGCGAGACCATCCATACAGAGAACAGTTACAAGTATCGGCTGGGCGAGGTGGAGAAACTGCTTTGCGCTGCGGGCTTTGAGGCTCCGCAGCGCTGGCGGGATGCTGATGGATGGTTTGCGGTGTATCTGGCTATGCGGGGATGAATTTCGGAATAAGAAAACTGAAGCTTACATTTGCGCGTGATCCAGCCGAACCAGCAAAATATTGTGGCTAGTCAGTTCGATCGGCTGCTTGTCTGTGAGGGTCACGGACTTGCCGGTCCAGAGATCTTTTCCGGACTGAGAGCCGTGCAGGCCTAGCCTGGTCAGATCCAGATGGAAGGGGTGAGAGGAATAGCGGTCGCTGCCAACGTTGATGACAGCGATAGCGAATGCTCCGCCTTGCAATGGCCGCGTCCAGACCTCAACTTCGCCGTCGCTGTAGGCATGCTTGGCTTGCTTGCCGAGCGGGTCCTGGTCGATGGCAATTACGTCTTTGTTGGTCAGGATGGCTTTGATTTCCGGCTTCATGTTGGGCAGGTCGTTGCCGGCGAGCAGGGGTGCGGCGAACATGGCCCACCATGAGAAATGGGTACGGTTTTCGGCGAGAGACAGCTTGCCGTTGCCTACTTCAAGCATGTCTGGATCGTTCCAATGGCCAGGGCCAGAATAGCTTTCCAAGCCTGACTGCTGGCTGGCGATGTCGTAGATGCTTTGCCACTTGGCCTCAACGTCTCCAGTGGTGCGCCAGAGATTGCCGCCGAGAGCTGGCGCCCACTCCCAGGGCGCATCCCAGCCGTACTGGCAGAGGGAGAAGACGATGGGACGACCGGTCTTTGCCGTGGCGGCCTTAAGAGCGTCGCTCATCTTTTGGTAGGCGGCAATCATCAGCCTCATCTGGGCCGCTTTGTCGTGTGGAGCCTGCTTCTGCAGGACGTCTGGGGTGAAGCTGCACAGGTCGTACTTGAGATAGTCAAAGCCCCAGGAGGCGTAGAGGTCCGCATCCTGCTGTTCGTGGCCGAGAGAGGCGGCGAATCCGCCGCAGGTCTTGGTGCCGGGGCCGGAATAGATGCCGATCTTCAGGCCCTTGGAGTGGACGTAATCGGCGAGCGCCTTCATGTCGGGGAACTTGCTGTTGGTGTGCAGGACGCCGCTCGCGTCGCGCTCCCCTTCCCACGTGTCATCAATGTTGACGTAGATGTAACCCGCGTCTTTCATGCCGGTGGCCACCATCTGATCGGCGGCGCCACGAATGTCTTTATCAGTGACTTTTTCGGCGAAGAAGTTCCAGCTATTCCAGCCCATGGGCGGGGTTTGCGCTACTGGGGATTGTGCGCGCGACATGGGAGCGAGAACTGCCAGGGAGGCAAGCAGCATCGATGAGCAGAGACAAGAGCTGAATTTCATGGACTGGGCCTTTGTTTTGAATTCGGTGAGAATGTTTACATTCGAGCTAACTTTTCGTACCTGGGCGCAAGACACACGCTTCATTCTGAGCGCTGTTTGTGTGCAAGTTACGGTGCATCTCTTTCTACACCCAAAGGGCCGCCGCTGACCAGAGGCTGACCCATGCCAGCGGCTGATTGGCGTGTACTTCCAGCTCTAAACTTGGTTGCGCTGGTAATCTCCGCTTTTGCCGCCCGATTTGGATTCCAATTGGATGGAGCGAATGGTGATGGATTTGTCCAGCGCTTTGGTCATGTCGTAGATGGTCAGGGCGGCGATTGAGGCTGCCGTGAGCGCTTCCATTTCAACGCCTGTGGGGCCGGTGGTGGCTACCGTGGCTCGGATCTCGACGCCGGTGGGCGTGGTTTCAGCCGTGACGTTTACGAAGCTGAGGGGGAGCGGGTGGCACATGGGGATGAGCGCGGAGGTCTGCTTGGCGGCCTGGATGCCGGCGAATCGGGCTACTTCAAGGGGATTTCCCTTGGGATTTGCGGGCAGTGCGGCAAGGACGACCGGAGAGAGTTCGACGAAGGCCGAGGCGGTAGCTTGGCGGCGGCTGGGGGACTTGGAGCTTACGTCGACCATGCGGGCGCTTCCGGTCGAATCGAAATGACTGAGGGATGGGTTAGCCGGTTCGGACACGTTGGCTCCTGCAAGGGACAGAAACAGCTTAGCGGAACTTGATGGAGCTTAGCGAACCCAAAGGAGACCAAGGCTGGCCGTGGACCGAAGGCGCTCGGATAGCTGGCCGGTGTGATGAGAGAGATGGCGGAGGTTATAGAACTGCAGTTCCAGCTTGTCGAACGGAAGCCAGTAGAAACCGGAAGGCGCGGTAGGATCGAGAACTCCAGTCTGCTTATCGACTTCCTGATGACAAAAATCCAGATACTCTCGCAACTCGGCCTGCGTGTAAGGGAGGTCGACGATGCGGGTTTCGTTAGGACGCGAGGGGACTGCTCCAAGGAAGTTGTATTCCGGCCGATGATGCTGCCACGGGACGAAGTCAGACTCCGCAGGGGCGAGATAGAAATGGGTGTAGAAGAGGGCGTGGTATGCGATATGCCAGTAGCGATTAGGTGACGCGCCCGATGTGGAAAGCCAGAGTTGTTCGGGACATAGCTCGATCGCTGTTCCCAGCATCTTCAACGCCGAGTGGTATTGGTGGGCAACCGCCTCTGCGATCTTCATAAGGATGCACGCTTCATGCGGATATCGGTCTGGACGGAACCAGTTGCAACGACGAAGCGGATCGGCGCGTCTGGGACCTGTAGCTGGGGGTGCGATGAGCGATCGTGAGCTTTTCGCGACTTAGAAGCTTGCGAATCTGGCCGCGGGCGTGGTCGGCCCAGGGACCGCTTTTATCCAGGCGCACATAAATCTGCCAGTGAGTCAGCGCGCGACGGCGCTCGCTCTTTCGCTCGTAAGCCAGCGCCAGATTGTAGTGCGCGTCCCCATAGCCGGGAGCGAGAGCGATAGCCCGGGTGTAGGCGGCGATCGATTCGTCAGGGCGCTGAAGCTCATCGAGAACGTTACCGAGATCGAAGAAGGCAAGCACATAGCTCGGATCGGCCAGGGTTGCGCGGCGGTAGAGCTCCTCGGCGCGAGCATACTGCTTTTGGTGGTAGAAGAGGGTGCCCAGGTTGATGAGCGCCGCTGTGTAGGAGGGATCGACAGCGAGGATGCTTCGGTAGAACTCCATGGCGGCGGTCTTGCGGCCCTGCTCCTCGGCCTGTACAGCCTGCAGGAAGAGCATTTGCAGCTCCCGGTCACGCGTGCCAGCGCTACGGGCGGGCCGCAACATGGAGACTGTGACCGTCTGAGGTCCGCCGGCTGATTCGAAGTCGAAAAGAAGCTGGCGGCGGATGGGGTCGACCATGATGCCGGAGTGGCGAAACGCCAGCCGCGTGCCGGTGCGCACCACTGCCGACTCCAGCAGCGGATTGCTCATGCCGGAAACAGCCTGCATTGCCTGGACAGAGTTGCGGATGGATCGGGGCTTCATGCGCAGGTGCTGCAACTCGCGGAGGGTGCGCAGCTGGGCAAGTTCGGGAAAGCCGTACTCCTCCAGGGCGGGAATCAGACCCGCTCGCTCCCAGCCAAGCAATTGGCGGGGGCAAATCTGGAGAATTCTCAATACATCCTGGCGGCTATAGCGGTTCAAATCTTGGGTCAGGTCTCGAGTCACAAATCGGGTCACGATGTTGTCCACCCTCTGGCCAGGATTGAATCGGCCCCAATGGACTGAGGCGATTATGCCGCGATTATCCGTGGATATCGGCGCAGTAACAACCAGCATTCAAAGAAAATCGTGGATAACTGGTACCTAATCTGGTTCGGAGTGGGGAAATTCGAGCGAATTGCCGGGATTTGGGCGCGTTGTTGCACGATGCGGGCATGCTTCGCAGGCCGGGCTTGGCGAATCCCTCATAATTCTGTTATGAAGATGTACGCCTATTGAATTACGGGCTCCTGGAAGCAGACTTCTGTTCGACCAGGCTCTGGAGGTAAACTTTTGTGACTCTGCGCGCGTTTATTGCTCATCGGCCCCATGCTCCCTTCACGCTCAAATTCCTGGCTGGGCTTGCTTTGCTGGGGATGGGAATGACGGCTGACAAGCTGACATTGGCCCAGACAGCTCAACCTGGCGCAGACATCGCAGAGTTGCACAGCCGCTTTTTGACGCCTCCGGATGACAGCCGGATCATGATGCGGTGGTGGTGGTTTGGGCCTGCCGCGACCAAACCTGAAATCACGCGAGAGCTGGAAGAGATGAAAGCTGCCGGGATTGGTGGCGTTGAGATCGCCAATCTCTATCCGCTCGCGCTGGATGATCCATCGACCGGTTTTCACAATACGCCTTTCCTTTCGCCGGAGCATTTGGCTGCTCTGAGTTTCGCTGCTCAGGAGGCTAGACGTCTTGGCCTGCGCGTCGATGTGACCCTGGGAAGCGGTTGGCCGTTTGGAGGTCCGGAGATTCCGGTGACCGAGGCGGCTGGCAAGCTGCGGATAGAGGCTCTGGCGATCGCTCCGGGCGCGACTTCTGTCCTGGCTCCGCATGTGGATACTGGCGAAGAGATGCTGGCGGCATTTCTGGTTACGGGCTCGGGTTCCGCTCTGGGCCTGACTGGCGCGGAGAAGCTTGAGTTGCCGGCTTCAGGCTTGTTCAAAATTGCTGCCGCTTCAGAGGCTCGGACGATCGTCTGTTTTCTATCAAGCCGCAGCGGAATGATGGTGAAGCGGCCGTCGGTTGGGGCTAACGGATTTGTGCTGGACCATTATGACCCCGCCTCAACGGAAGCACATCTGCGCGCCGTGGGCGATCAGTTGCTATCTGCCTTTGGCGATACGCCGCCCTATGCCGTTTTCAGCGACAGCCTGGAAGATTATGGGTCCGACTGGAGCCCGGCGCTGCTCAAGGAATTTGAGCGCAGGCGGGGGTATGATCTTCGCCCGCATCTGCTGGCGCTGGTCAAAGATGCTGGGGATGCTGGTCCTGACACTGCGGCGATTCGGCATGATTGGGGCAGGACGCTGACGGAGATGGCAAATGATGGCTTCCTCAAGCCGATGCACGCCTGGGCGGAGGAACATCACAAGCTGCTGCGCTCGCAGACCTACGGTTATCCTCCGGTGACCTTGTCGAGCAACCAGTTGGCCGATTTGCCCGAAGGCGAAGGCAAAGCGACGTTTGAGATGTGGCGGGAGTTTTCCGATACGCGCTGGGCGGCGTCTGCAGGGCATCTCTTTCACAGGCCCGTGATTTCATCGGAGACATGGACGTGGCTCCACTCGCCTGCATTCCGAGCTACGCCGCTGGATATGAAGGCCGAGGCCGATCTGCATTTCCTTCAGGGGATCAACCAGCTGGTGGGGCATGGCTGGCCGTATTCGCCCGCAAGCGCCGGCGAGCCAGGATGGCGGATGTACGCCGCTGCAGCATTCAACGCGCATAACCCATGGTTCCCAGTGATGCCGGATCTGACGCACTACCTTCAGCGCGTGAGCTATGCTCTGCGGCAGGGGCAACCCGCGAACGATGTGGCGCTGTTGCTGCCAAACGACGATGTCTGGGCATCGTTTACCGCAGGATTCCACAAGAAGGCTTCGCCGACTTCGCCGGCCGGTTTTGATGAATCGGGCTCGAACGTGAGTATCGATGAGTCGATGGACAAGTTTCTCGGCAAGAAGGTGATTGCGCAGGTTCTGGACGCGGGGTTCAATCTCGACTTTGTGGATGCAGACACAATCGACAGCGTTGGGCTGCCTTACAAAGTTCTGATCCTGCCCGGAGTGGACAGGCTGCCTGTTGCGACTTACGAGAAAATCCTTGAATTTGCACGCCGCGGCGGGATCGTGATAGCCACACGGCGGCTGCCGGCTACCGCTCCCGGCTTGCTGCACGCGCAGGAAGAATCGGCGCGGCTCAAGGAGCTATCGCAGACGCTGTTCCACGGACAAATTGCCTCAGCGCATTTTGTTGAAGATGAGAGCTCGCTAGGAACGGAGCTGGCCAGGGATGCGACTCCGGATATGGTGCTCTCACCGCGCACGACGGAGATTGGATTTATCCATCGCAAGCTGGCTGAGGGCAACTTATATTTTGTGGCCAACACATCAAACGAGACGAAGCATGTGCGGGCACATTTCCGCGACGTCGCGCATCACGCGGAGCTTTGGGATGCATTTACAGGAGAAGCTTCAGGGCTTGCTGACCCCGCCGACGTAGAACTCGATCTTGCACCGTACGAGTCGAGACTGATCTTCTTTTCAGACGCCGCAAAGACTCCCTCACCGGAGACAAAGCAGCGCGAAAGCGTGGTCGCGGATCTATCTCGACAGTGGAGCGTTACGTTTGGAGAGACCGGCCTGTCTGCTGAAATGGATCGGCTGTCCTCATGGACCGGAGACGTCAAGACGCAGTTTTATTCTGGACGGGCGGCCTATCAGAAAAGCTTCGATCTGTCGCAGAAAGACATTGCACCCGGAGCGAAGCTCTGGCTCGACTTTGGACCAGGAAAACCGGAGGCGCTGCCCTCTCCACCAGGCATCCACAATATGAAGGCTTACATCGAGTCGCCCATCCGCGAAGTGGCGCAGGTGTATGTGAACGGCAAGCTGGCTGGCGCGGTATGGCATCCTCCTTACCGGCTTGAGATAACGGGGTTTGTTCAGGCAGGCGCAAACCAACTGCGCATCGTGGTAGCCAACACCGCGATCAACGAGCTCGCCGGGCAGCCGCTCCCCGATTATCGCCTGCTATGGGACAGGTACGGGATGCTGTTTGTTCCGCAGGATATGCAGAATCTACATCCGTTGCCATCGGGAATATTGGGACCAGTAACTCTGGTGGAATCGAGTCCCTCCCACTAGCGAACTTGCGGTTTTGGGAGAGTTCCAAAGTGTTCGGAATTCGCCACATCATGTGTTGATTTGCACGCAGTGACATCGCGGAAATAACAGCGCGGGTACGCCATGGTGCATGTTATCGGGCATCGGGCAGTAGTCCGCTCTCGACCAGGACGGGTGGATGGCGATGATGCGTGGCCTGCTCGTAAGCGTAGGCCCAGCCGAGCAGATCGCCATCTTTCCATCGACGCGTCGATATTTCGAGGCCGAAGGGCAGACCGCTGGGATAGAATCCGCCGGGAACTACGATAGCTGGAACGCCGAGAATATTGACCCAGCTGGTTTCGCTATGCGGGCCGCCGCTGATCTCTCCGTTCTGAGGCATGGTTTCGTCGGGCGGGGGCATTTGCGCGGCAGGGTAGACGTAGCCATCCAGATGCATGCGGTCGAGGGTTTCATTGAAAACGGCAAGGGCCTTGTCGCGCGGGGTGAAATAGTTGGCGCTGGCGTGCGGGTCGGTTTCTATGTGGGACTGGGGCTGGTCGAGCAGACCGCGGCGGTCGGTATAGATGGAACTGCCCATGATGGTAGCCGGCAGCGGCTTGCCTACAGCTTTTTCGTATTCTTCCGGCGAATGATACTGCGCGGGGCCAAATTCCTTGAGGTAATTTTCCGTCCCTTCGCGCACATAGGGCAGGGTGCCGGCGCGGCTGGTGAGTTTAGCGAAAGAATCGGGCATGATCGAGTCGTCGAAGACGATTTCAGCACCGGCTGCGCGCAGGCCGTCGAGTGATTTGAGAAAAGCGGCGCGGGTTTCCGGACGCAAGAGCGTGGCAGTGCGAAGCTCTTCTGCTTCGGCGGCGGCATCGGGCACGACGGCGGCGATGCCCTGGAAGGGAATGTCGGTTCCCTTGAGGATGAAGGCAGGGACGCCGAAGCGCTTGCCCTTGAGAGAGTCAGCCTTGAGGTATTGGGTGTAGGGGCCGGGCTGGGCTTTGGCGGCGGACTCGGCAGTTCGCGGATCGAGCTGGTCTGGAGTTGGCTTGCCGTTGAGTTGGATTCCAGCCATGACGTCGAGTGCGATGGCCGCGTCGGTGACATCGCGGGCGATGGGGCCGGTGTTATCGAGGAGCCAGTCGAGCGGGGGCGATGCCGGCGATGCTCACCAGGCCGCGGGTGGGAAAGACTCCAACTACGGAGCTGGTGGATGAGGGCATGCGGATGGAGTTGCCTGTGTCCGTCCCGTTGCCGAGGACGGCATAGTTGGAGGTGACAGCGGTGACGGTGCCCCCTGAGGATCCTCCGGGCGAAAAGCGAACGTCGTAGGCATTGCCGGTGCGGCCGAAGGACGAGCTGCGGTTCGTGTCACTGGCCGCAAAGTCGGGCATGTTGGTATGGCCGACGATGATTGCGCCAGCGGCGCGCAGGCGGGTGATGATGGTCGCGTCTTTCGGCGCGATGAACTCATGGCCGGGAATGGTGTAGCCGGCCCATCCGTCGGTAGTGACTTCGCCTGCGATGCTGGTGTTGGCCTTGATGACGATGGGAATGCCCCAGAGCGGGCCTTGTACAGCGTTGTTCTGAAAGCCGGCTGCCGCCTCACGGTCTTCTTGCTCAGCAGTGGCCAGGGCCTGCTTTTCCAGGATTGTCTCGACGGCGCGGTAGATGCCGTTGTACCTGTGGATGCGCGCCAGGTGCCACTGGACGACCTGGGTGACGGTATATTTGTGGTCGCGGTAGAACTGCTCGAGTTGAGGGATGGTGGCTTCGAGCAGGTCGCGATTCATTGCGGCGTTGTCCGGCGCAGGTTCAGATATCTGTTGCGCGGGCGAAAGGCAGGCTGCGAACGTAGCCACGGCGATGAGGACAGGAATGCTGTAGAGTTTGATGCGAATCTTCACAGGAACTCCGCGAGTGTTATTGAAGGGATTATAGGGCCAGCGATCGGGTTTCTCGCTGAAGTTGCTCCCTCGACTTACACTTAGACGAAGATGGCAGCCGCGATTGAGCTTCGGAGCGTTTCCCTTGCCACGGCGCAGGGCCGGCTGCTGCTGGATAAGATTTCGCTCAGCCTTGAGGAAGGCACTACTACGGCTATCCTGGGCCGGAGCGGCTCTGGCAAGACGACATTGCTGCGCACGGTCAATCGCATGATTGAGCCGAGTGGCGGCGAGGTTTGGGTGCATGGGGAAAATGTGCGCGCTGCCGGGCTGATTGAGCTGCGCCGGGGTATGGGTTACGTGATTCAGGAGACTGGGCTGTTTCCTCACTTCAATGTGGAGCGCAATGTGGGCTTGGTGCTGGAGGCTCAAGGCTGCGGGCGAGCAGAGCGTGTGCGGCGAAGCAACGAACTGCTGGCGACGGTGGGGCTCGGGTCTGAGCTCGGGTCTGGTCTCGGATCTGGTTTGGGACCGGAGGGATTTGCTCAGCGCTTTCCGCACCAGCTCTCTGGAGGACAGAGGCAGCGAGTGGGCCTGGCGCGCGCTCTGGCCGCCGAGCCGCGCATACTGCTGATGGACGAGCCGTTTGGGGCCCTCGATCCGCTAACTCGCGCGGAGATGCAGGACATGTTGCGCGAGCTTCTGGGGCGGCTGAAGAAGACGGTGCTGTTGGTGACGCACGATCTGGATGAGGCTTTGTACCTGGCGCATCGCATCGTGCTGCTAGAGGGAGGAAAGCTCATCGCCAACCTTGAGCCGGCGGAGTTTCTGCGTTCGCGGCAGCCGGAGATTGTGGCCTATGTGAGCGCGTTTCATCGCGGAGAACGCAACGCCGCACAGGCAGGACAGACATGAGCGCGATCATTGGCAGCGGGTTCTTTTCGCAATATGGCAGCGAGATCGCCACGCTTACTATGGAGCATCTGTGGCTCACCGGCGCGGCCATGCTGCTGGCGGCTGCGATCGCTGTGCCTGCGGGCATCTGGCTGACTCGCGCGCCGCGCTGGGCTCAGCCGGTGATTACTGTGGCCAACATTCTGCAGACGATTCCGTCGCTGGCCATGTTTGGCTTTTTGCTGCCGCTGCCATGGCTGGGCGACCGCGCCGCGCGCATCGCCATTGTTGCGCTCACCGCGTATGCGCTGCTGCCGATTCTACGCAATACTTACGCGGGAATTCGCGGCATCGATCCGGCGGTGATCGAGGTGGCGCGGGCGCTTGGCCTGACTGATTTGCAATTGCTGACCAAGGTGCAACTGCCGCTGGCTGCGTCTTTTATCCTGGCGGGTTTGAGGACTGCGACCGTAACCTGCGTAGGCATTGCGACCATTGCAGCGGCAGTGGGCGCGGGCGGGCTGGGTGAGCTGATCTTTCGCGGCGTAGCCTCGGTGGATAATCGTCTGGTACTGGCTGGGGCCGTGCCAGCGGCGCTGCTGGCACTGGCAGCAGATGCGGCGCTGGGGCTGTTGGAGCGCTGGTTTCGGGCTGGACCCGCAAGGACCGGATCGGAATGAGAAATCTGCGATTGCAACTTCGATTGCTCATTTTTCTCTCGGTTTCTGCGTTGCTGTTGGGCTGCTCTCCGCCACGCCCGGATCATCCCGTGATTGGAGCGAAGAACTTCACTGAGCAGGTGGTTCTGGGTGAGTTGCTGGCACAGGAGATTGAAGCCAAATCTGGCCTCAAAGTCGAACGCCGCTTCTATCTGGCCGGCAGCTACATCTGCCAGCAGGCATTGGTCTCAGGACGCATCGACAGCTATGTTGAGTACACCGGTACGGCGCTCACGGCGGTGCTCAAGCAACCGTTGCAGCGCGATCCGCAAACGGTGCTCGATACTGTGCGCCGCCTCTACGCCTCGCGCTACAACATCGTGGTAAGCGCGCCGCTGGGCTTTGAGAACACTTTCGCCATGGTGATTCGCGGAGATGATGCGCGCAGGCTGCATCTTGCGACGCTGAGCGAGGCTGCACACTACACGCCGCAGTGGCGTCTGGGTGTGGGCTACGAGTTTGAACAGCGCCCGGATGGCTTGGCGGGACTTAGCAGTGCGTACGGGCTGCGTTTTCTAGGAGCGCCGCGCACCATGGACCTGGGCTTGCTCTACCGGGCACTCAATGCGCATCAGGTGGACATGATCGCCGCTAACTCCACCGACGGGCCGATTCAAGCGCTGGGCCTAACGGCGCTTGAAGACGACAAGCATTACTTCCCTCCCTATCAGGCCGTGCCGCTGGTGCGAGCCGAGGCGCTGAAACGCTGGCCGCAGATACAGACCGCTCTCGACGCGCTGGCGGGACGGATTACAGCAGACGATATGCGCGGCATGAACGAGGCGATAGACGGGCAGCATCGTGATCCTGCGGATGTCGTGCGGGAGTTTCGCGGCCGTAATGGGCTGTGATGCGCTTCGTCTGTCGATAGCGTGGCTTATGGGAAGTCGGAAACCTTGGGGGTGGTTCGGGGCTTCGTAGACGTGGGGCCTCCTGCATCGTTAATCACATTGCTGATTTCGCCCAGGTTATCGAGGGCAACGGTGATCATGTGATGGAATCGAACGCCCGGTGTTTTTGGCACTTCAATTGCGCGGGTGAGCGTGACGTTGGGATGCCGGAAGACCGAGTAGATGCCGAGGCCCCAGGCTTCGTGAGTGGATACCTGATCGGACACTTTGTAGGAGGCCCAGCCGTTTGTGCCGGAAGCGCTGGAGTAACTTGACTGGTCTGGTGGATCATAGGGGATTTCGGATTGATAGAAGTAGGTGCGGCCGCCGTTGCCGTTCCAAAGCACTTGGAATTTTTGGTGATGCTCGACGAAGAGTCCGTAAATCGTGACATTGTTGCCATTGACGACGAGGCCGTTATCGCTGATGTTGGCGTTCCATCCGACGCCAGAGCCGTGATCGGCACGCCATATCCAGGTGTGATCGACAATGGTGTCGTTACTGTTGATCTGCAGGTTGGCGACTGCGCGGCCCACGCCAGCGCCTCCGACCCGAAAGAAGACGTCGTGCAGTGAGATGGGGTCTTTGACGTGGCTGGCTTTGCTGCCTTGCGGGCCCACTTCCAGCAAGACAGGCGAGCTGACCGGACCGGCGTCGAAGAGCAGACCGGCGATGATCACGCCGTCTGCGTCGGCAGTTGTCATGGCCGCCGCGCCACTCATTGGACGCAGTGTGGCGAACCCGAGGCCCATGACCACAGTGTCGGGGCGGGTGACGCGGATGGGCTCGTTCAGTTCATAGATACCGGGCGTGAAGAGCAGACTCTTGCCCTGGGCTAACTGGGCATTGATTGTGGCTGCAGTGTCTCTGCCAGGTTGAGCTATGTAGAAACGGTCAATCGGGATGGACTTTCCTGGCGTGGAGCCGCCATGCCATGTGACACCCGCTGTGTTGGCGACGAGCGAGGGAACGCGGACGCTGAAGTTGCCGCGTGTATCGACCTCAAGAAAAGGCTTTTCTCGGACGACAGGGGTGAGGGCAATTTTGGTGTACGGCGGCGTGGGCCATTCGCCAGCCGGCGGCCTTGGGATGCCCACGAAGACCATGTTCCAGTTGGCGCCGGTCCAACTGCCCCACTCGCTGTTGCGCGAGATCCATTGCTGCTGTGGGCCTGCGCCGACATTGCCGTCAATCAGCGAGTCAGACATCCAACCGCCGCTTGCCCATCCGCCATTCTGATGGAGCACGATATTACCCAGGACATGCATCCGGCGAAAAGGAACAGCCTGCGAGACGGCCCACTGCATTGTGCCATTTATTCCATTTGTCCCACTTGTTCCATTTGCCATGCCGGTAGGTGTGACCGAGAAGCCCTCTGCTGCGCGCCAGAACGTGCATGTGGCGTTGTTGTGAGGCAGGCTTGCATCGGAGTGAACGTTCCCGGTAATGTGGACCGCGTCAGGCGTTACGCCCAGGCCGATTACCTCGGAGTAGAAGCCTACCGGAACATCGACCTGGTAGTTGCCGGGCGTAAACAGCAAGGCATTTCGCGCGGGGCCAAATTCATTGTGCTGCTGAACTGCGTAGACCTTGTCGATTTGCTCCTGGATGGCTGCTGACGACATGGATGGAGTGAAGATAAGTACGTTCGGACCGAAGTCGAGTTTGGCGCCTGTGGCCGCTTGACACACGTAGCTGGCGGAGCACGTGAGTAGACCGAAGATCAACTGGAGGCCAATGACTAATTCCGAAACCCTGACGCCGCGCTGACGGCTTCGCATGGACATTCTCCCTTGCTCGCGTTTACCACACATAGGTTCCCACCGATTCTGGAGGCAGTGTCGTGGTCAGGCTGCTGCCGTGGTATTGAATCGAAAAGGCCTTTGCAAAATTGCTTGTATTGGCTACCACCAGGACGACCTTTCTGTCAGGAGTAAGAAAAGCTACATTGGCCAACTGTTCCAGCTCGGTCGAGCCAACGCGAATTGAGCCAGGCGGCACAAATTTTGCGAAATGCGCGACAGTGTAATAGGCCGGGTTAAAGCTTGCATTGTCGCCGTCGAGAGTGATCGCGCCGACGCACATTGAGCATCCACCGTTACTTGTATGCGGCCCGAACTTCGGGTCGGCAGCAAGATTCCACAGAAGTACGTTGCGGCTCCAATTGCGGGCGGCGCCGATCATTACGCGGCTTACCGGCTCAGCGATACTGAGCGTTGCCGCGCCAGGGCGTCCGCCGACCGATTGCTCAGTCAGATACAGATTTTTGTTTGGATAGGCATTATGCACATCCGTCAAAGTACTGCTTTCGCCGCCGTATAAATGAAAGGCCGTTCCAGCAACGTACTTGTTCTCATTCGGATCTTTGAGTATCGACAGCGGGTACGAGGGCGCGTCAGGATTGTGATCGTATAACTGGATTTCGGCCTTGATTCCAGCCTTCTCAAAGGCGGGTCCAAGATACTTCGCAATGAATGTATCTTCCTCTTGCGCGAACACTACCATGCTCGGCGTGTTCTTGGGATTCAATGGCTCGTTCTCCACTGTTATGGCATGGATGGGGATGCCCTCGGCTTTCATACCTTCGATATATTTCACAAAATATGCGGCAAATGCACCGTAATACTCGGCCTTTAGATTGCCTCCTTTTGAGTTATCGTTGCTCTTCATCCACGCTGGAGCAGACCACGGCGAGCCCAATATCGGGATGTGTGGATTGATCGCCAATATTTCCTTCAGAACCGGAATCACATCGGCGCGATCAGGTTCCAGGCTGAACTTCTCCAGATTCGGGTCTGTCTGTCCTTCCGGCATGTCATCGTAGGAAAACACGTGGTCATTCATATCGGATGCGCCGATACTGACCCTGAGATAACTTACGCCGATTCCATTCCCGTCGGTCGTGAACAGTTCCTTCAACAGAGCAGCTCTGCGGCTCGGCGTCATGCGCATGAGCAACTGCGCACTGCCGCCGGTGAGCGCGAAACCGAATCCGTCAATGGGCTGGAACTGCTGCATATCGTTCACTTCGATGCTAGGCAGTCGACTCTCTGTCTCGGAGAAATGCAAGGGGGCTGTTTGCAGGGCAAGCAATGCGGATCGATCTGGGGTCGTTAGCCACAGTTGTGCGTCCGAAGCGTTCTGCGCTCTGGACGCGAGTGATACAACCGCAAGGACTCCGAAGATCAATGCGGCGGTGCGTTTCGAATTCATACCTCTCCTTAGGCAGCCGATCGGAGCTTTTTTGAATCAGGCTCTTTGACAATCTTATAAACAATCGGAGATTGGCGAGACCCGCACACTCTGTGACATGAACAGTTAACGAGAAAAGCAGGAGACGGCTGTAGCTGTCAAGTCTACGGTGCGGCTTGCAGCATTCGTGTATGACCGGCGAGCGCTTTGCGAGAGAAGAACTTATTTATTACAAAAGTATGGCTTGATTATGAGAGCGGACTTGGAATACTTTCAGGCGAGCGGGAGTTCAAACCCGTTCTGAATGATCCCGATTCGATCTTTTGGAGCACCGGGCGGGAATTGAACCCGCGAATACTGATTTTGCAGACCAGCGCGTTAGCCACTTCGCCACCGGTGCTCATCCTGCGGCCGACAGCGAGTGGGCAAGTCTGCCTTTGCTCTCCGTTGGCATGCGAAACTGAAATCCTCATGCAATAAAAATCCCACCGCGCTGAGTGAAGCGGGTGGGTCACTTGAGTTTCGATTCGAATGCTTTGAATCTATCTCAGGTTACGCCCGCGCACAGCTGCAACGACAGCAGGTGTGACAGGAGCAAGCCGGGATGAGTAGAGAAATCCGCATTCGTGTAACTCAATTTCTGCTCGCTGAAGCAAAGGTGCGTTCTGCGATATTCGTAGACTAGAGAGATTCACAGGAGGTGTCAAGTGGGGCCAGACAGAATCGAAGTGGAGAACGAGGGGCTTGCATACTATGTGCTCGATGTGTTCACCGAGAGGCAACTTGAGGGTAATCCTCTGGCCGTGGTGCTGAATCCCGGAACGCTGACTACCGAAACCATGCAGGACATCGCGCGAGAGACCAACCTCTCAGAGACCACTTTCATCGAGCGCCGCGAGCCGGAGTTGGAGCGCAGTGAAGGCGTGCGTGTGCGCATCTTCACTACTCAGGAGGAGCTGCCCTTTGCGGGCCATCCGACGCTGGGCACGGCTAGTCTGCTGCACCAGATTGCTCCGGAGATCGTGGTCGATGACGTGATCAAGCTGGCGCTCAATGTGGGTCAGGTACCAGTCGTGTTTGAGCCACGCATTGAGGGCGCGCCGCAATGGCCGGTGGGTGGCCGGATGACGCAGCGCGATCCGGAGTTTGGAGAGACTCTGCCGCGAGACGAAGTTGCAGCGCTGACCGGGCTTAGCGTCGACGATTTCGATCCGGCGCTGTCGATCCAGATCGTTTCTACCGGAACGGCCTTTGCCATCGTGCCGTTGCGCTCGGCTGAGGCGCTCGAGCGCCTGCGGGTGCGCCAGGATGAAGCCAGCGCGTTCCTGAGAGCCCGTGGAGCGCGTTGGTTCTATGTGCTGGGCCCTGATGGGTCCAACGACTCGCCGCGCTCTACAAGCTCCGCTCCGAGACGCGCTCAGGAAGGCGCTGCGGTGTATCCGGCCTGGCGTGCGCGGATGCAGTTCAATGGTGGCGAAGACCCGGCAACCGGCTCAGCCGCAGGGTGCGCCATCAGTCATCTGGTCCGGCATGGTGCAGTAGCGCCGGACCAAACGATACATCTGCGGCAGGGCGTGGAGATGAAGCGGCCGAGCGACCTGTTTTTGAGTGCGGGCCTGCGTCAAATTTCTGAGCATGGGGGAGCCAGCGAGGGCAGTGTCAGCGATGTGCGTGTTGGGGGTAGCACTGTTCTCGTTGCAAAAGGAAGGCTTTTCCTGCCGTGATGCACATGCTTTCAACAGGCGTTCACATGGGCAACGCATTGCCAATACGGCACGTAACGCCTCAGGTAAGAAAATTCAAAATATTTTCGCACAGCTATTCGCTTTTTCTTCCCCGTTGCGCGCATGGGCGGATGCCCTTAGTCTCGGAAAGCGTTGCAGGAATCGAGCGAGTTACGCATGCTGATCCTGCCTTTCAAGTTTCATCACAGATAGAAGCCGAGCAGAGAAACGCAGTCCACTCACTAAGAGTTATCGGGAGTTAGAACAGAAGCGGTAGAAACAAGATGTTGCTCCCCGCGCGGAGAGCATCGAGCCGCAGCCTATCCGAATCTCGATCCTCTACGGGACTCGCGGGATGTCCTGTTTTTCTCTGTTCACCGCAGCTCTAGCCGATGTTCACTCCGGCTCAGGCACGGCGGTACTGCGTCTTTGGCGTAGACAGGAAAGCGTTGTCTACAAATGGCCCAGTAATCCGTCCGTTTCCTGAACTAGAAAAGGCAGCTATTCCGTGCCTGGCGACCGTGTTTGAGCTGCGGAGACTGATTTACCGATGCTTTTGCCAAGCAGGGCCGTGAAATTTCATGGCGCACTGCGATACGAAATAGCAAGGCACGCAACCGGATTTTCCGTTTCCCAAAGGAGTCTTCCCTTAGCCCATGCGACCCAAGAAAACCATCCTCTGCGTTGACGACAATGAACAAACCCTTTCCGTACGCAAGTTTCTGCTGGAGACACGCGGCTATCGCGTGTATACGGCAGTCAACGGACAAGACGCCATCACCCTCTTCTCTTCTACGCAGATCGATCTGGTTTTGACCGACCTGGGACTTCCGCAGATGGACGGCAATGCGCTGATTGGCCATCTCAAGGAGATCTCCTCCGAGGTGCCAATGATCCTGACCAGCGATACGGTTCGGGCT
>Ga0302324_100005553_pt1 | contig 27487 bp, 27 predicted proteins | sample Palsa_T0_1_FD_201949 | JGI IMG/M metagenome (GOLD analysis project Ga0302324, IMG submission 201949) | Peat permafrost microbial communities from Stordalen Mire near Abisko, Sweden - Palsa_T0_1 | ecosystem: Environmental > Terrestrial > Soil > Palsa > Peat permafrost | place: Sweden: Abisko...
GACCTCATCTACTCGCGCTTCAATCATCCCAACGCGCAAATTCTCCAGGACCAGATCGTGAATCTCGAGGCGGACGCCACCGCCGCGCTCGCGTTCAATTCCGGCACGGCCGCGATCATGACGTCGCTGCTCACTTTCCTGCGTCCCGGACAATCCGTCGTTTATACGATTCCGATCTATGGCGGCACGCAGCATTTCATTCAGGATCATCTTGAAAAGTGGGGCATCACCGGCATTCCCGTCTTCGGCTGGCGCGGCGATTTGATCGCCAGCGCGATTGCGTCCGCGCCAAACCTCGGGGCGGTGCTGCTCGAAACGCCCGCGAACCCCACGCTGATCATGACGGACATTCGCGAAGTCTGCGCCAATGTCGGTGCCCTGAAAATCGCAAAGGGTGAGACGCGCCCGCTGGTGATGGTGGACAACACCATGCTCGGCCCTGCCTTCCAGCACCCACTCTCGCTTGGCGCCGATCTGGTGATGTATTCAGGGACGAAATATCTTTCCGGGTTGAGCGATATGCTCGCGGGAGTCGTGCTGGCGAAAGACGCGAGTCTGATCAAGAAAATCGCTCCGAAGCGCAGCCTGTTCGGCACCATCCTTCAGCCGGATGAATGCTGGATGCTGACGGGGCGCTTGCCCACGGTCGAGCTGCGCATGAACCGCCAGAGCAAGAACGCGCAGCGGATCGCGGAGGAACTCGCCGAACATCCAAAAGCTGAGCGCGTGTACTACCCCACTCTGTTCTCCGACCCCGACCAGAAGCGAATTTATCGCGCGCAGTGCGACCATCCCGGCGCGATGTTTTCTCTGGAACTGAAGGGCGGCAAGGCCGCCGCGTTTGATTTCCTGCGGCACCTGCAGATCGCCATGAACGCCGTCTCGCTTGGCGGCGTGGAAACGCTTGCGTGCCATCCGAAAACCACCACCCATTCCGGCTTCACGGAGGAGGAATTTGCGCAGGCGGGAGTCACCGACGGCCTGGTGCGCGTGTCCGTCGGCATCGAACACTGGCGCGATTTGTTGAGCGATTTCGAGCAGGCCCTGGACGCGATCTGACGACCCCATGAAATACAATGTGGCTTGCGCGTGGAGTGAAACTTGGCTGCGAAAATTGAAGTCGAACAGCGAGTGCCGGGCGAGTTTCACGTTCGCGTGATCGAAGGCAAGAGCGAGACCTCGCACACCGTCACGCTGAAGACGGTAGATTACGATCGCATCGCCGCCGGCAAGATCGAGCCGGCGGAACTCGTCAGACTTTCGTTCGAGTATCTGCTCGAAAACGAGCCGAAGGAATCGATCCTCACGCGATTCGATCTCAGCATCATCAGCCGCTACTTCCCGAATTTCGAGTCCGAGATGAAGCAGACGCTAGCGTCTCTCTAGCCGGCTCCCGCGTTTTTGGCGCCATCCGCCAAAAGACCTGGAACTTTTACATGAGCTGGCGGGAATCCTAAGTGCAAGCAAGAACGAACATGACAGGCAGGAGGCCCCACACATGCTAGCTCACTCGAAAGCTGCGCTGATTGCTCTGGCTCTGGTGTTAAGTTGTTCCCCGGTTTTCGCTCAAGGCGACCCGCCGGGTCCGCCGTCCGACAACTCCGGCTCGCCGGGCGGAATGGGTCCCGGCGGTGACATGCGCCGGGGTGGTCCCGGGCATGACGGAGGCGATTGGGGACGAGGCAATGGCGGCGGAGGCTGGGGCCGTGATGGACACGACGGCTTTGGCGGCGGTGGCCACCGGATGGGAATGCGCGGCAGAGGAATGGGCGGGCGGGAATTCGGTCTCGGGCGGCTCTTGAACGACCCGGCCATCCGCGAGCAACTCGGCGTGAGCGCCGATCAGGCCGCAAAGATTCGCCAACAGGAATCGGACTTTCGCAAGATGGAGATTCGCGGCAGGGCCGATCTCGAAGTGAAGCAGATCGACTTGCGGGACCTCCTCTCGGGCGACAAGCCGGACCGTGCGGCGATCGAAGCGAAGCTGCAAGAGATTAGCACCGCGCGATTGGCGCTCGAGAAATCCGCGATCGACTTCCGGCTGAATTCGCGCGATGCGTTAACGCCCGCGCAGCGCGATAAGCTCCACCAAATTATGCATGATCGCCGTCGGCCCGGCGGCGGTCCGGGACCTCACGGTCCTAACGGCGCAGGGCGCGGCGGTCAGCGCGGGTCTGGTCCTCCGGCGAAGCCGCAAGGTCAGACTCCGCCGAGCCAGTAACCAAGAATTTCCGGCCGGCTGCGACAACCAGGCATAATCGCAGCCGGCCTTCGCTTGCATCAAATGCAAGCTTTGTCCTCAGTCGTCCAGGTCGAATGAAATCATCGCAAGCTGCGAGTCGCCGCGTCAAAATTCCCGGAGGCGGGAGTGCGCAAAGACAAGCCCGCGGAAAATGGCTCGCGCTCTTCCTTCCGCTGGCTCTGATTCCCTTCCTCGCGGCGGGCAAGCCGCTCCAGAACCAAACCAAGCCGGATATCACAAGCGTGGTCAAGGTGGTGAACGTGCTCGCCACCGTGCGAAACAAGAAGGGCGAAATCGTTCGCAACTTAACAAAAGATGATTTTGTTCTCGACGAAGACGACCATCCGCAGACGATCAAGTATTTCATCAATGAAAACGATCTGCCTCTGACGCTGGGCCTACTGGTGGACACGAGCATGAGCCAGCGGCGGGTTCTGAGCGCGGAGCGCACCGCGAGCTACAGTTTTCTCGACCACATGTTGCGCGAGGACAAGGACAGAGCGTTTGTAATTCACTTCGACCACGAGGTGGAGATGCTGCAGGACCTTACGACTTCCCACAAAAAACTCGAGGCGTCACTCGAGTTGCTCGACACGCCGGACGATGACGCGAATAATTCGGGAGGTTACGGGCACGGATCCCACGGGCGTGGCGGCGCAGGAACTTTGCTCTACGACGCGGTTTACTTGGCGTCAAACGAGGTTATGAAAAAGGAGCAGGGCCATAAAGCCCTCATCATCCTTTCGGACGGCGTAGATCGCGGCAGCAAGGAATCGCTGGAAAGCGCGATTGAGGCCGCCCAGCGCAGCGACACGCTCGTGTACTCGATTCTGTTTTCTGGCGACGAGGGACATGGAGGTGGAGGCGGTTTCGGCGGCCCGCACGGCGGCATGGGCGGCGGCCCGATGGGCGGAGGGGGACCAATGGGCGGCGGAGGTGGCCCGATGGGTGGCGGGGGTGGCGGCCATAGAAGAAACCCGGACGAGGATCGCCCGGACGGCAAGAAAGTTCTGACGCAGATCTCCAAGGAAACGGGCGCGCGAATGTTTGAAGTATCGAAAAAGCTGCCGATCGATCAGGTGTACGCGCAAATTCAAGAGGAGCTGCGGAATCAGTACAGCATCGGCTACACGCCTGAGGGATTAGATGCTGGTCTCGGGTATCACAAACTCCACCTCACGGCTAAACAGAAAGACCTGCTCGTGCAGGCAAGAGACGGCTTCTACGCGGATCGGTAAAGAGTCCCACGCAATGCAGCCGCGCTCTCGCTGTGCCTAAGCGGCGCAGTACCGCCTAGGGTTCCGTCACGGCGCCCGTAGCCCCCTCCCGCGAGGCCTCTCGCTGTCCCGATAAACCCCATTGTTACAATGACATCCGGGGAGGGCGCGCCAGCCGAACAAACCCCGATAGATCGAAAGTACCGCCCCAAAAGTACGCGTAGGCCATTTGCGAAGGTGATGCCAGAAGTTACTTTGTCTGTGGGGAATCCAGCGCCAAAAGGGGCAGGCGAGGCAGGCCCGGCGCTCTCTCACACGATGACGCTGACACCAGGCAGCACTTCCAATCTCCGGCTGCGAACGAAGCTCGTTCTTTCGTTCGGTCTCATTATTGCGGCGCTCAGCTGCGCCACGCTGCTTGCCGTGCGCCACGTCGCCAAGAAGCACCTGCAGCAGGAAATTGTGGCCGAGACACAGACCTCGACTCTGACGTTCCTGGCCATGATTCACGAGCATCAAATCGCATTGGGCCGCAAGGCCGATCTGCTGGCAACCCTGGCGGACTTGAGCGGCTGGGATGAGACCTCGTTTCAGAAATCAACCGACGACCCATTCGAGACGGACGGGAGCGACCTGGTGGTTCTGGCGGACGGCAACCACCAGATCACGACGCTGCACACAACAAATCCACGATTCACGGTTGTGATGGCGCAGGAACTCCTGCTGGGCTCCCTGGCCAAGAAAAGCACATCCGATTGGTGGTACGCCGGCGGCGCTCTGTATCAGGTTGCGGTGCAGCCCGTTCACCGCCGCGAGTCCGCGGACAACTCGCAGTTGGACACCGTAGTGGTGGGCCGCGAAATTGACTACTCCGCTGTTCACAATCTCGACCGCACTCATTCCGCCGATCTTGCGTTCACCTACGACGGGGACGTTGTGACCAGCACGATGGGTCCGCTCGACGAGCGTGACCTGAGCCAACAAGCCCACGACCTGCAGTCATCCGGGCAAGTGCGTATCGCAAACAAGCAATTTTATGCCATCGCCGTGGGACTCACGGAGGGGCAGGGTCCGGCCGCGAGATTGATCGCGTTGAAATCCTATGCTCGAGCAGAAGAATTCCTGAGCGAGCTCAACCATCTGCTGGTTGGATTGGGCGTGTTGGCGCTGGTAATCGGGACGTACCTTGCGCTGTTTATTTCCGATGCGTTTACGCGCCCTCTTGCCAACCTGGACAAGGGCGTTCAGGCGCTGGGGCGCGGCGATTTTGCGTTCCCGCTCGAAGCCCGCGGCGGAGACGAGGTGGCGAACGTCACGCGCGCATTCGATCAGATGCGCGGCACGCTCCAGAAAAACGAGGCGCAGAAGCGCCAGCTCGAAGAAGAGCTTCGGCAGTCCCAGAAAATGGAAGCCCTCGGACGGCTGGCCGGCGGCGTGGCCCATGATTTCAACAATTTGCTCACGGTCATCAAGGGCCACTCGGAACTCATCATCGAGCGGCTTCCAACGAAAGATCCCCTGCTCGGCAGCGGCCAACAGATTTGCAAGGCCGCGGACCGCGCCGCTTCGCTCACGCGTCAGATGCTGGCGTTCAGCCGGCGGCAAGCGCTGGAACCGACTGTGTTCGACATGAACTCCTTGGTCGCGGACATGTACAAGTTGCTGAAGCGGCTGATCCACGAGGATATTGAATTCACGTTCCGCGCAGGGGAGTCGCTGGGCCGGATAAAAGCGGACACCGGCCAGATCGAGCAGGTACTTTTGAATTTGTCCGTGAATGCTTCCGACGCCATGCCGCGAGGCGGCAAGCTCGTGATTGAAACGAAAAACGTGCAAGTATATCCGGAAATGGCAAAGTCCCTCCCGAACGTGGAGCCCGGCTCCTACGTGATGCTCGCGGTAACCGATACGGGTTCTGGCATGGACGCGGAGACGAAAGCGCGTATTTTCGAGCCGTTCTTCACTACCAAGGAGCAGGGAAAAGGAACGGGGCTTGGTTTGGCGACCGTTTACGGCGTAGTCAAACAGAGCGGCGGTTTCATCTGGGTGGATACGACGATCGGCAAAGGAAGCCGTTTCGAAGTGTATCTGCCGCGCGTGGAGCAGAACATTACGTTGTCCCCGACCGAAGAACTGGCGCCGGTGCGCGCTCGCGCGGCGGGAACAGTCCTTCTCGCGGAAGACGAAGAGGCAGTGCGCACGCTGGCCTTCGAATTTCTGACGGCTGCCGGGTATCGCGTGTTTGTGGCGAGCGACGGCCAAAAAGCGTTGGAAATTGCTGAATCGCTCTCCGAGCCGATTCATGTGTTGGTCACCGACGTCGTCATGCCGCAGATGCGCGGGCCGGAACTGGCGAAGCGGCTCAAGAACGCTCACCCCGATCTAAAGGTGGTGTTCATGTCCGGCTACCTGGAGCAAAACGAGGGCGGCGAGGATTTTACGGGAAGCGCCGCGTTTCTACAGAAGCCGTTCTCGAAGGACATCCTGGTGCGCCAGGTCGGCGCGGCTCTGGACGGCGAAGCATCCACGGTTTCCGCACTGCACATCGCGTAAGACTCGAATTCCCTGCCGAAAAAGCCATCCCACGACGACAGGCAGGTGAGAACTGCAAACTCGGAACTGTGGTTGGCGGTTTCTGATGCGCCACCGGGCGTAGCAGTGCTACGCCCCTACGAAGAAAGAACAGAGATGGATGGGCAGCACCGAGCTTTTGCGAATGCAGCTGTTATTGGACGGTGATGTTGACGGTCGCAGTTGTCCGCCCGAAGGCGTTGGTGGCGTAAATGGTGTAGGTGGTGGACTGCGATGGCGTGACAACTACGCTGGTTCCGCGAGTCGCGCCGATATCGGGCGAGACGATCAGATATGACGCGCCCGTGACGGTCCAACTCAGCGTGACGGCGGCGCCCGCCGAAACGGATTGCGAACTGGCCGTGAAACTGGAAATGACCGGCGGGGCGCCAGATGGAATGTTCGCGGCGGTATAGATCGGGTTCATCTCCACGACATCGAAATCCTGGTTGGTGACGCCGTCGAGATTGTGCAGGTCGTCGTTGTCCCAGCGAGCGTCCGGCGCGCCGCTGATGTACATGTTCGAGCCGTTGTCGGCCATGATCATGCCGTATTTCTTCAGCGCTGCGAGAATCACCTGATTCGTCGCGGAATACCCCGAAATATCGAAATTTGCCTTGAGGCGCAGGCGCATGCCCATCGGCGCGGCGTTCGGATTCGTTGAGTTTGCCGCCCAGTGCGAGGCTGGGGGAGTGAATGCAGCGATGCTGGAATTCAGCGTGAATCGGAGCGCGTGGTTGATCGCGCCGGCGGCGACTTCGTCATATCGGGCCAAGCCCGGAAAGATGGGCAGGCCGGCCGCGTCGGCGGAAGTCCACGTGTAGGGACGCTGCTCGTCGGCGGTCAAGTCCCAGACCGCGGCGGAGCCGGCGTTCCACGCCGAGCCGCTCGGAGACGCGTTGTAGAGCTCGTAGAGCCAGCAATTGGAGTTGTCGAGAACGAGCACGTGTTGATCGCCGCTCGGGTTCGGATCGCCTTCGATCGGGGCGTTAAGCGGAATGGGCATGGGGCCAGGATCGCTCTCGTCGCCGTACTCGGTGAAATTGATCGTGACGGGACCTTGCGTTGCGTCAACAACCTCGTACGGAATGCCGATGATCGAGCCGGCATACTCGCCGGAGCCGAAATCGGGATGCAAGCCGATGCCGGCGCCGATGAATGCGATCAGCGCGGCAGAGTTCGGATCAACGGGCGCGCTTGAAATGTCCTGGTTCCACAGATTGTCCGCGGGAAACGGCACGAAGCCGCCGAGGCTGCCTCCCTGGCCTGGCTGCATCACGCTGCACGCAAGCGGCGGAGGAGGCGGTGGCGGAGGCGGTGGATTGCCGCCGCCTGACGAGGTCACTTGCAAGTTCACGGCGCTTGAGACGCTGCTGCCGGGATTGGGATTCATCACGGTGACCGCAATCGTGCCAACCGTGGAGGCGGTGCCGGTCGCCTGAAGCTGCGTCGAAGATGAGAACGTTGTCGTCAGCGCTGAGCCCCCCAGCATCACCTGCGCGCCGCTCACGAAGTTGCTGCCAGTGACCGTAATCGAGATGGCACCCTCGGTGACAGATGTCGGCGAGATCGCGGCGAGCACGGGAACGGGATCCCACAGCGTGACTGCGCTTTGGCCGGATGCGCTCGAACTGGCCATGCTCACAGCCTGAACCGTAACGGTGTTCGGGCTCGGCAAAGTGGCCGGCGCGGTATACACGCCCGTCGAGCTGATCGTGCCTGTAGAAGCTGCGCCGCCCGTGACGCTGTTGACTTGCCAGGTGACGGAGGTATTGGCCGAACCTGTGACCGTCGCGGTGAATGGCTGGGTCAGGCCCGCGCGGACCGTGACTGGATTCGGCGCAACCGTGACCGTGATGCTCGCAGGCGGAGGGGTTGGGGGAGGCGTGCCAGGACTGCCATGATTGCCGGAGGATCCACTGGTCGTACCCGCGCAATCGGCCTGGAATAGCGCGGCGCCAAGCACCAGAAATAGAAGGATTCGTCGCATGATGGGCACGCTCGTGTTGCAGAGAACTATCGCGCAGCGCACCGCAGAGAACTACTGTACGGAAGTACAGAATCGGGCCGGGGTCGCGGGCTCTATTGATTGAGCAGTGGGATGCTCGATGCAGGGGGAGGCGGCGGCAGCGATTTGAGATAGGTGTAGATATCGGCGAGATCCTGATCGGAGACGACTTTCGTGGTGTAGGGCGGCATCTGGCCGGTAGGCGCGCGGACGTAACGGAGAACCGCCGCGAGCGTAATCGCCGGAGGACCTATGCGCGGGCCGGTGCTGGCGCCCGCACCCTGGCGGCCGTGACATTCGTAGCAGCCATAAGCCGCGAAAAGTTTCTTGCCGTTGTCGGCGTTGCCGGTCAGGGTTTCGCTAGCCGAAGGCGGCGGGGCAACGGATTTCAGGAAAGCGTAGATATCCGCGAGCTGCTGGTCGGAGACGGCTCCGGGCGCGAACGGCGGCATCTTCCCCGTGGGCTGGCGAACGTAGGTGATCAGCGCCGGAAGCTCAAACGGCGGCGGAGCGATCTGAATTCCCATGGCTGTGCCCTGTCCCTGCGCGCCGTGGCATGCCACGCAGCCGACGCTGGTGAAGGCGCGCTTGCCATTTGCAGCACTCGCCGCCGCGGTATCAGCCGATTTTGCCGCGGGCGTTTGCGCGTTGACGAGCGGACAAGCGAGCACCAGCGCGAAGGCGCTTGCAAGCACAGTCAGATTGCGCACGGTCCTCTCCTTAGCGCGGCTGCGTCAGCACGTCAATGAGCGCCGGGTCGCCACCCTTGACGATTGCGATCGCGCGGCGAATCGCCGGCGCAAGATCATCCGGATCGCTAATCGGGCCTTCGGCATGCACGCCCATGCCCTGCGCTAACTTTGAATAGTCAATCGGAGGATCGACCAGCACGCTGCCGATGCTGGCGTTGGTGATGCCGCGATTGTGGCGGTCCGCCATCATTTGCACCTGCATCAGCTCTTGATGGTACGCGCGGTTATTGTGCATGACGATCAACAGCGGAATGCGATGGTGCGCCGCGGTCCAAAGTACACCCGGCGCGAACATCAGATCGCCGTCGTTCTGGATGTTGACCGTGAGGCGGCCATGCTTGCGGTTGGCGAGCGCGGCGCCGACGGCGGCAGGCAAGCCGTAGCCGACGCCGTAGCCGCCCTCGCCGCCAATATAGTGGTAGTGCTTGTTGAAATCCCACAAGCGCAGCGGCCAGCGGCTGACGAACTGGCAATTCGACACAAGCGACCAGTCCTCGTCCTTGATCTGCGCCCAAATTTCGGAGGACATGCGCGCGGTGCTGATCGGGGTGGCGTCCCATCCGGAAGCGGCCGTTTCGCGCTGCGCCTGCATCGCCTGCTGATGTGCGGTAGCCAATTTCGCGCCGCGATCCTGGAACGTGCGCTTGCGGTCATCCGTAATCTGGCGCTTCACTGCTTCGATGAGCGACGGCAGCGTGGCTTCGGCGTCCGCGGCGATCGCGATATCAACCGCCGCGTATCGCTGGAAATCCTGATAATTGCTCTTCATGTACAGCTCGTTGGCGGTGATGCTGACGAGCTTCGTGCCGGGCTTCGTGGATGGCCGCACAACCGGATTAAGCTGCCCCCCGACAGAGTTCACGGTGCTCCAGAAATCGGTGAGCTCGAGTCCGGCGATCACGTCGGCATTCGCGATGGCCGCGCCGCCGCGCTCCGTGTGATTCAGCGGATGGCGCGTCGGGAAATTCATGCGGCCGTTGCGGTCAACGACCGGCGCCTGAAGCGTTTCGGCCAGTTCGATCAAGCCCGCGAGTCCCGCGGGTGTCCGTGCGACGCGATCGGTAACCAGCACGGGATTCTCGGCGGCGACCAACAGCCGCGCGATTTCCGCGACTGCTCCGGAATCTCCGACCGGCGGCGACGTCATCGTGAGCTTCGGCACGCTCAAATTCGCGCCGTCGGAAATCGCATACTCTTGCAGCTCATGATCCGCCACGAGGGCGACCGGCATCATCGGCGGCGTGGTGGCAATCTTGTACGCGCGGACTGCCGACTCCGAAAAACCCTGGAGCGAAACTGGTCGGTCGTCCCATTTCACATAATCGCGGATCATCGCCGCGGGATCCTGCGCGCTGTGGGTCCAGTCCACTTGCCCGAAGCGCTCGGCGGCATCGCCAAAGTTTCCGAGGACGATGTATACGGGCACGCGGTCGCAAAAAGCGTCGTAAATCGCCATCGAGGCGTGCTGCAATCCAACCGTGCCGTGAACGCACACGAGCAGTGGCTTGCCTTCGATTTTTGCGTAGCCGTGGCCCATGGCGACCGAGGACTCTTCGTGGCAGCAGGTGATGAATTCCGGCGTGCGATTGCCGCCATAGTTGATGAGCGATTCGTGGAGGCTGCGAAAACTATTGCCGGGATTCGCGCAGAGATATTCGAAATTCAAAGTCTTGAGGACGTCCACCATGAAATCGGAGCCGGGGCGATCCACCGTGACCACTTCGGCTCCCGCGGGCGCATCGGGCTGGGCTTTCAAAAGCGGCGGAGCGCCGGTGGCGCGTGGCTGCTCGGGCGACGCGGCTTTCGCGACGGCGGGATGGACCACCAGCGCAGCCGTGCCCGCGGCTGCGGCTCGCAGAAAATCGCGGCGATTTACGGAATCCTTTTTCGACTTTCGCACGGCGGCACCCCCTGCCTTACGCCGGAGAGATTACTCCGATATGGGATTTTGCGCACCAGTCACTTCGAGGATCGCAGCCCCGTGCGTTGGTCGGCAACCCAGGCGAGAAAACGCTCCATCCGGGCGCGCTCGCGCCACATGAGGGCGAAGAATTGGCCGGCGCTGAGATTGGCAGCCTCGTGCCCGAAGAATGTTTCCATGCGCCACTGGATATAGGGCGATTTCCACGGAGTCAGGCGATGGCCTTTCGAGATAATCCAGTAGTAGCGCAAAGCGTTCAGCATTTGGGCTTTGTCAACCGAGAGCTTACCTGACGAAAAAACGTTGTCGCGAAAGCGTATCATACGCGGTACGGGCTGAATCGTCAGTTTCGCCCCGGGGAGAGGCAAGTGCGTCGCTGGTTGATTGTCATAGCGGTCTTGCTGTCAATCTCAATCGTTGTACTCTGGCAAACTTCCAAAGGGAAAGAGAATCAAACGCTTCAAGGCATTTATCTGATGGCGTTCGAACGATCGGATTTCTACCCAAACGTTGAAGTTTGCCCACCTTCAGGAACGCGCTACTGGCTTGATCCTGCTTCGATTCCCAACCTCCGCGCGCAGTTGGCGACTTTAACTGTGGACCAAGCCCACGCCCTTGCCTATCAGGCCGTTTACCTCAGATTCGTAGGAGATATCTCCAATAGGGGCCAATACGGCCACCTGGGACAGTATTGGCGGGAGGTCCAAGTAAAAAGAATTCTCGAAATCAAGAAAATAGACAGCTGCCAGTAGAGGGCATATCACACGAGTCACGAATCACGAGTCACTAGTCACTGCAGCCGTCGTACCCAGAGGCGCTCGGTGGCAGGCTTACCGAGATGGATGCGCCCGGAGCCGTGGCCCGCGACCGTGAGCGACATCGTCTCGTCGTATTCGCGGTCAAGCACGCGGACGCGTGCCGTCGGACGCAAGTGGCGCTGCTCGAGGAATTCGAGGAACGCGGGATCCTTCTCGTAAACGCGCAAGATTTCGTACGTGTGGCCAACTTCTGTCTCGGAAAGTTTTACAGCGCCATGTTTGCGGCGGAGACGGGACATCCCGCCGAAAAGCGGCACGCCGTGCGGGCAGCGGCTGTCGCGTCCGAACCGCGCGAGGAGAAGACGCGATACTTCGGGAGAGATACCGTGCTCGAGACGTTCCGCCTCTTCGTGCGCGCGCGACCATTCCAGGCCGATAATTTCCGTGAGCAGCTTTTCGGCGAGACGGTGACGCAGGACCAGATGCTGGGCCGCTCCCTTACCCTTTTCGGAAAGTTCGATGCGGCCGCCGCGCCGCACGCGAAGATAGCCGGCCCGGGTCATCCGTTTTAGCGCTGCCGTAACCGCAGGAGGAGTGACGCTGAGATCTTCCGCCAGCCGCGCGCTGATCGGGACTTGCTCTTCCTGGACGATCTCCCAGATCGCTTTGAGGTAGTCTTCCTGCGAAACGCTGGTTTGTTCGCGGCGCATGGCGTTGTGGGAAGTAAGTCTACCTCAACCAGACGCGATTGCTGAATGGGCGGCTGTGGGATGCCAAGCATGAGCGCCGGGCATCCGCCAAGGCGGACTGTGCCCCCGCAACGGCAACTTGCGCTCATTCGCCCGCGCGCGGAGGCCGCGAGGATCGTTACGCGACACTCTCACGCAATTCGCAAAACGACTTTGCCGAATTGCTCGCGGTTTTCGAGGCGTTTGTGGGCATCGGCGGCGCGCTCGAGCGGCATCACGCAGTCAATCACCGGCTTCAGCAATCCGCGCTTGAAAAGCTCGAGCACGGAATAAAGCTCCGACTTGCTCCCCATGAACGAACCCAGAATCGAGAGCTGCCGCGCGAAGAGATAGCCGATATTGATTTTTCCCTCGAAGCCGGTCGTCGCGCCGCAGGTGACCAGCCGCCCCCCGGGCTTGAGGCTGAACACGCTCTGCTCCCACGTAGCCTGCCCGACGTGCTCGAAGACGACATCCACGCCGCGGCCACCGGTGAGTCGTTTCACCTCGCGCGCGAACTCTCCTCCATGCAGCAGAACTTCGTCGGCGCCAAGCTCCTTCGCTCTCGCGAGCTTCGACTCCGACCCGGCCGTGGCGATCACGCGCGCGCCGGTGGCCTTCGCGATCTGAATCGCGGCGCTGCCTACGCCGCTGCCCGCGGCGATCACCAGCACTTCTTCGGACGGGCGAAGCTGCGCGCGCGTAAACAGCATGTGCCACGCCGTGAGGAAAACCAGCGGAATCGCGGCAGCTTCCTCAAACGTGAGGTTGCCGGGAATCGGGATGACGTTGACCGAGGGCGATCGCACAAATTCCGCGTAGCCGCCCGGAACAGTCGAACCGAACAGCGTGTATTCCTTGCAGAAGCTGTCGCGGCCGGCGATGCACTGCTCGCATTGGCCGCAGGAAAGCCCCGGCGCGAGCAAGACCCGGTCGCCCACCTTGACGTTCGACACGCCTTCGCCGATTTTCGCGACTTCACCGGAGATGTCGCTGCCCGGAATATGCGGAAGCGGGACCTTCCTGCCGGGAAGTCCCTTGCGAATCCACAGATCGAGGTGATTCAGCGCACATGCGCGAACACGAATCAGAACGTCTCGCGCGCCGATCGCCGGTTCCGGTACGTCGGTATAGCGCAGAACTTCCGGACCGCCGTGCTCGGAGAGAATGACTGCCTTCATGAGAAGTCCTCGCTCGATTGAAACGCGGGCTAAATTAGCACCGCGCCCGGGCGGTGTCCAGCCGACAAGCGGCGAAAATCTGAAGCGCTTACTTCAAGCTCTCGACGAATTCGAGGCGGTTGCCCCAGGGATCTTCGGCGTAGAAACGGCGGGTGTCCGGCAACGCATCATCGTTGACGGTTCTAATGCCGCGAGCGTTCAATGCCTGGCGCAGCTCGTCGAGGTCGACGACGGCGAACGCGGGATGCGCTTTCTTGGCCGGGCGAAATTCGCGTTCAACGCCGATATGAAGCTGCTCGCGTCCGCACCGGAACCAACAGCCGCCCCTCGCGCGCAATACGGGCGGCTTTTCGATTTCCTCCATGCCCAGAATCGAGCCGTAGAATTCCCGCGCGGCGGCCTCGCACCCCACGGGCGCGGCGATCTGGAAATGATCCATCCCGGCGACTAGTGGCTTCACGCCAGCCAGAATATCACAGGGGCAGATCCGCCAAAATCAAGCGCAAAGCGGAGGGAAAACACCAAAGCCGCCGAAGATTGACATGCCGGGCGGGGCAACGTACGCTCAAGAAAACAGCATGGACCTATTCGAAGAGATCGTGCGGATGCGGCGGGCGGGCCAGCGGGGCGCGCTCGCGACGATCGTCCACACCAACGGCTCGATTCCGAGCTACGAAAGCTCGCGAATGCTGGTTCGCGAAGACGGCTCTATTGCCGGAACGATCGGCGGCGGCTGCGTGGAAGCGGACGTGTGGGCGGCGGCGAAAGAAGTGATGCAGATCGAGCAGCCGCGGAAGATGACGTTCAACCTGAATCACGAAGCCGAATATGACGCCGGCCTGATCTGCGGCGGCACGCTCGAGATTTTCGTCGAGCCGATCCTGCCGCAGCCGGTGCTTTATATCTTCGGCGGCGGGCACGTTTCGTCGGCGGTCGCGCGAGCCGCAGGCGCCGTGGGCTTCGGCATTGCCATTGCCGACGACCGCGAGGCGTTTGCCAACGCCGAGCGATTCCCGATGGCGGGCGAACTCTACACCACCTACGAAGACGCTTTCGAGAAGATCAAGCCGAATGCTTCGAGCTACCTCCTGATCGTGACGCGCGGGCACAAGGACGACATGCGCGTGCTGGCGTGGGCCGTGCGAACCGAGGCGCGCTACATCGGCATGATCGGAAGCAAGCGCAAGGTGCTTTCCGTTTACAAGGCGCTGGAACGCGAGGGCTATTCCGCGGAAGAGTTCGAGCGGGTGAATGCGCCCGTGGGTCTCGATATCGGCGCGCTCGCGCCGGAGGAAATTGCCGTCAGCATTACGGCGGAATTGATCGCCGTGCGCCGCAACGCCCGGAACTTGCCGCACAAGTCCGTGAAGCTCGCCCACGCCGCAAACCTTCACAACGACTGACCCGGGTATGGACCTTGCCGCGGTCAAACACGCCAGGCCGCTCGCCGCGCCGATTGATACCAGACCGCTTGCCGCGCCGATTGATACCAGACCGCTTGCCGCGCCGATTGATACCAGACCGCTTGCCGCGGTCATACTTTCCGGCGGAGAATCCCGGCGCATGGGCGCTCCCAAGGCGCTGCTTCCCTACCGGGGAAAGACCTTTGTCGAACACTTGCTCGAAGTAACGCGGCACAAGCGCGTCGGCGTGACTCGAATCGTCGTAGGCGCGCATGCCGAAGAGATCCGGGAAAAATTGAGCGCCCACTCCGCGGAGATCGTCGTGAATGCGGACTGGGCGAAGGGGCAGCTCTCTTCAATTCAGGCCGCGATTCGAAGCCTGCCCGCAGGCGCAACGGATGGGATGATTCTCTGCCCCGTGGATCACCCGATCATTTCCTCCGAGCTGATCGCGAGGCTCGTCGAGGAATTTGATTCCAGCGGGAAAGCGATTGTGGTTCCGACCTATCACGGGCGGCGGGGCCATCCCGCGATTTTTCGCGCGAGCCTCTATCAGGAATTGCTGGAGGCATCGTCCGAAGTGGGAGCGAGGCAGGTGGTTTGGGCGCACGCTCCGGATGTCGGCGAAGTTACTACGGAAGAGGAAGGCGTAATGCTCAATATCAACGATTCCGCGACACTAGAGCGCGCGCTCGGTCACGCGGACGCGCATTAGGATGCGCAATTCCCCGCTGGTTTAGAGTTTTCGAACGAGCGCGGCAACCACATCGGTGCAAAGCTGCGCCGCATGAAACGACGCGGGCGGCAGCCCGCCGAGGGCGTCCGATATATGTTCGGGCGTAATGGTACGAGCTTCCGCGGGCGTTTTGCCGCTCAGGAGATCGGTCAGCACGGAACTCGACGCAATTGCCGCAACGCAACCTTGCGTCTTGAAGCGCGCCGCGGCGATGCGGCCGGATTCAAGCCGAACAGCGAGGCGCAGCACATCACCGCAGACAGGATTCGTCACTTCCACAGTCGCGGTGGCGTCGGGAAGATCGCCCGCGTTATGGGGGTTGCGGAAATGGTCGAGGACGGCGTCGCTGAACATCGGCGACAGTATAAAGCAGAGTGGCCAACACTCAAGGTTCGGGTAGCACGCTGGCGGCTCGCGAAATGTCCCGTTTTGCACACTGCACAGCCCTTCGCTTTTCCTTTGAATCGTGTTGACACAAAGAGGCTTACGGAGATACCTTTGTGGTCCTAGCCTATGCTTCTCGTAAGGGCGCGAGAGGCATCGTTAAATTCGCCTACATATCTTTCAGGAGAGACTACAGATGCGACGACTCGGATACCTTTTCACCCTTGCGATAGCCATCGCGCTGGTTGCGACCTCCGGCTTCGCCCAGGATGGGAAGCTGAAGATCAAGGTTACGCCGAAGCAGGCGTACGTGTTCGTGGATGGAAACGCCATCCGCGAAGGAAGCCATGACATTTCCCTCAGCCCGGGCAAACATACTGTGGTCGTGGTCAACTACGGCTACAAAATCTCCACGCAGGACGTCACGATCGAAGCGGGCAAGTCCACGCCGCTCGAAGTGAAGCTCGACTCTTATGGCGGAACCGTCGCCGGTCCGTTTGGCGATGTGGAACTGAAGGGCGATGAGCGCGCCGCGGTCCTTTCCAACGGCACCACGCCTGGATACTTCGTCGGGCACGTGGACGAATTCAACTTTGACTGGATCTGGCACCAAAACCTTTTGCTGCCTCCTGGAGTGCACCACCTCACCGTTACGCACCATGGCAAGGATGTATGGTCCGGCGATGTGACCGTCGTGGCAAACAAGAAGGTCGTCGTATACATGGCCAAGAACATGCAGAAGACAGTTGACTGGCCCCGCGGCGAGAAACTCAAGGATGTGCCGCGATTCAAGGTCGGAATTGCCAGCGCGCAGATCGCTGTGGCCCCGGTTACGGGAAGCTTCAGTTCCTCGACCGCGAACATCAACTGCGGCCAATCCTCGACTCTGACTTGGCAGACGGCCGAAACCGTGGATGCCAATATCAGTGGAATCGGCACGGTAGCGACGAGCGGCAGCCAATCCGTCTCACCGCACGCGACCACCACCTACGACTTCACATCGGCCGGCCCCGGCGGAAAAGTGACCGGAACGAGCACGGTCAACGTCAATACGACCGTCGTTGCCAGCCTGAACGCGAACCCATCCGAGGTTCACTACCGCAAGATCGGCGATAAGGTCATCACGCAGGATTCCTCGACAGTGACCTGGACGACCTCGAACGCCGACAGCGTGACCGTGGATGGCCAGAAGGTAGACCTGAACGGCAATGAGACCGTGAAGGCCGAGCCGGCGGATTCATCGCAGGTTCCGGACGGCGGAGCGCCACGCACGATTGACGAAACGAAAAACTTCACTCTGAACGCCACGAACGTCTGCGGCGGATCGTCCACGCAAACAGCGGGAATGCACATTACCGGTTCGGTTGAGCCGATTCCGGCAGTCACGCTCCAGAGCGTGTTCTATCCCACAGACTATCCCGACAAGAAGCATCCCCAGATCGGACTCGTCCGCAGCCAGCAACTCGCTCTCGCGACCCTGGCCGGCGGATTCAAGAAGTATCTGGAATACGATCCCGATGCGAAGCTATCGGTCGAAGCCCATGCGGACGATCGCGGCTCGAAGCCCTTTAACCAGGACCTGAGCGAACGCCGCGTCGAGCGGATCAAGCAGTACCTCGTTGACCAGGGCATCTCGGCGGACAAAGTAGAGACCGCGGCCTATGGCAAGGAGCAGCCGCTGGACAAGGCCTCCGTCGGCACACTCGAAAGCACGAACCCCAACGCTCCGCCAAAGGCGAGGCTCAGGGACAAGCGTGCTGATTGGCTGGCGTACAACCGCCGCGCGGATATCGTCCTTCTGCCCTCCGGCAAGAAGTCGGCGCAATTCTTCCCGCACACCGCCGACGACTCGAAGCTGATCTGGCAGATGCCGAAGCCACCGCTCAAGAAGGTCCAAGCGGATCAGTAGCCGATTCTGAACTTAACCAGCGCGCCGGGGAGCGAAGGCTCTCCGGCGCGTTTTTATTTTTGGCAACATAACGAGACGCAACTCTCGCTGGAGTTCAGCCGTGCTTACCGTGGTCGCAGCGCTCATCGAATACGAAGGCAAGCTGCTTGTGTGCCAGCGGCGGCGCGGCTCCAGATTCGAGCTGCTGTGGGAATTTCCCGGCGGCAAGGTCGAGCCCGGCGAGACGCTCGAGGCCGCGCTCGCGCGCGAGCTGCGGGAGGAATTGGGCGTCGTTGCGCGGATCGGGCCTGAATTGCACCGCGTGCAGCATCAATATCGGCAATCGGGCGAACCCTTCGAATTGGTATTCTTCGCGGCCAGCGCTGCGCCAGGCGACGTACAGAATCTGGAGTTCGAGCGAATCGAATGGCGCGAGCCAAAATCGCTGCCGGAGCTGAATTTCCTGGAGGCGGACCGCGATCTGATCGCGAAACTGGCGAGCGGAGAGATTCAACTGCCGCGGATGGGCTAGATCTTCTTCGCGCCGAAAATCCTGCGCACGATCATCGTGACGGGATCGTAGAACTCGTCGACGACGCGCTCCTTCAGCGGAATAATCGCGTTATCGGTGATGTGGATTTCCTCGGGGCAAACTTCGGTGCAGCACTTGGTGATGTTGCAGAGGCCGATGCCCAGCTCTTCCTTCAGCATGCGCGTGCGATCCAGGCCGTCGAGCGGGTGCATCTCAAGCCCCGCCGTGCGGACGAAAAAGCGCGGCCCGCCGAACTGCTCCTTCTTATCGTGGTCGCGCAAGACGTGGCAGACGTCCTGGCACAGAAAGCACTCGATGCACTTGCGGAACTCCTGCACGCGGTCCACGTCGGGCTGGTACATCTTCCATTCGACGCCCGGCCGCGGCTGGAACGGCGGAATTTTCTTGTTCACTTTGTAGTTCCACGAAACGTCGGTGACCAGATCCTTGATCACCGGAAACGCCTTCATCGGAAACACCGTGACGGGCTGATCGGAGGGCAATGAATCCATGCGCGTCTTGCACATCAGCCGGGGTCTGCCGTTTACTTCCGCCGAGCACGAGCCGCATTTCGCAGCCTTGCAATTCCAGCGAACCGCCAGGTCCGGCGACTGGTGCGCCTGTATCGAATGAATGGCGTCGAGCACAACCATGCCTTCGGTGACGGGAACCTTATAGTCCACCGCTTTCCCGCCTTCCCGGTCGCCGCGGAACACCCGCAAGGTTGCGTCTGCCATCTCGAGTCTCCGTCCTTCGCTGCTTCGCTATTGATCTTCGGCCAAAATCTGAGTCAGCTCGGCCGGCATGGGGCCGCGCGGCACTTCGAGCAACGTCATCGCGCCGCTCTTTTTCACGATCACGAGATTCTTTTTCCCCCACGCGTCTTCGGTCTTCGGAAAATCCAGACGGCTGTGCGCGCCGCGGCTTTCCGTGCGTGCCAGCGCGGCGTACGTGCACGCCTCGGAAACCGTAAGCATGCACTGCAGGTCGCGCGACAAATGCCAGCCGGGGTTGAACAGGCGCGATCCTTCGACGCGCACCTTCTTTGCGCGCTCCTTGAGTTTTTCAAGTTCAGCCAGCGCCTGGCGGAGGTCCTCGTCCGTGCGGAAAATTCCGACCAGCCGCTGCATCACATCCTGCAAATCGTGGTGAATGGTGTAGGGATTTTCGCCGTCGGTGCGGTCGAAGGGCGCAAGCACTTGGCGTTCGGCTTCCTCAATCTGCGCGTTGTCGAGCGACGGCGTCGCTGTCTTTTTCGCGTGTTCCGCGGCGGCCAGTCCCGCGCGCCGGCCGAACACAAGCAGATCCGAGAGCGAATTGCCCCCCAGCCGATTCGCGCCGTGCAGCCCGCCCGCCGCTTCTCCGGCGGCAAAAAGCCCCGGCACGGACGATTGTCCGGTTTCCGCGTCCACTCGGATCCCACCCATCACGTAATGGCAGGTCGGCCCGACTTCCATCGGCCCTTTCGTGATATCCACGTCCGCCAGTTCTTTGAACTGGTGATACATGCTGGGCAGCTTGCGCTTTACGTATTCGGCGTCCTTATGCGAAATGTCGAGAAACGCTCCGCCGTGCGGAGTTCCCCGCCCTTCCTTCACTTCGGTGTAGATTGAGCGGGCCACTACGTCGCGCGTGGAAAGTTCCAGGCGCTTCGGATCGTATTTCTCCATGAAGCGTTCGCCATTTTTATTTCTGAGGATGCCGCCTTCTCCGCGCACGGCTTCGGTAACCAGGATTCCCTGCACCCCCGGCGGCCATACCATTCCCGTCGGATGGAATTGCACGAATTCCATGTCGAGCAGCTCGGCGCCGGCCTCGTACGCGAGCGCCATTCCGTCGCCCGTGCACTCCCAGGAATTCGAAGTGACCTTCCACGATTTTCCGATGCCGCCCGTGGCGATCACGATTGACTTCGCCTTGAACGTGACGAAGCGACCTGACTCGCGCCAGTAGCCGAATGCGCCGGAAACCCGGTCGCCGTCGGTCAGCAGCTTCGTGATCGTGCACTCCATGAAGACGTCGAAACCCATTTGCACGCCGCGATCCTGCAGCGTGCGAATCATCTCGAGACCGGTGCGGTCTCCCACGTGGCAGAGCCGCTTGAATGTGTGGCCGCCGAACGCGCGCTGCAAAATGTCGCCGCTCTCGGTGCGATCGAATAGCGCGCCCCATTGCTCGAGTTCGCGCACGCGGTCCGGCGCTTCCTGCGCGTGGAGCTGCGCCATCCGCCAGTTGTTGAGAAGCTTTCCGCCGCGCATCGTGTCGCGGAAATGCGTGCGCCAGTTATCCGCTTTGTCCACGTTGGCCATGGCCGCGGCTAGTCCGCCCTCGGCCATCACCGTGTGCGCCTTGCCGAGCAGCGATTTGCACACCACACCGACTTTAGCGCCTTGCGCCAGCGCCTCGAGCGCGGCTCTGAGTCCCGCGCCGCCCGCGCCGATGATCAATACGTCGTGTTCGTGGGTTTCGTATTTGGAAGCGTCGGTCACAGCAGTCGGAAATCCCTGATCACGCCGGCCGAAACGAGCCGGATATACAAATCGGTGAGCGCCACCGAGATCATGCTGATCCAAGCCCAGAACATATGGTGTTCGTTCAGCTTGGTCACACCGCGCCAGGCCGTGTGACGCGGCGGCCCGAGCGCCGTACACGAAAAGCAGTCGAGTTTACCCCCCACCAGATGCCGCAGCGAGTGGCAGGACAAACTGTAAGTCGTTAGTAAGATGACGTTCACCAGCATGATCAGCGTGCCGACGCCGATTCCAAATCTGCCGTGAAATCGGAACGCCACAACCGTGTCGTACCAAAGGAAGCAAAGGACCACGGTCACGATATAGAAAAAGTAGCGGTGAACATTTTGAAGAATGAACGGAAAGGACGTTTCACCGCGATACTTCCGGCCGCCACTCTCGCTCACGGCGCAAGCCGGAGGGTCCATGAAAGCGGCGCGGTAATACGCCTTGCGGTAGTAGTAGCAAGTCAAACGGAAGCCACCCGGGCCACCGAGAATCAACAACGCCGGAGAAAAAGGCCACCAATGGTGATGGGGATCGATCAGTGGAGAATAAAAGGGCGAAAGGTATGGATCGGCCCAAAAGAAGTTGTTCTCGAACGCCCGCCAGGTGGCGTAAACGAGAAAGCTGCCAAAAACGATGATAAACGGTAGGTTCTCAGCCCACCACGCATCGTGGCGTTGCGTACTGCCGAATCGAGTCAGGCCCTTTACAGTCGAGGAATCCGCCACTCTGTTGTACACCCCCCAAACACAAATAGAATATTCGAGAAAGGAGCTTTTGCAAATAACAATCGCGTCAGCGCCAGCCGAATCAATCGCGATGCACGGTGCTCGGAGAAAACGCCGGCAGGCAGACAGCGATATATTCCGCGCCTTCGGGCGTGGAATACTGCACCCACTCGCCGCGATGCGCGATCACGGCCTGCCCCGGCCGCACATCTATGCTGCCGCCTTTGTGCGTCACGCGCAGCGAGCCCTTCAGGACGATCGTATATTCCTCGAACTCCGGCGTCTGCCCCGGCTCAAGCCACCCGGCGGGGCTTCGCATATGCGCGACGCTCAGCGCTCCGGTCTTTGAGTTCACGCGCCCGACGAACTCCTCGATGATTTTCGGTTTCGTGCCGGCAGCTTCGATGCGTGTCGGCTTTTCGATCAGCGTCGGCATGCGCGCTCCTTGAATTTCGTCTTGCGGCTCACTGGACTGCTCAGTAGACCGAGTACCCGCCGTCAACCACGAGCGACGCACCGGTCACGAAATCCGAGGCCGGCGCAGCGAGAAACACGGCCGCTCCCGCGCATTCGTCGGGATTGCCCCAGCGGCCTGCGGGCGTCCTCTGAACAACTTCCCGGTAGAGAGGCATCGCCTTTATCGGCGCGGTCAACTCCGTCTCGAAAAACCCCGGAACGATCGCGTTCACCTGAATATGGTGCGGGGCAAACTCGATCGCGAGCGATTTGGTGAGTTGGACCACGGCGCCTTTCGAAGCGCTGTACGCGGGAACCCCACCCGATCCAAACAACGAGTACATGCTGGCGATATTGATGATTTTCCCCGCCTTCCGATTCAACATGGAAAGCGCCGCCGTCTTCGACATCAGGAACATGGACGTCAGATTGATGTCCAAGATCTCCTGCCAACCTTCCCTGGTTTCCGCCAGGGCTGGTTTGAACACTCCCGCGCCGGCGTTGTTTACCAGGATGTGTACCGGGCCTAGCGCCTTCTCGACCTGCGCGAAAGCTGCGTCGCGCTCCGAATCGTTCGTCATGTCCACGCGCAATGCCAACGCGCGGACGCCAGCTGCTTGAAGCTCGGCGAGCACCGCTGCATTTTTCGCCTCGTTGCGTCCGAAGATCGCTACGGACGCACCGGCATTGGCGAAGCCGAGCGCCATGCTGCGGCCAAGACCGCCGTTGCCGCCGGTAACGATCGCCACGCGGCCAGTGAGATCAAATGGGTTCTTCGCTTCCATCAAATCGCTCCTTGGGTTTGAAAGAATTAAACGAGCGTCCGCCCGCCATCAACCACAAGCACCTGACCGGTGACAAAGTCTGAGGTTGCAAGATAGAGGGCGGCGGCGGCGATGTCGTCGCCCGTTCCGGTGCGATGCAACGGGACGCGACGGATATACTCCGCGTCCGGAGGCTCGCCCGGAAATTGAATCGTGCCAGGCGCAATGGCGTTGACCAAAATCTCAGGCGCGAGCGCTCCCGCCATGCAGCGAGTCAGCATAATGACGCCAGCCTTCGAAACGCAGTAGTGCGTATAACCGGGCCACGCGAGTAAACCGCCAAGCGACGCGAGATTTATGATTCGACCGCGGCCCTGCCGCTTCATGATTGGAGCTGCCGCCTGCGCGCAAAAGAACTGCGACTTCAGATTGGCGTTCATGATGCCGTCCCACTGCTCGTCGGTAAGATCCTCGAATTTCGCGGCAAAAAACTCTCCGGCGTTGTTGACGAGGACGTCCAGCCGGCCGAATTCCTTCTCGACTCGGGCGAAAAGTTTGGCCACTTCCGCGCGCAGCGAGACGTCCGCCTGAATCGCAGCGGCCTTCGCGCCGAGCGCTTCGATCTCGCGCACGACGGACTCGGCCTCAGTCTTCGACGTCCTGTAGTTCACGGCGATCGACGCGCCCTCGGCAGCCAGGCGCAGCGCGATACTCCGGCCGATGCGCTTGCCCGCGCCGGTAACAAGAGCCACCTGTCCTTCCAATGTTTTCTGCGGCACTGAAAACTCCTCCAAAATCCAGACGCACACATTAGCATTAGCCGGGCCTCGCCGGACACCCCCGCATTTAGGTGGTGATGACCGCCCGGCGGCGGACCGGCGATAGGAAACGTCCGTACTCACCGACTGCGCCTGAAACCTACTTGCCGCTGGACACGCGAAACTCAGTTGCCCTATGCTTCGTAACTCGCTTGGCAAACATTTAACGAGGAGATGAGCCGTGCCAAACCAAATTGTGTGGTGCGATATTCCGGTGAGCGACCTCGATCGCGCGATCCGCTTTTATACCGCGCTAATCGGCCAAGCAGTCAAGAAGCAGGAATACCCGGGCTTCGCTATTGGACTTCTGCCCGGCCAAAGCCCGGACTCCAGCGGGTGCTTATATCTGCCCGAGGGCGCGGAAAATCATCCCGGCGCCGCCGGCCCGCTCGTTTATTTCAATTGCTCCGGCCGGCTCGATGACGCGATCGCGCAAACTGAATCCCATGGCGGCAAAGTAGTGCACGCGAAACACAAGATCGGTGACCACGGCTTTCGCGCCGTCATTCTCGATAGCGAAGGCAATCGCATCGCGCTGCATTCGATGTAGGGGTCATCGGCCCGGCTGTCGCTCCAAAATGGAGAGCGAATGAAACTCGATCTGCTGGCGATTGCTCCGCATCCTGATGACGTCGAACTAACCTGCGGTGGCACGATGATCAAGATGGCCGAGGCGGGCTACCGCACGGGCATTCTCGATCTTACGCGGGGAGAGACCGGCACGCGCGGAACGCCTGAAACGCGCCTCAAGGAAGCCGCTCGCGCCGGAAAAATCATGGGCGCCAAAGTGAGGCGGAATCTCGGTCTGCCGGACGCGCACCTGATCATGAGCGACGAGAACAAGGCCGCGATCGCCGAGGTAATCCGCGAGTTCGAGCCGCATACCGTCATCCTCCCTTATTGGGAAGGCCGCCATCCGGATCATTACACGGCTGCGCGGCTCGGCTACGAAGCGTGTTTCATAGCAGGGTTGAAAAACTATCCGCTGCCAGGCGGAGCGTTTCGACCATTCAAGATTCTGTACGCGGCGGCCTACGCCGATGTGCGCCCGACGTTCGCCGTGGACATCACCAAACAGTACGACCAGCGTCGCCAGGCGATTCTGGCCTATGAGTCGCAGTTTCGCCCGCGCAAACGTGACCGGAAGTCAAAAGTGTCGCTCCCGCTCGACGAGCTCGAAGAACGCATGAGCCTGCAGGCGCGTCAGTACGGGCGCATGATCGGCGTGAAATTCGCGGAGGGATTTGTCGTCAAGGAAGTTCTGCGGACTGATGACGTGGTGAAAATGCCGGTGAGATCGATATAGAGAGGCACGAAAAAGAAAACGCCCCGGCTGAGATTCGCGCCAGGGCGTTTTTCGCTTTCCGGTCGCGCTCTGGAGCCTTAGAACTGGTTCCAGAGGAACTGATTGTAAACCTCGTGGTGGAACTGAATCTCGGGCCCCTTCACGACCGTGCCCAGCAGCCGGGCGCAGCGGTCGGCGGAAGCCTGTTTCAGGTCGCCGTAGCGGCCCTTCACATCCTCGCCGAGCAGCGTCGTCATCCACTCCGACTTTCGGAAATCCTCAAGCGCCGTGTAGATGTTGTCGGGCAGGTATCGCTTCGCCTGGCGAAGATTGGCAATCTTCGCAGTGGTCCCGTCGATTCCCGTCTTGAAAATTGAGTAGAGCACCAGGTACGGATTGGCATCCGGAGCGACCGAGCGAACTTCCACGCGCATGCTCTTGTCGTTTCCGATCGGAATCCGGACCATCGATCCGCGGTCAACTGCCGACGCGATGATCTGGTTGGGCGCCTCGAAGTGCGGATCGAGCCGGCGGAAAGCATTGACGCTCGGATTCAACGCGAGGCAGAGGTCGTTCCCGTGTGTCAGGATACGATCCACGAATGACCATCCTACCGATGACAACATATCCTCGCCCTTCGGGTCCCAGAAGAGGTTCTTGCCGTCCTTCATGATGGAGACGTTGGTGTGCATGCCGCTTCCGTTGACGCCTACAACCGGCTTCGGAAGGAACGATGCGGTCATCCCGAGGCTGGTGGCCACCTGGCGGCAGACCAACTTATAAAGCTGGATCTGGTCGGCGGCGGCAACCACTTCCCCGTATCCATAATTGATTTCAAATTGCGAGGGCGCGACTTCCGGGTGGTCCTTCTCGTTCTGGAAGCCCATGGCACGCTGCACTTCGGCCACGGTGTCGATGAAACTGCGGAGCGGGTCGCCGGGGAGCGAGTGATAGTATCCGCCGGTGTTGACGTACTCAAACTTGTTGGTCGTATAGTAGTGCTTCTCCGCATCCTTCCCCGCGAAGAGAAATCCCTCGATCTCGTTTGCGGCGTTCAGCGTGTATCCGTCGCTCTTGTGCTTCGCCTCGGCAAACGCCTTCAGGATGCCGCGAATATCGGCGGCGTATGGACCGCCCTTCTTCTCGATGACCTCGCCGAAAACGAGCACCTTGCCGGAGCCGAAGAAATCGGATGGGCCCCAGTAAAACGCGCTCCAATCAATGCCCAAACGCAGGTCGCTCTCGCGCTGCGCCGTGAAGCCGCGGATCGAGGAGCCGTCGAACGTCAGATTGTCCCAGCTCTTGACCAGGAACTTCTTGTCGTAGTCGAGCATGTGCAAGCGGCCTTCAAGGTCGCTGAAACACAGCGTCACAGCCTTGATGCGCTTCTCGTCGGTCAGGTACTTCAACCGCTCTTCCTGCAGCTTGTGGCTCTCGACGCGATTCTTGCGCTGGTCTTTTGCCTTGATGTTCAGATCTTCCAGCTCGCCATATGTGTGCGCCAGGAAATTGCGAAGTTCGTTGGACATCAAGGCTCCCTCGAATTTGGAATGAACTTTTTCTCGAACGAAACTCTTATGTTGTACCACTTGCGCGAACGGAGCAGACGACCCTGAATTCCCCCAAAAGGGTATCGTGCCTATCTTGGAATGGTCAAATCCAAAAAGCTGATGCGACAAATCCAGAGTGCATACTTCCCCAATGTTAGTTTCCACCGGAACACATAAAGAAGGCATAAGGAGGAAACGCGAATTTTCATTCGGCAGTGCGGTTGCAGCAGACGGCAACAGCGCAGCCGCCGAAAAAATCGCGCTGCTCGAATCTGATAAGCTATGTGCCGGGGTGAAACACAGGCGATGAAATTGTTCGGCCGCAAACCTGCCGCTGCCTCCTACTCCCGGCTCCTTCCGGCGAATGGCGGCGGGTATCTGCGATCCGCCACTCGCCGGCTGACCCTGGATTTGGCGCGTGCGGAGACCTTTGCGTCCATGCTGGCCAATAGCCGCGCATCACAGGTAATCGAAGTGTCGGATCTGCTCGCTGGGATGTACATTTGCAATTGGGAACGCTTGGCGGTCTATTGGGAAGGCGAGGACCGCGAGGAAATCGAGAGCTTTCTACGCGGCATCTGCCGGATCAGCCCCGAGAGGTGGCACTCCTGGATCGAGTTCTACGACGATTTCCGCCGTAAGGGGAAGCGGTGGCAAGCGTGGCTCCCTTTGACCAAACTTCGGAAAACCGCGCCAGCCGCGGCGACGCTGCGGCCCTCCGCCGCCCTCGTGGCCGTGCTGAAGCAGGCAGAGGAAATCGCGCCTTCGCGGGATTCGGTCGGAGAAGGCAACATACCAATCTTGACGAGCGAATGCGTTCTGCTGTGCATCGTGCGGAGTTTCGGATCGCGAGTCAGCCGAAAACTAGCCGACACGGGACTCGACGCGGGGCGCCTGGAACGCGATGCGCTTTTCCCCCGCCGCGGGCCTTTGAAGTAAACCATTCGCCTCGCCGCCCCGTAGTAGGTTCGTTCCTCACTCTGCGACTTCTGAATCTCCTAGCTGTCCCCTTAGTTTCCCTTCTCTGCTTTGGTTCCTCCGCGCACTCT
>Ga0302324_100005554_pt1 | contig 27480 bp, 21 predicted proteins | sample Palsa_T0_1_FD_201949 | JGI IMG/M metagenome (GOLD analysis project Ga0302324, IMG submission 201949) | Peat permafrost microbial communities from Stordalen Mire near Abisko, Sweden - Palsa_T0_1 | ecosystem: Environmental > Terrestrial > Soil > Palsa > Peat permafrost | place: Sweden: Abisko...
GTGACATTGTCGCGGTTGAAGGTTTCGAAGTAGCCGCTGTCGACACACGGCCGCTTGGTGAAGATCGGGTGACCGTGCGGTATCAGCTTACTCGCCACCTCGGGCGCATCGACCAGTGCGCGGATCTTCTCGCGGACGAACTCGGCGGCGGTGTCGTTGGCCCTCTGATCGATCAGCAGATCGTAGAAGGTGCTGACGATCCCGAGGCCGCCCTGGGCCCAGCGTTCCTCGTACAGCCGGCGGCGCTCCTCGGCCGACACATCATGGGCCGAAATCGCCGAGAGATCGGTCATCACGAGGCCAAACGCCGATTGACGCTGTTGTCGATGGTAGTTGTCGCGATTGTCGAACCACGCCTTGACCCGGGCGGGATCGGACGCGCCGTTCTGCGAGGGCATGCTGAAAGCGGCGGTGCGCTGGAAAACGGTGAGATGCGCCGCCTGCGCGGCGATGATCGGGATCGACTGGACGCCGGAGGATCCCGTGCCGACCTCGCCGACTCGCTTGCCCCTGAAGTCGACGCCTTCTTTCGGCCATAGGCTGGTGCGGTAGATCGGGCCCTTGAAGCCGTCGATTCCGGGCAGGTCGACAGCCTTGGGGATCGACAGGCATCCGGTCGCCATGACGCAATATCGCGCCGCGGTTTGATCGCCGCGGTTGGTGCTCACATGCCAGCAACTAACCTTCTCATCGAACCGCATCGCGGTGACCCGTGTGTCGAGCTGGATGTCGCGCCTCAAGTCGAACCGGTCGGCGACGTGGTTGGCATAGGCCTCGAGTTCCGGCTGCGCGGAATAGCGCTCGGACCACTGCCACTCTCGCTCGAGCTCCGCGGAGAAGGTGTAGGAATATTCGAGGTTCTCGACATCGACTCGCGCGCCCGGATAGCGGTTCCAGTACCAGACGCCGCCGACGCCGGTTCCCGCCTCATAAACCCGGGCGGAATAGCCCTCGTTGCGGAGCTTATAGAGGGCGTATAGCCCGGCGAACCCGGCGCCGACGATGATCACGTCATAGTCGACCTTGGGTGTCGACGTCGAATTCGACGCAATACTCATGATCACTCCATCGAGATTCAGCTCTCACGAGAATGGTAGCGCGTTTGCCTGCGCAACCGACATCCGCGCCTTCGCCCCCATCCGGCGATCGTGTTAGCCTCCAGGTCGTCGGACGATTGCCGGAGAAGTAGTCGGGTTGTAGGTTGGCGACGCAAGGGGGCGGGGCGGATGGCGGTTCAACAGAGCTGGCCGAAGGGCGCTGCCGCGGCGGAATGGCGCGCGCATTGGCCGCTGGTAGTCGCCAGCGCGCTCGGTTTCACCATGATCGGCGTCGCGAACTTCTCGCTCGGGCCTTTCATGGCATCGCTCGAGAAAGCGTTCGGCTGGTCCCGCAGCGAAATAACCTCTGGGTTCACCATCTACGCGGTCACCTGCGTCATCTGCCAGCCGATCGTCGGGCGCATGATCGACGGCTTCGGGCCGCGCCGCATTGCGCTGACGGGAATCGCACTCACCGGGTGCGCGATTTCGCTTTTTGCCGCCGCCAACGGTTCGCTGACCGGCTGGCTGCTTTTGTGGTTGTTCTATTCGCTCACCGCGCAGCTCATTCTCACGCCGGTCTGGACCTCGGCCGTCGCCAGTGAATTCGAGGCCGGCCGTGGGCTGGCTCTGGCGGCGACGCTATCGGGCAGTGCACTCTCGGCCACGGTCGTGCCGATCACCTCGACGCTGGTGATCGACAGCTTTGGCTGGCGTGCTGCCTACCCGATTCTCGGCGGCGGCCTGGCGGCGGTGCTGCTGGTGGTGACCTGGTTCCTCTTCTACAGCCGTCGCGACCGGCTGCGGCAGCGCGAGGGCACGGCAGTCCCGCCCGTCGAGACCGGCCTGTCCACCCGCCAGGCGCTTCGCTCGCCGACCTTCTGGAAGATGGCGATCGCCATCTTCATCAGCTTCTCACTGGTCATGGCCTTCAGCATTCATTTGACCCCGATCCTCACCGGCACGGGACTCACGCGCGACAGAGCTGCGCTCATCGCCGGCAGTTACGGCCTGTTCGGCGTGGTCGGTAAATTCTCCTATGGCGTGCTCGCGAATCGATTTCCCGGTCAGGTTGTCGCGGCCGCGATGATGGCGCTCCCGCTCGCCACCTGTGCGCTGCTCTTGATGCCCAACCCCTCCGTGGTGATCTGCCTCATCGCGATCAGCCTGATCGGCGCATCGTCGGGGGCCCAGCTACAGCTGCTGGTGTATCTCACCACGCGTCATTTCGGCATGCTGGCCTTCGGCACGATATTCGGTTTCATCAGCAGCGCGCTGACCATTGCTTCGGGCGTCGGCCCGGTTCTCGCCAGTCGACTCTATGATATGAGCGGCGACTATCACCTGTTGCTGGAGGCGGGCATTCCGATGTCAGTCCTGGCGAGTCTGGTGATGCTTTGGGTCGGCAACTATCCCGAGGTGCGCGCGGCGCCGTTGCCCGCGGAATTGGTCGCGGCCCGCGCAGGTGTCCCGCCCGCCGGGTAGGTGGCCTCTGGGTCCCGCATGGCGTCGAGCGCAACCGTGCGCGTGTCCCTCCCTGACCGGAGAACTGTGCCGGGAGCGGCTCCGGTATGCTCGCCCTTCTTCACGATCTGCACCCCATTGACGAACACGTGATCTACGCCCTGCGCATCGGCATAGATGCGAAATTGGTCGCCGGGCACGTCATACCGGTAATAGCTCGGACCGCGGCCGACTGTCTCGGCATCGAAGACCACGAGATCGGCGTGATTCCCGAGTGTGATCCGTCCGCGGTCGATCAGCCCGTAGTATGTCGCGGGACGGTCCGTGATCTGATGCACGGCCTCCTCCAAGGTGATCACCCCATGCTCACGCACGCCCTGTTGGAGCAAGGAGGTCGAGAAAGCGAAAGTGTCGATGAGATCGAGATGCGCGCCGGCATCGGAAGCGCCGATCATGGTCCTGTCATCGCGCCATAGCCGGCCGCGTAATTCGTAGGCCTTGTGGTCGCGGCCGCCAATTTCCGGCGCGAAGGTGGACCGCAGACCGTCGTCCAGCGCAATGTCGAGCATGATATCGATCGGCTCGCAGTGCTTTTCGGCGGCGATCGCCGCAATCGTGCGGCCCTCGTATTTCTTGTTGTTCTCCGCGGTGACGGAGACGACGGTGTAGGCCGGCAACCGCGCCATCGCGACCAGGGCGGCTTCAGCCGGCACCGTAGCGGCATCCGCGGCCAATTGTTTGCGCAGGGCGGGCTCTCTGAAGCGCCGGATGCGCTCAGCCACGGGCCATTTGAATACTTCGCGCCACATGCCCGGCAGCGCGTCGAACACGAAACCCGTGTACAGATTCATGTAGACCTCGGGCGCAGAGGCCAGAGTGAGCGCAATCACTTCACCACCGCGCTCGCGAGCGAAATCGGTTACCGCAAGCAGGCGAGCTGCGAGTTCCGCGCAATCGGCACGTCCGGTAACCGCCAAGGCGTTCCAGTTAACCGGCCGGTTTCCGGCTATTGAATACTCCGTGAGCAATTCCGGAGTGCCGGGACCGAAGTCAAGATCGGGCAGCAGCTCGAGCCCCGTACCGGGATAGTCGCGCACGACGCGTCCGAGCTCGATGATCTCCTCGTGCGATGCCCAGCGAGACGGAACCGGGTTGCCGTCGCCGTCGTTGTGCGTGGCGGAGACGGTCGTCGAAAATCCCATCGCGCCCTCACTCAGCGATTTGCCGAGCAGCGCCTTCATCGCTTCCAGGTCTTCAGGGCTCGCCTTCTCGCCCACCGCGCGCGCGCCCATCACGATGCGGCGGATGGCGGAGTGACCGGCGAAGAAGCCCGCATTGAGGCCGATGCGCCCTTCGATGCGATCGAGATACTCGCCGAATGACGACCAGTTCCATGGCACCGCTTTGTCCAGAGTCTCGAGCGGCATGCCCTCGACCCGCGCCAGCATCGGCTTGATGTAGCCGGCCGCCTCGGCGGTCATCGGCGCGATCGAGAAGCCGCAGAAGCCTCCGACCACCGTCGTCACGCCGTGGTAGCACGACGGGCTCAACGTGGGGTCCCAGAACACCTGCGCATCATAGTGCGTGTGCACATCAATGAAGCCGGGCGCGACGATTCGACCGCCGGCATCCAGCGTCTCTCGAGACTCCTCGGCGATGTCCCCGATGGCGGCGATTCTCCCGTCCTTGATTCCGACGTCGCCGCGGAATCGCGGGCCGCCGCTGCCGTCGACAATCGTTCCGCCCGTGATCTTCAAGTCAAGCATCGTGATGTCCTTGCAGTTTCGAGGCTACAGCGTTCAAGCGGCTCATCCCAACGCGGCGGTTCGTGCGGGCGACGCGCTGAGCTTGCGTCCAAGCGCGTAGTCGCCGGCAATGGTCGTACGCTGCATGACTCGCGTCTCGTCGACTGGCGCCAGGGTGACCGAATGCAGCATTCGCCAGTTGTCCCACAGCACCATCTCGCCAAGAGTCCAGCGGTGGTGGTAGGCAGGGGAATCGAGAATATGTCGAGCGAGATCCGCGAGCAGCGCTTCGCCCTCGGCGTTTTGCATGCCTTCGATGTGGCGCGCGAACAGCGGCGACAAGTTGAGCACCTTGCGTCCGGTCTCCGGCTGTGCGAACACCAGCGGATGTGCCACGGGCGGAAAGTCCGGGACAATGCGCTGCAATGCCTTGCGTGCATGGTCGGCGAGCTGCACCACGCGCACCTTGCTCTTCCAGGCGTAAGGAAAGCTATCGAGCGGACCCATCTGATACACGATGCTCAAATCCTCGATGCGGTCCTTCAGGGCCTGCGGCAATCGGGCGTAGGCCTCGATCTGATCGATGAACCCGGTGGTCCCGCCGCGGCTGGTCGTCTGGAGCGCACGCAAGAGTCCGCCGTGATTGATCGTGTCGGTGTATACCAGATCGGAATGCCATCCAAGCCAGGCGCCGCCGACCTCTCCGTCGATCTCGACCCATGTCGAGTCGCCCGGGATCGAGGTCAGGCGAATAAGATCGGGATTGGCCTCGACTTGAATCTCCCGAACCGGATGCCGTTCCAGCGGGCCGAAAACGAGGCTCAGGCCGACCTGGAAATCATCGCTGATTTCGCCGTCGCGAAAAACCAAGAGGCCGTCGTTCACCCAAGCTCGTCGCAGCTCGGCGCGCACCGATTCCTTGGCAATGTCTGCGGACTGCAGCCCGCGCACGATCTTGCCGAATCCCAATTCCGGCGAAAGCTGCTCGATACCATAGGTCATTTTTGGCACTCCTCGATCTTCGTCTTATATGCTGAAGCCCGCGATACGTATTGATCCCATGTGCCAATCGGCCCCCGGCGGCGGCAGGCGTGCCGCCCACGCCTGTCTCATGGGGTCAAGACCGAGCGGGTCGTCGACCGTACGATAAAAATCCAAAGGTCGGTCTTATACCCGACGGCGCCCGGCCTGCGGCGCTAAACATGGGGCCGCGACGAAGGCGTGCTCGAAGGAAGGCCCGGCCCTTGGAACGTGAGATCCTCTTGTCGGGCATCGGCGGCCAGGGCATCCAGCTCGCCGCCAAGACGTTGGCGGTCGCTGCGATGCATGAAGAGCGGCGTGTGCTGATGTTCGGTACCTATGGCGGCGAGATGCGCGGCGGCGATACGGAGGCAGCGATTGTCGTGGGCGCCGGCAGCCTGCTCACGCCCCCGGTGATAGATTTCGCCTGGGCCGGGGTCGCAATGCATCCGATGGGCTGGCCCATCATGGCCGCGAAGCTTCGCCCGGGTGGCATAGTGCTGATCAATACCAGTGTGTTCGAGCATGCGATAACCTATGAGGGTGCTGTGATGTATCTCGCCGTGACGGGCATGGCAGCCGCGGCTGGAATGCAGCAGGCGGGGGCCATGGTGGCGCTCGGCGCATTTGCGGCCGCAACAGGCATCGTCAAGATCGAGACGCTTCACGAAATCGCGGAAGATGTTCTTCCACCCTATCGGCGTCAATTCGCGGCAGCCAATCGTCGCGCTCTCAGCATCGGATACGAGGCGGTGGCGGAACAACTCTGTCCCGCGTGGTCGGGATCGGAGCACGAGGCTTGAGCGGGACGCTATCGCGCGGCACGCTCGTGATCGACATCGATCGCTGCAAGGGCTGCGAGCTGTGCATCGATGCGTGCCGCCCGAATGTATTGTCGATGACGACCGACAAGCGCAACGCGCTGGGATATCTCTATCCCGTGCTCGAGTCCGGCTGCGTCGCGTGTCACGCATGTGCCTTGATCTGTCCGGATTTCGTCTTCCAGGTCTGGCGATATACAGTACCGCTGGCGAGCGGCGACGACGGAGGAGCCGCGTGAGCGCCGAGCTTCTCGAAGGATCGGAGGCGATAGCACGGGCGATGGTGTCGGCCGGATGCAGATTCTTCGCCGGTTACCCGATGACCCCGTTCACCGAGGTGCTCGAGGGCATGGCGAAGCTGTTGCCGGATGCCGGCGGCGATTGCGTGAACGCCGAGAGCGAGCTGGAGGCGATCGGCATGGCATGGGGCGCCGCCGCCGCCGGTGCGCGGGCCGCAACGGGGTCGGTCGGACAGGGCTTGTCGCTCATGCAGGAATCAATCGCCGAACTTTGCTTCGCGCGTGTGCCGATGGTGGTGCTTAACATGGCTCGCGGGCAAGGAGACTATTATCAGGCGACCCGCGGCGGCGGACATGGCGATTACCGAACCATCGTGCTGGCGCCGGTCGACTTGACGGAGGCGGTGAGGCTGGTGCAACTCGCCTTTTATCTCGCCGACAAATTCCGCAATCCGGTGATGTTCATGGGAGATTACTATCTGGCGCATGTGTTCGAGGCTGTCGACACTGACCGCGTGGATTTCGGGACGCTGCCTCGGAAGGATTGGGCGCTCGACGGTTCGTCGAGCGGGACCGGCAACGCACGTATCGTCTCCTCGATCATGCCGACCAAACGCAACGCGCCGGAGTATGTGGAATATGGAGCGTATCTCGAAACGAGCGGCGAAAAAATCGCGGCCATCGAACGCGAAATGGAGCCTATGTACGAGCAAGGCGGGTGCGAGGACGCAGATTGTGTCATCGTCGCCTATGGCACTCCGGCCCGCATCGTGCGCTACGTCGTCCGGCAGCTTCGCGAACAGGGATTGAGAGTCGGCTTCTTCAGGCCGGTTACCCTCTGGCCGTTCCCTTCGGCCCAACTCGTCGCGGCGACCCGCTCGGCGCGCGCCATCGGCGTCTATGAGCTCAATGCCGGCCAGATGATCGACGATGTACGCCTCGCCGTGCGCGACCGGAACGCGAGCTCGATCGGGGGCCTGAGCTTCGACAGTTCGGGCTTCGGCATCGCCCCCGAGTTGACGCCGATGAAGGTCGCTGCGCGGATTCGAGCGTTCATGGCCGACAATCGCCAGGGCGTCCCCGCATGAAGTCCTTCGTCCGCACCGACGCGCCCCCAGTTCGGCCCGCGACGCTCGTCGATGACTTCGCACCGCCGCTCATCTTGCCGGGCGCGCACAAGCTGTGTGCGGGATGCGGCGAGCCCGCTGCCATGCGCGCGGTGGTGGAGATGATCGCGGAGATGGGATTCACCAATCGCGCGGTCGCTGTTTTCGGCATCGGCTGCTACACCTCCTTCTCACCCGGACTCGATGTCGAAGTGATGCAGGCCCTGCATGGCCGCGCGCCGAGCCTCGCCACCGGGCTCAAGCGTGTTCACCCGAACAGCATCGTCTTCACCATGCAAGGCGACGGCGACATGGTGAATGAAGGGCTTCAGGAAGTCATTCACACGGCAGCGCGCGGTGAGAACGTGACCTGCATCATGCTCAACAACGGCGTGTTTGGCGAGACCGGCGGGCATATGACCGCGACCACCGTGCTCGGTCAGCGGACCAAGACTTCGCTCGAGGGCCGCAACGCGAAGAAACACGGCTTCCCGATCAAAATGGCGGAAATGCTCGCGCCGCTCGACGGTGTTGCCTATGTCGCGCGCGGCGCCACCAACAATGCCCGCAATATATTCAGGACGCGCAAGATGTTGCGGGGCGCGCTCGCTGCGCAGGACCAAAAGCGCGGATTCAGCTTCGTGGAGATCCTCACGATGTGTCCCACCGGCTGGTTCATCGAGACGGCCGAGGCGCCGGATTACCTTCACGACAAAATGGCGTCATTCCACAGGATGGGCGTGATCAAGGACGCCGCCGCCGCGTCCGCATGATGGGTGACACTGGGGGATCCATGGGACGGTTGCTGGTCGGCGACATCATCAGGACGGCTGCCATCCGTACCCCGGAGCGGATCGCTGCGTGGCACGGCGATCGCTCCATCACGTTCGCGCAGGCGTGCGCGTCATCCCAAGCGGTCGCCCAGGCGCTGTTGGGCGCGGGTGTCGGCCGCGGCGACCGGGTGGCCTGGATCGCCGAAAACTGCCTGGACGCCATCGCCGTGCATTTCGGCTGCGCTCACATCGGCGCGATTTTTACCCCCCTCAATCCGAAAGCCCCAGCGGCGGAAATCGAGCGGCTGATCGCCCATGCCGATGCGGCCATCGTCCTCGGCGACGCCGCCGGCGGGCGCATGACGGTCGCGGAACTGCTCATGCGACACCCCGCGCGGGGCCACGCGCTTCCCGAGGTACACGAAGACGATGCTCAGGTGATGCATTACACCAGCGGCACGACGGGGGATCCCAAGGGATGCCTGCTCTCGCATCGTGTCCAGCGGATTCGAGCCGGCGCGGGCAGCCACTGGCCCGTGCAGCCGACGGTGGTCATGTTTCCGCAATTCCACATGGCGGGTTGGGCGAGGGCGCTTCAGTGGTGGCTGCAGAGCTCTGCGGTAGTCTATGTCGACCGTGCCGAGGCCGGGCTTCTGCTCGATGCCATCGCGCGACACAAGGTGTCGATCCTGTATTGCATACCCGCGGTCTGGCGGCGCATCGTCGAGACGGATCGCAGCGGTCATGATTTGTCGTGTCTGCAGTTCGTCGAGACGGGAACCTCGATGGTCACGCCGGAGTTGCTGGACCTCATCCGCGGTGCCTTTCCCGGCGTGCGGATCTCAATCGCCTATGGCTCCACCGAGGCCGGCTCAGTCTGTACGCTCGGGCCGGACGATATTGATCGCAAGCCGGGATCGGTGGGGCTGCCGGTGCCGGGCGTGACGATCGAGGAAGGCGCGAACGGCGAGATGCTCGTTGCGGGGCCGATGGTGTTCAGCGGCTATTTCCGCAATGAGGACGCCACCTCGCGGGCGTTCGAGCGAGGCTTCTTTCGCACCGGGGATCTCGCGCAGATCGACGAAGAAGGATACCGCCGGGTGATTGGCCGTGCCGGCGATCTGATCCGCTCGGGCGGCGAGTGGGTGTCGCCTGCCGAGGTCGAGTCCGCTCTGCAGTCGCATCCGGCCATAGCCGACGCAGCGGTCGTGGGAGCGGTGGACGGTGATTGGGGTCAGATCGTCACCGCCTATGTGGTGGCCCGGCAGGGGCACCACGTAACACTCGACATGTTGCGCGCCCACTGCGCTCTGACGCTCGCCCCGCACAAGCATCCGCGTCGATTGAAGTTGATGGAGGCGCTGCCGAGAACTCCCGCAACCGGCCAGATTCAACGGCGCTTGCTGGAAGCCTGACATGGCGGGCGGCAAACCCGGTCTTGTGCTGTTTACGTCCAACCTGGAGCGGATGTGCGAGCCGATCGCGGAGCGCTTCGATGTGTTGCGACTCTGGAGCGAGGGCGACGCCGCGATACGCGAGCGCGGCGCAGGCGTCGTTGCGATATTGACTTCCGGCAGAGACCGGATCGACGCGGCCCTGATGGACCGCCTGCCCAAGCTCCGTTTGATCGTTGCGGTCGGCGCGGGCTATGAGGGCGTCGACGTCTCGGCGGCGAAGCTACGTGAGATCACTGTCGCCAACGCCGGAGACACGCATAGCGGCGATGTCGCGGATCACGCCGTGGCGCTCACTCTCGCGGTGATTCACCGGATTCTTCCGAACGATGCGTGGGTTCGCAGCGGAACGTGGGAAACCCACGGGTACCCGCCGAATCGGCGCGCATTGTCGGCCGAGCGCTTCGGCATCCTGGGATTGGGCCGAATCGGGCGGGCGATCGCGAGCCGTCTCGCGCCGTTCGGCGCGGAAATCGGCTGGTGGGGACCGACCGATCGGCCCGCTGGATGGCCGCGCCACGAAAGTGCGCTGGCGCTCGCCGCATGGTGCACGACTCTCATTGTTGCGGCCCGGGGCGACACCAGAGCCTTGGTGGACCGTCGTATGATCGACGCCGTCGGTCGTGACGGCTGCATCATCAATGTTGCGCGCGGGCAAGTAATCGATGAAGACGCGCTCATTGCCGCGCTGCGCGACGGCCGGTTGGGCGGCGCGGGCCTCGATGTTTTCTGCGAAGAACCGGCGCCACCCGCGCGCTGGGCGAACGTTCCCAACGTGGTTCTGTCGCCTCATGCCGCCGGGGTAACCGTAGAGGCGATGGCGCGTCTACGCGACACGGCGGTCCGAAACCTCAAGACGGCACTCGAGGGCGGCGCGGTGGTCAACGAGATTCTGTCACGCTAACGTAGGGGGAAGTTCGATGAATACATTTCATGTTGCCAATCTTCCGGGGCAAGACGCGTTCGGCGCGGTGGTCACGGAATTATCGCCGCAGTCGCTCGACGATCCGCAGACGCGCAAGGCGCTCTATGATCTGTGGATCGAGAAGGGCGTCATCGTATTCAAGGAAATGACCGGGCTCGATACCCAGCTGCGTCTGTCGGAGATATTCGGCGAGCCGGAAATCCATCCGCTGCTGGTTGGAGTCGACCGGCCCCGAGAGCACAAAGTGATCGCGGACATCGAATATGACGAGGAGGACGGCGACCTATACGAGATCAACGGGGAGCTGCGCGGCGGCTTCCTTCCCTGGCATTTCGATCTCGCGTATATGGATCGAATCAATCACGGCGGCATTCTTCGGCCCGAGACGCTGCCCAAAACCGGGGGCGAGACGGGGTTCATCGACCGCGTTGCGGTTTATGCATTGCTGCCGCTCGAGCTTCGGCAGCGCATCGAGAATCTGCACGTCATTTGCCAATACGCCATCGATTCGAGCAAGGCGAAATTCGGCGAGCGACCCGACAAATGCCTGCGCCTGTCGCGCAATATCAGAATGGCCGCGGAACACCCGTCGGTGCAAACACGCGTGATTCACCCGCTCGTGTACACCCAGGCCGAGACGGGCCGGAAAGTGCTCAATATCTCGCCGTGGCATGCCGTGGCAATCGAAGGGATGGAGAACGAGGAGGGCGATGCGATCTTGCGCGAGGTCGTTGCATACGCGATCCGTCCCGATCTCGCGTATATCCATAAATGGGAAAAGAATGACATGGTGCTGTGGGACAACTGGCGCATGCTTCACAGCGCCCGGGGCGTACCTCCCGGCGAGCGGCGCCGGATGCGCAGAACGACGATAGCCGGCGACTATGCGCTCGGCCGGCGCGAGCAGGTCGCATAGGCCGGAGCGGCGCGGTCGAAGGAGCACACGCCGTCGATGCCGAGCGTTTTTTCGCCGGCTACTTGTCGTTGGGAAACAGCGCGCCGCGCAGGATTTCCGAGAACTCTTCAAGCATGCGCAATCCATTCGGATTGCGCTGTTGGATGTTCACCAGGTAGAGGAGACGGTCCATCAGCAAATACATCAGCACAAGCCGCGTTTGAAACTTGGTCTTGCTCTCGCCGTCCGCGAGCGACTGCACCAATCTCATCGATTCGGTCAATCGATATGTGATCGGAACCAGCTCGGCGGCGAGTTGCGGGTCGGTGCTGGTTGCCTCCCAGAAGGCTTCGCAGAGCACATGATTGCGTTGCCACATCTGATCGTACTGATCGACCCAGCCGCGAATCGCCTGTTTGGTCGGGCGTTTTACGTCATCGAGGCGCTCGAAAGTCGACTTGACGTCGATGTTTATGTGGTCCTGAAGAAGACGCGCGATGTCGGACTTGCTCGAGAAGTAGCGATAGAAAGTGGTCGGCGTGGTTCCGGCCGCTTTCGCAATATCGCCCACACTGGTGGCGCGAAAACCGTTCTTTGCAAATAACTCGATTGCGCCCGATATCAATCGCTCTTTGGTCAGCCTTTTAAGCTGACTCCGCAGTGACTGAATTTCGCCGGCTGCACATTCCGTTTCTTGTTTGGTTTTCCGCGCAGCGCCTGTCGTGCTCATGGTCTCCATACTCGTTGACGGCCGGACAGTCAAAACGATGCCTGCAACCATCCAAGGCGCACGCACCCTCTTGTGAGCAAAGCCTACACGGAGATAGTCTAAAAGTCATGTACAACAAACGGAAGTAACTGCGTGTACCGTAAAGTTACTGGGTGACATACTCCCACGTGGAGAAGTGCAAGAGAGGCGGCATGGCCATCGAATACGATCCACTCGATCCGGTGCAGGTGGATGATCACCAATCCGTGCTCGCGCGTCTGCGGCACGAGGCTCCGGTGAGCGAGTTGAAACCGGGCTTTTTCTATCTCGCGCGGTATCAGGACGTGATGGACGTATGCCGCGCCCCGCAAGTGTTCCGCCAGGGCCGGCACATCCCGCGCCATCTGGACACGCGCTCGGAAGATCAACTGAACCTGGGCGAGACCGACCCGCCCGAACACGTGCGAGTGCGCAAAGTGCTTTCTGCGCTGCTCACTCCGTCGAAGGTCCGCGCGATGGAGCCCCTCATCCGCAAAACCTGCGAGACCCTCGTCGATCGGTTTGCGGACCGCGGCAGGGCGGACATCATTGCCGACCTGGCGGCGCCGATGCCGGTAGGCGTCATCGGCTCGTTCAGCGGCATGCCCGAGGAATATCAAGCTCGATTCACCGCTTATTCGGAAGCGTTCATGCTGCGCACCGATTCGGACGCCGAGAAAGTCGAGGCCGCGAAGGCGGTCGTTGCCGAGTTCGATGCGGCCGCGCGCGAGGTAATCCGGCAACGCCAAGGCTCGACGCATCGGCCGGACGATGTACTGACGGGGCTGATCGAATCGCTGGACGCCGACGGCAAGCCGCTCTCTGAGGACAAGATACTGACTCACATGACGAAAGATGTGATCGTCGGCGGCACCGAGACGACCAAGCACCTGATCGGAAACCTGTTTTACAATTTGTGTGCGACACCCGGAGCGTACGAGCGCGTGCGCGCCGACCGCAGTCTGGTACCGGCCGCGATCGAAGAGACCTTACGTCTGGACGGGCCGGCGCAGATCATGTTCAGGGTACCGACGGTCGACGTCGAAATCCGTGGTTGTCCGATCCCCGCCGGCGCAACCGTGGCGGTGGGCTACGCCTCGGCGAACCGGGACGAGGACGTGTTCGAGAACCCCGACGCCTTCAAGCTCGAGCACCGGGATTTCAAGGCCAGGCCCCATTTTGGGTTCGGCCACGGGATTCACCTCTGCGTCGGCGCGAGTCTCGCGCGGCTCGAGACCGCCTGCGCCTTGAATGCGGTGCTCGACCGTGCGGCGCGAATGGACCTCGTGCCCGGGTTTCAATACCGGCGCGTGAGGTTCTTCGTCATGCGCGGTCCGCAGAGCTTGGACGTGCGTTTCGAGCCTGTGCCTCGATAGGGCGCGGCCGCGGCAGCTCGACGCGCCTCACGCGCAGGCCGGCAAATTGACTTTCTCGCGATGTGCGCGTTACGCTGTGTGACGTCGCAAGAGTAGGTGTAACACCAAGCACGCCGTGGCTGGCGTTCGCGCGGATATTCGCCCGGCAAGGAATGTCCCAACGTTGCGGCGCAAATACCGGGGGAGGAACGTCGATGGCTCATCAAGGCACGCAAGCTTCTACTCTTAAATCGAGCGTCAAGGTAATCGACGTCGATACTCACCTATCGGAGCCCGAGGATCTCTGGACCAAGCGGGCTCCCGCCAAATTCAAGGACCGCGTTCCGCAGATCCGCACCATCGATGGAAAAGTATCGTGGGTGATCAATGGCAATCATCCCATCGGATTGGGCGCGTCCGCTTCCAGCGTTTTTCATAAGGACGGCCGCACATCCTCAGGCATCGAGTTCGTCGAGTGGCGAAATGCCGACGTGATCCCTGCGTCGTACGATGCGCGCGCGCGCGTTGCCTTGATGGACGAGGCGGGGATATACGCCCAAATCGTCTACCCAAACGTCATGGGATTCGGCGGGCAGAACACGGCCACGGTGGATCCCGAGCTTCGCCTGATATCCGCTCAGATCTACAACGATGCAATGGTGGAGCTGCAGGAGGAATCGGGCGATCGGCTGTTTCCGATGGCAACCCTGCCCTGGTGGGACGTCGGCGCCGCCGTCGCGGAAGCGAAGCGCGCGCATGCGAACGGTTTGCATGGCATCAATATCAATTCAGATCCTCATAAGCACCGCGACGCGAACGGAAAGCCGTTGCCGGATCTGAGCGTGGAGTATTGGAATCCTCTGTGGGAGACCTGCGAGAGTCTCGGCCTGCCCATCAATTTCCATATCGGCGCCAGCGAGCAATCGATGGACTGGATCGGCACCGCCGGCTGGCCGTCGCTGTCCGTGAATCACCGCTCCGGCCTGGCAGGATCGATGATGTTCCTGGACAACGGCCGGGTCATCGGCAACTTGATCTATTCCGGGCTTCTCGACCGCTTCCCCAAGCTCAAGTTCGTCTCGGTCGAGAGCGGAATAGGTTGGATTCCGTTCGTGATGGAGTCGCTCGACTATCAATTCAGTTCGCTGATCACGAAATCGAACCTGCTGCATAAGCCTTCGGAGTATTTTCGCAAGAACTTTTATGCCTGTTTCTGGTTCGAAAAGCGCGATATCAGCCACGTCATCGAGCAAGTGGGCGTCGACAACTGCATGTTCGAGACGGATTTTCCGCATATCGTATGCCTGCATCCCGCGCCGCTGAAGTTCGTCGAGGAAGGGCTCTCGAAACTCGACGACAGTGCGCGAGAGAAGGTCATGAGCGCCAACGCGGCGAAGGTTTACAACATCAACCTGCGGGCGTGATCCCCTGGGCTTGAATATCTCGAATCCCAAGATGCCAGACTCCGTTGCGGAGTGTGGAAGCGCCGACCGGCAGCATGCTTTGGGATTTTTGCCTCTATTCCGGATTAGGGTAAACGGCAGGCTCGAGGATCGGCTGCCCTTGCAAGGGTGGGAGGGTCAATATAAACTTGGGATGGGGTCTAACGAAAGAGTGCAGGACGTCATGGGAGTGACGTAACGCAGTTGCCGCGACTTGCGCGACCAGTCGCAAGCGATGCGGGACCGATCTGCTTTCCCGAATGAAAATCAGATAGCGGAGATCTTCGAAATGGCTGGAATCAAAGTCCGTAACCTTAGCGAAGAGTTCTCGTTCGGCTCCGTCATCAGCGAAGTCGACAGCGACCTCCTCGCGGACGAGAGCGTGCGCAAGGAGATCAACGAGGTCTTCGAGCGGCGTGGGCTGATCGTGTTCGAAGGCGTCGAGGCCTCAACCGACATGCATCTGGCGATCAGCAATGTGTTTGGTCCGCTCAAGGATCATCCCGTGCCGGTAGTCGCGCGCGTCGATCAGAAGAAAGCGCCCGGTGTGATCGACATGAAATACGACCCTGCCGACGGAGGCGTCGTCGAGATCGAAGGCAAGCCGCTGGCGCAGTGGCTGCCCTGGCATTTCGATCATTGCTATAACAACGAGCTCAATCGCGCGGGAGTCCTGCGCGCGGTGACCATTCCGCCGGAAGGCGGACGCACCGGATTCGCGGACGGCATCGAGCTGTACAAATCGCTCTCGGAGGAGACCCGGCGCAAGATCGAGGGCCAGCACGTCATTTACACTCTCGACTTGCTCTACGCGCACATGCGCTTCGGCGTGCCCAAGGGATTCCGCGAGCTGCGCGTGAACGAATCCGCCTACGCTTCGTCGGCCTACGCCAAGAACTTGCCGCGCGCGATCCATCCGGCGGTATGGCAGCGCAAATCGGGCGAGAAGGTGCTGCACGTATCGCCCTGGATGGCCGTGGGTATTCGCGACCACGAGGACCCCGAAGGCGACTCGCTGCTCGAAGCGGTCTGCCAAGAGCTGATTGCCAAGATCCATCCGTACTTCCATTCGTGGAGGCCCGATCAGATGGTGATCTGGGACAACTGGCGCATGCTGCACAGCGTGAGCGGTATGGACCCGAAGTACGAGCGCCGGATGCAGCGCACGACCATCGTCGGCGACTATGGCCTCGGTTGCTTCGAGAACAACGCCGCCAAGGGCGACAAGATCCTCGAGATGACGGTCTGATCGACTGCGACCGTGGCGGCTGCTCGAGAGGATGAGGGTTAATGCGAGACTCGAATGACAAAAGCGCCGCCCTGAATTTCGATCCGGATGCGCTGCGTCGAAAGTATGCCGAGGAGCGCGCGAAGCGGCTGCGCCCCGACGGCACCCGGCAGTATCAACCGTTGGCTGGGCGATTCGCCAGTCTCGAGGAGGATCCTCATGCGGACCCGAGTTTCACCCGTGACCCGGTTCGTGACGACATCGACGTCCTCATCATCGGCGGCGGGCTCAGCGGTCTGACGACCGCGGCGCGATTGCGTCAGCAGGGAGTACAGTCCATCCGCATCGTCGAAAAGGGAGCGGACTTTGGCGGCACTTGGTACTGGAATCGCTACCCGGGCGCGGCCTGCGACATCGAGTCGTACATCTACCTGCCGCTGCTCGAGGAGCTCGACTACGTTCCGACCGAGAAATATGCAAAGGCGCCGGAGATATACGAGTATTGCCGCAAGATCGCGAGGTTCTACGACCTTTATAGAACTGCCCTGCTGCAGACGACCGTTACCGGCCTACGCTGGGATTCGAAGGCCGCGCGCTGGATCCTGTCCACCAACCGCAATGATCGGATCGCCGCACGTTTCGCGATCGTAGCCCCCGGGATTCTCAGCCAGCCCAAGCTTCCGCGCATTCCCGGCATTGAGACATTCGCCGGCCACAGTTTCCACACGAGCCGGTGGGACTATAAGTACACCGGTGGGAATGAGCGCGGCGGCTTGGTGGGTCTTGCAGACAAGCGCGTTGGCGTCATCGGAACCGGCGCCACGGCGATCCAGTCCGTTCCTCAGCTGGCGAAGTTCGCCAAGCACCTGTATGTATTTCAGCGGACTCCCTCGTCGGTGGACGCCCGCAACAACGTGCCCACCGACGCCGATTTCAGGCGTGCGCAGACGCCCGGTTGGCACCGGCGTCGCATGGTCAATTTCAACAACCTGGTCAGTGGTATTCCTGAAAAAGAGGATCTCGTCGCTGACGGCTGGACCGATATCCTCGCCGATTTGGGATTCGTCTTGAGCTCCACGGGCGGCACACCCGATCCGGCGAAGGTGGAACTGGCGCTGTTCGCCAAGATGGAGAAGTCCCGCCTGCGGATCAGTACCATCGTGAAGGACCCGTCGACGGCGGAAGCGCTCAAGCCTTATTACAATTATCTGTGCAAGCGTCCCTGCTTCAGTGATGAGTATCTGCAGAGCTTCAACCGCGACAACGTTACCTTGGTGGACACGGCGGGCAGGGGGGTTGAACGGATCACGCCGTCCGGTGCCGTCGCCGCCGCCAAGGAGTACCCGCTCGACTGTTTGGTCTATGCCACGGGCTTCGAATGGCTGTCCGAATTCGCGGGCATGATCGGCTACGATATCCACGGCCGTGACGGGTTGGCTCTCAGCGAAAGGTGGAGCCAAGGCACTCGTACCATGCATGGCTTGCTGACGCGCGGCTTCCCGAACCTGTTCATTCTCGGGCTTGCCCAGAATGGCGTAACCCCCAACTTGACGCATCTGATCGATGAGCGGGCGATCCATCTCGCTTATTTGCTCAGGCGCTGCCTCAAGGATGAAATCCGCACGATCGAGCCGACGCAACAAGCGGAGGACAAGTGGGTTGACGAGATCATTGCCCAGCGCGGGCCCCGGCGCGCATTTCTCGAGTCCTGCCCTCCTAGCTACTACAATCAGGAAGGCAGGGATACGCCTGCAACGGCTTTGAACGACATCTACGGCGCAGGCTCGGTGGCGTTCTTCAATGTCCTAGAGGAGTGGCGGGCTCAGGATAGGCTCGAAGGAATGGAGATAACTCGCAAGGAGCGGTCGAGGAGCGACTTGTTGGCCACCGTTGACGGTTATAACGCCGATTAGAGAAGGAGACCTGGATGCCTTGCGCGGAAATCGACGGTATCGGGATAGATTACGAGCTAATCGGCACCGGCCGGGCGGTCTCGATCACCCCAGGCGGACGCTTCTCCAAAGACGACCCCGGAGTGCGTGAGCTGGCCCAAGCGCTGGCCGCAGGGGGTCTGCGCGCGCTGATCTGGGACAGGCCGAATTGCGGCGCATCGGATCTCGCCTTCCGCGGCGATTCCGAATCGGACCTCAATGCCGACATTCTCGCCGGCCTGATTCGCAAGCTCGATCTGGGGCCGACGATTCTCACTGGCGGGTCCGCCGGATCGCGCGTCTCCCTGCGCGCGGCAACCCGCCATCCAGGGACCGCGGCGGGACTGTTCTTATGGTGGATCACGGGCGGCGCGATCGGCCTGTCCGCCCTGGTCGGCGTGTATTGCGGCGATGCGGCGCTGACCGCGGCCGCCGGCGGCATGGAGGCGGTCGCGGGGATGCCCTCGTGGCGCGAGCCGCTCGCGCGCAACCCCGCTAACCGCGCTCGGTTGCTGGCACAGGACTCGACGGAGTTCATCAGCATCATGCAGCGCTGGGCGGATGCGTTTACGCCCGCGCCGGGCTCACCGGTGCCTGGAATGACACCGGCCGATTTCGCCGCCCTGTCCGTTCCCGTGGTGGTCCTGCGAAGCGGTGCGAGCGACCTTCATCACCTGCGCAGAACCAGCGAGCAAGTTCATTCCCTGATTCCCGGCTCGATCCTCGAGGAGCCCCCCTGGGGCGATCGCGAATGGATCGACCGGATGGCCGCCGCGCGGCGAGGGGAAGGATTGTTCGCCAACTGGCCGAAACTTGCTCCCCAAATACTACGGTTTGCCGGCTCGTTAGCCGGCTGAGCGCGAGACCTTGAGCAACCTGTGACTGCCGAGCCACCAGATGCAGCAACCAATACGCTAAGCTTCGTTGGCCGAGTGATGGTCCTGATAATCAGCTGCTTGGCTGGGCAGCCTGGATCATGACCGGCGAGGTGTTACGGCAGCGCGCGCTCTCAGCTGAGCGTGCGCAGTCGGATGCTGGCTTCGAGAGGGGAGGGAATGCTTTGATGGATATAGATCCGTTCGAAATTGTTCCGACAGAGACGACAACCGCCGATACCAGCGCTGCCGTCGTGCGCAGCGATGCGCTGCGTAATTTTCACCAAGTCGTTCGCAGGCTCGGCGGGGACCCGGAGGCGCTGCTCGCCAAGTCGCAAATCGAATCGGCGGCGCTCGAAAATCGCCACGCGGTGGTGTCCTACCGGATGATGGTCCATCTGCTCGAGCGCGCAGCGAGCGAGCTCAAGTGTCCGGACTTCGGCATTCGCCTGGCATCCGAGCAAAACGGAGCGAAGGTGCTTGGGCCGATTCAGGTCGTCATGGCGAACTCGAGCACGCTCGGCGATGCCTACCGCTATTGCGCCGCTCACCTGCAAGCGTACAGCTCGGCAGTCCAGATCTGCATCGAGGGCGATCCGGCGAATCGGCGCAGTTTCATGCGATTCGAGATATTGCTCGGCCGGCTGCCTTATCAGCGCCAAGCCGTCGAGCAGGCGCTGCTGCTCACGCAGCACGCTGCGGTCGACCTCACCAAAGGTCATGCACAGGCGCGGGAGATATGGTTCTCGCACGCGCCTCTCATGTCCCGTTCGGTTTATCGCAATTGTTTCAGCGCCGTCGTCCGTTTCGGTGCACCCTGCAACGGACTGTTCTTTTCCGATCGCGATCTGGACTGCGCAATCTCGGAACCTGACCCGCAACTCTATGAGCTCGCAACCAGCTATATCGAGAGCCGCTTTCCCGCGGTGCGGCTCACCATGAGTACCCGGGTCAGAGCGATAATCGCGCGGCTGCTGGCTGCCAATGAGTGCACCAACGATCAGGTTGCCTCGGCGCTCGGATTGCATCCGCGCACTCTGCAGCGCCGGCTGCGGGAGGAAGGCGAGTGCTTCGAAAGCCTCAAGGACAGTGTGCGCCGGGATATCGCGTTGCGATATCTGATCCAGCCTGACGTGCCGCTCACCCGCGTCGCCGAGATGCTCGGCTATTCCGAGGCATCGGTATTGTCGCGCAGCTGCGCCCGTTGGTTTTCCGCTTCACCGAAACAATTGCGCAACGAGCTGAGCAGCTGGTCTTGAGCAAAACGCGGCGATCGGGTCCATCCAGACCGGGTCCATCCAGACCGGGTCCATCCAGACCGGGTCAATCCACCGTGGACGCCGCCATGAGCTCCTCTTGCGGCACCCCGGCCGGATTCGTCAAGATATTGTCGGAATATCCGGCGAATACATAATCGAGCTCGAACACGAACTTGTCGCCGAGGGCGCCCGTGATGAACAAATCCGTCTCGACGAACGCCTGGATGCCGTTGCGGCCGTAGGTGAAGCGCTTCACCCCTCCGTATATGGGCGACTTGTCCATACGCTCGTCGACCTCCGTAGTGCCGGGCCGCGCGCGGTTCAGAATGATCTTCACCCGCCCGCGCAGATCGGGGTCGCTCGTCCCCGCTTCACGAATCCGCATGATCCTCTGCTCGATCTCTTCCAGGGAGTCGAACAGAACGCCGAGATGCAGATCGTATTCCGGATCTGAATCGTGCGCGGCGCGCACCTTGGCGACTACCGGATGCTCTCCGGGTTGACCCACCTTCAAAGCTTCGCGAATCACCTTGTTGAGCTCGTTCAGCGCCTGCGGCTGTTCCATGATGAAAAGAATACCGTCGCCATTGTTGGTCGCCTCTCCGTCAACCACGTAGTGATAGAACGGATAGCCTTTCGGGCTGGGCACGCGGGCGAAACCGAGCAGATCGAGCAGCTTCGCGGCTGCCGGACCCTCTTCCTTTGTCCGGTAGTGCAGGGCGAGGTGGCCGAGCGTTTTCCTGGGCATATCGCACTCTCCTTCATGGGCTGTTTGCGTAGCTTTCATCAGCTTTCCATGATGCGCTTGACTTGGCGCGACAGGCGTCGAGATTTCATCCGCGCCGCGGGTCTACGCAGTCTCGTGGGATCAAGCCTGCAGCCGTCGAAATTGCGACGCTCGCACGACTTGAGCGGTGTCGGAGGTACTCGCACTTGAGCTTCATGTCCAAAATCGCGCGCGGAATAGGCTGCTTTGCGGCACTCATGCTCGTGAACGAATGCACGGCGGCGGTTTCGCAGGAAATGCCGCACTCCGTCGTCGGCACCGCGCAGTTGTCGGACGGCAGCGACGGCAAGAATTGGCCAGGTCCGGGGCGCACCTTCGGTGAGCAGCACTTCAGTCCGCTCCACGAAATCGGCACGGACAATGTGAGCAAGCTCGGGCTGGTCTGGTCGCTGGATTTGCCGCCCGGTAATTCGGTCTCGCAGCCGCTCGAGATCGACGGGGTGCTCTACTTCTGCACGGGATATAGCATCATCCACGCAGTCGAGGCAGCGACCGGCAAGGCGTTGTGGACTTATGATCCGAAGGCTCCCGAAGCCGCCGGTAAAAAGCTTCGCCTCGCCTGGGGCAGCCGAGGTATCGCCTGGTGGAACGGCAATATCTACACCGGCACGCAGGATGGCCGGCTCATCGCGATCGACGCGGCAACGGGAAAACCGCTGTGGTCGGTGATGACGGTCGACAAGGATGACGGCCGCTACATCACCGGCGCACCACGGGTCTTCGACGGCAAGGTGATCATCGGTCATGGCGGAGCCGATGTGGCCGCGATCCGCGGGTACGTGACAACCTACGATGCCGCAACAGGCAAGCAGCTTTGGCGCTTCTATCTCGTGCCCGGCAATCCGGCCGACGGCTTCGAGAACAAAGCCATGGAGATGGCGGCCAAGACCTGGTCCGGTGAATGGTGGAAGCAGGGCGGCGGCGGCACCGTCTGGAATGCCATGAGTTATGACCCCGAGACCGACACGGTGTTTCTGGGGAGCGGCAATGGCTCGCCATGGAACCGAAAAATCCGCAGCCAAGGCACGGGCGACAACCTGTTTCTCGCCTCGATCGTCGCGCTCGACGGCAAGACGGGAGCGTACAAATGGCACTATCAGGTAAATCCCGGCGAGAGCTGGGACTACAACGCCAACATGGACATGGAGTTCGCGGATCTGTCGATCGGCGGCAAGCCGCGTAAAGTGCTGATAACCGCGCCCAAGAACGGCTTCCTGTATGTCATCGACCGCCTCACTGGAGAGTTCATCTCGGCCGAGCCCTTTGTCAAAGTGACCTGGGCAAAGGGTATCGATCAGAAGACGGGCCGCCCCATCGATACGCCCAATAGCCGCTATGAAAACGGTCCTTTCCTGCTCGCGCCGAGCCCCATCGGTGCGCACAGTTGGCTGCCCATGGCCTTCAGCCGCATGACGGGGCTGGTGTACATCCCCGCAATGGAGCAGGACGCAATCTACTCTGACAAGGGCTTCGAGTTGAAAGATTGGCGGCGTCCGCCGGGCTTCTCGTTCAACGGCGCCGTGGGCGTCGACATGGGAAACGATGCATTGAGCGCGGCGCTGATCGCCTGGAATCCCGTGACGCAGAAGGAGGCCTGGCGTATTCCAATGCCCAGCATTATCAGCGGCGGCGTGGTCGCGACGGCCGGCAATCTCGTCTTCCAAGGAAGCATCGACGGCCACTTCAATGCGTACGACGCCTCGAGCGGCAGGCCCCTCTGGTCCTTCGACGCCAAGGCTCCGATCATGGCACCGCCCATCTCGTATCAAGTGAACGGCCGACAATATGTCACTGTCATGAGCGGGTCCGGTACGAGCCTCGTGCTGCTCGGAGCGTATCTGCAGAAATACGGCATCAGTTACCGGGACCAGAAGCGCCGGGTGCTGACCTTCGCGCTGGGTGGCGGCGCCCAGCTGCCCGATGCGCCGCCGTATCGCTTCGTCGCGGCAGCGGACCCGGACTATCGAGCCGATCCGGCGGCGGCACAGCGCGGCGCCAACGCTTACGGTGGAACCTGCTTGATGTGCCACGGCAGGGATGGCAGTGCCGCGGGCGATGCCCCAGATCTGCGCGCATCGGCGGTGATCACGTCCGACGCGGCATTCGAGGCGATCGTTGCCGGTGGGACGCTGGTTGCTCACGGGATGCCGCGCTTCGAGGATATGTCCAAAGAGACGCGCGACGACATCCGCCAGTACCTGCGCAGTCTCGCCGACAGCGCGCGAGCCGCGGGTCGGCCCGCGACGGGGCAGGGCGGTGGCTGAGGTGGTCCACGGCGCGGGCGCATCGCAGGCGGACCCGGCAGCTTTGTATCACGAAGTGATCGTCATCGGTGCGGGCTTTGGCGGCGTCTACGCCGTCCACCGGCTGCTCCGCGACGGACGCGACGTGCTCTGTCTCGAGGCGGCCGGGGACGTGGGCGGAGTCTGGTATCACAACCGCTACCCGGGGGCGCGCTGCGACATCCTGTCCATCGACTACAGTTATTCGTTCTCGAAGGAGCTCCAGGACGAGTGGAATTGGACTGAGCGCTATTCGCCTCAAGAAGAGATTCTTCGCTACATCCAGCACGTCGCCGACCGTTTCGGCCTACGCCGGCACATGGTGTTCAACACTCGTGTGACCGGGATGAGGCGCGATGACGATACGGGCCTCTGGACGATCGAAACGAGCGCCGGCAAGACTTACCGGGCGCGGTTCGCGGTGCTCGCAACCGGTCCGTTGTCGCAACCGAAGGATGCGGATTTCCCTGGTTTCAGCGATTTCCAGGGGGATGTCTATCGAACTGCCCGCTGGCCGCACCATCCGGTAAGTTTCGAGGGCAAGCGGGTGGCGGTCATCGGCACCGGCTCCTCGGGCGTGCAATCGATCCCCGAGATCGCAAAAACAGCGGGACACTTGACGGTGTTCCAGCGCACCCCGGTGTTCGCAGTCCCGGCCCGCAACGTTCGCTTGTCGCCCGAGGATCTCGCCGCGGTGCGTGCGCGGTACTCGGAGTATCGCGCGGAACTCAAGAGCGGCTTCGCCGGCAATTACATGACGACCACCGGCAAGAAGGCGGCTGAATTCAGCGAAGCCGAACAACGCCGCATTCTCGATGCGCTTTGGGAGGAGGGAGGTCTCGGCATCGCCAGTATATTCATCGACATACTGACGGACGAGTACGCGAATGGTGTCGTTGCAGACTATGTTCGGCGGCGAATTCGCGAGCAGATAAAGGACCCGGTACTCGCGGAGAAGTTGCTGCCGCGAACTTATCCGATCGCCACCAAGCGGCCCTGCGTCGAGTCCGGTTATTACGCAGCCTTCAACCAACCGAACGTCTCGTTGGTCGACGTTCGCGAGACGCCGATCGAGCGCATGACCGCCGGCGGCATCCAGACGTCCGATAGGCATCACGATCTGGACACCATTGTCCTCGCCACCGGATTCGACGCACTGACCGGCGCGTTGAAGGCGATCGATCCCGTCAACGGCGAGGGCCGGCATTTGGTGGACGAATGGGAAGACGGTCCCAAGACCTATATGGGACTCGCGGTGTCAGGCTTTCCAAACCTGTTCATGGTGGCAGGCCCGGGCGGTACCTCGGTGTTGGGCAATGTCGTGGCGGTGGCCGAAGCGGGGGTCGACTGGATCGCCGACTGCATCTCGTGGCTCTATGAGCACAGCTATGACACGATCGAGGCCACCCCCGAGGCTCAGACCGATTGGACCGATCACGTGGCTGAGGTAGGCCGGTACACCCTCTTTCCGAAGGCCGACAGCTGGTACATGGGAGCCAACGTAGCGGGCAAGAAGCGGGTACTGCTCGCCTATATCGGCGGGTTCTGCACCTATGTCGACAAGTGCAAAGAAGTCGCCGCCAAGGGCTATCCGGGGTTCGTCGCGCGCTAGGCGACCGGCGTCAGCGATACCGGGATCGCTCCCATCCTCGGCATGCCGCTGTAGCGGTCGTAATCGTCGTCGAGTCGGGTCAGACGATTGACATTGGCGCCATGCAGGCGGGTGTCGGCCGATTCGCCCGGCGCCCGGCCGAAGCCGTGCGCGATCGCCAGCACGCCGCGGCGCAGATCGGGATCGGCCGCGACGACCACTTCGATCGCGCCGTGACGCGACCGGACTTCGGCGAGGTCGCCCGGCGCCATGCCGCGCCCTCGAAGTTCCTCCGGATGGAGGAACGCCGGATTGGTGAGCACCTTGAGACGGCCAGGCTCCAGACGGGCCGTTCCGTTGGTCACATTCTGCATGCGCCGCGGAATCAGCAGCAGCGGATATTCCTCGTTGGTGCCGCGCCGCGCGAGAATGTCCTCGGCCGCCATCGCCGCAAGGTCGCGCATCATATCCTGGTTGCCCAGGTCGAGCCGGTCGGTGCAGGCGGGATCGCGTGCACCGACGTAAACGCGCGCCTCGTCGAACACGTGGCCATTGGGGTACTGCCGCAGGCGCTCGAGCGGCACCGCCGAGCCTTCCGCGATCAGGGCGTAGATATCTTCGGTCGTCGGCTCATTGACCATGTCGAGCGGCTTGCCCTCGGCCACGAACATGCTGCCGCAGGTGAGCTCGAGACCCATGTGCTGCGCGATGCGATAATAAGCCCTCCATGAATCGATCACATCGGAGCCTTGCGGCGGCTCGACCAGGGCCGGCTGAGCCGAGCCGAACGGATCCGGGTAGCCGTAGCCCTGGTGAAAGACGCTGTTCAGCTCGCTGAGGAAAGACAGCACCGGAATCTCGAAGGCAAGCTTCGAGGCGAGCACGTAGTCGGCGACGCTCGCGGTCGGCGACATCTCGACGTCGTGAGTGACGAGCAGATCGAGCGAACGGAACGCGCGGTAGGTGCGCAGCTCATCGGGCATGGTCCGCATCGCCCCGGCATGCATGAATACCGCGCGCACTTGACCTTCGCCCGGCATCAAGATCTCATCGATCAACGCCGCGGCCGGCATGCCGGCGACCGACTGCTCGAGCCCACGCACGCGCATTTTCTCGCCGAAGCCGGTCGGCGCGCACGGTTTGCGCGGCTGCGCACGCGGATGGATCGGCGGCAGCAGCACCGGCGAATACATCACCTCGTCGTTTTCCTGCGTCCAGAAGCCGCGCAGCGTTTGCAGGCAATTCAGCAGATAGCTCGTGAGCGTGCCGCGTCCCGTCATCGAGGAGCCCGTGCCGGTGCCGCAGTTGCCGCGCTTGGCCTCGCCCAGCAGCTTTGCGGCGGCGCGCAGATCCTCTTCGGGCACGCCCGCGCGTTGCGCGACATACACAGGATTGAAGGGGCGCACCGCCTCGGTCAAGGCGGCGAGGCCGGCGGCGTTGCGCGCGACGAACTCCTGATCGACCGCTCCGGCCGCGATGATCAGGTGCACGAGGCCGGCGGCAATGGTCGCATCCTCGCCCGGAATCGGCTGCAAATGCAGCGCCGCGCGGCGTGCGGTCTCCGTGCGGCGCGGGTCGACGACGATCAGCTGAGTCCCGCGTCGAGTCAGCTCCTTCAAGCGCGTGCCGGGATTCTGGCCGAAGTACTGTTTCGATATAACCGGATTGCCGCCGGTGATGAGAAGTACATCGAGCGATTCAGGGCGCATGCGCCCGCCGTCCCACGTGCCGTGCAGTGCATCGGCGATCTTGGTGTTCGGTTGATCGAGCGTCGCCATGGTGAAGAACATCGGCGAGCCGATCGCGCGCAATAGCGACATCATGACCGGTGCAGTCGCGATTTGCTCGACCCCCGGATTGCCGAGAAAACCGGCGACTGCGCGCGGACCGTGACGGGCGATGATCTCGCCGAGCTTTTGCGCGATCTCGGCGAGGGCGACGTCGGTGCGTATCGGCTTGAAACTGCCGTCAGGCTGGCGCTTGAGGCTATGAAGCAGCCGGCCGGGATTGTTGTGCAGCGCCGGTAGCGCGCGCCCTTTCGGACAGGTGAAGCCATTGTAGAGCGGCGCATCGGGATTGCCATCGACGCGAACGACCAGGCCGTCCTGCAGCGTCACCATCACCGGACAATAGGCGGAGCAAACCCGGCAAGTCGATGGCTTGACTTCGATCATGGCATCTCCGTGCGCGCGGGCGCGATCGCTTGGTGCGCGCTCTGGCCGAGTCCGAAAATCACGATCTTCGCGGTGGCCTGTTGCGTCGGCCAGAGAATCGAAGTGAGTCCCGCGGCGACCGCGACCTTCTGCGAGCCCCCGGCATTGTAAGTGATGATGCCGCCCCCGATCGCGCCGTCGAGCTTCGTGCTCCAGAGTTTCCGGCCGCTCGCGGCGTCGACTGCGTAGAAATTGCCCCCCATGTCGCCGAAAAAGACCAACTCTCCGGCGGTGGGGGTTATGCCGCTCAGAATGGGATAATTGGTCTTGATTCTCCACTTCCACGTGCC
>Ga0302324_100005555_pt1 | contig 27480 bp, 16 predicted proteins | sample Palsa_T0_1_FD_201949 | JGI IMG/M metagenome (GOLD analysis project Ga0302324, IMG submission 201949) | Peat permafrost microbial communities from Stordalen Mire near Abisko, Sweden - Palsa_T0_1 | ecosystem: Environmental > Terrestrial > Soil > Palsa > Peat permafrost | place: Sweden: Abisko...
CTCCATCCGGGCACGGTCATCAACCCGCGCGGCGCGACGCCCGGGGTCGGCGCGACGGTCAGCGTGCACGGCGACGGTCAGCCCGACGGCTCGCTCGAAGCGAGCGCGATCACCGTCCAGCAGTAACTTCCCCGGCGCTCCTTCGAGAGATCCGCCCGCGAGACAATCCGGCCTTCGGGTTGCCGCGTTGCATCGAGGCACACATCTCGCAAGGAGTACTCGTGATCAAACACTGTCTCGGCCTCGCGGCCACCCTCGCGCTGGGCGTCGGGCTCGCCACCGCGGCCTTCGCCGACCCCAGTACCCCGGCCCCGATGAGCTCGGGGAGCTCGATGTCCAGCTCGATGATGAGCGGCGGCATGGCCATGGAGCACGGCTTTCCCAAAGGGCTCGCCGGGCCCGACGGCAACGCCTACACCGGCGCTCCCGACCTGCAGGCGGCCATCTCGCTGGTCACCGCCGGCGGACCGATCGGCAGCTTCTCGGTCGTGAAAGCCATCAGCGTGATGGCCGGTTCGGCCACGGCGAATGCGGAAGTCGCCAAGCTCACCAAACAGTACGGCAAAGGCAGTGTCGCGTTGTTCGTGACCGTTCAGAACTACGCGGTCAATGACGCCGTCAAGCACGCCAGCGCCGCAGGGGTGAAGTTTCCGAAGCCCATGCTGACCGGCGCGACGCTGGCCAAGCGCGTGGTCACCCTGGGGCTGATCGACGGCACCTACTACGAAGGCGTGCAGCTCGATCATCTGGTGACGCACGGCATTCACGAAGCCGTCATGGCCGACATCGATGCGAAGTACGGTCCGGCCGCCGATGCCACGTACCACCGCATCGCCGACCAAGCGCACTACGACCTCGCCCACGCGCTCGGTGTAACCTCGGTCAAACTCGCTTCGTACCATTAGGATTAGCCTGAGAGCGAATCGCTCGACGGCATGATAACGAAAAGGGCCACGCCGATCGGCGTGGCCCTGTTCGTTCGTGTTCGATTTTGTCGCAGCGGCGCATCGGCCGCTACGACGGTAAGCCCTTCGGTGGCTCTTCGGTCATCGAGTTGATGCCGCCCTCCTGCCATCGGATCGTGCGCTGGTGTTGAAGTGCGCTGCTTCGTTCACCGAGCCGGCGCGCATTCAGCCGGTCGGTGCCGCGTAACCGGGTGGATCTTGCGACGTCAAGCCGCCCTCCCCGTTGTCTACCGTGCGATGTTCCCTCGAGGTTCGGCAATGGTACACCTCGCTCCGAGCGGGGTCAATCCCCTCGCTGCGCGTCGCCCACAAGCGAAGGCCTACCGCTCGCGCCCGCAAATGAAGAACCGCCGTGACCCCCCGTATGCTGAGCTTGCTGCGTAAGCTCGAAGCAGTCGCAATCTTGCTTGGCTCGTGCGTGCTGGCGATCTTCGTGGTCGCGAATCGCCCGTGGGTCGAGCATCTCCTCGCAGGGTTGGGGCCGTTCGCGATGCCGCTCGCGATCCTGGTGTTCGCGATCGTCGCCTCGGCGCCGTTTTCGGTCACCGACGCGCTCGCGATCATGAACGGCGTGCTGTTCGGACCCCTCTGGGGCTCAGTCGTCAACGCGATCGGGCTGGTGCTGGCAGCGACGATCGGCTACTTCGTCGCGCTGCGCACCTCCGATGCGTTCGACGTCAAGAAGAACGTCGAGCGGCTGCCGCGCTGGGCGCGCCATTTCCAGATCGGCTCGCCGATGTTTCTGATCGTGGTGCGCATCATTCCGGGCCTCGGCGGCACGATCGCGACGCAGACGGCGGCGGCGCTGCGCGTCCCGATCTTCCGGCAGATCTACACGATGTGCGCGGTCGCCGTACCGATCTGTACCTTGTTGGCGGTCGGCGGCGACGCCGTCTCCGACTACATCCAATCGCGCGTGGTCGATCCCGTACAAGCCTCGATGGAGAAGCACCACATTCCGTTTCCGCATCGGCACCGGCAGCACGCGCGGCCGCAGCCGGTCGCTACGCGGCCGGCGGACTCCGTCTACCCGTGAACGTAACCGTCGTCGCGACGCCGGCCCTGCTGGCGGAGGTCTGCGCGCGCATCGCGCGCTCCGAGCGCGTCGGTCTGGATACGGAATTCCACACCGAAAAGTCGTACACGCCGCACTTGATGGTGATCCAGCTGCTCTTCGATGACGGGGTCGCCATCGTCGATCCGCTGGCGCTGCGCGACCTGCGTCCGCTGGTCGAGGCGCTGGCGGGCGCGCGCGTCGTCGGCCACGCGCTGTCGTCGGATTTGCGCATTCTCGCCGATGCCTTCGGGATGCTGCCGCGCGCGGTCTTCGACACGCAAGTCGCGGCCGCGTTCGCCGGCTACGGGCTTGCGATTTCGCTGCTCGACCTGGTGCGCGAATTCTGCGGCGTCACGCTACGGAAATCGCAGACGGTCAGCGACTGGAGCACGCGGCCGTTCACGCCCCAGCAGCTGGACTATCTGGTCGACGACGTCCGCTTCCTGTTTACACTCGAGGACGCGCTCGAGGAGCGGCTGCGCGCGCGCGGACGCGAGAGTTGGGCGGCCGAGGAGATGCCGTCGCTGGTCCGGCTCGACGCCTATCGCTTCGATCCGAGCCGGCTGTACCTGCGCGTCTCGGGCAACGCGCGCCTCAACCGGCGCGAACTCGGCATCCTCAACGAGCTGGCAAAATTGCGCGAACGGTATGCCCGCGAACGCAACATTCCGTTGAAATACGTCCTGCCCGACGATGTGATGATCGGCTTGGTCAGCCTGCGGCCGAAGGGCGTCGACGAACTCGCGCAGCTGCGACGGATCGACGCCGGGACCCGGCGCAACCTCGGCGAGTCGATCCTCGAGGCGGTGCAGCGCGGCGAGGCGCTGCCTGAGGATGCGCTGCCGATGCGGGCGCCCAAACCGCTCGGCGCACAGCGTGAGGCGCTGGTTGCGACGATGGCCGTGCTGGTCAGCGCGCTCGCCGCCGAGAACGAACTGCCGACCACCCTGCTGCTGCCGCGCGCGGCGCTGGAACGCATCGCGCGCGAAGCGCCCCAGTCGCCGGAGGCGCTCGGCGACCTCGTCGAGCTGACCGCGTGGCGGCGCCAGCTGGTGGTCGAGCCGCTGTGGCAGCTGCTCAGCGGCGAGCGCGCGCTGCGGGTCGAGCGGTATCTCGAGGGCGACCCGCGGACCGTCTTTTCTTAACTCCGACCCCACCCGCCAGGCTGCCGCTGCGGGCGCCTTTGCTGGTGGAGAAAACCGGTCCGCGACGAATCCCGCCCTATGTGAACACGCAGGCGCACCCGAACAGCTTTTCCGCGCGCGACACGCTGCGCGCCGGCAGCCGGACGTACGAGTACTTTCGCCTCGGTGCGCTCGCCGAGCGCGGGCACGACCTCGAAACGCTCCCGTATTCGCTGAAGATCCTGCTCGAGAATCTGCTCCGCTGTGAGGACGGGCGCTCGGTCGTCGCTGACGACATCGCCGCGCTGGCGTCCTGGCAGCCGGGCGCGCCCTCGGCCAAAGAGATTGCGTACCGGCCGGCGCGCGTGCTGCTCCAGGATTTTACCGGCGTCCCCTGCGTGGTCGACTTGGCGGCGATGCGCGACGCGATCGCGGACATGGGCGGCGATCCGAAGAAGATCAACCCGCTGCAGCCGGTCGAACTCGTGATCGATCACTCGGTGCAGGTCGATGCGTGGGGCGGTCCCGAGGCGTTCGAACGCAACGCGGAGCTCGAGTTTGCGCGCAACGGCGAACGCTACGCGTTCCTGAAATGGGGGCAGTCGTCGCTCGACGGTTTCCGGGCCGTCCCGCCCGATACCGGCATCGTCCACCAGGTCAACATCGAGTACTTGGCGCGCGTGGTCTTCGGCGCCGGCGGCGCCGGCGAACCGCATCCCGACGGCATACCGCTTGCGTTCCCCGACACCGTGATCGGCACCGACTCGCACACGACGATGGCCAACGGCTTGGGCGTGTTGGCTTGGGGCGCCGGCGGTATCGAAGCGGAGGCGGCGATGCTCGGCCAGCCGGTGACGATGCTCGTCCCGGCCGTGATCGGGTTCAAACTGACCGGCGCACTGCGCGAAGGCGTTACCGCGACCGACCTTGCGCTGCAGATCACGCAGATGCTGCGCCGCAAGGGCGTGGTCGGAAAGTTCGTTGAGTTTTACGGCGTCGGCCTCTCGTCGCTGCCGGTCGCCGACCGCACCGTCATCGGCAACATGTCGCCCGAATACGGTTCGACGGTCGCGATCTTTCCGATCGACGGTCTCACCCTGCAGTACCTCCGGCTGACCGGCCGCAGCGAAGAACACATCAGCCTGGTCGAAACGTATGCCCGGGCGCAGGGGATGTTCCGCACCGACGTTTCGCCCGAACCGCGTTTCAGCGACACGCTCGAACTCGATCTCACGGAGGTCGTGCCCAACCTCGCCGGCCCGCGCCGTCCGCAGGACCGCGTTCCGCTCAGCGACGTCAAGCAGAGTTTCGCCGTCGCGCTGGAGGAATGGCAGAACGCGCGCGGCGGCAACGGGAAGCAAGTCGGACGCTTTGAGTCCGAAGGCGGCGGCACCGCCGTCGCCGCGCAGCCGCGCACGGTGCTCTCCGATGGCGCGGTCGTGATCGCGGCGATCACCTCGTGCACCAACACCTCGAACCCGGCGCTGATGATTGCGGCCGGCTTAGTGGCGAAGAAGGCGGTCGAGAAGGGCCTGGCCGCGGCACCTTGGGTGAAGACGTCGCTGGCGCCGGGTTCCAAAGTGGTGACCGACTATCTCGCCAAAGCGGGGCTGACCCCGTTTCTTGATCGGCTCGGCTTCAATCTGGTCGGCTACGGCTGCACGACCTGCATCGGAAACTCCGGACCGCTCGGTGAGGACGTCGCGCAGTCCGTCGCCGAGCACGACATGATCGTGGCCGCCGTGCTCAGCGGCAACCGCAACTTTGAAGGACGCATCCATCCGCAGGTGCGCGCGAACTACTTGGCTTCGCCGCCGCTGGTCGTCGCTTACGCGCTGGCCGGCCGCATGGACATCGACCTCACCACCGAGCCGCTGGGCCGCACGCCGACCGGCGAGGACGTCTTCCTCAAAGACGTGTGGCCGAGCAGCGGCGAGGTCGAGAAGGCGATGGTGGCGTCGCTCGACGAGGACATGTTCCGCACCCGGTATGCCGACGTGTTCCAGGGCGACGCGCGCTGGTCGTCGATGCACGTTCCGGCCGGCGAACGCTACGCCTGGGACGAAAACTCCGAGTATGTCAAACGGCCGCCGTACTTCGACGGCATGCCGGCGCAACCGCAGCCGCCTGCCGACGTGCGCGGCGCGCGGGTCTTGGCGGTGCTCGGCGACTCGGTTACCACCGACCATATCTCACCGGCCGGCAACATCGCGCGCAGCTCACCCGCCGCGCAGTATCTCATCGCGCGCGGCATCGCGCCGGCCGACTTCAACTCCTACGGTGCGCGGCGCGGCAACCACGAGGTAATGGTGCGCGGAACCTTCGCCAACATTCGCCTGCGCAACGCGCTGGTGCCCGGCATCGAGGGCGGCGTGACGCGCTACTTCCCCGGCGGCGAGCAGATGACGATCTTCGACGCCTCGCAGAAGTACCGCGCCGCGGGGGTTCCACTGATCGTCCTGGCCGGTAAAGAATACGGCAGCGGCTCGTCGCGCGACTGGGCCGCCAAGGGACCGGCGCTGCTGGGCATCACGGCGGTGATCGCGGAATCGTTCGAGCGCATCCATCGTTCGAACCTGATCGGCATGGGGATTCTGCCGCTGCAGTATGCCGACGGAGCGACCCGCGAATCGCTCGGCCTCACCGGTGAGGAGAGCTATGCGATCGAAGGTGTCGCCGCCCAACTCGTCGCCGGCATGACCGTCAACGTCACCGCGTCCGCCGACGCGCGCAGCACGACCTTTCCGGCGCTGGTCCGGATCGATACGCCGGACGAAGCGGAGTACTATCGCCACGGCGGCATCTTGCAGTTCGTGCTGCGCCAGCTCGCGTCCGCGTAGCGCGTCGCGATGATTCCCCACCACGTTGCGATCCTTTCGTTCGAGGGCCCCGACCGTTACGCGTCGATCGGGGGCTTGGCGACCCGCGTTACCCAATACGCACGTGCGCTCGGGGCGGCAGGTCACGACGTGCAGTTGATCTTCGTCGGCGATCCGCACGCCGAGGCGATCGAAGCCGGCGATCCCGGCGTGACGCTGCGCCGCTGGTCGCAGTGGGTGTCCTCGCACCACCCCCGCAACGTGTACGACGGTGAGGCCGCCAAGGTTCACGATTGGGAGATGAGCCTCCCGGCCTGGATCGTCGATGAACTGATCGTGCCGGTTGCGGCGCAGGGCGAACGGGTGCTGGTCATCTGTGAAGAGTGGCAGACCGCGAACGTGGCGATCGCGCTCGACCGCCTGGCGCGCGAGCGCGGTGTCAGCGCCGCGATGACGCTGCTCTGGAATGCGAACAACACCTACGGATTCGACAAGATCCATTGGCCGACGCTGACGCGCGCGGCCGCGATCACCTGCGTCAGCAAGTACATGAAGTTCGAGCTCTTGCGCTGGAACGTCGCGGCGCTGGTTATTCCCAACGGTCTGGACCGCCAACTCCTCGACGGTGCCGATCTCGAGCGCACCGCGGCGCTGCGCGCCGCCTTCGGCGAGCGGCCGACCTGCGTCAAAGTCGGCCGCTTCGATCCGGACAAGAACTGGCTCCAGGCGATCGACGCGCTGGCCCAGTTGCGCGCCGGCGGCATCGATGCCCGGCTGATCGCGCGCGGCGGTCGCGAACCGTACGGCGACGTCGTGCTGGGACGGGCGCGCGAACGGCAGCTGGCGGTCGAGCGTTTGGCCTACGAGGGGAGTGATTGGCGCGAGTTCGTGCGCCTGCTCGCCGCCGTCGAGGCGCCGGTCGTGCACGTGCGCGCCTTCCTTGAAGAGGCGACGCTCTACGCGCTCTACGCCGCCGCCGATGCGGTGCTCGCCAACAGCGGTAAGGAACCGTTCGGGCTGGTCGGTCTCGAGGTGATGGCGGCCGGCGGCATCGCCGTCTGCGGCGCGACCGGTGAAGAGTACGCGGAACCGTTCGTCAACGCGATCGTCTGCGATACGGGTGACGGCCGCGAACTCGCGAGCTACCTGAGCGCGCTGTTCGCGGACCCGGACCTGGGCGCCGAACTGCGTGCCAACGGCGCCCAGACGGCGGCCCGCTACACGTGGGATCACGCGCTGGTGGCGCTCGACCGGAAACTGGGCTACGTTGAATCCCTCGCGCGCTGAGGGGATGCTGCTGGTGACCGGCGGCAGCCGGGGCATCGGCGCCGCGGTCGTGCGCTTGGCGGCCGGGGCCGGCTATCCGGTTGCCTTCACCTACGTCCAGGATGCCGCCGCCGCCGCCGCGCTGACGACCGAAATCGTGGCCGGCGGCGGCCGCGCGTTCGGGGTGCGGGCGGACGTTGCACGCGAAGACGACATCGTGCGCGCCTTCGACGCCGCGGAAGCCGAGCTCGGCCCGCTCGGCGGTCTGGTCAACAACGCCGGAATCACCGGCCCGCTGCGGCGGGTCGAAGCGCTCGATACCGCGCTGCTCGAGCGCGTGTTCGCGGTGAACGTGATCGGCACGTTGCTGTGCGCGCGCGAAGCGGTGCGCCGCATGTCGACCGCGCACGGCGGCGCGGGGGGCGCGATCGTCAACCTCTCGTCGGTCGCGGCGCGCCTGGGCGGACCCGGCGACTACGTCCACTACGCCGCCAGCAAAGGCGCCGTCGACGCGCTGACGATCGGCCTGGCCCGCGAAGTCGCAAACGAGGGGATTCGCGTGAATGCGGTTTCGCCGGGCCTGATCGAGACCGAGATCCACGCCTCGACCGGCGACCCGGGCCGCTTGGCGCGCATGGTGCCGGGCGTCCCGATGCGCCGCGCCGGCACGGCCGAGGAGGTCGCGCAGACCATCCTGTGGCTGCTCTCGCCCGCGGCGTCGTACGTTACCGGGGCCAATCTTGACGTAAGCGGAGGGCGCTGAGCCCGCACCTGCTACCGACGTCTTCGCCGGCGACGGCGCGGTATGGTACCATGACGCGTCACCTGGTGACATCCTCTCGCGCGATCTTTCGAAACAGCGATCGCATTGCGCTCGCTCTCTTTGAAAGACTCCCATGCCCGCGAATTTTGATGCTCTGGGGCTGCGCCCCGAGCTCCTCCGTGCCGTGCGCGAACTCGGTTTCACCGTTCCGACGCCGGTACAGATCGAAGCGATCCCGGCCGCCTTGGCCGGTCGCGACGTCCTCGCCAGCGCCCAGACGGGCACCGGCAAAACCGCCGCCTTCGGGCTGCCGCTGCTGCAGGCCATTGCCGCTTTGCCGCCGCGCCGCACCCACGCCCTGGTCCTCGCACCGACGCGCGAACTGGCGGCGCAGATCGCCTCCCACCTGACCGAACTCGCGCGCCATACGAAGGTTCGCATCCGCGCCGTCTTCGGCGGTGTCGGCTACGGTCAGCAGATGCAGGCCTTCAAGACGGGCGTCGAAATCATCGTCGCCACGCCGGGCCGCCTGATCGACCATTTGCAGCAAGGCGCGCGTTTGGACGGCGTCTCAATGCTCGTCCTCGACGAGGCCGACCGGATGCTCGACATGGGCTTCCTGCCCGCCGTGCGCAAGATCGTCGCGAAGCTCCCCAACCGCACGCAGACCCTGTTCTTTTCGGCGACCATCGCGCCCGAGATCGTCACGCTAACGCGCGAGATTCTGCACGATCCGGTCCGAGTGACGATCGCCCCGAAGAGCGCCGCGGCCACCGCCGAAGGCGTGACCCACGTCGCCTACACGATCGATCAGCAGCGCAAGACCGATCTGCTGGTCGAGCTGCTCAAGGACAACAACATCTACAGCGCGCTGGCCTTCACGCGCACCAAAGCGCGCGCCAATCGCCTCGCGCTAGCGCTCGAAAAGCACAACGTCTCCACCGAGCGTATTCACGGCGACCGTTCGCAAGCCCAGCGCACGCGCGCGCTGGCCGACTTCAAGCGCGGCAAGGTGCGCGTCCTCGTCGCAACCGATCTGGCGGCCCGCGGCATCGACATCGTCGACCTCGGGCACGTGGTGAACTTCGATGTGCCGATGGCCGCCGAGGATTACGTCCACCGCGTCGGGCGCACGGCGCGCGCCGAGTCGACCGGCGATGCGATCACCTTCGTGTCCCGCGAGGAAGAGTCGCTCTTCCGCGACATCGAGAAGATCGTCGGCCGCCGCATCGACCGTTCGAATCTCCCGGCCTTGCCGCCGGCGGCTCCGGGCATCGCCCTCGAACGCCCGCGCAGCGCGACCTTCCGCGGCCCGCACAGCTCCCACGGCCGCGCGCCGAGCCGCCGGGGACGCTGATCTTTACCCGTCTCTCATCACCAGCGGCGGGCGTGACCCCGCCGCGGTCAGAAGAAGACGGGGAATTCCCTCGCTAGCGAGGACGTTACCGATTTTCTCTCACCCGAGCCGTCCGTCGCCTCTACGGCCGGAGTTCGACGGAGCACGTCCGATTCGTGTCGCAGTGCGCCTCAAGCGTGCTCTGCTGCGCGGCCGTGCCCTGTTCGCGGTGCAGATCGATAGCGCGTACCTGCATCCGGTCACCGCGACCTTCGAGATGTCGCTCCAGGACGGCATGCGCCGCCAGCTCCCCTCGAGCATCACCGTGCGCGCGACCGGCACCGTGTCGTCGGAGATCGTCGGCGTGCTGGAACCGGGCGAGCGCCCGGTTTCGCTGGTTACGCGGGTCCAGGGCGACGGTCTCGACCTCGAGATCATTTCGAATGTCGACCGCGGGGCGTCGCCGAACTGGCCGCTGGCCGTGGCGGGCGTCGCGATTCCGGCGACCTCGGCGGTCCTGGCCTGGTACTTCGCGTCGCAGGCTGCGCGCAGCGCGTCGCAGCCGCGTCCAGCCGCGCTACCCAACCCGCAAGGCTCCGGCCCGGCGCCGCTGGCGCTGACCACGCCGGCACCGGCAGCGTCTGATTTCCAAGCGCCGGTTGGGCATACGATGCTGCCTGCGGTGATCGATCAGACGCCGCAGACCCCGCAAGCGCAGACGGAGCCGATCCGCGTCGGCCACGATCGCGTCGCGCCCAAGCGTTTGCGCCGCATCGTCGAACCGGCGCCGGCCGCGCCCGTCTGGCCGCTCGGCGTGCTCTCCCCCCAGGTGGTCGGGAAGGCCGCCTTGCGCACCGGCGGGCTGGCCGTCACCGCCGCAGTGACGGTGGTCAGCGCGCTGGCTGCACTGGCATACGTGCACCCGCAAGTCGCGGAATTGCTGATGCCCGCACCCATTCCGCGCGGCTCGCACGTCGACGTCGTATATCGGCTGGCCGGCTTCGGCACCGGCGACTACACGCTGCTCGACGCCGACGGAACGCCGCTGGACAGCGGCACGCTGGCATCGCACAGCGGGGTACTGCGCATCGACGTGCCGGCACATGTCACCGGCCGTCCGGTCACCTTGCGCGTCGCGATGACGGGACCGTTCGGCGACGCTCGCCGCGAACTCTCGGCCGACGTGCTTGCGACGCCGGCGCCCAAAGCGCAGGGCGGCCCGCGCATTGAGATGTTCTCGCTCGACCGCGATACCGTCGCCGGCGGCGATCTGCTTACCGTGCGCTATCATGTCGTGCCGCCGGTCGGCGGCGTGCTGCTCACCGACGCGACCGGCGCGGTCCTGGCGTCGGCGGCGCTCACGCCCAGCGGCAAGTCACTGCTGCGCATTCCGCCCAGCGACCGCAATCGCGACCTGGCCGTGGTGTTGCGCGCGACCGGTTCGGGCGGCGGCGCCGAGACGCGCATTCCGCTGCGCGTCGAGCCCGGCCCGCGCGCCAACACCGCGAACGCGGTGGCTGCTCCAGCGCCGCCGATCCCGGGTGTGAACTCGACCGACATTGAGATGGCCGTGCTCACGCCGCGCGTCGTCTCGGGCGAACCAATCCGGCTGCACGTGCCGCTCCCCTACGACCGGCTCACCATCTCGCTGCTCGACCCCCAGCGCCGCGTCGTCTCCGAACGCCAGTACGCGGCCGCCTACGATCCGGTCCGCATCGAAGCGCCGGCCGTCAGCGTGCCGACGACCTTCGAACTCCACGCCTCGGTCGAACACGGCGTCGCCGTCAACATCGGCGTCTATCGCGTCGTCGTCGTCCCAGCCGCGCACGCCGTCGCTCCGTAGCGCTTCGAGCGCGAGCGACGCACGATCAGCTGAAGGCGAGCTCGCGAACCCGATTGACGATGTCTTCGGCGTAGCGGCCGGCTTGGTCGTCGGAGGGCCCCTCCGCCCACACGTTGACCGCGGCTTCGGTCGCATCCGGCAGCACGAGCACCCAGCCGTCGGGGCGCTCGAAGCGGATCCCGTCGAGCGTCTCGAGCTTGCCGTCGCCGGCGTGGGCAGCTTCGTCGTGCAGCGTCCGCATCACCGCGCCCTTGCGGTCCCACGGACAGGGTACGCTGCGCCCTGCGACGTGCCATTCGGGGATCGTCGCGGCGAGTTCGGAGAGCGCGCGGCGCTGCGCAGCGAGCATCTCCATGATCTTCGCGGTGGCGTAGATACCGTCGAACGACGGTTGGAATTCCGGGAAGATCAATTCGTAGTTCATGCCGCCTGCGAACGCGATTGAGGGATCGCTCTCGGCCAGGCTCATCAGCGAGCGGCGGTCGCTGCGCGTGCGCACGATCGTGGCGCCGTTGTCGCGCGCGATCTGGTCGACGACCGACGGAATCGTCAGCGGCAGCGCGATCCGCGCGCCGGGCTGACTGCGCGCCACCAGCAGCGTCAGCAGCGCGATCAGCCGGTTGCGCCCGATGATGCTTCCCGAATCGTCGACCAGGGTGAGCGTCTCGCCGTCGGCGTCGATCAGCACGCCGAGGTTCGCCTCGAGCGAACGCACGACCGACGAGAGCTGCTGCAGATGACGCTCGCGGTCGCTGCGGAACGAGCGGACTTTTTCGGCGTCGAAGTAGGCGTTGAGCGCGATCTGCTCGACCCCTAAGCCGCCCAAGATCTGCGGCAGGACGATCGAGGCATTCCCGAATGCGTAGTCGATGACGACCCGGAACTTGGCTTCCTTCAGCGCCGTCGCATGCAGCGACTCGACAAACGATCCCGAATAGCGTTCGAGCGCGCGCGAGGGAAAGTCGAGCCGTCCGACCTCGTCCATCTGCGTGCGGCGGAAGTCTTCGCGAAAGAAGAGGTTTTCGATCTTGCGCTCGGCGCCTTTATCGATCCCGATCCCGCTGGCGTCGGCGAATTCGAACACTACGGCGTTGGCGTCAAAGGGCGCGACGCGCACGTGCACGCCGCCGTCGCTGCCGCCGCGCACGGCGAAGCGCGCCAGCGGCAGCGGATACGACCGCAGGTCGAGGACGTGCAGCCCCACGCTGAGCAAACCCGAGATGATGCAGCGGTTCATGACCCGCGAGGCGGGGTGCGTGTCGCGGCTGGTCATGACGGTCTGACCGGCTTTGAGGTGCGTGCCGAACGCTTGTCCGAGTTTGAGCGCGAACTCGGGCGTGATCTCGAGGTTGGCGAGGCCGCTGATTCCGACCGAGCCGAACAGCGAGCCCGGCCACTTCTGCCCGTAAATCAGCGACATCGAGACGATGGAGCCCGGGTTGACCCACTTGTCCGGCCACAGCTTGAGGTGGGCGTTCACCGTCGCGCCGGCGCCGAGCGTGCAGCCGCGGCCGATCACGCTGGCTTCTTGGACGGTGGCCCGCTTTTCGATCGTGTTGCGGTCCGCGACCGTGCAGTCGTTGAGCGTCGCTTCCTCGCCGACGTAGCAGTCTTCCCAGACCACGCTGCGGCTGATGGTCGCGCCGCGTTCGACGATCGTGCGGTCGCCGAGCACGGCCGGGCCGACGATCGCTGCGCCGGCGCCGATCCGCACGTCGCGGCCGAGCACGATCGGGCCCTCGAGCCGAGCATTCGGATCGATGCGCGTTCCCTCGCCCGCCCAGACGCCCGGCGAGGCTTCCGTGCCCAGCGGCTCCAGCCTCACGGCCCCTGCGATCGCGTCGTAATTCGCCTGCTGGTACTGTTCGAGGTTCCCGATGTCGGTCCAATACGCATCGAAGATATAACCGCCCAGCTTCGCGCCCTCGCGCAGCATCAGCGGAAAGAGATCCTTCGAGAAGTCGTAGATGCGGCCGCGTTCCATCCGGTCGAGGATCCCAGGCTCCAGCACGTAGATGCCGGTGTTGATCGTGTCGGAGAAAACTTCGCCCCAGGACGGCTTCTCGAGAAAGCGCACGATCCGGCCGTCCTCGTCGGTAACCACAACGCCGAACTCGAGCGGGTTGGTCACCCGCTGCAGCGCGATCGTCACGTCGTTGCCGGCCTCGCGGTGGTGCCGGACCAAGGCCCCCAGGTCGATGTCGGTCAGCGCATCGCCGCTGATGATCAGAAACGGACTGCCGGCCAGCAGCTCATGCGCCATCTTGACCGCGCCGGCGGTTCCCAGCGGCGTGTCCTCGACGACGTAGTGCATCCGGACGCCGTGCGCGCTGCCGTCGCCGAACCACGACTCGATCTCGTCGGCCAAGTAATGCAGCGTCGCGACGACCTCGGTGAATCCGTGGCGTCGCAGCAGATCGACGATGTGCCCCATCACCGGTTTGCCGGCCACCGGCGCGAGCGGCTTGGGCCGCCGCGAGGTGAGCGGGCGCAAACGCGAACCCTCGCCCCCCGCCATCAGCACGGCTTTGAGATTGTGGTTGGAAGGCGCGCCGTTCATCGTGCAGCCTCGTGGTGTGCGTGCGGTGCGGTGCGGGGGCGGACCGCTGCCAGCACGGCGCAGAGGCGTTCGAGCCGTTCGTCGGCCGCGAGCGCGTCGACGTCGAGATGGAGCTTGCGTCGCCAATTCGGGTACTGGGTCGAGGTTCCCGGCACGTTGACCGGCGCGCGTTCGCCCAGGATATCGTCGATCTGCGCCACGACGACCGCCGACGGTGAGGCGGCCAAATAGCGGTTGGCCGCGACCACGATCGCCGTGACGTCCTCACGCGCCTCCGGCGTGAGATCGCCGTGTGCGACCAGGGCGTCCAGAAAGAGCGCGCGGTCACGGTCGCGCTCGCGGCGTTCCCGCTCGACCGGCCCCTCGAGCAGCCCCAGCCGATCGCGCAGCGCGATGTCGTCACCCCACAGCCACGCCGGCAGGGTCGCCAAGTCGTGGGTCCCCGAGGCGGCCAGGGCCAGCGACGGATAGCTCTCGGGCGGGTCATACGTTCCGTCCAGCCGCCGTTCGAAGAACAGAATGCGGTACGACAGGATGCCGGTGGCGGCCATCCGCTCGCGAAAGCCGTCGGGAACAGTACCGAGATCCTCGCCGACAATCACGCAGCGCGCGCGCACGCTGGCCAGCGCGACGATGCCGCGCAGGTCGTCGATTGGATAGGTCACGTAGGTCCCGGTCCGCGCGCCGGCGCCGCGCGGAATCCAGTACAGGCGGGCCAGCGAGAAGGCATGGTCGATGCGCAACGCGCCGGCTGCGCCGCAGTTGGCCGCCAGCAGCTCGGCGAGCTCGCTATACCCGTCGTGGAGAAACCAATGCGGATGATGCGGCGGTAAGCCCCAGTCCTGGCCGAGCGTATTGAGGACGTCGGGCGGCGCACCGACCGACGCGTCGGCGACGTACGCGGCGGGATACGCCCAGACGTCGGCGGCGTTGGCGTCGACGCCGACCGCGAGGTCGCGATACAGCGCGACTCCGTGCCGTGCCGCATCGGCGGCGACCGCCTCCAGCTGCTGCGCCGCGAGCCATTGCAGATACATGCTATACGTGACCTCGTCGCCGGCCGCCGCTGCGTAGAGCGCGACGTCCGGCTGATCGGGCGTGCGATACGCGGCCGGCCACGCACCGACGTCGCGCCCGAAGCGGGTGACCAGCGCTTCGAAGACCGCGAACCGCCGCAGCGCGTCGCCTTGCTGAGAACACCACGCGTCGAACGCTGCACTGCGCCCCTCATCCGCGGCGAGCGCAGCGTAGCAGGCGCGCAAGAGGTCGTCTTTCATCTCCGCGACCCCGGTGTAGTCGACCAGTTCGGCAGCGCGCAAGCGCGTTGCGCGTGCGCGCAGTTGCGGGTCGCCGAGCAGCGCCGCAGGCTCAGCGGCAAGCGCTTCGGGAACCTCGTCGACCGCGATCGCAAGCCAGTTCAGCCAGCGCCGCGACGACGGTGAGTACGGGCTCGCGGCTTCCGGGTCGCTGCGAAACGGCGCGTGCAGCGGGTTGATGCCGACGTAGGATGCGCCGCGATCGCCCAACAGCGCGCAGACGGCGCGCAGGTCGGCGAAGTCGCCGACGCCGAGGTTGCGGCTGGACCGCAGCGTGTAGAGCTGCAGCGAGATGCCCCAGGTGCGGCCGGCCGGCGCGAAGGCGCGTTCTGGAACGACGATCAGATGGACGGTCGCGCGCGCATAGGGATCGACCTGCACCGTCAAGGCGTGGATGCCCGCCGGGGCCTCGAGGGCGAGCGTGATGCGGCGCGTGTCGAAGGTGGCTCCGCTGCTCGGATCGGCATCGACCACCGGCGCGTCGCGCAGCGCCAGCGACCCGTCGGCCGTCGTTCCATCTTCCCGAACCAGCGCCCAGCGCAGCGTTTCGGGCCAGCTCATCGCCGGCAGCGTGACGTCGAGCGCGATCGGCTCGCCTTCACGCACGACGTGAGAGGGGGCGATGAAGTCGCGGTTATCCTTCGCGAGCAGGGCCTCGAAGCGGGCCACGGTCTCCGGCGCCGCGGTACGCTGGTTTCCGAGCGCATCGACGTAGGCGCGGGCGATCAGGCTCACCGCGTGCGTCCCGCGAAGACCGCCAGCGAACGCGAGATCATCGGAAAGACGCGAACGTCGTCGCCCGGAACGTCGCGCTGCTGGCCGCCTTCGATTGCCGTGTCGAGAACCAGCGACCACGAAATGCGTTCGGTGTCGGGCAGCTTGAAGTCGATATCGTCGGGCGCGGCGTTCATGGCGACGAACAGCATCGGCGGCGCGCCCAAAAAAAAGCCGACGCTGCGGCGATCGGAACCCCAGTCTTCGGGTTCCATCTCGCGCGCGTCGGGAGATATCCAGGCGATGTCCTTGCGGCCGCCGCGGTCGAGCGGCTGGCCGTGGAAAAAGGCGTCACGCTCGAAGGCGGGATGGGCGCGGCGCAGGCGCAGCAGCGTCTTGACGAAGTCCGCCAGGGCCAGGTCGTGCGGATTGCGCGCGCCCCAGTCGAGCCACGAGATCTCGTTGTCTTGGCAATACGCGTTGTTGTTGCCGCGCTGGGTGCGTCCGATTTCGTCGCCGCCCAGGATCAGCGGAACGCCCAGCGAGAGCAGCAGCGTCGCGAAGAGATTGCGTTTCTGCCGTTCGCGCAGGGCGCGAATCTGCGGGTCGTCGGTCGGACCCTCCACGCCGCAGTTCCAACTGTGGTTGTCGTTGGTCCCGTCCCGATTGTCCTCATGATTGGCTTCATTGTGCTTGTGGTCGTACGAGACCAGATCGGTGAGCGTGAAGCCGTCGTGCACGGTGACGAAGTTGATGTTCGAGCGCGGCCGCCGCCCCTGATGCTCGAAGAGGTCCGACGAACCCGCCAGGCGCGAGGCCAGCTCGGGCAGCACGTTCGGCTCGCCGCGCCAGAAGCGGCGCACGGTATCGCGATATTTGCCGTTCCACTCCGACCAGCCGGGCGGAAAGTTGCCGAGCTGATAACCCCCGCTGCCGATGTCCCAGGGTTCGGCGACCAGCTTGACCCGTGAGAGCACCGGGTCTTGCTGCAGTGCTTTGAAAAAGGCCGCGTCGCGCGTGTAGCCGTTGCTCTCGCGCGCCAGCGCGGGCGCGAGGTCGAAGCGGAAGCCGTCGACGTGCATTTCCTCGGCCCAGTAGCGCAACGAGTCGGTCACGAGCTGCAGCACGCGCGGATGGCGCAGGTCGAGCGTGTTCCCGGTGCCGGTCGCGTCTTCGTAGTAGCGCTTATCTTCGGCAAGGCGGTAGTAGCTGGCGTTGTCGATCCCCTTGAACGAGAACGTGGGACCGAGCTGATTCCCTTCCGCGGTGTGATTGTAGACGACGTCGAGGACGACTTCGAGGCCGCCCTCGTGCAGGTGCTTCACCATGGTCTTGAATTCGTTGGGGTCGCCTTGGAGAAAGCGCTGCTCGGGCGCGAAGAACGCGATCGTATTATAGCCCCAGTAATTGCGCAGCTTCTGCTCGACCAGCCGCCGGTCGTCGATGAAAGCGTGAACCGGGAGCAGCTCGACCGTCGTGATACCGAGGTCCTTGAGGTAGGCGATGACGTCGGGGGAGGCGAGTCCGGCGAACGTTCCGCGCAGAGCCGGGGCGACACCGGGGTGCTGAATGGTGAACCCGCGTACGTGCAGCTCGTAGAATACGGTTTGCGTCCACGGCACCGCCGGCCGCCGGTCGGCGCCCCAGGTGAAGGCCGACTCGACCACGACGCACTTCGGCATCCCGCTCGCGTTGTCGCGCCGGTCGAAGGAGAGGTCTTCGCGCTGCGATCCGATGCGGTACCCGTAGTGCGCGTCGCTCCAACGGATCGTTCCCGCAAGCGCCTTCGCGTACGGGTCGAGCAGCAGTTTGTGGTGGTTGAAGCGATGTCCGCGCGCCGGCTCGTACGGCCCGAAGACCCGGTACCCATAGAGCGTCCCGGGCCGCGCTTCGGGCAGGTACCCGTGCCAGACTTCGTCGGTGTATTCGGTCAGCGGGATGCGCTCGAGTTCGCGCCGGCCGCGGGCGTCGAACAGGCACAGCTCCACTTTCTCGGCGTGCACGCTGAAGAGCGCGAAGTTGACGCCCTTCCCGTCCCAGCTTGCTCCGAGCGGGTACGGCAGTCCCGGTTCGACGCGGCGCCGGTTTGCGTTCACGCGGTCAGCCAGATTGCGGACAGCGGCGGCAGCTGCAGCGTGACCGAAAATGGTTGTCCGTGCGCGGGCCTCTCGACCGCGTCGACGCCGCCCGCATTGCCGCGGTCGGCACCGCCGTAGGCCGCCGAATCCGTGTTGAGCACCTCGCGATAGTGCCCGCGGCGCGGGACGCCGACGACGTAGCCGGCGTGCGAGAGGCCGCTGAAGTTGCAGACGCACAGCAGGTGGCCGTCGTGCGCCGCATCCCAGCGCAAGAACGTGAGCACCGCGTTGCGGCGGTCGTCGCCCGAGATCCATTCGAAACCCGACGGTTCGGTGTCGCGCTCGTGCAGCGCGCCGAGCGCGCGCCCGAGGCGGTTGCAGTCCGTCACCAGCTGCGTAATGCCGGCGTGCAGTCCGTGCACGACGTGCCAGTCGAGCGAGGCTTGCGCGCGCCACTCGCCGCGCTGGGCAAACTCGCCGCCGGCGAAGAGCAGTTTCTTGCCCGGATAGGCCCACATCAAGCCGTACAGCAGCCGCACGTTGGCGAACTGTGCGAAGTCGTCGCCCGGCATCCGCCCGAGCAGCGAGCGTTTCCCGTGCACGACCTCGTCGTGCGAGAGCGGCAGCACGAAGTTTTCGCTAAACGCGTAGATCAGGCCGAAGGTGAGATCGTTGAGGTGGTCGCCGCGCCAGAGCGGATCGCGCTCCATGAATTGGAGCGTGTCGTGCATCCAACCCATGTTCCATTTGTAGCCGAATCCGAGTCCGCCGGTGCTGGTCAGCGCGGTGACCCCCGGCCAGGCCGTCGACTCCTCAGCGAAGGTCGCGATGCCGTCGACCTCGGCGTACACGGTCGCGTTGAGGCGCTGCAGAAAGGCGACCGCCTCAAGGTTCTCGCGTCCGCCCAGCGCGTTGGGCACCCAAGCCCCCGGCGCGCGCGAGTAATCGCGGTACAGCAGCGATGCGACGGCGTCGACCCGTAAGCCGTCGAGATGAAATTCGCGCAGCCAATAGAGCGCGGAGGCGAGCAGAAAGTTGGTGACCTCGCGCCGGCCGAGGTTGAAGACGAAGGTCCCCCACTCGGCATGAAAGCCTTCGCGCCGGTCGGCATGTTCGTAGAGCGGCGTACCGTCGAAACGCGCCAGACCGTGCGCGTCGGTCGGGAAATGTCCCGGCACCCAGTCGAGGATGACCCCCAATCCCGCCTGATGGGCGGCGTCGACGAAGGCCCGGAAGTCATCCGGACTGCCGTAGCGGCTGGTGGGGGCGAACCAGCCCGTCGTCTGATAGCCCCAGCTCAAATCGAAGGGATGCTCGGTAACGGGCAGCAGCTCGAGGTGCGTAAAGCCCAAGCTCGCCGCGTACGGAACGAGCGCTTCGGCGAGTTCGCGGTAGGTCAAGAAACGATCGCCCTGGTCGGGGACGCGCTTCCACGAACCCAGATGAACCTCGTAGATCTGGATCGGCGCATCGCGACGCTGGCGCGGCGCGCGCTCCGCCATCCAACCGGCGTCCCCCCAGACGTGCGACGAAACCGGTGCGACGATCGAAGCATTGGCCGGACGGCGTTCGGCCGCGAACGCAAACGGGTCCGCATGGAGCGGCAGCAGACCACCGCCGGGGCCGAGCAGTTCGTACTTGTAGTGGGCACCCGCCGCGACGCCGGGGATGAAAAGTTCCCACACTCCGGCTTCAATCCGTTTGCGCATCGGATGTATCCGGCCGTCCCAGCGATTCCAATCGCCGACCACGCTGACCCGCATCGCGTTGGGAGCCCAGACCGCGAAGCGCGTTCCGGCAACGCCGTCCTGGACGTCGGGGTGCGCACCCAGGACGCGATAGAGTTCGAGATGCGTCCCCTCCGCGATCAGCCACAGGTCGGTCTCGCCGAGCAGCGGTCCGAACCGGTACGGGTCGTCGATGACGCGCGCGCCATCCGCATCGACGATGCGCAGCCGGTAGCGGGCGGGAAGCGCGAGCACCAGCGCTTCGAACAGACCGTCGGTTCCGGCCGGCTCGGCCGCGGCAAGCTCCGTGCCGGCTTCGTCGACGACGCTGACCGCGCGTGCGCCTGGGACGAACGCGCGCACGACGGTGCCGCTGCCGAGCACATGCGGGCCGAGCACCGCGAACGGGTCGCCTTCGGTGCCGTTCGCGAGCGCCGCGCCGAGGTCGAGGGTGCTCACAGCAAGAGCCGCGCGAGCGAGGGGAGCCCCTCCGCGAAGGTCGGGTGGATGTGGACCGAGCGTTCGAGGACGCGCCAGGTCGAGCCGGCTTCCATATGGGCGAGAATGACGTGGATCAATTCCCCAGCCTCATACCCCACAAAGGTCGCGCCGAGGATGGCATCCGTTTGCGGATCGACGACCAGGCGGAAGAAGCCGTCCTCGAGGTTCCACTCCGGACCCCGGGCGACGTCGCTCAGCTGGAGGGTCACGTCGCGATAGGGCCGGCCGGCGTCGCGGGCGGTATCGACCGTGATGCCGACCCGGCCGACTTGGGGTTCGGTGAACATCGCGTACCCGAGCGTGCGGTCCGCGCGCGTGCGCGAGCGGTCGCCGCCGATGATGGCCCGCAGCCGGCGGAAATCTTCCCACGCAACGTGCGTAAACTGCGGCTGCCCGGCCACGTCGCCGAGCGCGTAGTGGCCGGCGAGCGAGGTCTGCAGATGATCGTCGCACGCGATGAACCCGTGGTTGTCGAGCGCGATGCCCGCCCGCTCGGTCCCGGCGGGGATATTCGGACGGCGCCCGACCGCGACCAGCAGCCCTTCTGCGTCGCAGCTGGTGCCGTCGTCGAGGTCGGCGTGGAAGAGCCCGCCGGAATGGCGCACGCGTATGGCCCGCCGCTGCAGCTGCACCGCGATCCCATCCCGCGTGAACGACTGCGTGAGCACGCTGCAGGTGTCGGTTTCTTCGCGTGCGAGCAGGCGCTCGTCGGGCGTCACCAGCGTGACCGTGCTGCCGAGCCGGGCCGCACCTTGGCCGAGTTCGAGCCCAATGTAGCCCGAGCCCAGCACCAGCAGCGAGTGCGGCAGCGTTTCTTGCAGAAAGAAGTTCTCGTTGGTCAGGTACGGTGTGCCGGCAAGTCCCTCGATCGGCGGAACGGCCGCGCTGCCGCCGGTGTCGATGACGACCACGTCGGCCTCGAAGCGTTCGCCGCCCGCGGCCAGCACGTGCGGTCCCTCGAACGAGGCTTCCGCGCGCACCACTTCGACCGGGCTGCGCGCGAGCTTCCGCTCGACGCCCTCGCGCCACTCGCCGATGATCCGCCGCACGCGCGCCATCACGGCCGGCACGTCGACGCGCACCTCGCAGTGCACGCCGATCTCCGCGCCCCGGCGCGCCCGGCCGGCCGTGTGGGCTGAGGCGAGAAACGCCTTGGAGGGCGTGCAGCCGACGTTGACGCAGCAGCCGCCAAGGTCGCCGCGCTCGAACAGGACGACGCGCTGCCCGCGTTTGGCGAAGTCGAGGGCGAGCGGAACACCGCCCTGCCCCGAGCCGATCACCGCAAGATCGTACCGCGCCACCGCTTCCTCCGTGTTTCAGACGCGCGCTTCGACGTCGAAATCCGCCGCAATCTGCGGATGGAGCGGACCGCTGTAGTCGCCGAGCTGTTGGATCATCTTGGCGACCAGCGCCGTCCATCCGGTCTGGTGCGATGCGCCGAGCCCCTCGCCGGTGTCGCCGTTGAAGTATTCGTGAAACAGCATCAGGTCGCGCCAGTAGGGGTCGGTTTGAAACACGTCGACCGTGCCGTTGAAGGGACGGCGTCCGTCGGGACCGCGCCGGAACAGGCCGACCAGCCGGCGCTGCAGTTCGAGCGAGATGTCCCACAGCGTCAGAAAGTTTCCCGAGCCGGTCGGAAACTCGATCTGATACTCGTCGCCGACGTAGTAGTGGAACTTCTGCAGCGCTTCGATCAGCAGGTAGTCGAGCGGCATCCAGATCGGGCCGCGCCAATTCGAGTTGCCGCCGAACAGCCCGCTGGTCGACTCGGCGGGTTCGTAGTCGCAGCGAAATTCGTGGCCGCCGACACGCAGCACGTAGGGGTTATCGCGATGCGCGGCTGAGAGCATGCGTACGCCGTTGGGCGAGAGAAACTCCTTGGGGTCGAAGACCCGCCGCAGGATCGAGCGCAGCCGATCCGGATTGACGATCGCCAACAGGCGGCGTTCGCGCATGCCGCCCAGATCGATGCGGGCCACGTTTTCCGCCAGATCGGGACGATTCCTGAGAAACCATTCGATGCGGCGGCGCAGGTTCGGCAGCGCTTCGAGCGCCCGCGCGGTGATCGTCTCGACGGCGAAGATCGGCGTGATGCCGACGATGCTGCGCACTTTGACCGGGATGCGCTCGCCGTCGGGGAGGAAGAGCTGATCGTAATAGAACGCGTCCTCATCATCCCACAGCCCGGGATCCTCTTCACGCTGCGAGTTCATCGCATCGGCGATGATCAGAAAGTGCTCGAAGAATTTCTCCGCGATGTCCTCGTAGACGTTCTCGGTCTTGGCGAGCTCGACCGCGATCGCAAACATGTTCAAGGCGTAGACGCCCATCCAGGACGTGCCGTCGCTCTGGGCCAGAAACGCGTTCTCCGGCAGCTTGGCGCTGCGGTCGAAGGGGCCGATGTTGTCGAGGCCCAGGAAGCCGCCCTGAAAGACGTTCCGTCCGGCCACGTCCTTGCGGTTGACCCACCAGGTGAAGTTCATCAGCAGCTTCTGAAAGACGCGCTCGAGGAAGGCGAAATCGCCCAGTCCGCCGTTCCGTTTGGCTTCGATCTTGTACAGGCGCAGGGCGGCCCAGGCGTGCACCGGCGGGTTCACGTCGTCGAACGCCCATTCGTAGGCCGGCAGCTGGCCGTTGGGATGCATGTACCACTCGCGCGTCAACTGGACCAGTTGGCTCTTCGCGAACTCGGGATCGATCAAGCCGAACGGAATGACGTGGAAGGCGAGATCCCAGGCGGCATACCACGGGTACTCCCACGCGTCGGGCATCGAGAGGATGTCGTCGTTGAAGACGTGCGTCCAGTTCGCGTTGCGGCCATGCTTGCGCTCGTGCGGCGGCGGCGGCATCGCCGGGTCGCCTTCCAGCCACTCGCGCACCACGTAGTTGTAGAACTGCTGCGTCCAAATCAAGCCCGCGAAGGCGCGCCGCTGAATCGTCGCCGCTTCGGGATCGAGCTGCGCGCCGCCGACGCCCGCGTAGAACTCGTCGGCCTCGGCCGCGCGGTCGTCGAAGGTCGCGTCGAAGGCATCGTCGACGCCGCTCGCGAGCCCATCGTCGGTGATGCGCAGCCGAACGGTGAAGGTCGCGCCCGGCTCGAGCAGGCAGCGATAATGGAGCGCCGCCTTTGAGCCGAACCGGCCCGGATTGATCCCTTCGCGGTCTTCGCCGCGCACCGCGCGATCGATGCCGCTCTTGACGTAAGGCGAGGCGGAAGCGACGTTGAACGCGCGTTCGTAGTCGGTATCGTTCTCGGTGAAAAGGTTTTCTTTCTGGGCGCCGTCGGTGAAGATGTAGCGTTTGCCGAGCGTCGGGTGTTCGGCGACCAGCATCCTCCCCCGGTGCGTTTCCTCGATCTGCGGCCGGGCGATGCCGGTGCGCCACGACCACTCGTTACGAAACCACAGCTGGGGCAGCACGTGCAGCGGCGCCGGTTCGGGGCCGCGGTTGGTCGCCGTGATGCGCATCAGGATATCCTCGACGTCGCGCTTGGCGTATTCGACCGTGATGTCGAAGTAACGGTCGTCGGCGAAGATACCGGTATCGATCAGCTCGTACTCGCGCGCTTCTTGGTTACGCCGCGCATTTTCTTCGCGCAGGTCGCGATACGGGAAGGCACCCTGCGGATAGCGGTAGAGCGCCTTGAGATACGCATGCGACGGGAGGGCGTCGAGGTACCACCAGTACTCCTTGACGTCCTCGCCGTGGTTGCCCTGATGGCCGCCCAGGCCGTACAGCCGCTCCTTGATGATCTCGTCGCGCTCGTTCCAAAAGGCCGGCGCGATGCACAGCCGCTGATGGTTGTCGCACAGCCCGAGGATGCCGTCCTCGCCCCAGCGGTACGCGCGCACGCGCGCCATCTCGAACGGAAAAGAGTCCCACGCATTCCCGTCGCCGCTGTAATCTTCGCGCACCGTACCCCACTGGCGAGCGCTCAGATAGGGTCCCCAACGGCGCCAATGTTCGGCGCGGCGGTTTGCCGCATCGAGGCGCGCACGCTCCGGGTTCGGGTTCATACGCTCTCATCCGGCCGTGCGACGCCAGGTTTCCTCTCGCCCGCTGCCACAACGATACCGGAGTGCGTTGCGGACGCTCGTTGTGCGGCGATCTCGCCGCGGCCGAAGGTCGCGAGTGGCTCTTGACCAATGGCCGCGGTGGTTACGCGATGGGTACGGTCGCCGGTAGCTTGACGCGCCGCTACCACGGGCTGCTGATCGCAGCGATCGACCCGCCGGTGGAGCGCCGGCTGGTCGTCGCGCGGCTCGAACTCGACGTGACCTACGACGGCGCGACCTATGGCCTCTCGACGAACCGTTGGGACTCAGGCGAAATCGCGCCGCAGGGATACCGCTTCCTCGAAGCGTTCGAGCTGAACGACGGTCTGCCGGCCTGGACGTACGCCTGCGGGGACGCGCTGGTCACGGTCACCTTCGCGATGCCGGTGGGAGTCGACGCGACTGCGGTCGCCGTGCGCGCGGTGCGCGCGCGCGGCAGCCTCGCCGTCGCGGGCCGTCTGGTGGTGGCAGACCGCGACCATCATGGCGGCCCGTTACCGCCGGTCGAGGCGTTTGCGACCACGCTTGTCGCGGACGGCGCGAAAGTCGTGCTCCCCGCGACGGCGAGTACGCTCTGGGTGTTTGCGCCCAACGCGGCCGCGACGATCGCTGCCGAGCGGTACGCGGGGTTTGCGCTGCCGCGCGAGACCGAGCGCGGTCTTCCCGACGTCGACGATTACGCCCACGTGCTCACGCTGCGATGGGACCTGCGCGCCGGGGACGAAGCCGGCGTCGTTCTTTCGATGGACCCCTCCGTTGTGCGCGAGGCGTCCGTCGTCGTCGGGACACGCCGCGATCTCAATCGCACCCGGGTCGACGCGATGCCGACGCCGCTGCTCGGACGTCTGGCGCTGGCTGCCGACGCGTTCATCGTCATGCGCGACATCGCACCGCTGCACGGCAAGAGCATCATCGCGGGCTATCCGTGGTTCACCGATTGGGGCCGCGATGCGATGATCTCGCTGCCCGGCTTGCTGCTGGGCACCCAGCGCGCCGGCGACGCTGCGGAGGTGCTGCGCACGTTCGCGCGCTTTGCGACCGGCGGCCTGATCCCCAACCGCTTTCCCGACGCCAACGGCCCCGTCGAGTACAACACGATCGACGCGTCGCTGTGGTTCATCGAAGCCGTGCGGGCCTACGTTGCGACGACGCGCGACAACCTCTTGCTCGAGGAACTCTTCCCGGTAATCGATGGGATCGTCGACGGGTATCGGGACGGCACGATGTACAACATTCGGGTCGAGCGCGACGGCCTCGTGCGCGGCGGCGCCGACGGCGTGCAACTGACCTGGATGGATGCCAAGGTCGGCGACCGGGTCATCACGCCGCGGCGCGGCAAACCGATCGAGATCAACGCCCTCTGGTATAACGCGTTGCGTGCCTGCGAAGGCTTCGTGACGCGCCTGGGCCGTCCGGGCACGCGCTACAAGTCGGCCGCCGACCTCTGCGGCGCGTCGATGCAGCGCTATTGGAACGCCGAGCGCGGCTGGTGCTACGACGTGCTCGATGGTCCCGACGGCAACGACATCCGTTTGCGCCCCAACCAGCTCTTCGCCGTCGGGCTGCCCGCCAGCGCCCTCGACGACGATCAGGCGCGCGCGATCGTCGATGTGTGTGCGTCGCGGTTGTGGACCTCGCTAGGCCTGCGCACGCTCGCGCCCGATGACCCGGACTATCGCGGCGACTACGGCGGGGATCAAGCGCTCCGCGACGCGGCCTATCATCAAGGCACCGTGTGGCCGTGGCTGCTGGGCATCTTTATTCGCGCGCATCTGCGGGTGTACGGCAACGCCGTGCTCGCGCGCACCTTCGTCGCACCGCTGATCGACGCGCTCGACGCCGATGCGCTCGGGACCGTGACGGAGATCGCCCAAGGCGATCCGCCGCATCTCCCCCGCGGGTGCCCGGCCCAGGCGTGGAGTGTCGCCGAATTGATCGCGTCGCTGCGCCTGCTGGATTCGGCCTAGGCCCTCCCCGACGAGAGACATCGTGACGGCGGCCGCGAAGGGTCGCGCGATGCGTATCTTCGCCATCGCTGCGCTCGCCGTCGTAGCCGTCGCTGCGGCGCCGCGCGCAAGCGCCGCCGACCTCGCTACGCCGGATGCCCAAGCCTACGCGGGCGGCCAAGCTTACGAGCGTCTCTTCCAAGACCACGTCAAGCCCGCGATTTGCGGCATCGTCCTCGAGCGGCAGCGCTGCAATGACGACTTCGCAACGGTTGTGGCGCTCCGCGGTGCCGACGCGAACGACGCGGCGATGCGGGCGTGGCTTGCGACCGGCGACGTTGCGGCGGCCCCCAAGGACTGGAACGGCCTTTACGTGACGGACCAGGCGTGGTCCGCTGCGCCGGAAACGTGGTGGTGGTACACGGCCGGCATCCTTTCGATCGCAGCCAGCCTTCCGCAATCGCAGGCGACGATCGCGTATCTGCGCGGCGTTCCCGATCTGCTCGAAAAGCATGCCGCTGCCGCTCCGGCGAAATTCCGCGGACTGGTACGGCCCGGCGTCGACCCGTTCGAGAGGCTGAACCCGCTGCAGGCCGCGCTCTTGGCCGATACCGGCGTTGCGCCGTATCCCGCGCCCGCCTTTCGTGCCGAATCGCGAGCGGACGCGCAACTCGGCGTGTACCTCAGCACGCTCGAGGAGCTCGTCGATAATCCGTACGCGTTGTCGCGACCGGAGAGCCGTGCATTCGGCCTGCTGGTGGTGAACCGGCTGCAGCGCGTCAACGACGAGTACGGCGTCAAGATCTCGTTCGACCCGCTTCGAGCGGCGCTTTCGGCCCCAATTCCCGACGATCCCAGGAAGCTCGACAGCGTCTTCCGCCAGCCGTTGGCTCACGGGGTCTCCATGAGATGGCCGGAAGACCGCCGCAACGCGTTTCTCTTAGGCGTGCTCGTCGCGCAAGTCGCCTACAATGCGGCCGTTCTCCACGACGCGCAAGCCGACGCCGAATTTCGGGCGCACTTCGCGTCGATTCCGCCGTATCCGGGGATGTCGTCCGCTGCGCATGCGGACGTCGCCGAACTGCTGACCCTGCCGAACATGTACAAGGGCGGGACGTGGCCCGAGATCAACAGCGCCGCCTCGAAGGCCGCGCTCGACATCGCTGCCGATCCGTAGTCGCTTCAGGCCGATCGGCCTTCGGCGCGAACCGCGATCGCGATTGCGGCCAGCACGAGCAGCGCGCCGACCGCCGTTTGCAAACCGAGCCGCTCGCCGAAAAGCCACGCGGCGAGAACGGCGGCGATCACGGGCTCGAGCAGAATGAACATCGACACCAGCGTTGCGCCGAGAACGCGAACGCCGGCATTGAGCGCGGTGTGTCCGAAGAGCTGCGAGACGAACGCCATCGC
>Ga0302324_100005556_pt1 | contig 27479 bp, 20 predicted proteins | sample Palsa_T0_1_FD_201949 | JGI IMG/M metagenome (GOLD analysis project Ga0302324, IMG submission 201949) | Peat permafrost microbial communities from Stordalen Mire near Abisko, Sweden - Palsa_T0_1 | ecosystem: Environmental > Terrestrial > Soil > Palsa > Peat permafrost | place: Sweden: Abisko...
GCGCGACGCGTCCAATGGCTGGACCAAGCGACCCTACACGGTCAGCGTCGACGGCGGTCTGCCGCAACCCATGCCGATGGATGAGGGTGGCCTGCTCTCATTTTCCGCGGATGGCACCAAGATCGCTTATAACCGCATCTTCCGCAATTTCCGGCAATGGAAACGCTACACCGGCGGCATGGCGCAAGACATCACGATTTACGACGTCAAGAACAACACCGTGGATCAGGTCATTCCGCACACGGAGTGGACCGACACCTTTCCCATGTGGCACGGAAACACAATTTATTTCACATCCGATCGCGGCCCCGAGCACCGGCTCAATCTCTACAGCTACGATCAAGGCAGCAAGCAGGTAGAGCAACTCACCAAGTTCGACGACTTCGATATCATGTGGCCAAGCCTCGGTCCCGATTCGATTATTTTTGAGAATGGCGGCTATCTGTACACGTTTGACCTGCAGAGCCACAAGTCGACAAAGCTCACCATCTACGTAAATGGCGACCAGGACCAGGCGATGAAGCATTGGGTCAATACGAACAGACATATTACGGATTTTGACCTTGCGCCTGATGGTAAGCGGGCTGTGATCGCTGCGCGCGGAGAAGTCTTCACCGTACCTGCGAAAGAAGGAAGCATTCGCAATCTGACGCATTCTCCCGGAGTACGCGAGCAACATGCATCGTGGTCGCCGAACGGACAGTGGATTGCTTATATTTCCGACCGCACCGGCGAAGACGAAATTTTCATCGTTCCGCAAGACGGGCTCGCCCCCGAAGAAGAAATCACCGGCGGACACAAGGGCTTCATGTTCCAACCAGCGTGGTCGCCCGACAGCTCGAAAATCGCCTGGGCTGATAAAGACTTGAAACTCTGGTATGTCGACATCAAAGAGAAGAAGCCGGTCGAAGTGGATCGTGGCAAATACGGAGAGATTACCAATTACGCTTGGTCTCCGGATAGCAAGTGGCTTGCCTATGACAAGAATCTGGACACTGGCTTTTCGGTGGTCTATCTATACGGCTTGGCCGACCGCAAAATCACGGCGGTCACCTCTACTTTGAACAACAGTTACTCCGCCCTGTTCGATCCCGGCAAGCGATATTTATATTTCCTGTCCGATCGTGACTACAACGAAGTGCTCGGCAACATCGATTTCGAGTTTGCAAATCCGAAGACGACTCGCGTCTACGTTGTCACCCTGACGGCGGACGAGCCTTCGCCGTTTCCAGCTTTGAGCGACGAAGTGAAAGTGAAAAGCGAGGAGCCTGCGGCGGCGGAGCCGGCTCCGGAGGCGAAGAAGAGTACCAGGCAACCGCCCAATAAGAAGCCGGAAGAGGAATCGAAGACCGGAGAGAAAACAGCGCAGACCGAGATTAAAGAGGCGCCGAAGGTTTTCCGAATCGATTTGGATGGCATTCAGAACCGGATCGTGGCTTTAGCTGTGCCTCCGGCCGTGATTCGCAACCTCGACGCCTCGAAAGAGGCGATCTACTACTCGACTTCGCCGATTCCGGGTCTGTCGGGACCCATTCCCGGAGAAGAGCGGGCCGTGCGCGCCTATGACTTTGTAGACCGTAAAAGCAAGGTGGTGCTGGAGGGCGCCGATCGTTTCGTGCTTTCGCGCGACGGCTCGAAGTTGTTGTACCGGGCCGAGGACGACGGCCCGATGGGCATCATCGACGCCAAGCTGCACAGGGATGAAGATGACGTCAAGACGGTTGACGGGCCGCACAAAGTCGGCGATGACGTCCTCAAGTTGGATGGCATGCGAGCTTTGGCCGATCCTCCACAAGAATGGAAAGAGATGTTTAACGAGGTCTTCCGGCAGGAACGGGATTACTTTTTTGAGCCTTCTATGAATGGAGTGGATTGGCCGAAGGTCCGGGATAAGTATGCTCAGTTACTCCCCTACGTTTCCGATCGTTACTCCCTGACTTACATCATGGGTCAGATGATCGGGGAGTTAGATAACTCGCATACCTATACTGGAGGAGGCGATTATCCGGACCTGCATCCCGTAAATGTTGGATTGCTGGGCGCTGACTATGAAGTGGACGCAGCCAGCGGCATGTACCGGATCAAGAAAATCTTCTCCGGCGAGAATTGGGATGCGCACACCCGCTCTCCCTTGACCGAACCGGGAGTGAACATTAAAGAAGGCGACTATCTGATTGCGATCAATGGACGGGCGTTGCGGGTTCCGCAGACTCCCGATGAGTTGCTGGTGAGTACGGCCAACGAAGTGGTCACGCTCACCGTCAACTCCAGGCCTGCGGCGGACGGTACGCGCAAAGTGGTGGTGAAGCCAATTGGCGATGAATACAGCCTGCGCCAGTTGAATATGGTCGAGACCAACCGCAAGAAAGTGGACGCGGCCAGCGGCGGCCGTATTGGTTATGTCTACCTGCCTGATATGGAAGACGATGGACTCAACGAGTTCGTTAAGCAATACTTCCCGCAGATCCGGAAGGAAGGCGTGATTATCGATGTCCGCTATAACGGCGGGGGTTTCGTCGATGAGCTCATTTTTGAACGGTTGCGGCGCGTGCTGGCGGCCATGAGTCCGGCTCGCAACTGGGAATCGGGCACCGTCCCGCAAGATGTTTTCTACGGCTACATGGCCTGCATCACCAATCACTATGCCGCCTCCGATGGAGATTTCTTCAGCTATTTCTTCAAATATTACAAACTGGGACCCCTCATCGGCGAACGGACCTGGGGCGGAGTGCGCGGAATTCGCGGCCTCATGCCGCTGATGGATGGAGGCTACATTACGCGTCCCGAGTTCTCGCTCTCCAGTCTTGACAGCAGGTGGCTGATCGAGAATCGCGGCGTGCAACCAGATGTGGTGGTGGATAATCCGCCGGACCTGGTTGTAAAGGGACAGGATTCGCAACTGGAAAAAGCCGTCGAGATGCTGATGGAGCAGATCAAAGCCAATCCCAAGAAGCTGCCGGCGCGGCCTCCAGATTTGCCGACTTATCCGGAGGGGCCTGGGCTCTAGGAGCCAGGGCTCTCCACTGGCAGAACTGGATCGGCTGAGAACAACTGTCGGAGGTGCGAGAGCGAGAGACTATTTCTTGAGAGATTAGCTCCTGATAAGTCCTCGAACCGCGTCGTTATATTGCTTCCCGGTCGTCAGTCGTGTACCGCATTGCAATTCCAGCTGATAGGTTCCACTGAGAAAGGGACGCACGGCTGCAATCCGTGAGAGGTTCACGATCCGGCAACGATGAATTCGCAGGAATTTGTCAGGATTAAGCCGGCTTTCCAAACGGGTGAGAGTCTCTCCCATGAGGTGGTGCTTGAGACCGCAGTGCAGTACGACATAGTTGTTGGCCGACTCGATCCAGTCCACTGCATCCACGCGTACTAAACTGAAGCCGTCGCCATTCCGGAACGACAGGCGTTCCGGCCATTTGCGCTCCGTTCTCTCGAGGAGAGCCTGTAGTTGCTGCGCGAGTAAAGGTCCTCGCTTTTCGGAGATGCGGTCGCGCGCTCGTTCCACCGCGACGCGCAATCTGCCTTCGTCAAACGGCTTGAGCAAGTAGTCAACGGCATTCAACTCGAACGCCGTAACTGCATATTCATCATAGGCAGTAACAAAGACTACAGCGGGCATGCGTCGTGCTCCCACCTGGCGAACTACGTCGATCCCCGTGCAGTCGGGCAACTGCACATCGAGAAGGACCAGATCCGGGCAGTCTGAAAGAATCGTTTCAACGGCGCGTGAGCCGGAATCGCAGTCCCCTACGATCTCTATGCCCTCAGTCGCGGACAGTCCATTGCGAATGCCCTCTCGGATCAGAGGTTCGTCGTCAACGATCAACAGTCGCAGGCTGCTCATCTGGGACCACCTCCTCTGATTGATTTCTTAGCCGAAAAGGAATAACGATGCGAACTTCGGTTCCGCCTTCGTCCAGCTTTCTGACTACGAACTCATGCTCTCCCGGGTACATTCTGCAAAGCCTCTCGCTGGTCGAAGTCAGCCCGATGCCAGCGTTGAGTTCCCCGGGCCATTCGTCAGGGACGCCGACACCATTATCGGCAACGGTTAGCACCAGGCGGTCGCCCTCTTTCGCGGCTCGCATCGCGATTGTGCCGCCTTGCGATACGCCACGAATACCGTGAATGACTGCGTTCTCAACGAGAGGTTGGAGCAGGAAGCTTGGAATCAAGGCCTGCTCCGATCCGGTTGCGACGTTCACGAGGATCGTGAGGCGATCTCCGAACCTCATTTTTTCCACGGCCAGATAATCCTGAATCAAGGCCATCTCGTCGCTCACCGTCGTCTCAGGCGAGATATTGCGACGAAGGGCTGCGCGAAGAAGATCACCCAATCGAACGAGCATTTGACTCGCGACCTTCGGGTTGTGTTGAGTGAGAACCGAAATATTCTGCAAGGTATTGAATAGGAAGTGCGGATTAAGCCGCATCCGCAAATTTTCCAACTCCGCCTGCCGCAGACTGGCTTCGAGCTGGGACTTCTCCAGTGCAAACTGAGTTGCCTGGCGCGCTTGGCGATGAAATTGAACGAAGTGCCGGATGGCGCAACCGGCAGCCAACGTGGACCAAAAACCGAACTGCTCAAAATAGAACATGAACAGGGGGAAATGCCAGAGAGAGTCGGCGATCGAAGTGTGTCTCCCGAACAGGTCGTTGATTCCAAAGTCCAGAACAGTTCCCATTTGCAACGCCAGATAGGAAAAGATCCAACTGGCAAAAAAAAGAACTCCGAATCTTTGCTTCCACCTGGTCCTCGTTAGCGGAAATCGCGCCTCAAGTCTGAAGATAGCTGGAGTTAATAGCGCCCAGCGATAAAAGCAGGCTAACCACGAGAGGAGGTCGGGCCAGGATCCGGCGGGCCATGCGAAGGGATCCGTGCCTTCGAAGTAGTGACGGGCATAGCTCAGAATCGCAATTGCCGTCCAAGTCAGCCAAACGCCGGCCAGAAAATGTGCTCTCTGCCTTCTGTTTTGCACAGCTGGATCCGCCATGTCTTGCCCCCCGGGACCCACCCCGTCCGGCAATTCTGGCGCCATTTCATCGGTTAATGCAACCAGAAGCTGGCCAACGCACTGTTTGCCTTGGCGAACGCCTACCAGGACAGATCGAAGACTCGAGTGGGTGACCGGGATTGCCGTCCCAATGGTTGGCGGGCGATTGCTCGCCGAAAACCGCAGCAGATATTTCCCCAAGCGCCGGCGGTCTCCTGCCAAGCCAAGCCGGCTGTTCATCCGTTCTGAATTGTTCTGAGGGCGGACTCCTGACAAATTCGGCCCATGACAACCTCAAGATTGTCCGACCGCTCATGGATGGCAGTTCTGCAAGCCAGCTTGCTTGTTTCTACAACGATTTGGGGCATTTGTCCTTCTGCGAAGGCGGAAAGCTCCATGCCGCCCGGGAAAGTGAACGCCGTTGCGGCCCAACATTTCATCTGCGATGCGGGATTCGACCGCCAGTGGTGCTTGCGGCAGGTCGCCAAGCTAATGGCAGAGTTGATGCGCTATCCTGCCGACCTGCCAGCACACTGGAGTTGGGTGATTGTGGGATCGGGGGCTTGGCAACCCTTAACGCAGAAGCTGCGCCTCGATCAGCGCAGCCCGGCGTTCACTGCGCTTGACAAACGCGAGACATTCCTCGAAGAGGCTCTGTTCTTGCCCATGCCGACCCGAACCAATGAGCTCGTACGTGACCTGCATGTGCCTTTCGACCAACTCCTTTCTATCGCGGTAAGCCACGAATTGGGACACGCCATCTGTCACGGCGGAGGCGAGGCCACTGCAAAGCGAGTCTCTGAGCAGTTGCGAAGCGGTAAACGCCCCGATTGCGGTAACGCCATGAAATCTCCGAGTCGGATCGAAGAGATGTATCTGCGTAGTCGATTGTCAGGGTTGCTGCCTTTGCGATGATCGGCGGGACCCTCCAGCCGTAAAACCAAACCGACGGTCCTAATACGGCGGTCCTAATCCTTGCCAACCGGACGGTCGGTCGGTTAACATTGCTGCTGTGGGGGAGCCTCAATTTCAACTCTCTTAACTCACCTCCCACAACATGGCGGGTTTTGTTTTTCGAGAATCAAGTTTGCCGACGTTCGCCCACGATTTTGAAAGGCTGCGCAGTCGTTAAGGCGATACCCTGTACTAAGCTCGATGTGCTGGCACGAAATCGCTTGCACGAGGAGTAGTAGGGAGGTTGCAGTGACGGATCCGAGAACCATGCCAACAATGAACGACAAAATGATGAACAAGAACAAAACGACCATGACTGGGGCCGGCATTCTTTGGGAGTGTCTGGAACGGGAGGGCGTTAGGGTCGTCTTTGGCTATCCTGGCGGCGCCATTCTCCCCGCCTATGATGCGCTGAAGCATAGCAAGATCCATCATGTGCTGGTGCGGCACGAACAGGGCGCCACCCACATGGCGGACGGATACGCTCGCGCCAGTGGAGAGGTCGGAGTTGCGGTCGCGACCTCGGGGCCGGGAGCCACGAATATGGTCACCGGAATCGCCACTGCCATGCTCGATTCGATACCAATCGTCTGCATCACCGGCCAGGTGGGCAGCAAGCTGATCGGGTCGGATGCGTTTCAGGAAACCGATATCACGGGCGTGACTCTACCGATCACCAAGCACAATTATCTGGTGACTCATGCCGGCGAAGTGGCGCGCACGGTGCGCGAAGCTTTCTACGTCGCGCGTTCGGGCCGGCCCGGGCCGGTGCTTATCGATATCACAAAAGATGCGCAGCAGAGCACATGCGAGTTCGACTGGGAAGCAGCCAAGCCGCAGTTGCCGGGCTACCGCCCCGATCTTTCGCCCGCTCCGGCGGAGTATGCGCAGGCGTTGGACTTGATCCACAATTCGAAACGACCCCTGATTCTGGCGGGGCACGGCATCATCGTTTCTGGAGCCATGCGCGAGGTGCGCGATTTCGCCGAACGCGCGGGGATTCCGGTCGCCATGACGCTGCTTGGACTGGGTGCGTTTCCCGCATCACACCCCCTCAATCTCGGCATGATGGGCATGCATGGAGAAGCCTGGGTGAACCATACGATTCAGGAGGCTGATCTGCTGCTCGCTTTCGGGATGCGCTTCGACGACCGGGTTACCGGCAACTTGAAAAATTACGCGTCCAACGCTAAGAAGATTCACATCGAGATCGATCCTGCAGAGATCAATAAGAACGTCAAGGTCGATGTGCCGCTGGTTGGCGACTTGCGAGAAGTTTTGCTGGAGTTGATGCCGAAGGTTGAATCCATTGATCGTAGCGAGTGGCTGGATTCCATCGACAAACTGAAGGGCGACTCTGCGGTGCGCGATATTCAGAACCTCCCGGATAGCGGCCATCTTTATGCCGCGCATGTAATCAATGATCTGTGGCGGCAGACGCGCGATGGCAATACGATCGTCGTGACCGACGTGGGCCAGCACCAGATGTGGGAAGCGCAGTACTACAAGCATGAGCGTCCCCGCTCGCTGATTACTTCCGGTGGACTGGGCACGATGGGGTTCGCTTTGCCGGCCGCTATCGGCGCCAAAGTCGCCTGCCCCGACTCAGAGGTCTGGGTGGTGGTGGGCGATGGCGGATTCCAGATGACCATGTGTGAACTGGCTACGCTGGTGCAGGAAAATCTGAAAATCCACATCGCCATCATTAACAACGGTTTTCTCGGCATGGTGCGGCAGTGGCAGGAATTCTTCTACGACCGCAACTACGCTGCGACGCCGCTGCTCAATCCGGATTTCGCGAAGTTGGCGGAGGCTTATGGCATTCGCAGCATGACCATTTCTCAGCGGTCCGAGGTGGTGCCGGCCGTCGAAGCGGCGCGCCAGCACGAAGGACCTGTGTTAATTAATTTCAAGGTGGAACAGGAAGACACCGTGTATCCGATGGTCGCGGCGGGATCGGCCTTGCACGACATGATTCGGCGTCCAAGCCCGATTGTCGAGACGGCTGAGGATGAGTAGTGCGCCGCAGGTTGCGGGTCATCGGTTGCGAGCCTGCATTTTAATCGAAGCTCGCTGTCCAGCACCCAAAATTGAGTTTCATAAATAAAAGAGCAAAGCCTATGCTGAATACATTCATGGTGTACGTCGAAAATAAACCTGGTGTGCTCACCCGCGTGGCTTCGCTGTTTCGCCGCCGCGCCTTCAATATTGATTCGCTGACGGTGGGCCGGACCGAAAAACCCGAAGTGTCGCGTATGACCATTACCGTCGATGCCGACCCTGATCAGGTCCGCCGCATCGAAGCGAATTTGTACAAACTGGTCAACGTGCTGCTCGTCGAAAACATCACCAATCAACCTGCCATTGTTCGCGACCTGGCCATGATCCGGGTGGCAGCCACGCACGGTGCGCGTTCCCATGTGTTGGAACTAGCCAGCGTCTTTCGCGCGCGCGTGGTCGATGTTTCCACCGAATCCTTGACTATCGAAATCACTGGGGGAGAAGACAAAATTGACGGGCTGCTCGAGGTGCTGCGACCGTACGGAATCTTAGAGATGGTGCGCACCGGCATTGTCGCCATGCGACGCGGAAGTAAGTCTGCTGAGCTTATCTCTCCGGCGGAAAGCTCGGTGACGGGCGCTGCACACGATGATGTCTCTTACTCTGTTTAAAACCAGCGATGCGTTGCACCGTCATTTCTTTTCCCAAGTCGCTCCATCGTTTCCACTAATCCAGATTTCACCGGTAACAGTGGAAACCAGAGTTTCCAATCGGCTCCGTAGTTCGATGTGAGTTATGTCCGACCTGAGTTGTTGTGCTTTGATGGAAGGTCGTACCTGCACCCATGTTAGTCCGCCGTCGGTCGAATGAAAGAGAGTTCCCGCCTGTCCCCCGGTCCACACGTCCTGTTCGCGAGAGGCATAGCACAACAGCATCTGGTCTGATTCCACAGCATTTTGCCAGGTGTGACCGCCGTCCAGTGACCGTTGCAGGACGCCAGCTGTGATCAACCAAGTGGGATTGGTCGCGCTAGGCTGGACTGTAGGAGCTGCTGCTTGTTCCTGCAGTTGACTCGCTTCAGTTTGCGCGGCCGGTTTTGCCTTTATCACCGCTTGGGCACCGTTCTGCGCCATCAAAACGTCGGGAGCCGAGGAAGTCTCAGCTTGAACCGCGGGGGAACCTGTAGCTACCTCGACGCTTTCCTTCGTGCCCCTGTTTACCTGAGCGTCCGCCATCTTGCCTAACGGGTCTTGATCTGTCTTATTGTCAGCTGGTGTCATTCCGGATTCAGCCTGCAATGCTGGTGTCATATCGTGTCCGGATTTGACTCTCTTCGATCGATGCTGTTTCGGCTGTGGAAGAGGGAGTGCTCCTTCACTTTTGAGCACTGCGACTGATCCGCCCATCGACAATTGGTTGGTGGACCGGTTTGTTGGCGATGGCGCGAGTTGGTGGGCCGGCGCTTGAATCACAGTGTGGTCGGGTGCCTGAATCGCAGGATTTGCAACCCGCAAATTTGCGGCGGTAAGTTTCGTCTCATTCAGTTTTCCTGAGCGCGCCACAAGCACTGCGACGATGATCGCAGCGGCTCCGGCCAGCGCCGCCCAGCGCAGGCTTGGCGTGGTGAGCGCGCTTAGCCAGCCCAGCGCAGTCTTCGCCGGAAGACGTGTGGCCTGACTCGTGTTTGTCTTGGCCGGAATTTCGGCAGCCGGAAGCGCCAAAGCTATGACGTCGCGGCAGTCTCCGCAAAGCGACAGATGATCGAGCAGACCCTCCCGCTCAGTAGCCGGAAGCGTCTGCTCAGTAAAGGCTGTCAGCAGATCCGCATCCGGATGCGCTCGTTCAGTCGGCTCCTGCCCGGGCAAAGCTCGCTTCAGCGAGGCCGCTCGCAAGCGGTTAAACACGATTTTAGGTACTTCAATCATTCGTCACTATTCCGCCGTCATTATTCCGCGAATCACCTTCGGTGAGTACAATCAATCGGCATTCAGGTCATTCGGCTTAGTCGTTCATTATCTATTACATGCGCCGTCGCTTAGGCGTCGCTGGCGTCGCCCGGGTCTTGAGCTGGGACCTTGCCCGTCCTTCCAGGGAACGTTTTTGATCCCGAATCTTGCACTAGACGTGACCGCAAATTCAACTGGAGGTCTCGAACGTCGGTTTCGAGCGCTTCCGCAGCCTGCGCGTGACTCATTCCCTGCATCCGCAACCTCGCCAGGATCCGCTTTCTGAGGCTCGTAGCGAGGCGGTCAATCCGCCGGCTGACGCTTGATTCGTGCAAGCCCAGCGTGCGTGCTATCTCGGCCAGCGTTCGTTCGTCGAGGTAATAAGACGCCAGCGTAAAGCGATCCTCCGGCGAAAGTTCCGCAAGAGCCTCGTCGGTCGCTGCTTCCAGCTGTTCTTCAGAGGTCCGATTTGAGGTTGACGCCCCATCGGGAACCGCCGCTGCAAACTGTACCCCTGCTTCCGTCTGTTCTTCAAGGCTGACCGTGCGTTTTTGCTTGCGAAAGCGATTGATGAATTCCTGCGCCATCACTGTGCGCAGCCAGCCCTCGAGAGAACCGCGTCCGGTATAAAACACGAGTTTCGAATTGCGTAACCCATCACGTGTGTTTATGCCGTACAAATCCCCAAACAGCGAATCCGCCAGCTCGGCGGCATGCGCGGCATCGCGCGTGATGTGCAAGGCTATGTTGTGCAACCTCTGCCGATAGCGGCTGATGAAATCCTGCCACGCCCGCTCGTTTCCTGCGGCACATCCACGCGCCAGAGCGAGTTCTTCCAGACGCAGCGCAGCGCAGAAATCGGCTTTCTGTTCTGCTGTGATGGCGGATAAATCGAGTCCGGTATTGCGCGGTGGGAGCAAATACTTTCGCAGGATTTCATCAAGGATGGCTGCGAACTGTTCGGCACTCAAGCCGTAGGCCGCCGCACCGCTCTGTTCGTACAGAGCAGCGGCAACAGCCGTCTCGTGATCGGAGTGGGCGGGCCGTGGCATTGGAAACCGGGCATGTCAGTTTGACAGGTCCCAGATGATGCTAGCAATTTTTTAGACGCAAGGATTAAGAAATCGTACGTTCTTCAATCAGCGAGCAAAAAAAGACACTCCTGGAAGACTCGCGGTAGAGCCCCCCGGCACGCTCTAACTTTAGTGTGCCGGGGCACGCGGCCACGCGGAGCTGCTCATGTTCGGGCCAGTCCTTTTAGCACAACGTCGTTCGCGTCGAACGCAAGATTGAGCGCAGGTAATTCTTCGCGCTTGAACCATCGAACCTCCGCTGCATCGCTCCCAGCTTCAGCTTCACCGCTCGATACACGACACAGGAAGTCGATCAGAACATAGTGGTACCGTACTCGCCCCTTTTCGTCTCGGATCACGCGCTCATATACGCCCAGCATCTCACCTGGTTCGACCATCAGTCCTGTTTCTTCTCGAGCTTCACGGATCACCGCCTCGCGCAGAGTTTCGCCGGATTCGAGAACACCTCCAGGTAATGACCACTCGCCCAGCAACGGCGCCGTACCGCGGCGGATTAGCAGCACGCGGTCTGCCTCGATGATGACTGCCCCCACACCGATCAGCGGATTGTCAGGATATTCGCGGCCCATTCACACCTTCGTACTGCCGTGAGTTGTGCGTAATTCCCTCATAGTCAGACGGTAGCCAAAAGGCCAACTCGTTGAATTTCGTAAAACGCGGCAGTCGTTTTCCTGCCGGCATTCAAAGAACTCTCGTACTTCTGAACCCAAACCTTGAAAGCATTGTCAACGCGGAGCAGGCCCTTCGCGCGGCCCCACGGGATGCCGAACTCCCTTCTTCTAGCGACGGACTGAAAACAAAGACCTTATTGGGTTCGTTTCGTAACACCCCATCAACGCTCATTTGGGGGGGCAGACATTCCACGTGTCCTAATCGTGCCGGCTCCGAGTCCACTACTTTCTTGGCAGACTCTAGAGGAACCTCGTGTGGAATTTCCGCCGATGCGTGAAGGTTAACATCCAAGACGGCAGGCGCCGGCAATGTTTCTCCACTCCGCCCCCGTTGCATCCGTTCCAACTCGTGGAGGAGCCGAAGAATTTTAGTCATAAAAGCCGATTCGTAACGCTGATAAAGTGCCAGTCGTTGATTGGTTTCAAAATCAATATTCGCCGGGAGCCCAGGGTCAACCATTATGGGACCCCCTAGAACCGGCAGATCGAACAGCACTCCATTCTCAGGAGGGTTCAGTTCGCTAGTTATGTGCTCCTCTTCGAGTCGACGGGCACGACGCAGCCTCATCATGTCCAAAGCAAAAGATTCCACGAGAAACGTTTCCAGGACGCCGACCGGCTTCATCTGGTCCTTCAAATTCTCAATAAGAGCACGATAACTTTCGGGGTCATCGAGCTCGCATAATCCAAGCGCGAGCAGACCGTGTTCAGTCGCATTGAATCGTGTTGAGGTCGTATTCTTGGGGCCATGAGACTTTTTGCTGTTGACGCGATGAGCGGCAGCTTTCCTTTCACTAGTTGACATATTTTTCCACAGATCAGCCAATAGCTGAGCTGCCCAGGTCGGTACCGGCATCGCTATCTCGACGGTTGGCAGGAAAAAGATACGCGTGCCCCATGCTGTTCGGTCGAGCATTCGAACAGGCCATCGGCGCTCTGTTCCGCCGCGAAGACCCGGCGGCGGTGCTGTGTTCGAGCAGTGGAGCGCCTGCAAATACATGGGTCTGACCTACTCGGGTAATGACACCTGGGATCGCACGCTGCACAAGGCCTCCAGTTGTTGGAGCGATTCGCTCAGGACAACCGCGTTCGTATTAACCGTCCTCGTTCAACCCAGCAAGTTCAATTCAATTGGACCCTCGGTTCTGGCAACAATTTCATCTCCTACATTTGACGCAGTTGGTGAACTGGATGGCACGCCCTGCGTTCTGGAATGGAAGACAACCTCCGCTCGATATCCAGAAGAGCCAGTCGGTATTTCGGCACTGGATCCGCAGCTCGTAAGCGTGCACTCTTTGTCCTGACCAAGATCGACGAGATCCTGTCATGGGAAAGGCAAAAAGAGACGGAGCGCGACACTCGTTTCGTTGATCCAGGAAAATATCTGTGAGAGGTACGCGCGGGTCAGTACTGAGGCCGGAAAACCTGAAGTCGTTTGACGGATTCCTGGCCAGACGGTTCCCGGAATCGAAGAGAAAGGCGTACTACCTCATGTCCATACACGACCACCTGCGGCCACAAGCGCGGAAAGATCTGACCTTAGTGGGATGGACAAAGGCACTAGAGCTAGCGACAATCGCACGCCGGGACGGTCGGGAATTCGATTGTGCAACCTGGTTGCACAAAGCTCCCGTTATGCCAGAGATGAGCTTCCAGCGGGCGGTAGAGAAAGAACTGACGGGGAAGGAAAAAAGAGTCCTCAGAATTCATCCACTTCAAGGTTTACTGCGCGAAAAAGCTTCTTGATAATGGTTCGCATCAAAGTCGCTCCCGCGGGCCTTATCCCCTGTCTTATGAAGATTTGCGCCAACAAATCCTGCGGGCGATGGATGGAGATGTCAATCCTGTGGAGCGATGTCGAATCTTGAGGTTCACCACAAACACTTCCGTAGCCATTCGGGAGAAGATTTGGAGGAAAGCTTGATTACACTTTGCACCGCTTGTCACGCTAAAGTCCATTGCCGCTAAAGGCCACAGCCGAGAATAAACGACAGAGCATCGGCGTGTGGTTATACACGGCAATCCTTACAGACAGGGGAATTGAATCAGGCTTAGTGCACGGCCAGAAACGAGTACGACCCGGACGGAGTGGTCACTTCTGAAGTACTCGGGTTGCAAAAATGTAACGTGATCAAACCTTCATCACCTGGATACGCGTTAAGGGAAACGTTTCCTAACCGGCCTGGCGGTGTAACGTTCGTGATCGCGTCCGCTTGCGTAATGCCCTTTGCATGACCAATCACGTCGATGCAGCTCTGGGGAGCAACGCGATTCCCTTTGATGTTGTTAATCTTATAGATTTTCATTTGTGATAAAGGGGAACCATCCCCCAATGTAAAACTGTTTCCTTCCTTTACAATTAGCGGCACTGCAAAGGTCTTTTCCTTGGAGGTTAGCCGTTCTAGCCAATTCGTATGAATGCCGTCTCCTGTCTGACCAATATAATTTGTGATCGAAACAGGAGATCCCAAAGCAAGTTGCCCGAGAGCAGGAGTCGTCCCGTTGGGCACATCCGTGCCGATCCAAGTATCATTTCCACTTGCAGGTGCGCGAAATCCGGTGGTAGATTGCGTAAGACCTGGTTGAGAGTCAATCAGTGTGAGAATGTGGTGGGCAGTTATCCCTGTATAAGGAGTAGTTTCAAATAGTACCCTTCCCTTGGATATATTAGGTGCCCACCCCGTATTAGATGGTCCGTCAGTTACTATAAATCCGGTCTGATTTGTTATGGCGTTATTTCCCGTTATGCTACTCGTCGAGCATATAGTATATCCTCCTGGCGATGTTTGCCCGAAATTTGAGCATTGATCGGCAACCTGGAGTGGATTGCCATTCAAGCCTATCCCTACCGCTCCTCTGTGATCTCTATTCGTGTGGATGGTATGTCCAACCGATACAATTGAACCTGGCCAAAAGATTACATTCCCGCCGTAGTTACCTTGCCTGATTGTATAAGCGGATGTAACTGCAGAACCCTTATCAGTGTAAGTGCAAACCAGCTCATTACCGCACGCTTCGGACTGAGTGAGGCCTACTGCGATCGAACCGCATGCAGTAGTTGAGCCTCCGCCACAAGTCCCAACTGATGGAAATACGGCACCCACCGAAACGAAGCTTGATATTCCCATGCGAATTATGTCATAACTGATCGCATCAGTTTCATTTGCTATTCTCGGCCACTTAATCGGAATCGAATCTGTTCTGGTAGACTTCCAACCCCAGGCTAGCATCGGAGATGTTTGCCCACGGCCATCGCGTGCGACGATGAAATAGTAATATTGCACAGTACCGCCTTTGGTGGTCCCGCCTGCAACCCCTCCTACTGTTCCTCCATGCCCTGCAATCTGAAAATCCGCAGCTGCGGATGATCGACCGGCGATCAATCCGGCGATCCCCAAGCCCGGAAAGGGAGAGAGAGCGGGAGATGCCGGGTTCGATTCGATCCTGCTTTCGGAATAAATATTCTGGAGATAAGCTCCCTGATAGTTGCCCGTTGAATTGGATGAATACACCTGCCATGGACCTGTCGCTTGAATTACGGTATTCTCGATATAAAGACCATTTGAGTTGTAGTCTGTTACTCCGTTTGAATAATTGGCCGTGATCGTCGAGTCTCGCAGCGTGATGACTGGAGCAATTTGCATGCTCTGGTTTCCAGCCGAGAACACAAACGATCCCGTCCAGTTGTTATTTGCATTTAGCGAGATCGATTGATTGTTGAAATGGTCAATAGTTACATTTTCGTCGTCCCATAGGTCGAAAAAGTTATTGAAGTGGCCACCCTCGCCGACTTTATCGTAAGAGATGTCTATGAAATGAGTATTCATTGCATTATCTAATATGGCGACATATGCTAAAGCTACGACACCCGGAGTTAGTTGCGCGGAAATATCTGCCCCGGGGTGTGTATATTGAAACGTGGTTGGGCTTGGTACTCCGGTGATCTTGGCATCGCCCCAATAGCTGCTGCTGTCGGTAAATAGGATGGTTACCATATCGCCCACGCGAAAGGCGTGCGGTCGATCCGTGGTGATTGTCACTATCTGGGAAGTTTTTTGTGTCTGGGTTATCTTGACTCCAGCAAACGACGGATCTGCGGACAAATTCGTTGGTGTTCGAAAACTCAACCCCGTGACCGTATTGTCCGTAAAGTCATTACTGTTGCGTAGATCGCCGATTTGTAAACAAGCACTTCGCCCCAGGCAATTCAGCGAGGCTCCATAGCCGCTGAGTACCGATTGGTTGGAATGTAAATAGGTCGTTCCAAAGACGTTGTAACTGTTGATCAATCCATTGGGTCCATTCGCCGGGATGGTAACGTTGCACTGGCTGTTTTTATACGCGGTTGCATTAACGCCGCAACCAACATTCAGTGTCTCCTGAATGCCGGAAGACGCCGACCCAATGGTGTATCCGCCGGCATAAGAGTAAGTAGGAGTGAAAGTAACTGTCCCTGAGTACGCTCCCGAAGTACATCCGCCGGAAGCACTAACTACGTTAACAGCTTCTCTTTTTCCACCGCCGGACAGGAGCACCTGATAGCCCGCTCCGCTTACAGTGTCAATACCTGCTGGGCAGGGAGTCAGGTTAACAACTGCCTGCGATCCGGCGGTTAACGGACTTGAAATAGTCTGTGACCAGTTCAGCTCAGTCGTGGCATAGGTAATCCCGGCGGGCGCTGCGCTGCTACAAGGCCCCCCCGTCGAGTTGACTGTGGCACAGGTCGACGTTGTGGTTGTTCCCGACGACAGGTTGTTGGAGGTTAGCCTCCCCTGTATTGAGCTGGCATTTTGCACTTTTGAGGCCAAGACAAGTCCGCCAATTCCGAGTGAGAGCAGGAGAACCACAACGACCACTCGCCGCATCGCAACAAACTCCTTTCACATTACCAAAACCACAGCTTGGAATCATTTCCTGATTACCGTTTATAGTTGGATACAATTCCGATTGTTTGGTCGAAGCAGTGTACTCGAATCACAACGCGTTGAGAACCAAGCGCACGTCACAGTAACGATTTTGTAGCTAGCGTTTCAAGGTTGCTCGAAGCCGTCGACGTCGTCTTGCCCAAACCGGATTGATCAGTCCCGAATACATAAATCGGTATTCAGCGTTTGAGTAGTACGCCTCAATCTCTGTGCGCCAGATCAAGTGCGGAGAATCCAGGGAGCAGTCGGTAATTCCCGGGCATGGAGAGAAGCAGAAGCGATGGGTTGCTCTGATCACATCCCAGGATTGCCGGGTTATTGCAGCCCACGAGTAGGGCCAAGCGAAGGCTTCAACCGGCTTTTTTGTCCAGGACGCGATCTTCTCCGAACCGCCTTCGATCTCATCACGCAGGCTCGAGGTCGAGAGACCCGACAAGTTCGCGTGCGATAGCGTATGGTTTCCCACGCTATGCCCTCGCCTCACTAGATCGGCCAATTGATCAGGGTTCATAGGCGTCCATTGCTCCGCGGATTCGGAAGGTACCGAGCCGCGGATGTCGATATTCGAATAGTAGAAGTTCCGCGCGTCCCGTGCCGTCAACCCGATAAACTGCGGCACGACAAAAAACAGGCCGCGCGTTCCCATGGATTCAAGCATAGGCGCGGCTACCGTATAGTTGCTTTCGCGGCCATCGTCAAATGTGAACAGAACCGCCGGTTTAGTCCATTTGGGAACGGCGCGCGTCCGATCCCAGACTCCAAACAATGTTTCAGGAGAAATCAGCGTAAAACGCTTGTCTACCCATTCCAATTGGCGCCGCAACCGCTCAGCTTCAACGGGAAGAGTTTCGTGCATCGCAACCACCTGCACGATTCGACTGCCGTGGGCTGCCCGCCGTTGTTGATGACCGAGCATCATTTCATCGAGGTTAATTTTGGCGACCGTTTGTATCAATCGCCCGCGCAGGAAGCGCTTCAAATCCAAATTCCTCTCCCAATGACGGACACAATGCAGATGGTGAACTTGCAAAGCATTATAGTGGAAGCTTGCCCCGGGGAAATTCGCGTGATCGGGGCCGTTCCAGCGTCTTGACGACATTCCGCCGCCAATGACGACTGAGTTCCGCGAGCTGTTAAATGAGCCAGTCGCCGTCAGCGGGAACCAGGTGCAAGTCTCGACTTGGCAGAAAACCAGACTTGTCCAGCACCCAGCCGTTCGGCGCGTCCAACTGGCGATGTATGAATCCAGCACGACGAAAAATATCTTGCCGCGCTTCATCCAGGCCGCGTAGCACGATTGCATCGATCACACCCCGATAGCGTTCCAAAAGGGCAGCAACGATCGACGCACAGGCCTCTGGAGTTACCGCGGGATAGATGTCCAGCACGTTGAGAGTCCCAATCTGTCCACGATATCCGCGCGACCGTTGATTCACCGTCACTAATACGCCCGATTTGACCTGCTCGCTTCGAAAAGCGAACACGGCGACGGTTGTATCTCGTCCGGTGAAGTAACGCCAGTCGATGTAGCTCAGATCCCGGTTTGCGGTAAGTACAAAAGGAGGATCGTGTATCTGCAGTTCCATGACCTGTTCGGCGGATGCCATCGGCTTCAGATCGTGCCCCCGTCCCCCTTCTAGTTTCAAAGACTGGTAAGCACCCATCCAGGGCGCAGTTGGGACACTGATTATTCGCGCCACCATCTTAGGTGCGCCGCGTCGAACCAACCCTTCTTCGATCACGCCCTTCCACCGAAGCACTCCAAACAACTCGTGAGCGGTATGGGGGATTGGAACCGCGCCTCGTGCTTTCCACAACTTGGCGGCATCAGCGTTGGCGGAATTTCCGAACAGAGGCCACTTTCTGCCCAACTCCGCAAACCTAAGGAAGAGCAAACCCCCGCTGCCGCGATAGGCCTCGTCTACATAGAAACTGCTTGAGCCGACAAACAGAAACTTTTGCTGCTGGTAGCGGAAGCGCTGCAGAACATACAGGATACAGCCGACGAGTCGGCCCTCTGGCGAGCGCAATCCACAGCCGAGAGGAATTTGCGGATCCCGCGCCGGGTTTTCGAAGAGAAACCAGCGCAAATGGTTCTCGACAATCGCAGGTTCGCGTCCAGACTGAGCCGCAATAAACTGCGCGACTTCCACGATGTCAGACTCTGCTATCGTAACCAATCGTGCGCGAGGGCTTCCGCCTGACTTCGTGATCGATCGATCGATCATGCAATCGCTTCACTGTAAATCTGCGCCAGACGTTCAGCCTGGTGAAACAAGGTCAGCCGGTTGAGAACCGTCTCGCGCGCAGCAATACCAAGTTGCGAGCATAAAGCGGAGGACTCCAATAGGGTTGAAAGTCCCTGCGAGAGCTCATCCACCACGTCGGTCGGATTCCTCCAGTCTGAATGGGTCCAGTCTGCAATGAGCCAGCCATTCTTCCGGTGCTCGATGATTTCCTCGATCCCCTGCCCTCGGCAAGCAATCATCGGCTTGCCGCAAGCCATGGCCTCCAGATACACGCATCCCAGCCCTTCGTAACGGCTAGGCAGTACAAACACTGAACAGGCCCGCATGGCCTCCGCCACTTCGTCCCTGCTTCTTCTTCCCTCAAACCGCACCCGCGCCGCAATTCCTAACTCGACCGCCAATGCCTCGAATCGATCTCCGTCGGGACCGTCACCAATAATCCGGCAGCGCAACTGCGGAAAAGATGCACCCAGTTTGGCGATCGCACGCAAGACGAGTTCGTGCCCTTTGCCGACGAGCAGATTGCCAACGACGAGGACCTCTTGTTCGCTTAGCGAGCGCGCCACCGCCGGCGCTGGCGAAAAGAAATTTGTATCGGTGCCGTTGTATACAACGGCGCTGCGAACATCCTCCAGCATTCCATCTCGCAGAACACGTTGCACCCTCCCGCTGATGCAGACCACCGTACGAGCAGCACGATAAACATCGATCGAAACTTTACGCCGCCACCCCGCGGCGATTCCGCCGATAAAACAACTGTTAAAAACGTCTAAACCGTGCAGCGTCACCACAAATGGAATATTAAGATGGTGCGACAATAAAGCAGCTGCATGCCCGCATGGCAGCGCAGCATGTGCATGGATGACGTCAATTGACCTCTCTCTGTGGAGTCGCCGCACCTGAGCTAGCAGGCGCGCGGACAACCATCGTCCAGCGCTCGACAAGCCGAAATTACCCGGAATCCGAGCGTAACTCACCCACTCCGCGGGAACCGATGGCGCTGGCCTTCTTCGACGGTGGTGCATCGGACTTACAGCAATGATGCTGGAAGTGATACCGAAGTCTTCGAGTTGTCGGGTTGACTCTGCAATGAAGCAGCCACTCACTTCATCGCCGGCGGAGGGGAAAAACGGAGTCAGCGTCAGGACGTGAAGTGCGGACTTCGCTTGCCTTTTTGCGGGCGAGACATCGCTTTCGGGTTGCGCTATATCTTGGCTCAACGTTCGCTTCCATCCGCCCAAGCTTGCTTTTTTCCTTTTCTATCTTCGTTTCTTCTATTGTTGTTCCGCGGCCTCGGATTTCGGCGCCGCCGCGATAGTCCGGCCAGCAATCAGTTCCGAGAGTCCGGCGACCGTGCCAAACCGCGGATCCTGAAAGTCCTGTTCCGAAAACTGCAGCCCGAAGCGCTCTTCGATTTCTGATACGAACTCAATAACCTCAAGCGAAGTCAGCAATCCTGCGTCGAAGTAGTTAATGGTCGCAAGTCGGGCCACGTCTCCCTTGCATTTCCTGCGGCTGACGAACCAATCGCACAGCCATCCTGAAGCCTGCTCCTTGAATTCATCCCTCTGATTCGTCGCTCCCAATTTCACCTCTCGATTGCGATGCAGCGGACCGGCGAGCCATCGCAATCCTTGAGCTTGAGCGGAAGAACAACCAGTTCCAAGTCTTGTGACGTCAGAGACTTGAGATTGCAAACGTACTCGACCAGCACCACGCCCGCACCCAGCAAGACCTTGTGATTGGGAGAATCTTTCGCTGTGCCGCGGGAATGGGCCGGATTGTCGGGCGACGGAGTATCCATGGCAATCAACCGGACCCCATTCTCGACGAGCCACTGCGCAGCGTTCTCCGTCAAGAAAGGATATTGTGTGTAAAATGGCATCTGCCCGAAATGCTCCGACCAATCGGTGCGAAGGATGATCCGCTCGGGAACCTTGCCGCCAATCTTTTCCTGCAGCTTCGCCTGCAATTGAGGAACGTCAATCTGCTGCAGCGGCTGGCAAGGAGTGAAATTCAGGACACGGGCCGGCCCCATCAGCACCTCCAGGGGGACCTGATCAATTCCCTTGCCTTGGGGAATAAAATGCAACGGCGCATCGGCGTGGGTCCCGACGTGGGTGCCCAGCACGAGTTTCCGGGTCTCCCGCCCCTCCACTCCGTGGCGACCGAGAATTGTTATCTCGACCACCGGGTGCCAGGGCGTGGGGAATGTCATCATGCCTTCCTCAAGCGTCAACGACAGATCCGTGATTTTCATGTTGTGCGATTTCTCAAGATGGGGAAACTCTAGTCCGATGCTTTGGAGGTAACGGTTGGCCGCGTACCCAGGAACGATCCTGATCCCATCTGAAGTTTGCCGACGACCAGTTCGCGCAGCTGCGCCTTTTGCAGCTTGCCATTTGCTGTTCTCGGAAAATCATCGATCGCCACATAGCGTGCCGGTTGCTGGTGCACCGCCAGTTCCTGCCGGGCGCGTTCCATGACCGAATCAAGAATTGATTCCAGTTCAACATCGGGCTCGAGTTTCAGAACCGCGACAATATCTTCGCCATAGAGTTCGTGCGGAATGCTCACCACGGCCGCATCAACGATTCCCTTGCCCTGCAATAACACCTCTTCGATCGCGGCCGGGCTGATATTGATCCCCCCGCGGATAATAATGTCCTTCTTACGGCCGGTCACAAAGAGCGCGCCGCTTTGATCAACACGACCGAAGTCTCCGGTTGAAAACCACTCCTCGGCATTCACTACCTTCAGATGGCCTTTTTCATCTAAGTAGCCAGCCATCAAATCAGGCGTCAGAATCTGAATCTCTCCGTCGGCGTGCGGTGGCAGCACCGAACCATCTTCCCCTACGACACGCAATTCGATCCCAGGCAAGGCTTCTCCCACATAGCCGGTCCCAGACCCGCTGGCGGTCGACCGCGCCGTCACGAACAACGTCTCCGAGAGCCCGTAGTTCTCGATCATCCGGACTCCGTACCTGGCTTCAAATTCGGCCTTCAACTTCAGGGGAAGCGGCGCAAACCCGACAAAGGATCGGAGCACTGAGTTTCGGCAGAAGTTTTCCCCGAGACGTCCACGATCCATCTTCAGCAAGATCGACATGACGGTCGGAGCGAGCCACAATGTGTTCGCCTGGTGGCGGCTGGCACGGTCCCAAAAACTGAGGCTCGAACGCGCGTCGAACACATGATCAATGACCACGCTGGCGCCCTTCAGGAACGGCAGGATCAGAAGATTGTAGAAGCCTCCCATATACGCCATCGAGAGCGTCAGATAAAAACGCGAGGCATGATCAATTCCCTGCTGCTCGGCAAAGGCGCGAGCGTTGTGGAACATGCGACCGATTTTGTGGGCCAGCCCTTTCGGCCGGGCAGTCGTTCCCGAGGTGTAGACGATCACCAGCAAATCATCGGCGGTGACTCCTTCGAGCACCCGAAATTCAGTGGATTGCTTAAGCGACGATTGCTTAATCGACGTTAACTCGATGGCGGCCGTCTTCGAGTCAGGCAGCGGATCCTGAGAGGTGGCGAGCGCAATCGGAGCGCTGCCGGCTGCGGTTAAACGTCCACAGAGCGATGCACTTGCCACTACCAACCCTGGATCACAACTCGACAATATGAACCGCACATCGCTAACGCTAAGATTTGGATTGATCGGAACAATCGTTACCCCGGCGTACAAGCACGCAAAATATAAGACCGCCAGCTCACGACAATTCGGGACCATCACACCGAGACGGTCTCCACGGCGGAGCCCGCGCAAATGCAGCTCCGCAGCCAAGACGCAAGCCAACTGGTGGAACTCTCGATACTTCATGGACGACTCGGTGAGCGCATCGACCAGAAAAACCCGATCGCCGTTTTTCTCGACGATGTCGAGGACCTGTTCGGGAATCGTCATTGGATGGCTACAATCCGGTCCTCGGCAGATTTTAATAGGTTTGCTATTCCAGCCCAGCGCGCCATCTGACCCCGATACGCGTCCTTCGCATCGAGTCGGACCACGCTTCGATTGGGAAGGTCCTGTTCCAGGCGAGGAAAATAACCCGCCGTTAGTACGGCGCCGTCCGCGTGTGTCAACTGATCGATGGACATTGTGTCGGCATTGCTCGGTGGACAGAGCAGCAGCGCTACTGAGACCCCGAGATCAAAATGCATTCGATCGGAAAAGTCTTCGATCCGCCAGCAATTCGACGGCGCGTCGGCCGGTACGTCTCCGCGCACCACCACATTCTTGAAGTTCTGCGACCATGTCTTCAACATTGCGCTATCGGGATTACCGTACACCATAAGACAAAAACCACCATAGCGTTGCGCGGCCGTTATCATTACTTCATCCAGATAATTCGCAAGCAACGATCGGGAGCGAATGGGAATAATCCGCTCCCCCCCGATCATCTCTTTGATATAAGGCGGGAGTTCCGTTCCCCACGCTCCGCTATCTAAGTCGACCAGGTAAACCGAGACGTCGCTCTTAGAGAGCGCGAGAACTTGCTCAAGGATTTCGAACGAACCGTAAGTCACTCGCCCCAACACGATGCTTTCTTCGGCAAGCACCAGATCCGCAAGCACGAAACTCTCCGAAGGCGAGTCGGCGGCGGCCAATTCGAGCACGGCGCGCGCCCGGCGCTTCGCGCAAGTGACCACTATTCCCTCCACTAACGATTTCACCGACGCAAGCGAACTGCTGATGCTATGTTCGAAGATTCCCGAAGCGCGGAATGAAGTCAACCCGCCATGCGATCGCATCGTTTTCCGCTTCGGCAAATTTCCGGCCACCCGTTCCAGCGTGTTCTCGTCCAGATTTACCGGATCCAGTTCTCCCATGGCGATTACCAATCGCCGCAGATCCACGCCATGCTTTCGCGCCGCCGCTACAACTTTGGGCAAAAAAGATGAATGGAACTGGCTGTATCCCATCGAAACCGCCATCATGTCGTAAAGCTGAATCTGCGACATCAGGGGTTCAAGAAATTCCTCGGCCGCGTCCATGACCTCGTAGAGATCGATGCCAGTCTCCACACCGAGCCTGTGGAATACCGCAACCGCAACTTCCGTCGGCACATTGCCCGAACTTCGGCCCAACCCATAGAGTGTGGAATCGATGAGCCTCGCTCCGCACCGAAAAGCTTCCACGCCGTTGGCAACGGCAAATTGCAGGTTGCTGTGTCCATGGAACCCAAGAGCGCATTGGCAGCGCTGACGAGCCTCGCTGATATATCCGCGAACGTCATCAGGAAACATACTGCCAGCCGAATCCACGCAGTAGACGGCCTCCGCCCCTGCCTTTTCGCCGCCGAATGCCTTCTCGCCAAACTCTTTTGCCGTTACTCCGTACGTTTTCATGAAGTTCAGGCACGGGATCAGGCCCAGTTCGCGGGCAAATTCCAGATACGGATAAGCTTCCTCGATTTCGGTAGCGTTGTATCCGATGCGAACAAAATCAAGTCCCGCGGAGTGCGCGGAGCGCAATTGCTCCCGCGTGCCAATGCCCGGGATAAAAAAACTTCCAATCATTGCACTGGGAGCGGCACGCTTGGCCGACTCGATCAATCGTTCATCGGTTGCCGGCATCGTCCCCTTACCGGCTAGTGCGGCGCCTAACCCCAGCCCATGACCTACCTCGATCCACCGGAACCCAAGCCGTCCGAGCACGCCCGCCAGAACTTCCGTATCCCGCTCCGTGAATTTGAAATCGACGGCATAACTGCCGTCACGCAAAGTACACTCGAGGATCTCAACGCGCTTCGCCGCGGGTGCGGGAAAATATTTTGAAAATGGCACTTCCTCTGCAGTTGTGCTCGAGTCAAAATGGATTCGCAAGGTTAGCTTCTCCACCGAACCGTTCGGAACGCCCGGATCAAGAGTTGAATTAACAGTATAGTACAGCGAAAAACAGTACAGGGAAACCGGCAACTGCACAGCGCCACGCTGCCGGCCAAATCTGCCTTACGGTTGCGAACCGATGCATCGCCGACAATCAAACGCCGTCTGCAGGAGCTTCAACTTTTCCGCATCTGTTGGCGATAGTGCCCGTTTCTTACCTGGTATTTCTCGTCGCTCTTTCTGGATACTCGTTCCATTGAAGCGCAGGAATGCGAGCCACAGGAGGAGCGATGTCAGGCTGCGATCATTTCTCGGGCCATAACCACCAAGCGTTCGACGTGCTCGCTCCAGCTGAAGTCGCAAGCACGCCGCAGGCCAGCGCGCGATTGTTTTTCTTTCAACCCAGGTGATTCCTGAATCTGCAGTACTCGTTGCGCCAAGGCCTCGTGAGAGAACCGGGGGAAATAAACTCCCGCGTCACCGCAGATTTCGCGATGTACAGGCAAATCGGACGCCACTACCGGCAATCCGCTCGACATCGCTTCCACCAGAGGATGCGCAAAGGATTCGGCATAAGCAGGGGTTACGTAGATGTGGCAAGCACGATAGAGGTGATGGAGAGAACGATATGGAATCGTTCCCAGCTCGACGACGGTATGACTTTCGCGAAGCTCGTTGGCGAGCGACGCCGCAGACTCGGCCCGGTAATTCCCTGGATTCCGCCCTGATCTCAGGTGGCAGGTAAGAAATAGTTTTACCTTTCCACTGAGACGGCTGGTCAAGATTGGCATTGCGCGCAGTAATGTTTCAAAATTTCGATAATAGTTGTAGTGGCTCACAAAAAGCAGGCGGAGAACGTCCCTTCCTCGATCGAGCTGATCTTGAACAACCGCGGGCAATGGCGCTACGTCGCTCGTAAAGGCATCTCGGTCAAATCCATGGGGCAATGCGAATACCTTCCTGCTGCTCCACAAGCTCAACTCCTGGGCAAATGCTTCACTCGGAGCGACGGTGATGTCAGCGCAGCATATTGATAGCCGCGCGAGCCAGCCTTTTATCACGGTGTCTACCCAGATGCCATAGTCTCCACGAGCGCGAACATCACGGAAGAAATCGCCGGAAGTATAAAGCGAGTTGCGAGAGAGGAGTATCTGCGGTACGGGAGATCTCCAAAGTGCGAAATTGCCCGCGGAAATCAAAACCTGCGCACCGCTGTTCCGGATCAGTTTCGGCAGTGTCGTCTGCTCTCGGACAAAACGCCGAGGCGCGCTATCAGACTCCCGAGTCTCGATAAGAAAAATATTCGGCAGTTCTGCGAATTCCTGGCGAAGCGCGGGACTTAGCAACACTGTTGTTTCAGCATCCACTTTTCGCGCGAGGTGGGGAATCACATTGCGAAGATACGTTAGGCCACCCCCCGCACTTGCGGCCAAGCCATTGATAAACAACTTAATCATCGGTTCGGCACAGCAATTCCAACACCGGCGGGCACCGGGCAGGAAGAACGGGAAACGACCCCGGGCAATGGCACCCCAACAGCGTCCGGGACAAAATCCGCAAGTAGAAATGCAAAAAACCAAAAATACACGCATGGATAGGAACCCACAGCAAAAAGCCAGTCCTCAAAGCCCGCGTGGATAAGACCAGATACAATGACCATAGCCATTGGAATCGAGTAGTGGTATGGGTTGCCGGTTCGTCTTGTCCACACACAAACCTTCCATGCGTTTGACCCCGTCATCGTCAAGATCGCAACAAAGGGCAACAGACCCAACAGGCCCACCCATTCTGCAATAGTCAAGTAGCTGCTGCCATGCTCACGTGCGGTCTCAGCGGTTGAAGCTACAATCCCAAAACCAACCCCGGGGTCTTCGCCCGTCGGAGCCGTTCCATATCCCGTTCCGAACCATGGATGTTCCTTGATCGAGGCCTCCGTCTGTTCCCAAGGTGTCGTCCGCGAACCAAGCAGCCCTTCTTCATGGTGCCCCTTGTAAAGCACTGCATCCGTCACGTCACCCAGCTTCTTGTTTAATGCTTCTGGATTTAGCATCCCGCCGATTGCAACCAATACCAGAGCCATGGCCCCAACCTTCAGCAGCAAGTCGTACTTATGCAGACAAAAACACAAGATAAGAGTGACGAGCGTTATGGATACCATCCCAGCACGCGCCATGCTGAAGAAAACGAAGTACGTGCAAAGAAGCAGGGCCGCCAGCCTTAGCAACTTCTCTCTGGGTCGATCACTGATGATCCATCCCCACAACAGGACGGGAAACAATCCGATGCTCATCGCCGCGCCGAGGGAGTTGGGATTACCCCAAATACTGTCCCCGAGGCCGAAATAGCATATGGCCGTGAAATAGACCATGAGCTGGCACCCCCAGAGCAGACCACGAAAAAAACGATCTTCCCGGCCGAGAACGGCGAGACGAGCACCTGAGGAAGAATATGTAAAAAGAAGCAACAGGCTCAAAGCCTTCAGGGACGCCATCTGTACCCACGGAGAAACAGTGGCTGAGACAAAAGCGGCGGAGACGCAAAAGAAAGCCATCAGGTGCATCGATCCGAAAGGTCTCCGGACGGACTTCATCCAAACAATGGCGCCCACGACCGCACCCGCGGACAAGACGATCCAGCGTCCACCACCTCTCCAGGCTTGCTGCAGCGGAAGATTCAAGGCAGCCCATACAAAGGCGATCATGATAAGAACGAAAAAGCGCTCCTCATATCTCCAAATGGCGGCGATGATTATCTCAAGCAACAGGATTCCACCCAGGAAGGAAGCGTTGCCGAAGTATTGCAGGT
>Ga0302324_100005561_pt1 | contig 27462 bp, 29 predicted proteins | sample Palsa_T0_1_FD_201949 | JGI IMG/M metagenome (GOLD analysis project Ga0302324, IMG submission 201949) | Peat permafrost microbial communities from Stordalen Mire near Abisko, Sweden - Palsa_T0_1 | ecosystem: Environmental > Terrestrial > Soil > Palsa > Peat permafrost | place: Sweden: Abisko...
CATCGAACGGTAACCAGTCTCTTAACTGTTTGTCTCACCGCAGGGGACAAGTCCAATCTTGCCCAGGATGCCTGTTCCCGCCATCATGCGCTGGTTGAAGTCCCGGACCGCGCGACAGGCGAACCAATTGTTGGGACGATCCGGACAACCCTTCTGGCAGGATGAGTCTTACGATCTTTACTGGGTACGCAACCGACGGCAGAGAGATCGGATGGTCCGCTACATTGAGGACCATCCGGTGTCGGCTGGGTTGGTGGCATCCGCGGAGCAGTGGGGTCGGTCAAGCGCGGGCGGGCAGCGGCACCGCCTGCCCCACCGAAGCACTCCGGCACTCCCGATTCCAGTCAGGAAATGTAGTAACTCCAGGACGCGACTAAAAGTCGCGTGTACCAGCGTCTCATAAGGTGAACAGTATTGCGGCTAAAACCTAGTTCCAAAAGCAGCATAGCCAATCTCCGCAGATCGCGCGCAGTACCAAAGTAGCTCCTTGGGAGCCGCGCGCGTAGCAAGCGGTCTTTTCGGACTTTAGCTGCCGTTGTACGGCTCGCAATGGGAATTTTGTTCTCGTTGTGGGCATGCTACGCGGCGATCTTGAGGCCGATGGCTTTCAATAGCTCGTCGAGATCGTCTTTGACGCGTTGATGGAGCCGGTCCAGTTGGGTGCGCTTGTCGTCGGGGAGTTTGCGATCTCCCCGGGGCATAGCCCTTGGCTAGTTAAGTTAGGGGTAAGCTGATAGAGTTGCGTTACACGCGCTCTGTTTATTTCTAGACATCGAAATGAAAGCTTTGCTGCACGCACTCGCGTCCGCGATCGTCTTTGCCGCCATCCCGTCCACAATCCTGGCGCAGTGGCCCCCTTATCCGACACCGGGCGTTCCCAAACTCGCTGACGGCAAGCCCAATATGGATGGCCCGGCGCCGCACACTGCCGATGGCAAGCCGGATCTGTCCGGCATCTGGATGTTCGAAGGAAACCGAGGATTGCGGCCGCCCGAAGCGCCCGGCGTGATCGCGGGATCTGGACCCGCTCCGGTTGCCGCAGCCGCTCCCGTTCCACCGCCGGCCGAGGGCGGCACGGGCCTGGGTCCGCGCCCGCCTGGACCGAACCAGTTCTTCGACATCGGTTCTACTCTGAAGGACGGCCTGCCGTTCACGCCCTGGGCCGCGGCGCTGCGGAAACAGCGCAAGGACGAAAACAATAAAGACAATCCGGATGCGCACTGTCTGCCTCTGGGACTAATGCAGTTGCACACCCATCCACAGCCCAGAAAGATCATCCAGATGCCTGGATTGATCCTGATTTTGTACGAAGCGCAGGCCGGTGTAAGGCAGATTTTCATGGATGGACGTCCGCTGCCAGACAACGATCCGCAGCCGTGGTGGTACGGGTATTCGATTGGCCATTGGGACGGAGACACTCTGGTGGTTGAAACCACCGGCTTCCGCGACGATGTTTGGCTGGATGTGGAAGGCAGCCCGCTCACGAACATTGGAAAAATGACGGAACGCCTCCGCCGCGTCAACTTCGGGCATCTCGAGATAGCCGTTACGGTGGAAGATCCGAAAGCTTACAGCCAGCCATGGACAGTACAGATCAAACAACGTCTTCTCCTGAATACCGATTTGATCGAGTTCATCTGCAACGAAAACGAAAGGTCCGACGCCCACCTGGTGGGGAAATAAAATTATGGACGACGAGCAACGCAAGTCGGTCGCGCTGGAGTATCTCAAGGCGCTGGACGATGGGGGTGTGACGGCATCCGGCGGATCGATTTTCGATCTGTTTGCGCCCGACGCCCAGGTTTATTTCCCGAAGTGGGGCGTGGCGAAGGGAAGGGAACAGATCGAGAAGCTGTTTGGAGATTTGGGGAGTACGCTGAAATCGATCTCTCACCACTATGCCGGCTTGAACTGGATATTTTCCGGCGGCGAGACGATCGTTTGCGAAGGTACCAGCCATGGCGAGCACGCCGACGGACCGTGGCGCGCGGGCGATCCGGATTGGGGAGCGGGTCGCTGGTGCGACGTTTTCGAGATCCGTGGCGGCCTGATTCAGCGCTGCTTTATTTACCTGGACCCGGACTACGCGGGCCAAGATACCACCCGCTACCCGTGGATTGTGAAATGGACATAGCGTCGTATTTGCGCATCCACTCCTTGACGGTCGCGGCTCTGAATCGGCTGAACCGAGCCGCGCGCGTTAGCGACCGGTTTTATCCGCGAACACTATTGACGTACTGGTTTTTAGAAGCGGGAGGATGAGAGCGACATCCCATCAAAACAACTCAATGTCGTCTCCGAGTTCTCCATTTGATGGCGCGCCGGCGTCGGGAAATATTCTGCCAGAAACGACGAGAATCCGGCTACCGCTAACGACTCCCGCAGCAGTATTTATGCAATCCTTATGAAGTCTTTATGCTTTTTTTATAAGTCTTCGACCATACATGCAACATGTACTTATGCTAAGGAGAGTAACGCCAAGTAATGTCTCTGAAAGGTACGACGTGTATCACGCCATGCGTTCAGGGCAACCTCGGATGTGCTGCAGCCCCGTCACTCTGCCTCGCTTTTCAAGTTGCTAAGTGTAATATAGCCCGGCCGATACGCCGGCGCCGTTTGGTGAGGATGAGTGTCGGAAGGAATCGGCCGCCGTGCCGGTGAGCCTGCGACAGCCTGGCCACGTGTCGGGGGCCGGTACGCAATCGCGCCCTCAGCGCGCCCTCCGGGTGGCATTCCCGGCGCGTCCGAAGACGCAAGAAAAATCCTGCGCCGCCCCGATCTGTCCTGGTGGAATTCGATTCAGTGGTGTGCCCTGGGCAGCCTCGGCCTGGCAGTTATTACTTGGCCCGGGTTTCGGTTGCAGTTCGATTTCGCGGGCGCAAGCTTGTGTTACCTCTTGTTGATCGTCCTGCAAGTCTTTGACGGGGGACTTTCCGGCTTGCGTTGTTGTTTGGCTGGTGGCGCTAGCTTAGCTTAGCTAGGCTAGTCTTTTCGGCACACGAACGATCATGGCCTGACGGAGTCGCCTTCCACGCCCGACCATCGTGTCATCGCGCGCAAGGTCCGGTGGCGCGCCTGGAATACCGCCTTGCGCCGCCATGTAGCGGCTCTGTAACGCGCGGAATCCTACTGAGCCGCGCGCGTGAGCGAGCGGTCTTTTCGGGCTTTAGAACAGGCTATTAGACTCGGGCGATGGCAAACGCTCCCATCGCTGACGAACTTGCACCGGAATTCGAGCTGCCGGACTCGACACGAGTGACACGCCGGCTGTCGGAGTTGATCTCCCGCGGTCGCGTGGTGCTTCTCTTTCTTCGCGGGCATTGGTGACCTTTCTGCCTCCGCCAGTCGGGCTGGGGCCTTTATATTACCAAAGTAGTTCCTCAGGAGCCGCGACCGTCAGCAAGCGGGCTTTCGGACTTTTGATCGATCATATGGGCCGGCGTTGTAGATAGGATGACCGTTTCCTTCCTCGAGTCCTGGCTTCTGGCTTCCGGCTTCAGGCCTACCAAGGATTGGGAATTCAGAATCGTGGTGTGGATCTCGCCGTTGCCCCAGGTGCAGTGGCGTCCGACGCCGGTCCAATGTGCCGCTTCCAGGTAGGGCAGGAATTCGGTCAGATCTCCTTCGTATTCGGCGAACCCCACCAAGCCGCCGATGCCGTGGCGCTGTCCCGTTCGGCTGCTGCGGCGTTGCACTGCGACGCGGTGCACTTCGCTCCGCGCCGTTTTCACGGATCGGGAACGTTCTTGAAGCCCGCGGAAATCGATTTCGAGCGGCCCCGCTCCATACAAGCTGCGCAGATTGCCGACTCGATCGCGAGCGCGCGCCAGCAATACCGGGAACCCCGTTTCCGCTAGCCCGGCAGCGGTCTTCAGTTGCGTTGGTGTTTGAAACTCTACTCGAACGCGTGAAACAGGAACGTTCCAAGGAATCAGCTCCACGCTTACAGCAGTTTGCTCCACGGATATCAATTCGGCCCACTGCGCCAAGGCTCGAGTAAAGTAATCGAGCGTCGGGGAGCTTGTTTCGAAGAGATGGAGATCGAAGCAAAACCGCTCGCCCACTTGCACGCTGCGTCCGCTGAGCGCCGCGGCCCGAATCACGAAGGGCCTCGGCCAGTCCGATAGACCGCTTGGTCCGGCCGTCGCGGCGGCAGGCTCGAAGATTCTCGCATAATCTGCGCCGGCCACCTCGCGTAAGCCGTAGCCCAGTGCGCCCCGCAAAACGTTTCCCGCCAGCCCGGGCCGAAATTGAATGACACGCCGCGCCGCCAGGTGAAATTGGCACGCCAACAGATCGAAAGTCACTGGAACATTTCGCGTATCTTAGTGGCCAGTTCTTCGCTGGAGAAGGGCTTCTGCAGAAAATGCGCATCACCTTCCGCCTGGGCGTGGCCATAGCCGGAGACGTAGAGCACTTTCATGGTCGGCCGCCCCGCCAACAGACACTCAGCCATCTTGCGCCCGCTCATTCCCGGCATCACCATGTCGGTGATCAGCAGATGAATCGTGCCGCGATGCCGTTCCGCGGCCGCGAGAGCTTCCTGGGACGAAGCGGAGGCCAGCACTTGATAGCCGTGCCGCTTGAGCATGGTCTCCACCACGCGCCTCACGGGATCCTCGTCTTCCACCAGCAAAATGGTTTCCGTCCCGCGTGGCGCCCCGCCTTCGTCCCGCAGCTCCCGATCTTCGGGCGTTGGCACGGCGGCGGGCAACTCGATATAGAAGGACGTTCCCTTGTCCGGCGTTGACTCCACGCGCACGTCGCCGCCATTTTCCTTAATGATTCCGTAACTGGTGGCTAGGCCGAGCCCCGTGCCGCGGTCCTTGGTAGTGAAGAAAGGCTCGAAGACGCGCGCGAGCACCCGCGGGTCCATACCGATGCCGGTATCGCTGATCGAGATGGTCACCGATCCCCGGTTGGGCTGCCCGGTGTTGCTGGTTTCGATCTGCAAACGGCCGCCGGAAGGCATCGCGTCGCGAGCGTTCACCACCATGTTGAGGATCACCTGTTCGATCTGGCCCGGATCGGCGCGCACGGTCTTCAGCTCAGCGGCGAGCCTGACGATCAATTCGATCTCTTCGCCTAGCACGCGGCGCAGCATGCGATCCATTTCCTGCAGTAGCGCGTTGAGGTTCACCAGCGACGCGCGAACGCCCTGGCGGCGGCTGAAGGCCAGCAACTGGCGTGTAAGATCGGTGGCGCGCTCGGAAGCCTTGACCACCTGCTCCAGATCCTGGCGCGCGGGGTCGCTCGAATGCATGGCGTCCAGCAGCATGTGGGAATAGCCGGTGATGACCATCAGCAGATTGTTGAAGTCGTGCGCCACGCCGCCGGCCAGACGGCCCACCGCTTCCAGCCGCTGCGAATGATGGAGTTGTTCTTCCAGACGCTTTCTCTCCGTGATGTCGCGCGCGTTCACCACCATTCCATTGACTCCGGCGACGTGCGAAAGGTCGCGGGAAAACGATTCCAGCACGCGCCAGGATCCGTCCGAGTGACGGATGCGGCACTCGATCGGCCGGCCGTTGTTCCCGTTCACCAGGGCCGCTTGAATCCTGGACTGGTCCTCTGCGTGTATAAACGACAAAACGTTTCTGCCCACCAACTCCTCGAGAGGATAGCCTAGCATCCGCTCGTGGGACGGACTGACATAGCGGATAGTGCCGTCCAGGTTCAGAATGCTGATCAAGTCCATCGAATTTTCGATGAGTGATCGATAATGCTCTTCGCGCCGCCCTAGCGCTTCCACTGTCCGGCTGCGCTCGGAGGCGTATCGTATGGAGCGGACCAGAAGGTCTCCGTCCACACGGCCCTTCACCAGATAGTCTTGCGCGCCGGCGCGAACGGCACGCACCGCCAGCGCTTCATCGTCGTGGCCGGTGAGCACTATGATCGGAATCTTGGGCGATTCCGAGTGGGCTTGAATCAATGTATCCAGGCCGTCGGTGTCGGGGAGCGACAGATCCAGCAACATGACATCGAAGGGCTCGCGGCGAAGCCGGTCTAGCGCGGCGGATAGCCGGTCCACGCTCACCAGCTTCCATTGGCCGGCGCCGGCGTCGCGAACCAACTCCGTAAAGAGGCGCACGTCTCCCGGGTTATCCTCTACCAGCAATACGCGGATGCCGTCCAAGTTCATTGCGCTGCCGGGGGAGGCGGAAGGGGCTCGCTCGGACCCTCCGATACAAACCAGATTTTACACCATGCTCGTGGTGAAGGGCGGAGAAGGATGTTTGGAGTTTGCACGGGAAGCACAATCGGGATGGAAAGGCTCCGTTGGCGAGGTGGGAATCGAAGACCTTCATTCGGAGTCGGAGGAATCGAAATCCTATCCGGGCTTCAGCGGGAGGCTGGAGATGCTGCGAACCAGAGCCTTGCCGCTGCGGAATTCAATCTCCGGGTGAAGTCTACCGTCTGCCCGGGCGAGCTTGGGCAAACGCACCCGGAGCGGCAGTGAAGGCGGATTTTAACGTTGCAAATTGGACACTTCTTGCTACACTCGTGCGTGCTTTCGCGGCGGGTGCGCCGATTGATCCAGTGTGTGAGACGGCGTTAGGCTCGGGCAAATGGGATTGGTCAATGGTCGGGGGCGAGCATATTGGACCTGTGCGGGATTCACGCTTTTCAGCGCGGTCGTGAGTGCGGGTTTTTCGCTGCTGTCACTCCGAATGGCGGGAGGACATGAATATGCACTGTACGCGGCCTCGCGTAGTTTCGCGCTGCCATTGGCGACAAAGCTACGCGATGGCGTTGCGTTCGCGCGCTGCTGTGGTCGCGCTTGCCGTAGCGATGGCCCTGGTGCAGTTGTTCGACGGATTCGTGGGGTTACCGCCTCAACGCCCCCCGGCAGGGCATACAGGCCTATGGCCTTTGCTGCAATAAACTTCGGGCTGCTCTGGTGGATGAACAGGTCCGCCGCAACACGCTATGCGGCTTCATCCTGATTTCCCATTTGAGTGGGCGCGGTTGTGCAGCGTGGTCCGTCCACGTGGCCGTATCACGCCGCCGTTTCAAGCGAAGCACCGCGGCATTCTGCGAGAATGAACTCGGGCCTGTCGTACGGGTGGTCGCTCGCGAGCTGGTTTACCGGTTGGCGGGAGGAAAGTCCGGTCTCCAAAGGGCAGCATGCCGGCTAACGGCCGGGGGGGTTCGCTCAAAGCGGATTTCACGGAAAGTGCCACAGAAAATATACCGCCGGATGCCGGGTGCAAGCCCGAAATTCGGTAAGGGTGAAAAGGTGCGGTAAGAGCGCACCGCGGATGGAGCGATCTGTCTGGCAGGGCAAACCCCATGCGGAGCAAGACCAAATAGGGGAGGAGGAGCGGCCCGCTCCGTTCGACTTCCGGGTAGGTTGCTAGAGCCTGGCAGCAATGCCGGGCCCAGAGGAATGACTGCCGCCTTTCGGGGTACAGAAACCGGCTTACAGTCCGGCAGGCCCAATCGTATCCCCCGCGCCGGCCGCAGCCGGCTCCAGGCGAGCGGTAAAGTTGAACGTGCTGCCTTTACCCGCTTGGCTCTCCACCCAAATCCGCCCGTCCATCATGTGGACCAAGTGGCTGGCGATGGTCAAACCGAGGCCGGTGCCGCCAAATTTCCGGGTGGAAGAGCCGTCCGCTTGAGTAAATGCTTCGAAAATCACGGCCTGCTTTAGGGCGGGGATGCCGATACCGGTGTCGCGCACCGAAAAGTGCGGAAAATTTGCGCTATCGGGGGCGGCCTTGAGCGTAAGGGCAACTCCACCCCGCTCGGTGAACTTGATCGCATTCCCGATGAGATTGATCAGAATCTGCCGCAGCCGTCCGGCGTCGCCGCGTACTCGCGCAGGCACATCCGGCTCAACATTGCAAGACAAACTCAACCCTTTGGCGCTCGCGGGCGCCTTCAGGCCCTCCGCCGTCTCGAAAACGACTTCTCGCAAATCGAACTCCTGTATGTCCAGGAGCAGTTTGCCAGCTTCGATCTTCGAGACGTCCAGGATGTCGTTGATGATGGTGAGAAGCGCTTCCGCGGATCTCTGAACCAGCGTCAGATACTCACGCTGCTTGGCATCCAGCGTGGTACCGAGCAAAAGTTCGGTCAGCCCGATAACGCCGTTCATCGGAGTACGAACCTCGTGGCTCACGTTAGCCAAAAAATCACTTTTGGCGCGGCTGGCGGATTCGGCCGCTTCCTTGGCGTGAATCAATTCCGCTTCAAACTTCTTCTGGGCAGTGATGTCCATGGAATGCAGGATGACGTTGCAAACCGCCCCCTGTTGGTCGCGCAGCGGTCCCATCGTAATATCGATAATCATCCGATGTCCGCCGTGCTCCAGGGCGGCTTCCAAACGCACCAATTCACCCTGCGCCGCGCGCAGCATCGTCTCGCGGACCTTCGCCCGGTCCTGCGGGCTGCTCCATTCCGGCATTTCCCAATACAACTGGCCGATTAACTTCTCCGGCTGATACCGGGCTTCCGCCAAGGTGGAGCGGTTGCAGTCGAGCAGCCTGCCATCCAGGCTGAAGAGGCCAACGAATCCGAAGAGGGAGTCGAGAATGTCGCGGAGCCGCTTTTCACTGGCGGCCAGCTTGGCCGCGGACTCCAAGCGATCCGTTACGTCGCCGATCGCGGCCACCACGCGAATGGGCTTTCCCCGATCGTCGCGGACGATCCGGCCGCGCCATACCACGTAGCGATACGTGCCGTCCTTGTGCCGCAGCCTCAGTTCATCTTCAAATCTCTCCCTGGCCGGGTCGCCTCCATAGCGTTCCACCCTCTCCTGAAGCCACGCGCGTTGATCGGGATGAACACGCCCGAAGAATGAATCGGGATGGCTGGGCAGTTCGTCATCCCGAAAGCCTAGAATCTCCTTGTAGCGTGGCGACAGATAGTAAGACCCCGTTACCAGGTTCCAATCGGATATACCTTCCTGAATGGCCTCCGTCACCAGGACGCGGCGTTCCTCGCTCTCCCGCCGCCCTGCCTCGGCCTTGATTCGCTCGGCAATGTGGTGCCCATTTACCAGAAGATGGGTGCAGTTGGCCTGTTCGTCCAGCACCGGGTAGATCGAGACCTCAAGCGCGTCCCGCGGGCCGGCGGACGGGCTGACGTAGCGAACCAGCCGGCGTTCATCGCGCGCCTGGCGGCAGAGCGCGCGGCGGCCCTCGGCTTCTTCCTTGGAAAGTCCCGACAAGCGCATTAGATCGCCGCATTCCCGGCCGATGAAATCCGCCGCATTTCGATCTGTGTGAGACCGAAGGTTTTCGGTCATGGCTCGATTCATAGCCTCAATGACGAACGTGTCGCCGAGCCCGGCGCGAAACAGCACCTGCAGATCGGTGGTGGCGTTGAAGATCGCTTTCTGCCGCGCTTCGCTTTCCCGCAGCGCCGCTTCGGCCAGCTTCTGCTCGGTGATATCGAAGCTGTACCCTGCGATTTCCAGCGGATTCCCGGCCCCGTCCCTCACCAGCCGAAGTTCATGATGGCTCCAACGGTAATCCCCGTTTTTGGCGCGGAAGCGGCAATCGTAGCGCTGCGTACCGCGCCGCAGCACTTGATTGAGATGGTCATAAGCCCCGGCGACGTCCTCGGGATGAATGCGCTCAGGCCAAAATGCGGGTTGACTCACGAAGTCCTCTGGCTCATACCCCCATAGTGCGCGGACTCCCTCCGTCACGAAGGTAGCGGCAAAGTCGCCCCCAGCCCGGCAGGTGAACATGGCGATAGGGCTGGCGGCGACCAGGGACTCCAGGCGCGCCAGTTTCGTCTGCCGGACGTCTTCTTCTTCCTTAATTAAGGCCTCTGGACTCTCCACGGCGTCCCCAATATTTTGCGCCAGTGCTGGCAACGAGTTTTTCATCACGCGCGCCGGCCCGCTCCTCTGGCTGCCCGTATCTCAACGCTCCCCTCTAATAAGGCATCGGCGAGCGAGAGTGGGACTTTAGCGGCAATTGTTCGCTCGCAGCACTACCGGGCACGCGAAACGTCCTCACGGCGTATAATCGCTAAGTCGTATGGAGGAGCAAAGGATGCAATCTGCTGGAACGCATTGTAGGACTATTCTCGTGCTGCTGCGGCGGGATTAGCGTGAACGGCAACAGGCAATGGGCGACGCCCTGTACCATCGGCAGCTAACAGCGTGCAGGCTCCATATCTTCTCACCGTGCGGGCCAATCTGTCGCCGACCTCTTCCACTATCTCCCAACCCATTGCTGTACTGGCCAAACCCGTGGCGCACGCACCCTCGAAAATACTCCTACGCGGGATTGGAAAGTTGTTGGTCCAGTAAGGCCCGGACGTCCAACCCGAGCTGCCCGAACTCCTTCAGCATGCGTCTGAACTTGCGGACCAGAGTACGCTCGTTGGGTGGGGCCGAGCCCTTCTCTTGATACTCCACCTCTTGGTGCAGAACTAGCCAGACGATCTTGGCGATGCGATGCGCCACAGCCCAAGCGGCGCCTTTGCCTTCTACTCGCGGCTTCAGGCGGGCAAACAGACTGGCGAAGAAGGTGCCCTTGGTGTGAATTGCCGCCCAGGCAATCTGGCATAGCAAACGCCTGAGGTAGCGGTTGCCCTTGGCCGAACGATGGCTATAGTTAACCCCCGCCGATTCTTGACTGCCGGGACAGACTCCTGCCCAGGAGGCGAACTGTTCGGCGCTGGCAAACGCAGCCGCCTTCGGGCCGATCTCTGCCAGCAGTTCCTGGGCCGCGTACAGATCCACGCCGGGGATCTTGCTCAACCGGTGCAGCACCGCGAGATGTTCCTTCATCGTCTCCGCCAGCGCCTGGTTGATCTCTTCGATCTGCCGCCGTAACAGCCGCACTTGGTCCGTATGCTGACGCAGCAAGAGTCTGTACACCGGCTCCAACCGCCCCACCAAGGCCTCCTTCAACTGGGCGTCCTTTTTGCGCAGCACATCCCGCGCTTCCCTCGCCAGCACCTCCCCATCGGTCACGCCTGAGCAATATGTTCGAGCATGGCCCAACCGCTGACGCCGAACAAATCGCTCACCACCGCCGACAGCTTGATTCCGCCTTGTTCCAGCAGTCCTTCCACGTGATTGTGGATCACGCCCAGTTTCTTCCTCAACTGCACCCGCGTCCGGTTCAGCCAGCGCCAGGCCCTTTGCTCTGAGCCTGGAATGAAGCTGTCTTCCAGATCTCCCGAACTCCACCGGTCCGCCAGCCGCTGCGCGTCCCGGAAGTCCGATTTCCGCCCACGCGGCGCTCGCGTCTTGAGCGGAAGGGTCAGGTGCAGCTGGAAATGCGGCTCCAGCCCGTACCACACCGGCCGCCAATACTGGGCGGTGGATTCCATCACCACCTCCCGGACTGCTTGACTCTGCAGCCAGGCCTCCAAGTGTTGGATCTCGGCCCGCGTCGAGCCGAACTTCCGCTTCTGGTACTCGACCTGTTCGCCTCTCGACCGGCGGATCACCACCGCCAGCATCTTCTTGTGCACGTCGATCCCTGCTATGCGTTGATATATTGGTTCCATGTTGGTCTCCTGGCGATCGTTGTGCGGCAGAGGACCGGTCTCGTGATTGCAGTCACCCTCACAGGTTCTCCCAGCGCCGATCGCCAGGACCCCTATCCATCGTTTCGTCCCGCGGTCCCAGATCAAACACTCCTGCGGCTTCGCCATATCCAGTGCGTGCGACAACCTCTACTGCCGCCATTGATCTACTCCCATTTTCATCACCATTGTTATGCGGAACGCAATAGGAACACTCCTGCGTGCAGCGTGCACACTCGTGTGTACGCGACATGTTTCACTGCTTCTTAGCGCGAATTCCGTTTCGGAGCAGCGAAATCCCAAAAATGGTTAAGCACCCGGCAATGCCTGTGTCTAAACCGGCTCCCCTACGGTCGCGGCTCTGTAACGTGCGGAATCGCTTCGAAGGAGCTTGTTGCGGCGAGCGGCCTGAACCACTAACCTTGCATAATGGGGTTGCCATGAGATACGCTGCAGCCGTACTCTTCGCTCTGCTCGCCTTCGTAGGAAGCGGAGTAAGTCAGACCGCCTGGGCGCCCTCTTCAGCCGACGTCGATGCCATTTATCCCGATATCGAGGCTTTGTACATCGACCTTCACCAGCACCCGGAGCTCGCGTTTCAAGAGGTACAGACCGCCGCTAAACTAGCGGCGCGCGTAAGGGCCCTCGGCTATGAAGTCGCCACTGGAATTGGGCAAACCGGCATCGTGGCAGTGATGAAAAACGGACCTGGCCCCACTGTGATGTTGCGGACTGAACTTGACGCGTTGCCCGTCGCAGAGAAGACCGGTCTGCCGTTTGCCAGTAAGGTGGTCGCGAAAAATGCCAGCGGCCAGTCGGTTCCTGTGATGCACGCCTGCGGTCATGATATCCATATGTCCGCATGGGCGGGCACGGCGCGCTTAATGGCCGAACACAAGGATCGCTGGCACGGCACTCTCGTGTTGGTGGGCCAGCCCGCGGAAGAGGGTGGCGGCGGCGCCTCCGCCATGTTGAAAGACGGTCTTTTTAGCCGCTTCCCGCGCCCGGATTTCGCGCTCTCCTTGCACGATGACGACACGATGCCCGCGGGGATGATCGGGTACCATCCCGGGCCTTTCCGCGCTATGGTGGACGGCGTCACGATCGTTGTTCATGGACGCGGCGGACACGCTGCCATGCCGATGAACACGGTGGATCCGATTGTCCTGGCGTCGCGTATCGTGCTGGCGTTGCAGACCATCGTCTCGCGCGAGAACAATCCGGTAGATCCGGTAGTGATAACCGTAGGATCCATTCATGGCGGCACGCAGGGAAATATCATTCCGGATGAAGTGCGGCTGCAGCTTTCGGTGCGGACCTACACGCTGGAAGTCCGGCGGAAGACGCTGGCCGCAATCCGCCGAATCGCCCTGGGTGAGGCGATCGCCGCGGGTGCTCCTCGTGAGCCTGAAGTCATTATTCCCGAGGAGAAAGCTGTCCATCCGGTTGTCTATAACGATCCCGCGCTCACCGCGCGTCTGGCGAAAGCACTCAAAGCGGTCCTTGGCGAGCAGGCGGTAGTCGAAATGCCTCCGAAGATGACGTCCGAGGATTTTGCCGAATACTGGAACACTGGCAAAGTCCCATCCGCATTGCTGCACATCGGCGCGGTCAACGCGGCGAAGTTTGCGGAAATCCAGCAAACCGGCATACCCGGTCCCGCGCCGCATTCGCCGGAATGGGCACCCGATCGCGAGGCCACCCTCAAAGCCGCCATTCGGGCCGAAGTGACCGAGCTTTTTGAGCTGCTTAATTAAGGAAGAGTAGGGATTTATTGAACACATCGTCGTAAGTATTTGCGCATCCGCTGAATGGGCTGACCCGAGCCGCGCGCGTGAGCAAGCTGTTTTATCCGCAAACACGAATGACGTTCTGTTTAGCTACCTGAGCTTCCGGAGCCTGAAGTGGTAGACCGCCGCTCCGGCCGCGACGGTGAGAATCGCGATAGCTGAAATTCCCGGGCGAAGCATCACGCCCAAAATCGTCATCCATAGGCCCACGGCCACGAAAAACGCGGGCAATAGCGGATACCCGAAACTCACCACCCCCAGCTTCTGCCAGCCCGGCCGACGGCGGAAAATGAACAGCGCACCCACCGAGAGGACGGCAAAAAAGTTCAGCAGCAATCCGATGTAAAGCAGCAGATTCAGAAACGGGCTCACAGTCATGAGAATGGCGCAGACACCCTGGCAAAGGATCGCGATGACGGGGGTGTGCCAGCGCGGGTCCACTTTCGCGGCCATGCTGAAAAATGCGCCGTTCTTGGCCATGGCGTAATAAACGCGCGGACCGATGGTGACTTCGGCATTCACGGTCGCCAGCAGCGAAAGCGCCATCGCGGCGGCGAAGATGCCGGCCACCGCTGGTCCAAAAAGGTGCTGGGCCGCGAGCGCGCCCACCGCCACTACGCCCTTCATCGATTCCAGCGGTACGGCATAAATGAACAACACATTGAGTCCGATGAAGAGCGCCGCAACCAGAGCGGTTCCATAAGCCAACGACAGCGGGAGAGTGCGGGCCGGATGCTTCAACTCCTCGGCGACGTAGGTGGCGGCGTTCCATCCGCTGTAAGACACATAAATATAAAACAGGCTGACGAAAAATTGCCCGAACAAGGGCGTGATCGACGTGCGCACCGCCGGGTGCGTGAAATTCTCCCAGCTTCCCCGCCCGAAAGCGAATCCCGCGATTAGGAAAGTCAGAATAATCAGAATCTTCAATGAGGTGAGCACATTTTGAACGCGCGCCGTGCGGCGAATTCCAAGGCAATTGAGCATGCTGAATAGCGCGATGATCGCGCTGGCCAGAATCTGCGCGGCGCCCAGCCTCAGTTCCCAGGAGCCCGATCCGACGACGTGCCGGGCGCTATCCAACCGCAAACCGGCGAAAAAATGTCCGAGGTAATCGGAAAATGCCAGCGCCGCGGCGGCAATTGGCGCGGAGAATCCCGCAAAAAACGAAATCCAACCGGTCATGAAGCCCCAGGTAGGTCCGAAGGCTTCCGTGAGATACACGTACTCGCCGCCGGAACTGGGGAAGTTGACCCCCAATTCCGAATAGCAGAAGGCGCCGGCCAGCGCGCACACCGCGCCAACACCCCAGATCGACAAAACCAAACGCGCCGAACCCAATTGTCCGGCCAGAAAACCGGAAGTGGTCAGGATGCCGGTGCCGATCATGTTCGAGATCACCAGCGCCGTCGCGCTGCCAATCCCGAGCTGGCGAAGCAGGGTACTGGCTTGCGGGCTCATCTGGCGAACGATTCGAGAAACAGCGCGCGAAACGCCGCGGCATCGGCGTCGACACCCACATTTGCATTCGGCTTACCCGCCGCCTCCTTCGTTCGTCCCGCCTCCGTCGCGTCTTGCCCGATTTCGATGTGCATAGCCGCCATTTTCACCATGCCCGGCTGCAAAATCTCCCGATCCGCTTTCAGCACTCCGGCCACGACACGCCCGATCGAAATACGATGCGGGCCGCCGTCGGATCGATGAACCGGCGGATCGATGAATATGTTCCATTCTGCGCCGCGGTTATCGATATTGAACGCGCCGCCGTCCTGCAAATTGCCGGGCACTCGCGCCGCTCCACCCATGCTGACGATCTCGCCGCTGTTGCGGGCAATCGAATCGATGTTGCCGGCAATCGAATGATCGCGTTCGAGAGCCTCGGCGATATTGGTGAGCGGTCCCAGCGCGAGAATCTGTATCAGATCGTCGGAAATCTTGCGGCATTCGCCTGGGAACTCGGCAGCCCCGCGCAACGGCGTACTCCGCCCCGCGAACAGGGGGACATTCTTGCGGCCGGCCAGACCGAGCAACCGTCCCATGTTGCGCGCGCCCGCATCCACATCCGCCAATCCGTTTACCACCGTGATCGCATCGATGCTAACGTTGGGATGCGAGAGTAGCAGCGCCACCGCCAGCATCACCGCGGCGAACTTCCTCACAACCGAGACGATAGCACGGCTACGACGTCTTCGAAGTGAGCGCTTTCGGATAGACCATCACGCCCGCTTCGGTATCGCGAAATATCTTGTAGAGAATCTGGTTGGTAGGCAGTTGGCTCTCCAGGAAATCCACGCCTTCCGCAGCGATGATGAAGCTGCTGCGATCGTCCTGCAGGACGTAGTGCTTCGCTCGCAGATACCATAGCGCAAACAAAAGTCGCTCGCGCGGGAAGGCCATGATGTTCTCCATGTCCAGAAGCGAGAGCGCGGCGTAATCCGGATTGGCGCGCCGCTTGCTGTAGAGCAAACACAGGACACCGATGCGGATCTTGGCCTCGGCGTCGATTCCATCGGTGAACTCTTTACCCAGAAAGATCGGCAGCGGTCCGGCCGGATTCACTTCGAATTGCCGGTCGTACTCTTTCCGCTTCCCCGGATCTCGCAACATCTGGTATCCCTCGTTGAGCACCCGGAACCGTTCCGCATCGCCAGTTTGCAAGTTATCGGGATGATACCGGGCCGCCATCATGCGGTACACGCGCTCTATGGTTTCGACCTCCGCGCGCGGATTGATCTGCAGCAGATCGTAGTAATTGACGAGTGGTTGAACCTGCATTCTGCTTATTTATCGGCAGGGTCGCAGCCGCTCCATAGAGCGTTTTCGCGGAGGTACCATGAGGCATGCGATTAGCCCTTGGATGTTTGCTGTTGGCGCTGCCGGCGCTGGCTCAGCTCGACTCCGCCGCGCTGCGCGTAAAGTTCGGCTCACCGCTCAATCGAGAAACATTCCATATGCCTCAAGGATTCGACTTGACCGTCGATTATGGCGCGGGAAACCAGGTCTGCAAACTACAGGTTCCCGCCGACCCGCCACCGCCGCCCGGTGCGTCGGGCCCTTTCAACCCGCGGCAGCAAATGCAGGATTTTCTGGCGGATTTAGTGCCTGCTTCCATGCGCGGCAAAGAATTGAATCGGTGTATGATGTCCACGGGCGCGTTCTCCGGAGTCTCAGCCACTGAATACGAACACGTCACCATTTCTCAGTCTCAGTCCGGCCGGAACGACACCATTGCCGTGATCTTCTACAACGCTGGTTGTCCCTAGCTCCAATACTGTTCAATTAGTATGGTCGTGCCAAAGGTACGCGCGGCTTAAGCCGCGTTCACGTTCGGCATGGAGGAGACGCGACTAAAAGTCGCGTGTACCGGCGTCGCACAAAGTGAACAGTATTGTCCCTAGCTCAATTGCTGCAAAGCCTGTTCCAGCGCCTCTACAAAAAAATACTCGCCCCAGATGGCCGATTCGTCCACGCCCAATTCCTTCGGCAGATGGTACACGCCGCCCTTGAGAATACCTTCCCATTTCTTGTCTTTCTTTGCCACGTGATGCTCGCACAGCGAGCGCAGGATGCGAATCGCGAGCGACCAATAATGATGCCCCTTCACCGGATCCTGGAGCAGGCGGCAAAGGCGCAACAGGCCGGAAGCGGCGATGGCCGCGGCGGAGGTGTCGAGCAAACGCCGCGATTCAGGCGGCGCATTAAAATCCCACGGTGGAACGCCATCGCTGTTCGAATGCGTGATGTAGTAATCGGCGCAGGATTCGGCCGTCTCCAGAAACCTCGGATCGCGGCTGTATTCGTACGAAAGGCTGAAACCGTACAACGCCCAGCCCAGGCCGCGCGACCAGCACGAATCGCTCCGGTAGCCTTGTTGCGTGCTCTGCCGCAAAAACTCGCCGGTCTGCACGTCGAAAATCCCCTCTTGCGCGGTGGACCCGTCGCCGCGAACCAAATTGCGGCGCGTCGTCAGGCTGTGGCGCAGCGCGATATCGCGCAACTTTCGATCGCCTGTCTCCCGCGCCGCGTAAAAAATGACCCCCACGTTCATCATGATGTCAATGAACAGCGAATTCTCGCCGACAAACGAGCGCAGGTATTGGCCGTTCTCCTTGAAGCGCAAGGACTCGGTTTTCCCGGCCTGAATGAGCGCCTCTTTCAGCTTGGGATCTTGCGTGAGCCGGTACCACCGGTAATAGGTGGACATGAAGATGAAACCCAGATCGTGAACGTCGCGGTCATGCTGGCGCGGCGCCAGCGGCGTGGTGTAGCGAACAGCCTGCTCCAGCCAGAATCTGTCGCTTGTTCCAGAGGCCCCGGCGGCGCCGGATGCGAGGTTCCACCTGTGAAAGATCCACATCATGCCGGGCAGGAATCCGTCGCACCAGTTCGTCCATACCTGGCCTTCGTGCTTCCATTTGCCATCCGCGGTGTACATCGGATAGAAATCGGGATGAGTCTCAACCAGCTTGCGCACCTGATGCTGCGCGAACTTCATGGTGTCTTCAAAAAGGGCGCGGTCCGTCTCCACGACAAATTGGATCATGCATTCTGGATTCTATCAGCCTGGAGCAGCTTACCTGATTGCGTTCAAAAGGCTACGATGAAATGAAAGGAGCGCTGGAACATGGCAAATCTCGATTGGTCTCAATGCCCCGCCGTGGAAAGCATCCCCGGCAAGGTAAGCGGTGCTTGGACCTTCCGAAACTCGCGGACGCCCGTTAAGCTCATCTTCGAGAACCTCGAAGACGGTATGACCATCGACGAAATCATCGAACAGTACCCTGTTTCGCGCGAAAAGATAAAGGCCGTGCTCGAGTTCGCCGCTCACAGCGTCGATGTAGCGCCCAGCTCCTAGCTAGGCTGTGCTGATACTGCTCGACAATAACGTCCCACGCGGCGTTACCCGCGCGCTCACCGGCCACACTGTCACCGAAGCGCGGGAGCGTGGCTGGGCGACCTTGAGGAATGGCGACTTGCTCACCTTAGCAGAGAAAGCCGGTTTCGAAGTTCTGGTGACGTCGGATAAGAGCATCGGGGCATCAGCAGAACCTTGCGGGCCGCGCAATGCCCTCGTGGTTTTAACCATAGGACGCTGGGGACACGTACGCCGGGCGCCGGCCGAGATCGCCGCGGCCGTGGACGGAGCCACGCCGGGCAGCTATACCGAGGTAGAAATACCTTACGAATGAGCCTCTGCGCTGCACGGTTGTCAACGGATCGGTCCCGGCCATTCCCCCCGGGGCCTGAAATTCGGTCGCAGCCGAACCCGCCTGGCGGAAGATCGGCCGCGCCAGACAGATCGGATCGTGCTTTCTGGATTCTAGCAACCGACAGGAGTCGATACGAGGCAATCTGCTACCATCGCAATGCATGGCAGCGACGAAAATCACAGTCAACAACAACGGAGCGATTCGCATCGAAGGCGACTTCAGCATTCATGACCCCGCAGGCAAGGAATTCGGCCTCGGCGGCCGCAGCATCATCTCCCTGTGCCGTTGCGGCCACTCCGCGAACAAGCCGTTTTGCGATGGCAGCCACAAGGCGAACGGATTCGCGTCGGCCTGCGAAGCGCGCGATTTGCCGCCCAAGGTCTAGGGGTTGGGGGCTGGGGATTGGGGGCTAGGTTTTGTCGTTGGCAGCTTGGAACGAATTGACGAGTGAAGCCGATTCAGTTTTTTCCCCAGCACTTCGCTCTGTGTTCTGGCAGCGTGTAATTCCGAATCGGTATAGTCGAGCCGAATCGCGAGTTCGAGTTGCGTTTCCAATTCCGCCAAAGACCCGCGAGAGATCGCAAGAAAATGCAGGAATTCGCGGGTGGAGTCACGGGCCCGGCCCTCCGCAATATTCGATGGGATTGAAACCGCCGCGCGTCTCATCTGGGAACTGAGGGCGAAGAGTTCAGCCTTGGGAAATCGTGCTGTGATCCGGTAAACGGTCTCCGCCAACTCCACGCTCAGGTGCCATACATCCAAATCCCGAAAGCTCTTGACCATGCACACCATAGTGCTAGAAAGCCCAACCTTTTCTCACCCGTGCCTGCCCCCCAACCCCTAATCCCCAACCCCGGCGGCATCTGCGTCCTCGGTGAGGACGCAGATGTCGCCCAAGTTCCGATAGTCCTCCGCGAAGTCCAGCCCGTAACCAACCACGAATTCGTCGGGGATTTGAAAGCCAACATAGGCCACCCGCACGGGACGCAGGCGCTTCTCGGGCTTGTCCAACAACGTCGCGATGGCGAGCGACTTGGGACGCCGCTGCTCCAGTACATTCATCAGATACGTCAGCGTCACGCCGCTATCGACGATGTCCTCCACGATCAGCACGTGATGCCCTTCGATGGAAACGTCCAGGTCCTTGGTCACCTTCACCTCACCCGACGACGTTTTGCCGCGTCCGTAGCTCGAAATCCCCATGAACTCGATGCGCGCCGGCGTCTTGATGTGACGCGACAAGTCCGCCATGAAGATGAACGCGCCTTTTAGTACCGAGATCAGATACAGCGGACCTGCGGGATAGTCGGCGCTGATCTGCTGGCCCATCTCGCGCACGCGATTTTGGATCTGTTCGGCTGTAAGGAAAACACGCGGGACCAGAGCCATTCGCTAGTCGGCGCTACGCGTGCGAGTGCCCAGACGCTTGCTCAACCGATTCGCAGTCGAACCACTCAGCCGCGTGCTTCCCGGACCAATGTGGATGTGGGCCGCGGTGGCCTTGCCGGGAATGGCGCGCGAAAACGCATAGTAGGGGATCTTGCGCAATTGCAGATACTGCCGCAACCAGACGCCCTCCGGCGCGCCGGGAACAACCGCGACGTCCACCCGCCCGCGATGATCGAACCCCAGCGCGCGATGTACCTCGGTCTCCCCTTCCGCGCTGATAGGAAGCGGACGATCGAATTTGCTGGAGTAGGCAAATTCCAGCGGCGGCAGGTCTTGCGATTCATGGAACGCACCGTCGCCTTCATAGTGCTCCATGCCCTGGAAGAACAACTCGGAGCCGTCCGGAGGCGCCGATTCCATCGCGGGCGCGGCTGGCGGCTGATCCAGATGCATGGCTGCGCGGTCCGCCATCAAGTGGGCGCGCAGTTGAGCCAGATCCAGGCTGGTCTGGCGGGCGCTCAATTCGGCTTCATACGGCGCCAGGTAGGATCTCGCCGCTATGCCCGCATCCACCATTTTTCGCGCTTCATCCAGCCGCGCCTGCTGGCGTTTCAGTCGGCGTTCGGCCGCCGCGATCATTTCCGCCGAGGCAAGTTCGCCGGCCCCATTTTCGGGAAGGTCGCCATACAGATCGTGCGCCAGGATCACTTCGTCTTTCGCGTCTTCCAGGTTCGCTTCGGCCTGTTGGATGCGGACCCGCGGCAGGGCTCCCGCAGCCACCAGATCCACTACGCGGGAAAGTTCCTGTTGAGCTAAGGCGATCCCCTTATCCACTGGAGTTTCCGCCGGTTGTACTGGCGCTGCCGCCAGGAGAATCAACGCTCCCAAGGACAATATGGGCGCGAGCAATTGTCGCATTGGAATTTTCAGTGTACCATACGGGTAGGAGCAACCCTTAGCTATCCGACAGCAACACAACACGGCCGCGCACCCGGCTGCACCGCCGCTCACCACCCCCGCGTGGCTCACCGCCGTTCGAGCCGCCGAATCCAAGAAAGCCTTAGACATTCGCGTTTTGGATCTGCGCGAAGTCACCACCTTCGCCGATTTTTTCGTCATCTGCAGCGGAAGCAATCCAAAGCAAATCCAAGCCATCGTGGAAGAGATCGGCGAGCAGCTTGAAAGACGCGGCGAATATCCCGTCAGCGTGGAAGGCTTCGCCAACGCCGAATGGATCCTGGCCGATTATGGCGATTACTTGATTCACGTCTTCTCGCCAAAATCGCGCACCTTCTATGAACTCGAGCGCTTGTGGCGGCACGCGAAGGTGGTGCCGATTCCCGAAGATTCCTCTCCAGCCGAAGCGCATTAGATCTGGGCAACCGAAAAGCCCCAACCCCGCGAGCGCAGCGAACGATTTAACTTTGACCAGCCCTCAGCGGCAAACGGGGCGGTGCCGCGCCAAAGTACTGCCAATCCGGAAAGACTCGGGTACGTTACCAAACTACAAGGCCAACCCCGCGAGCGAATGCGAGCCAAACCCCAACCCGCGAGCGCGCAGCGAACGGTTTAACCACCCCCCTTGCCGTTCGCGCGGCAATTCGCCCCGTTCTTAGAAACCATCGGTTCCAGAATGCTCGTGATCGTTTCGAAAATATACTCGGGCGACCGGTCCCCCCGGATCTGATGATACTTGCGATCTTGATAGTAAGCCAGAACCGGCCGCGTCACTTCGTCATAGGTGCGAATGCGCTCGGTAACCACTTCCTTGCTGTCGTCCTTGCGAGTGATCAACGGCGTGCCGTCGTCGTCGCAGATTCCGGCCACGCGCGGCGGCAACTGCAGCAGGTTATAAATCCGCTTGCACTGCGGGCACTGCCGGCGCGAAGTCAACCGCCCAACCAGCGCGTCCATCGGAACGTCCAGATGCAGCACGATCGGCGTTTGGAAACGGTGTTGCCCGAGCAAGCGATCCAGATACTCGGCTTGCTCCACCGTACGCGGATAGCCGTCTAACAGAAAGCCATGCGCGCTATCGGGTGAAGATACACGTTGAGCTAGCATTCGGTTGACGAGGTCGTCACCCACCAATCCCCCACTGGCCATTATGGACTTCGCGGCGTTCCCCAGCGCCGTACCGGCCTTGATTTCCTCTCGCAGCATATCGCCGGTCGAGATGGCCGGAATGCCCAACCAGTTTGAGATTCTTCCTGACTGCGTTCCTTTGCCGCTGCCCGGCGGTCCAAAGAGCAGAAGGACCAAGCCTTCCTCCGTTCCTGTTCAGGCTACTGAACCATTTCGACTCCGCTCGAGTTCAGATAAATCCCATGAAAAGACTATCACTATTTTGGCCGGAGCGTGGCAGAGCCGGGCCAGCGGAACGCCTTATTTCTTGCAGGCGAGCGTCAGGCCGTCCCGCACCGGCAGCATGCTCAACCATACTCGATCGTCGTTGGCGATCTGTTCATTGAACGCGCGAATGGCTCGCGTATCCGGATCGTCGAATGACGAATCGATTACCCGTCCATACCAGAGTACGTTATCGACGCCGATCAATCCGCCCGGCCGCAACAGCGCCAGCGCCCGCTCATAGTAATTGGCATAGTTGGTCTTATCGGCATCGATGAACACGAAATCGAACTGGTTTCCCAGACCGCCGGCGATCAGTTGATCCAGGGTGGCAAGCGCTGGTCCCAAACGGAGGTCGATCTTCTGCTCTACGCCCGCTTCGCGCCAGTAGCGTCGCCCAACTGAGGTCCATTCCGCATTGATGTCGCATGCAATGATCCGGCCATCGGCGGGGAGCGCCAGCGCAACGGACAGCGCGCTGTAGCCGGTGTAAACGCCGATTTCAATCGTTCGCCGCGCGCCGATCAGGTGCATGAGCAGGGCCATGAATTGTCCCTGCTCGGCCGAAATCTGAAAATTGGAATTCGGGTACGACGCGGTCTCCTCCCGGAGACGCCGCAGCAGCGCCGGCTCGCGGAGGGTGACGCGCCGCATGTACTCCCATAACTCAGCTGTAATTGTGAGATCGTCCATCACCCTCTATTGAACACTACTCGCCGGGCAATAACAGGCTGTGTCGACTTTGTAACGCGCGCAATCTACTGAGCCGCGCGCGTAAGCAAGGGGTCTTTTCGGGTTTTTTGACAACAGCCTGCTAGGGCTAGGAATAGCCGCGGGGCCCGGCATGGTGTGTCTTTACTTGGTACCATAGTAATATGGTACATTGATAACATGGTAGCGGATAAGAAGCGCATTGTCGAACGCGTGCAAACGGGCGTCCGCATGGAAAAGCGGATCTTGAAACTCCTGAAGGCCTTTACCGACTACCGCGATTTGACGCTCGGCGGCCTCCTGGAAGGCATCGTTCTTCATGATTTCGATGGAAAGTGGCCATTCGATCGGGACGGCCTGCGCCGCATCACGGAATTGAAAACCTTCTATGGTCTCGATCTTGATTCCAGCTCAAGCCATCGCCTCATCGAGGCCGACTCTCAGAAGGCCGTCTCTCAGCAGCGCAAAGGGTGCGGTGCGCACCTCCAAGGATGTCAGGAACCGGCCCGCGCCGCACTCCGTTTTGCGCGTGTTCCCCAGAAGAAGGAGAAGACACCGAAATGAACGCCGTACTCAAGAAGATAGCTATTCCGGGCTTGCGCTGGGTGCTGGCCCTGGTAGTTTTGTTGGAGTCCGCTCACTTTGCGATTTCGCCCGCCGCCGCTCACGAATTCGCCGAGACCGGTCTTCCGCAATGGATACCTCCAGCGCTCGGCGGAAGCGAAGTAATTGCGGCGCTCTTGTTTCTGGCGCCCGCCGCAATTGTGGTCGGCGGCTACGCGCTGCTTTTTATCTTTGCAATCGCTGTGGCCATTCACTTTCTTCTCGGCCAGTATGACGTCGGGTACCTTGTTGTCTACGGCATGGCCGTGATCGTTTGCATGACCAGCCGAAAGAAAGAGGCAGTGAGAGGCGCCGCATGACCGATGAAGAGTTCATCGCGAGTTTCGAGAATGGCACTCTTGACAATGGGTCTTTCCACCATGCCGACCATGTGCGAATGGGCTTCCTGTATTTGTGCCGGTACCCGGCGCTGGAAGCTCTCGAGCGCTTTTCCGCTTCGCTGCTCAGATTCGCCACAGCGAACGGCAAGCCCAAGCTCTACCACGAAACCATCACCTGGGCTTTCCTCTTTTTGATTCGCGAGCGGCTCGCCCGGACAGGATCTCAGCAGACCTGGACCGACTTTGCGGCCAGTAACGAAGACCTGCTGAACTGGAAAGATAACGTCCTGAAGAAATACTACCGCGGCGAAACGCTCTCTTCCGACCTTGCGAGAACCACCTTTCTGTTCCCCGACAAGGCAACAGGCGAGTCGCAATGACCTTCCCCAACCTTATTGCGGCCGCAGGCAAGACGCCTGGCGCACGACCATTCGGAAGCGGTGGGCCCCCTGGAATTTTGTAATCAGAGGGTCGGGGGTTCGAGCCATTCGAGTGCGGTGGGAAGCGACAAACTTGGCATGATCGCGGATTGGACTTGAGGTTCGAGCCCCTCCGCCAGCTCCATAAAATCATTAGTTAGCTCACAAACAACAGCTTCAAGCCCGCCCCTCACCCCCCAGAATGATTTTGACGGCCTCCATGAGCAGATTTTGATTGAAAGTCATCGCGGCAGCCCTTCACCGCCAATGCTCCGGTCAAGCCGGTGTCACGAGCTCACGACGCCATGGAGTAAAGACAGCTCGATCCGCGACTGTGGAGTTGCGATCTGAGCAAAGGCCCATGGGCGGCACTTCCAAACGTCAACCCCAAATTACTGGCGTCTTCACCGTTTTTCTTTGCATCGGTGAGAAGGAAGGGATGTCGATGGTCGCTTTCTTTCAAGCGCGGTGCGACGCATTGCGATCTCGGCCCGCTGAGCGAACAGCGCGGCGCTCACTGCCCCATCCACGGCCTCAGGGTAGCGCGAAGACCATCAAAGCCTGATGCCCGTCCACTGCATTCGGCAGTTTTTGACCCGCAGCCATGATCGCTACGTACTGCTTACCGTTCTTGCCTCGATAGGTAATGGGGATCGCGCTGGCAGTGTACTCGAATCGAGTTTCCCACAGTTGTTTTCCGGTCTTGGCATCGAAGGCGCGAAAGCGTCCATCGTTGGTGGCGCCCAGGAATACCAGGCCGCCGCCCGTGACCATGGGACCCGCGTTCCCGGTTCGGCCCGTACTACGTTTCCCCTCCGGCAGCTCATCGGTGACGCCGACGGTGACCTGCCACGCGATCTCTCCGGTGTTCGCGTTCACGGCGCTCAGCCGTCCCCAGGGTGGTTTTTGGCAGGGCCAGGTGACAGTTTTCCCATCCGCGAACTTCACTGCCGCTTCAAACCGCCGCGGCGATCCCGCTTCGCCGGATTCGCCCACCGTATCGTATTGGAGGTGGTTCAACTCGTTCGCGTATTTGACGCGATGGCCTTCGGCCGGGAACTTCTCTATCCAACCAAGGTTGCCCAAATCCTGCGTGAACGCATAAACGAATCCGGTTCGCGGATCTGCCGCGGTACCGCCCCAGTTGGAGCCGCCCGTTATGCCCGGAAAGGAGATTGTACTGTGTGGAGGCGCTCCTTCCGGGCGATACGTCCAAGGCGTGAATGGCCCCAAATTGAGCAACCCGCCACTCCGCTCCACAAGTTCGCGGCAAGCTTGCGCGTGATCGGGCGTGGTGTCTTCGGCCGAGACGATATCCCCCGTCCGATAGCTCATTCGAGCCAAAGGTGGCGGCTTCACAGGGAAGGGTTGCGTCGGCCACGTCTCTTCTTCCGGCACTTCCGATTTGGGCGCCGGACGCTCTTCTACCCCGAACACAGGTTTTCCCGTGACCCGATCCAGGATGAACATCAGCCCGGTTTTTCCCGCCTGCGCCAGGGCTGGAATTCTTTGCCCGTCTTTGACGATATCGACTAAACTCGGCGCGGGAGGGAGATCGTAATCCCAAATGTCGTGATGGATGGTCTGAAAGTGCCACTTATACTTGCCGGTCTGGGCATCGATCGCGACCAGCGCGTTGCCAAACAAATTGGCGCCATGGCGATCGCCGCCGTAGTAGGTGGAGGACGGCGCTCCAAACGGCATGTAGAGAATCCCGCGCGCTTCGTCCATGGTCATCTGAAACCCCCAGACGTTCGTTCCCGAGCGGTCCTTCCAACTGTCACCCGCCCAGGTGTCGTTGCCGAGTTCCCCCGGGTGCGGTACGGAGTGGAAGACCCACAATTTCGCGCCGGTCCGGGCATCGAAGGCGCGCGTGTCGCCGGAAATGCCGAGGGGATCGTGCTCCTGGCCATACGCGCCCAACATCACCAGATTCCTGAAGACGGTGGGCACTCCGGCATAGGCTACATCCAGCGCCAGCATCCCCTCTTTCCCGAAGCCGGGATCCAGCTTACCGGTCTTTGCGTTTAGCGCAATCAGCGTCCGGAACTTGGCGACGCTCTGCGGACCCTGCGAGAATTCGCCCGGGGCCGCGGTGAAAAGAATGCGCGGCGGGTTCTCGCGATCTCCCGGCCAGAATGCGACGCCGCGATAGTTGGCAGTGAGCCCGGCCGGCAGAAGATAAGTCCAGACGGTTTTCCCGGTCTCCGGTTCGAGAGCAACCACGCCGTTGCCGGTAGGCAGGTACATCGCGCCCCGGATCACTAAGGGCGTAGCCTGCGGCGGAGCGTGGCCGCCGATATCGGCAGCACGATAGGACCAGGCGAGGGTCATTTTATCTACGTTTTTGGTGTCGATCTGCGCGAGAGAGGAGAATCTGGTTCCCGCTAAGTCGTGATTGAACGTAGGCCAGTCGTTGGCTGAATCCTGCTTGCCGGCAGATGCAGCCAGAAGCGGCGAAAGACTCGCGAAAATCGTCAAGACTAAGAAACGGAACCGGAACATCACGATAATTTCCTCCTTGGAATCTGTGGAGATTCGAGTGGGCTTGCCGTGGGGGATACTATCACAAGATCGTGCGCCGCGGTGAGCGGGCGTCCCGATAATCGACGATGTCGGCCTCGTGGCAGATGCGTCCTTCGTTGGGGACCAGGTGGGTTCCCCTCTCCTCCGCGAAGCCCGCAATTGCGATATAGAGAATATGATTGAGCGCCGCCATGAAGCCGTTCAGACTGCCGTGGTTTTCAAGATCGATGACCGGATAGAAGGCGGCCCAGAACAAGTGCCCGGTGCCGATCACGCCGGACCTGCGGAACCAAACCATGCGACGGAAGGCGCGTCGCGCCCATGGGAGAACTCAACTTGCTTAGCACATTCTCGTGCGCCACGATCAGGGAATTTGACGCTCCATTTTTAAGGATCGCCGCGCCACTGACGATGCGGCCTTCATGGCGAGTCCCATCTTTGATCGCCTCGATGCCACCGGTCAAGTCCGGATCGGCCCCGGTATCGACTAAATACGGAAATTGGCTGGTAGATATGCTTCGGATGGCTGCTTGGACGCGCGTTCCGCGGCAGCTGGCGGCGAATGGCGGTCTCCAGGAGGGCCGCATTCGTTCCCGGCAGGCGATGGGCACGAAATTCCTTGGCC